>Ga0163144_10022035_pt1 | contig 12640 bp, 8 predicted proteins | sample OliLak19BULKMAT1_FD_123175 | JGI IMG/M metagenome (GOLD analysis project Ga0163144, IMG submission 123175) | Freshwater microbial mat bacterial communities from Lake Vanda, McMurdo Dry Valleys, Antarctica - Oligotrophic Lake LV.19.BULKMAT1 | ecosystem: Environmental > Aquatic > Freshwater > Lake... | reverse complement strand
TACTAAACCGTCGTTCCCTAACAGGAACCGTGGGTTCGAATCCCACTCTCTCCGCCAAAAAACGTAATCGGGTTCGGAAGCAAACTTATACACTACGTTCAAGTTGATCAATAAGATTCTTAAAATGCGTCACTACTGACGCTAAAGATTCTTTCTTTCCTAGATCAAGTCCTGCAGCACGCAGAAGCGCAAGCGGCCAATCACTGCCCCCGGCACGAAGCATGTTTAGATACGCCTCTATAGCTCGTTCTTTTTCTTTGTCAGTCCCCTTGAGCACCTTATTTGAAAGAGCAATTGAGGATATGAGGCCTGTTGCATACTTATACACATAGAATGCTCTATAAAAATGGGGGATTCTCAAACATTCAAGTTCAAGCTCTGGATCAATTACAAAATCAGGACCAAAATATACTTCAAGAAGCATTCGATATTCTTTTCTCAAAACCTCTACAGTAAGTGGCTCACCTTTTAGGGCAAGTTCGTGAGTTCGCTTTTCGAATTCAGCAAACATAACTTGTCGAATAATCGTCATACGAATCGAATCGATCGCATGCGTAAGTAAACATATCTTTTGTTTTTTATCAGCATCCTTAAGCATGTGTTCGAGCAAGAGCTGCTCGTTGAAGGTGCTTGCGATTTCAGCTGTAAAAATAGTGTACCCAGCATATTGAAATGGCTGATTTTTATTTGCATAATAACTATGCATCGAATGTCCCACCTCATGAGCAAGTGTAAAAACATGATCAAGAATTTCAGGTTGATAGTTCATCAGAATATACGGCTTAGAGTCGTAACTTGATGAACTAAAGGCTCCTGAATGTTTGCCAATGTTTTGATACCTGTCGCACCAACGATCTGTAGTGAGACCCTTTTGAAGTGTTTCGACATACTCCCGTCCAAGTGGTTTTACTGCTTTAATAGTTAATGCAACCGCTTCATCCCATTCATAGTTTTTATTCGATTCTGCAAATAGTGGAACATACGTATCATACTGATGCGTATCTTTTATTTTGAGTTTTTGTTTTCTGATTTTAATATAACGATACAAATCAGGGAGCATCACATGCACCATAGCAATCAGCGTATCGTATGTGGATATTTTAATGTTGTCAGCAAATAGTGCCTGTTCCAAAGGTCCAGGATATTTTCTTGCTTTTGCATAATATACATCTTTCTGAACAGACGCATTATAGATAGCAGCGATGGTATTTTTGTGATCATCGTAAGCTTTAAAATAGGAATAAAATGCGTCTTTTCGAACCGAACGAATTGGTGAACGCAACAATAATCCATACGTGCTGTGGTTTATCTCCGTCGCCATACCTTTTTCATCCGCAACAGTTCCCCATTGCAAATCAACGTCGTTGAGTTGATTGAAAATAGCACTCGCAGCACCATTCATTTGTCCCTGCAGAGCGAGCAAATTTTCTTCAAAGGCACCGAGACTGTGAGGTTTGAAACGAATAATTCTTTCAATAAGCAGATGCCACTCACCAAGAAACGGACTGCTTAGGAAGGTATTTATTTTCTTTTCAGATATAGAGAGTATTTCAGGACGAACAAAACTCGAAAGTTCAGACTGTCTGACCGCAACATGTTCAAACCGTCCCTTCATGCGCTGATACCTTGCTTCGCCCTCATCCTCAGTCGCCTTTAAAAAAGCATAGTTACCGAGCCTTTCCCCTTTTCGTTCAATGTCTCTATCAAATTCAAAAAACGATTTCAGATGTTTTGCACTTTTTCCCAGAGTACCTTTGTATTTTTGGTACACTTCTATATCTTTTGACCATAGTGCAAATGCGATCTCCCATCCTTTATCGTTTTCAAATAAACTCGAAAGATCCCATGTGTCTTTTGGGTTGACTTCTTTTCTTGATTTTGGCCTTTGTGACATTCGCTACAAACTATCTTGAGAGAAACTTATAGAGATTGAAACCAATAACCGAGCCAACAATTGGGGCTAATCCGTAGATTATGTTGAGTGAACCATTTGCAAATGCAACCGCAGGATTAAGAAATCCAAGAGCACCGCCAAATGAAGCAAAAAGAATACCAAGGAAAATTGACACGCCAATGACGATACCATTTATTGCATTGTGATGTCGTTCAAATACTACCGACGCAATACCAAATCCAAATATTGCCGTTCCCAACACTTCCGCGATAAATATCTTAAACGTGAGACCATCTACCGCCTGCATAAGCGAAAGGGGGGTACTGAGGTAGTAACCAGCAAGACCAAAAGCTAATATTGCTCCCACAAACTGAGCAATGATATAGAATAGTGCGTCTTTTGGCGAAATCTTCTTTACCGAAAGAAGGCCAAGTGTGATAGCCGGGTTAATATGACTTCCTGAAATAGAACCAATCGTGTACACGGCAAAACAAAGCACTACGCCCACAAGTAAGGGTGTAAATGGTGCAATATTACTATTCGTAGCAAGTACTACCACCAAGCTCAATACAAACGTACCAATAACTTCAGCCGTATACTTTTTCAAATGCATCGTTGTGGGCATATATATTATTATTTTATTATCCCTATAGTATAGTACGAAGGTGCAAAACTTCAAATCTTTCAAAAAAACCATCTGGACATACTACCGACTTCACGGACGTACGTTTGTGTGGAGGGAGTCACGTGATCCATACAAAATACTAGTATCTGAGATTATGCTTCAACAAACACAGGCAGATCGTGTCACTGCTAAATTCAATGCTTTTGTAAAGAAATTCCCGGATTTTAAAAAACTCGCATCGGCATCCATCAGTGACTTACTTACAATGTGGAAGGGACTTGGATACAACCGACGCGCACTATCACTCAAGAAAACAGCCGAGATCGTCATGCAACAATACAAAGGAATACTGCCCAAAGACACCACTTCCCTTTTAGAACTACCGGGAATTGGACTCGCAACTGCGGGAGACATACGGGCGTTTGCATGGAATATTCCTGTCACAGTTATCGAAACAAACATACGAACAGTATTCATTCACTTTTTCTTTAGTATGAGAAAAACGGTTCACGACAAAGAAATACTGCCACTTATAGAAAAAACTGTCGATATAAAAAATCCCCGGGAATGGTATTTTGCGCTTATGGACTATGGAACCATGCTCAAAAAAACCCTTGGGAATGCATCGAGAAAAAGTGTTCATTACAAAAAACAAACATCATTTAAAAATTCAAACAGAAAACTTCGGGCAGATATTCTCTTTTTATTGCACGCCAAAAAACGGATTAGTGAAAAAAACATATATTCTCATTTCAACGATGAACGAACGCTCAAAAACCTCGAAAGTCTTTCTAAAGAAGGGTTCCTAAGAAAGCAAAAAGGTACATGGTATATTGTGTAACATGAAACTCGACACACTTCTTACTGATACACTACGAATCGATACTGAACACAGACAAGCGCTGCAATATTTGGGACTCACTACCGTCCGAGACCTTTTACATTATTTTCCGACACGTTACGAATCAGCAAAAGAAATAAAGAGCATTGTTGAAATTGCCGAGGGAGAACGTGTATCGGTAATTGGAACAATTTCAAAAACTGATTACCGAAAAACATTTAAATCAAAAATAGCTATTGCTACTGCACGCATCACTGACAATACAGGATCAATAGATCTTGTATGGTTTCACCAGCCGTATATTGCCAAGATGCTTCCTGAAGCATCTCTCGTACTTATCACAGGGACAGTATCAAGAAGCAAAAACAATACCCTTACAATTGCCAATCCAGAATATGAAAAACTTGAAAAAGCACCTGACAATGTTAGCAAAAACCTATTTAAGGAAATAAGCGATGAGTTCGAAGGGGGTGTCTATCCAGTTTATCCAGAAACCAAAGGTATTACTTCGAATTGGTTGCATCACGCAGTAAAAAAAATACTTGCACAACATGTAACAGAAAACATTGTCGATCCACTACCGGAAGATATGCGGACGAAATACAATCTCCCCTCAATACAAACAGCACTCATCTGGATACACACGCCAAAACGCAACGAAGACGCTGAAGTAGCCCGAAAGCGTTTTGCATTCCAAGAAATTTTTCTGATTCAGCTTCAAAAACAAAAGGATAAATACACTTACGAACACGAAACTGCATGGGATATTCACGAAAAATCAAATGATATTAAGGAGTTCATAGCGCAATTCCCTTTTACACTTACCAGTGGACAGCAGGAAATTATCGATACCGTTATCGAAAATTTTGATTCCACCAAACCCATGTCGCGGCTTCTTGAGGGTGACGTGGGGTCAGGAAAAACGGCGATTGCTGCGACGACCGCATATGCCGTTGCAACAACCTATCCAAAAGGCCAAGATTTTGGCAGTCTGCAAGTGGCATACATGTGCCCCACCGAGATACTGGCCCGACAACATTTTGAATCATTTACAAAATATTTCAAAAAAAAGAAACTTGCAGTGGGTCTTATTACAGGATCAGAATGTAGAAAATTTCCTTCAAAAGTAAATAAAAACGAGTCAACACATATATCAAGGACCCAGCTTCTAAAATGGGTTGCCAATGGAGAAATACCAATCCTTATCGGCACACATGCACTTATACAAGAGAAAGTCACTTTTAAGCATCTTGCATATGTAATTATCGACGAGCAGCACCGATTTGGCACTGCTCAACGCCAAAAGCTTGCCCAAAAAGACAAACGGCTGCCGCATTTGCTTTCTATGACCGCGACGCCGATCCCTCGCACCCTAGCACTTACCATATACGGAGACCTGGACATATCAGTCCTCGATGAAATGCCTGCAGGTAGAAAACCTATCATTACGGAAATAGTGCTACCAACTCATCGTAAAAGAACATATACAAATATAGAAAAAGAATTGAAGAATGGCAGACAGCTCTATGTAATATGCCCGCGTATCGATGAGCCCGACCCAACCAAAGAAAAAACTATAGCTGCAAAATCAGTTACCGAAGAAGCAAAAAGACTTAAAAAAGAAATCTTTCCAGATTATGAAATCGGTACGCTGCACAGCAAGATGACACCAATCGAAAAGGAAAAAACCATGAAGGCGTTTCTTGGGAAGAAAATTGATATTTTAGTAGCAACGTCGGTTGTCGAAGTGGGCGTCAACATCCCTAATGCTACAATTATTGTAATCGAAGGGGCTGAACGATTTGGTCTTGCACAACTCCACCAGCTTCGTGGCAGAGTCATACGAAGCAATCATCAGGCATACTGCTATGTGTTTGCCGATCCAAAAACAGAGAAAACACTCGATCGACTGCAGGCGCTCATCAAAGCCAAAAACGGTTTTGAACTTGCTGAATATGATCTTGCACAGCGCGGTAGTGGTATGCTCTATGGTGCCAAGCAATGGGGTATCACTGATCTAGGTATGGAAGCGATAAAGAATATAAAGATGGTTGAGGCTGCGCGTGCAGAAGCAAAAGAAGTGATCTCAGAAAATCCAACACTGGAGTCATATCCCCTGTTACAGAAAATTATTCAGACGGGCGACCGCAATATACATTTTGAGTAGCGAAGTTGGTTTTTTTCATGTATATTCTCGCTATACATTGTATGCGCGTGTAGCTCAGTTGGTAGAGCAGCCGTCTTATACACGGCCGGTCCTTGGTTCGAGTCCAAGCACGCGCACAAAAATAAGGGAGGTAAAAACGAAGTGGCTATATTTTTGTAACGTACCAGGAGCCCCCGAAGAGGGACAAAACGGTGCGTACAAAAAAACACAAATATAAAAACCCCTTAACTTAAGGGGTTTTTATATTAAAATTTTATTTAAAAAATTAAAGACCGACCGTTGATGATGCTTTCATCATTACAGCAGGTTTGTTTGAAGTAGCTGTTGTCGATGTTGCCATCATCACAGGAGCTTCTTCTGAAGGAGTCATTATTACCTCTTTCTGTGCAGAAAGTCTCATTGGAGCAATATAGCCAATAAGTACTGCTGTAATTACTGATCCCAAAATAAACGACGCGATAACCATGATTCCCCCGAAAAGGGACAACTGAGCATTATGAGTGCTAGTCATAGGATGTATTTGTTTTTGTTAATTATAATAAAAAAATAACTCTTCTTATTATACCAGACTTTAAAAAAAGCAAACATAAAATTTGATATACTTGTACACATATATGAAATACTGGTTCAAAGCAAAAAAATACGGTTGGGGTTGGTATCCATCGACATGGGAAGGTTGGGTTGTGTTTGGAATATTTATTATCTTCAACTTTTATCAATTTATCAATATCAATAGCGAGAACTACTCTGGGAGCGACATACTTATAAATTACGCCCCACTTCTTATTGCATCACTTTTCATACTAATTGCGTTTTGTTTCATAACAGGAGAGCAGCCGAGGTGGCGGTGGGGTGACAAGAAGAAGTAAAGACTCAAAAAAACCCAGTGTTTACTGGGTTTTTTATTTTTTATGTTATATCTTTTTTCTTAAGCGGTACACCATGTACGAGTAGTATCTGCTCATACTCTTCTCGTTCAATTGTCTCTGTCTCAATAAGCCTTGTCGCAATGGTAGTAAGAAGCTTTTTATGTTTTGTAATGATGTCTTCTGCTTTTTTAAATGCCTCGTTCATGATGCGTGATATTTCAGCGTCTATTTTTGAACTGACATTCTCAGAATACTCTTTGTCATTTACCCCTCTTCCAAATAGAGCAACGCCCCCGTCTCCTTCAAGAGCTACAGGGCCAAGGCTGTCTGACATACCATATCGAGTAACCATACTACGCGCCAATGCAGTAGAAACTTGAAGGTCATTTGAAGATCCCGTAGTAAGATCTCCAAATATCATCTTTTCAGTTACATAGCCACCAAGTGACATAGCGATATCATCGAGAAACTCGCGCTTTGACTGAAGTCTACGATCATCGAGTGGTAATTTAAGCGTATATCCCGCTGCGCGTCCACGAGAGATAATCGATATCTTGTGAACAGGATCAGCAAACGGAAGCACCGATGCTACAATTGCGTGACCCGCTTCGTGATATGCAGTAATTTCTTTTTCCTTTTTAGACAACACATGACTCTTACGTTCGGGACCGAGCATTACTTTTTCAATAGAACGGATCAAATCATATTGTGACACCTTGGTTCTTGCCTCGCGAGCAGCGAGAATCGCTGCTTCGTTCATTAAAGAATAAAGATCTGCACCCGAAAATCCAGGAGTACGCTCCGCAATCACCTCAAGATTTACGTCTTCAGCAAAAGGCTTCTTGCGTGCATGTATTTTTAATATATCTTCACGATCTTTTCTGTCAGGAAGGTCGATAGTCACTCTTCGATCAAAACGTCCAGGACGAAGAAGTGCTGGGTCAAGTACGTCTGGACGGTTAGTCGCAGCCATAATAATAACTTTTTCATTAGGTTCAAAACCATCCATCTCTACCAATATTTGGTTAAGTGTCTGCTCTCGCTCGTCATTGCCACCGCCCACACCCGAGCCACGAACACGTCCAACAGCATCGATTTCATCGATAAAAATGATTGCTGGTGCAGTCTGTTTTGCCAATTTGAACAGATCACGAACACGACTCGCTCCAACACCGACAAACATTTCCACAAATTCTGAACCGGAGATTGAGAAGAACGCCACCTGCGCCTCCCCAGCCACAGCACGAGCCAAAAGAGTTTTTCCTGTACCCGGTGCACCCATAAGAAGTATTCCTTTTGGAATGCGCGCTCCAATATCAATAAATTTTTTAGGATTTTTAAGGAAATCAACGATTTCCATGAGTTCTTCTTTTGCTTCTTTTGCCCCGGCAACATCTTTAAATGTTACCTGCTGACTTTTATCGGCGGGATCAATCATGCGTGCTTTTGATTGCCCAAATGTAAATGCTTGCATTCCTGCACCGCGCATCTGACGAGTGAGAAACCACACAAAAAAGACAAGTAGTATAATCGGCGCGAGAAATGGCAGCAAATTAATTATCCAATATCCAAGACCTGTATTATCTTTTATGCTTATTTTTACCTTTGAAAGTTCTTCCTTGGGTACTCCATAGTTTGCCAATGTATCAGTAAGAGCGGTACCAGATTCTTTTTTTGCATTCTTAACTAACGCAGCGGCAGTAGTCGATGCGGGATCTTTAGTATACGTAATAACAAGCCCATCTCCCTTTACTTCTATCTGTGCCACCTCTCCAGATGTAATATTATTCGCGAGCTCTGAAAGTGAAATTTCGTTTTTACTTGCAGATTTTGAAGCAAAAACTCCATAACTAGCAATAATTACAAAAAATATGATAAATGCCGTGGTTACACTGCTCCATATACCCCTCTGAGGTGTTTCTGGTTTCTTTACTGGCGGCAAAGGCTGCTTCTTTTGATTTTGATTGTTTGGGGCTGTAGACATTAGGCAAGTATATAGCAGATTAATAATAATGAAAAATTCTATCTTAAGTTTTTTATACTATTATTATATAATATGAATATGATTAAAAATTATCAGAAGGGGTCAGCAAACGGAAATCTCTATGCAATATTAATTGTACTCATTATTCTTGGACTGTTCTTCTACTATATAATGTACAAAAGCTAAATAAAAAAATCCCCCCATAAACTATTATAGGAAGGATCTTCTGGATTAATACGGAACAAATACCTGCCCCGCAAAGAACCGCTGTTCACAACGACTGCAACAACGATACTCGTCTTTAAATTCACCCCTTGTGTTTCCATACGCACAAACGCGAATTGTGTACATGGGAAATGAACACTGGGGACACTCACGATTAGTTTTTTTTCGCATCCAGTGCCACGCAGTAAGTACAGATCCGACCAACATAAGCCGCACACCTCTACAGCATCTTTTGATCATCGGTCTCCTTTGTTTGTTCTATGGTAGGTTTAACACACGTGTTACAATTTTTCAACACCATGTCCACCCTTATGGAAAATCGCAAAGCACGCTTCAATTACGAGATTCTCGAGCGTTTTGAGGCTGGAATCAAGCTCATAGGCATTGAGGTTAAGTCACTAAAAGCAAATCAGGGCATATTCGATGGTTCTTATATCACCGTGCGTGGTGGAGAAGCATTTATCGTAAACCTCTCAATCCCCGCTTACCAGCAAAATAATACTCCAAAAGACTATGATCCGAGACATACGCGTAAGTTATTACTCAAGAAAAAGGAACTTGCATATCTTGCTGTCCAAGAAGAGCAGCATGGATTGACTATCGTGCCACTTTTACTGTACAGTAAAAAAAACCGCATCAAGGTTGAGCTCGCAATCGTAAGAGGTAAGAAAACACACGACAAGCGTGAAGCGATTAAAAAAAGAGATAGCGACAGAGAAGTACGTCGCGAGTTAAAGGAGCGGTAGATCGTTGAAAATTAAATAATTCGTCACAAAAAGTCGCACATTTCACTCGCTGAAGCGATAAGAAAAGGTGCGACGTGATTTTCGGTTACGAAAATCAAAAATCAGGGGATGATTGGCTTCGACAAGCAATTCGTTCTGTGTGTGCGCGTAGAGCTGTAGTAACTCTTTAAACTGCTACACACAAGACGTGCTAAAAACACTCTTTCAAAGGCAAATAAGCTCGTTTCTCCATATTTTGGAGTCGGAGACTTTGCTTTCGCTTACGCTCGAGCCTAAATTTATTTAGCTCCGCCTAAGCGACGCCTCATGGTCCTGCTCCCTTCCAGGGTCATGTAAGCGATATATCTGAGGGATAGTTTGCGTGCCGTCTCGACACGCGAGCAAAACAAAGAGGCTCGGCTTGCACTGTTTTGCCCGTTTAGATAAGTGTAGGCTTAAAACAACAAAAACGATGCTACACGCGTAGATCCGTACAGAACTACTGTTTGCACCCGGGTTCGATTCCCGGCATCTCCACAATTATAAAAAAATTAATTCAGGTTAACTCATGAAACAGATTCATATGCTTGAATAAGATTCTCAAATAAACAAGCTATAGTTAATGGTCCCACACCTCCAGGAACAGGAGTTATCGCTTTGACTTTATCTTTAACATTTTGAAAGTCAACATCCCCTACCACTTTTTTTAATCCATTTGTTGGGTCTTGGTGTGGAAGTACCGTAATACCTATATCAATAATAATTTGATCTGAAGAAACATGTTTTTCCGTAATTAAATGAGGACTGCCAGTAGCCACAATAAGAATATCAGCTTGTTTGGTTTCTTTGTCTAAATTTTTTGTTTCAGTGTGACAGACTGTAACTGTGCCATTTCTATTAAGCATCGCTAAAGCTGTAGGTCTTCCTACTAGAGTTGATTGTCCAACAATGACTACTTTTTTCCCTTTTAACTCAATATTTTTACTATCTAATAAAGTAAAAATTGCTTTTGTTGTAGCTGGCATATATCCCTCATTATTATCAAAAAGGTGCTTAAAACTAACTGATGTTAATCCATCAACATCTTTTCGTGAATCTATAGTATCGATAATTTTTGTAGACTGAAAATGTCTAGGAATTGGTAATTGAATAATAATCCCGTGTACTGAGTTATCTTTATTGCACTTCTCAATATCATCTATTATTGTTTGATGATCAATAGTTTCTTCATATTTTTTGTACTCAACAATGGCACCAATTTTTTCACCATATATTTTCTTATGATTTACATATGTATTTGATTCTTCATTGTTCCCAACCTGAATAATGACAAGTTTTGGCGTGGTAGCAAAAGTTGTGATCTTTTGTTTCAACCTCTCTGCAATATTTTGACTTAATATTTTACCCTCAAGAATTTCTGACATAGTATTAATCTACCATTTGATTAAAATTTGACAAGGTGGTATAAATGTTATAATTTAAGAAACAGAAAAGACCGAGTTCTCGGTTATCTGCTTCTTTCACTAACATGAGGAAAACGTATGAAAACCAAGAAAGAATCACTTGTGCTCGCACGTATGTTGCAGAAAATCGCTCCCCAAATTGGAGCGACCGTTTTCATGGAACCCGAACACGGTACCGTGTGTCAGGTCACCTTCAGAAGCGGCAAACGTACGTACTTCAGGTACAACACGACAGACCTTAATCCCATGGGAGCGTCAGAGATCGCTCGAGACAAAGACTACTCGAACTTTTTCATGAGGGCGATGAAGAACGTGTTCAAGTCTGATCGCATGCTCTTGTGCAAAAACTAGTCCAAGGCAAAGACTATCGAATTGTCGTACTCGACAAGAAGATCATCTCTGCCTACGAGCGGATTCCTCTCAACGTCGTTGGTGATGGTAAGTCGACGATCGGTCAGCTGTTGAAAGCAAAGTAGAAGGAATTCGTAGCTTCGAGTCGTGACACACAAATCAAGATCGACGACCCACGTATTAGCATCAAGCTCTCGCACCAGGGGTTGAGTCTTACATCTCGGCTCGAAGTCGACCAACAAGTTTTCCTGCTCGACAATGCAAACTTGTCGACGGGTGGAGATTCTGTTGATGTCACCACAACGGTCCATCCAGAGTTCAAGAAGCTTGCAGTAAAACTCACCAAAGATATGGGTCTACGCCTTTGTGGTGTTGATCTGATGATCAGCGGTGATATCAGTGAAAAACCCGATAAGTTCTGGGTTCTTGAAATCAATTCCGCGCCAGGGCTCGATCATTACGTCAAGATCGGTACAGCACGGGAGAAGATTGTCGAGAATTTGTACCTGGAAGTTCTAAAGCACGTGGAGCGATAAGAAAAGGTCGCCCACGTGGAGTGCTGGAATTTCAATACTCCAACATTTTTTTTACTATTTTTATAGATTCAAATTATATTACCCATACATAAAAACACTGATCCATTTAAATGAGCCGGTATATGCATTCGGTATTTTAAAGACAGGGTTCCTTATATACTTATTCCAGGCACTCAATTTGATAAATATGGCACACGTTATGAAAACGAACAAATCATTAAGAAATCTTGGGACCGACCCGTGGATTGGATACTAGTATTCGATGAATCTACTCTTTCTTGGGAAGTCTGTTAGACTTTTGCTCGTTTGATATAAATATTTTAGAAAAGATATCTTTTTTAGGTGAAAGATGTAAATCTCTGGCTTCTTTTGAAAGCGGCTGTGACGTAAATGTAACGGGAGCTTTTTTAATAATTGCTAAAGGAATTCGTTCGTCCCCTTCCCCCATTTCAAGAACAGCAGCTGCTGCTAGTGCATCTGCATGATTACTTTGGGTAACGCGACTTTCTCTACCATACAAATCTTTTTTGCCAATATAACTTTTCAAAGGTTCAAATCCAGCATAACCAAGCGCTCGACCTATCGTTCCTCGGCGAAGCGGCACACTGCGAGTATCTGTAATTATGACTCCTAGTTTTTCTATTAAAAACTCAATCTTAAGATATTCAAGTACATTTTCTGCAGAAGCAAATGAATCCTTAGGCAATAACAAAAGTTTATTATCAGCATTTGACTCATCAATGCCGGCATTAATTCCCCAACCATCTTTTGTTAAGGTAAGGTGTGCCCACGGTGTTTCTATTATTTTTTCTGATTCTTGCTTTAAAAGTTTAAGTTTGTCTTCTATTTTTCCAACCCTGCCTTCAGCTAGTGCAATGATCTTTGAAGTAATGACTACAATATCGCCCTCTTGCAGTAAGGGTATATTTTTCTTTATAAAATCTTCTAGAGAGTCACGCT
>Ga0163144_10022034_pt1 | contig 12641 bp, 8 predicted proteins | sample OliLak19BULKMAT1_FD_123175 | JGI IMG/M metagenome (GOLD analysis project Ga0163144, IMG submission 123175) | Freshwater microbial mat bacterial communities from Lake Vanda, McMurdo Dry Valleys, Antarctica - Oligotrophic Lake LV.19.BULKMAT1 | ecosystem: Environmental > Aquatic > Freshwater > Lake... | reverse complement strand
CTGCAGGAGGCCGCTACTGCGTTCACGGGCTTAAACGAGAAGCAATGATTTCTTAATATTAAAATTTGCAACAATGAAAAAATTTGAAAATTTAGGTAGAAACCTTACGAAAAATGAACAAAAACAAATTGGTGGAGGAGAGTCCTGTTGTGTAAAAACTTGTAACGATGGAACAACACATAGTCTTACCACCTGTTATGTAGAGAATGTTTGTGACGCACATCAAGGAGAAAAAGATTGTGTGTGTGGGAACTTAGAAACAGTTTGCTAAAGTTCTTATATCTCATGAATTAATAATTAAATGGGTAACTTATACAGTTTTTACCCATTTAATTATTTTATTTCAAAAGTAAGCCGTTCATTTATTAAGTATTTAACAATATGTTTATGCGACTTTTACTTTTTTTTCTTTGCATTATAAAATACAGCTTTTCTATTGCACATAGTAATGATTCGTCTTTAGTTTATGTTGTTTTGAGCAACCCTAATATCATGAATATTGGAGTCATGCAGTTTGATTTTTCTCCAAGTGTTAAATACAAATTCTATCCAGTAAATAATAAATCCTTTAAAATTAGTTTGCCTGTTAATGTGCCATCAATTGTTCGAATTAACAATAAGGATTTTGTTATTATTTCAGGTTATACTTATTACTTGGAGTTTGATTCACTTAACAATGTAAAAGCAGACAGCCTGAATATCCTTTTTTTAAAATATCAAGCTGAAGTCGACTCAGTGGGAGCGTCATTCTATAAGAAGTATAAATCTGATACAATAAGTAAAAATTATTTTTCTTTGGTAAAAAAAGGGATTTCTGAAATTGAGAGCAAACTTCTAAATGTAAGTGATGAAAACCTAAATAAACTAATTCAAAATTATATTAATGGAAGAAAGCTATTCCTGCTTAGCTATCCGTTTGTTAAAGGGAATTATAACTTTCTAACCTTGAATGATTTTCGTGATTTTTATCATAGCACATTTCAGGATAATAATTTTCAATTAAATTATTATACGGTTTTGGCTATGGAAAATTATTTTATTAAAGGGCTATTTCCAAAGTTTAAAAAAGTAAGCTCACTTTTTAATTCAAAATATTGGGATATAAATGACTCCTTAAAGATATTAATCTGTTCTAAGCTAATACATGAGTATTCAAGAAATAACATTCAATTGTCTGAATCAGATTTGATATTAATTAAGTCATACTTATGCAAAAATAATAGTATAAAAAACGATTTTTGTGATTATTACTCTAGCAGAACTGATCCTTCTAAAATTCTATATAGTGATTTGATTAAAAATGATACGCTTCAAAAATATGCTGGAGAGAGATTAGCATGGAAGTCTTTGCAAAATAAAAACTTGGTTCATATTTATATATGGGCAAGCTGGTGTTCTCCTTGTATAAGTTTTATGAAAACCTTGAATATGAAAAAGATATATAATGATAGTAATGTTATTTTCCTTTCTGTAGATAATAACATTACAGCTTGGAAATCAAGAAGTAAAAATTTAGCAATTCCGGATAATCTGAATTATTTATTAGTTGGAGGGATGAAATCTAATTTTGCAAAAAAAGTACAATTGATTGAAGTTCCAAGAATTTTGTCATATATGAATAATTATGAAAGTAAAAAATTTTCTAAGCAACAAATATTTTCTAAGTATTTAATAAAATGAAATGCCATGCAGAAATATATTCTATTGCAATTGCAAATATGCAGATAAGAAATTAATCCATAAGTTTCGTGTGCATAATTCTCTAGTGTGAAAGTAGATATCGCTTAGAGTCGATAACCTTGCCAGAAGATTTTGGTAAATGCATAAAGTTTTTTGTTAGCCCAGTAATTTTATCACGAGAATTATTCTTCAGGTAAACCAATTTGATATTATTTAATAACCTATGGTTAGAGAAAAAATTTTCAATCAGTATGAAATTTATTATACAATCCGATTTCATGGACTGTGGCCCCACCTGCCTTGCAATGGTCTGTAAACACTATAAGAAAAATATTCCTATTCAAGTTCTTAGGTATAAAACTCAAATTGGAAAAGAAGGTGTTAACCTGTTAGGTATCTGTGAAGCAGCAGAAAGTATTGGCTTTCGCAGCAGTGCAGTTAAAATTACTTATAAGCAATTGATTTATGAAGCTGCTTTACCGGCCATTCTTCACTGGAATCAAAACCATTTTGTAGTTGCTGTTCCTCAAAAAACAAATGGCAGGAAGTTTACGGTAGCCGACCCTGCTAAAGGAATGATTACTTATACCAAAGAAGAATTTTTACAACATTGGGTGAGTGATAAAAATAACGGAGAAGAAGAAGGCATTGCCTTATTATTGGAACCAACACCTGCTTTTTATTCGTACGAAGCTGAACCCAGCTCCCCTTCTATGGGAGGGCGGGAAGGGGCTTTGGGGTTTAAACATATTTTTAATTACCTATTGCCTTATAGAAAATTAGTTGTTCAATTGTTTTTGGGGTTGGCTGTTGCCAGTATGTTGCAACTGATACTTCCTTTCTTAACGCAAAGTGTGGTAGATACCGGGATAAATACAGCGAATATTCATTTTGTATATATTGTATTGATGGCTCAAATTGCACTGTTTGCCGGCAGGTTGGTGATTGAGTTTGTGAGGAGCTGGATATTGCTCCATATCAGCACTCGTATTAATATTTCCATTCTTACAGATTTCCTGATCAAGCTCATGAAACTTCCTGTTTCATTTTTCGATAGTAAAAAAACAGGTGACATTCTGCAACGCATGAATGATCACCAGCGTATTGAATCTTTTCTTACAGGGTCATCAATCAATGTTTTATTTTCTTTGGTAAACCTCGTTGTTTTTTCTGCTGTACTGGCTGTGTTTAATACAGGAATATTTTTTGTGTTTGCCATTGCAAGTATATTGTATGGGGTTTGGGTAATCTTATTTCTCAAAAAAAGAAAAGAGCTGGATTATAAGCGATTTGAAATAGCATCGCAGGAACAAAGCACTACCATTCAGTTGGTACAGGGTATGCAGGAAATTAAATTAGCAGGTGCAGAAAAATTAATGCGATGGAACTGGGAACGGTTGCAGGCGAGATTATTCCGGTTCAGTATGAAAAGTTTATCATTAACCCAGTGGCAGCAGTCAGGTGCTTTTTTTATCAATGAAGGGAAAAATATCTTCATCACTTTTCTTTCGGCCAAAGCAGTGATTGACGGGCAAATGACTTTAGGTTCTATGTTAGCTGTACAATATATCATCGGTCAACTGAATAGCCCTATTGAACAAATGATTGGATTTGTACAAAGTTGGCAAAATGCAAAGATCAGTATGGACAGGCTTAATGAAATTCATACATTGGAAGATGAAGAACCGGAGTATAAAAATTTATTAAAGCAATTACCTTTTGCATTTCAAAGGCAATTAATTGGAGGGGGTCACACCCCAGCCCTCCCCAAAGGAGAAGGCTTCGCAATTACACAAGGCCAGCCATTCGAAGAATCTTCTGACTTTTCATTTTTAAAAACTCAGGGCAATGAATTAAATGATGAATTTTTGATAAGCGAGGGCTGCGCCAGGATGGCTTCCCCTTTTGGGGGAAGTCAGATGGGGGCTGTAGGGTTGGATGAGCCAGCCAGTATTTCTTTTCAAAATCTTTCTTTCACCTATCCCGGTGCAGGGAATGAGCCCGTATTAAAAAATATTAATCTGCAAATTCCAAAAGGAAAAACAACAGCAATTGTTGGTATGAGTGGAAGCGGTAAAACAACTTTATTAAAATTGTTACTGAAATTTTATGAACCGCAGAAAGGAGAGATTCTTCTTTCTTCTCCCCTCTCCTCGGGAGAGGGGTCGGGAGTGAGGTTGGCAAATATCAGTCACCGCACATGGCGTAGCCATTGTGGCATAGTGATGCAGGAGAGCTTTATTTTTTCGGATACAATTGCAAAAAATATTGCAGTTGGAGTTGAGAAGATTGATATGGAAAAATTGTACCATGCTGTGCATATTGCTAACTGTAAAGAATTTATTGAAAGTCTGCCACTGGGGTTTAATACAAAAATAGGTGCAGAAGGTACGGGTGTAAGTATGGGGCAAAAACAACGTATTCTTATTGCAAGGGCTGTTTACCGTGACCCTGATTTTATTTTCTTTGATGAAGCTACCAACAGTCTCGATGCAAATAATGAAAGCACGATCCTTCAAAATTTAGATTTATTTTTTAAAGGCAGAACAGTGGTTATAGTTGCACACCGGCTGAGTACAGTAAAGCATGCCGACCAGATTGTAGTATTGAACAAGGGTGCTATTTCTGAAAAAGGTACCCATCAGGAATTGGTAAACCTGAAAGGTGAATATTTCACTTTGGTAAAAAACCAGTTAGAGTTGGGAGAATAAAAAGTAAAGCAATGCCATTAACTACGATTATACAACAGGAGTTAATCAGTACAGAAGTACAGGAACTGATCGGTTATCGTCCTCATTGGCTGATTCGCAGGGGAAATATCATTTTCTTTCTCGTTTTGCTTGCTGTTCTTGCAGGAACCTGGTTTATTCAATATCCTGATATTGTCAACGGATCAGTAAGAATTGTTGCAATTGACGGCCCTAAATCTGTAACAACTAAAACAGAGGGTAACCTCGAAAGAATCTTAGTGAAGAATGAAGAGCAGGTTGTACAGGGCCAACCCCTGGCTTTGATTCAAAGTACAGGAAAACATGAAGAAGTATTTCAATTGTTAAGATGGATTTCAGCTATTGAAGAGCCCGTTACCAACGACAGCATGGAGATTTTGTTAGAGGAACCATTAGTCATTTACAATAATCTTGGTGAATTGCAGACTGATTATGAAACATTCAGAGTTCAGTTAAGAGAAACGATGGAAGTATTACAAAGCGGTTACTACCAGCAAAAAAAGAATTCACTTTATACTGATCTTTTTTATCTCAGTCAGCTAAGGAATAACTTAACCAAACAAAGCAGCCTGTTGCAGAAGGAGTATGAAGTGCAAACAACTGACTTTAAAGCGAAGGATCACCTGACAAAAGAAAAAGTACTTGCACCCCTTGAACTGAACCAGGAAAAAGGCAAACTTTTACTGAAGGAACAAGGGCTGGAACAAATGACAGCGCAGCTTATTAACAGTAATGCAGCTTCCCATAATAAACAAAAAGAATTACTAGACTTGCAAAAATTTGTTAGTGATCAACGTATTAAATTTCAGGCAGCCTTGCTGAACTTAAAAAGCAAAACAGAAGATTGGATAAAACGTTTTGTACTTGTAGCACCACAGGATGGGAAACTATTTTACACCTCTTTTCTTCAGGAAAATCAGTTCATTCCAGCGAATACAGAATTGTTTTATGTACAACCGGCTTCAACTAGTTATTATGGATCATTAACTGCAGGGCAAAATGGAATTGGAAAGATAACAGTCAATCAGGATGTAATCATACGTATGCAAGGCTACCCCAGTGACCAGTTTGGGTATATTAAAGGGAAGGTTAGTTATATTTCAAATTTGCCAAACAGAAACGACAGTTTTTTAATAAAAATTGCTTTACCGGATGGCTTAGTTACAAATCAGCATAAAAATCTTTTTTTCAGAAATAATCTGCTGGCCAGTGGCGAAGTAATTACAGAAAACAGGCGACTGATCGAAAGGTTTACAGGGAAGTTGTATGATATGATAAAACGAAAGTAAATTTTAAACGTTGTTCGTTTCTTCTTTCCCCATTTGCAAGTCAATTCATAAGGTTCTCCTTCCATTCATCAAATTGAGAGAATGAATTTTAATAAGAAGCTCTTTCCTTCGTACATTCAAAATCCTAAATCAATCAGTATGAGAAAAATTGCAATGCTTTCGGGCATATTATTCTGTGTGCTCGTGTCTTCAGCACAAAAAAAGTCCCCAACATCTGCCCCGGCATCAACAGGTGAAGAAGCAGTGTATGGCACATTAAAGTATCGTTCCATTGGCCCCTACCGTGGAGGAAGAAGTGCAGCTGTTGCCGGCAGTTACAAAAACAAAATGACTTTTTATATGGGTGCCACCGGAGGTGGTGTTTGGAAAACGAGCGATGCAGGGAACAACTGGAAAAATATCAGTGATAAATATTTTGGCTCATCCATCGGTGCCGTTGCAGTTGCACCAAGTGATGAAAATGTGATCTATGTGGGCGAAGGCGAGAACAGCATGCGTGGTAATGTAAGCGAAGGATTGGGTGGAATGTGGCGCAGTGAAGATGGTGGGCGCAGTTGGAAAAACATGGGGTTAAAAGATGGACGACATATCATCCGCATTGTTATTCATCCACGCAATGCTGATATTGTTTGGGTTGCTGTAGTTGGTCATTTGTTTGGCCCTAATGAAGAACGTGGTGTGTTTAAAACAACTGATGGAGGCAAAACATGGAAGAGAACATTGTTTGTAAACAATCAAACCGGTGCTGCTGATCTGGTAATGGAGCCGGGCAACCCATCCACATTATATGCAGGTATGTGGCGTGTGATCCGCACACCTTATAGTTTGGAAAGTGGCGGTGAGGGAAGTGGTTTGTATAAATCAACGGATGCTGGTGATACATGGACGAATGTTTCATCTAAAAAAGGATTACCCAAAGGAACATGGGGCATTGTTGGTGTTGCATTTGCTCCAAGTAATCCTGAACGCATTTACTCTATAATTGAAAATGCAAATGGTGGATTATATCGCAGTGATGATGCCGGTGAAACATGGCAACTCATGAGCAGTGATAATAATATTCGCCAGCGTGCATGGTATTATACAAAAGTGTTTGTTGATCCAAAGAATCCGGACATTGTGTATTGTCCCAATGTAAATTTTATGAAGAGCAGGGATGGTGGTAAAACATTCCAGGTAGGCGCCAGGACTCCGCATGGGGATCATCATGATTTGTGGATCGATCCGGAGAATGGTGATCGTATGATTGTTGCAGATGATGGTGGTGCACAAGTAAGCTTTGATCAAGGTAATAACTGGAGTACGTATATGAATCAGCCAACCGGTCAGTTCTATCGTGTATCAACTGATAACAGTTTTCCTTATCGTATTCTTGGCGCACAACAGGATAATTCAACTGTAAGAATTAAAAGCAGAACCAGCGGAGAAGGTATTACCGAACAGGATTGGGAATCAACTGCCGGTGCAGAAAGCGGTTATGTAGTGGCCGATCCAAACAATCCGGATATTGTATATGGTGGTAACTATGGTGGTTATTTATCAAGGCTCGATCATAAAACAGGAGAGAACCGTGCCATTAGTGTGTGGCCCGATAACCCGATGGGTGCAGGGGCAGATGTTCAGAAGTATCGTTTTCAATGGAACTTCCCCATCTTTTTTTCACCACACAATCCTAAAAAATTGTACTGTGCAGGTAATGTATTGTTTGCAACTGAAGATGAAGGGCAAACATGGACTGCTCTTTCACCTGATTTAACAACGAATGATAAAACAAAACAAAAATCAAGTGGCGGTCCTATTACACAGGATAATACAAGCGTTGAATACTATTGCACCATCTTCACCGGCACAGAAAGTTTTCTTGAAAAAGATTTATTGTGGACAGGCAGTGATGATGGATTGATCAACGTAAGTAAAGATGCTGGTAAGAACTGGGAAAATGTAACACCAAAAGATGCGCCGAAATTGATGATGTGGAATTGTGTTGATGTTGACCCGTTTAAAAAAGGTGCTGCATACTTTGTTGGTACAAGATATAAGATGGATGATTACACGCCGTATATCTACAAAACAGAAGACTATGGTAAAACATGGAAGCTGATCACCAACGGCATCAACAAAATGCATTTTACAAGAGCTATGCGTGCAGATCATAAACGCCCGGGCTTATTGTATGCAGGTACTGAGTTTGGTATGTATATCTCTTATGATGGAGGTGATAACTGGAAATCCTTTCAACTCAATATGCCGGTTGTTCCCATTACAGATATGACCATTAAAGAAAATGATCTGATCATAGCTACACAGGGCAGAGGGTTTTATGTGTTGGATGATTTAACGGTGCTGCAACAGTCGAAACCGGAGATCGTAAATAAAAATTTACATGTGTTTGATGTAAACCCAAGCTGGAGAATGCAAGCCAACCCATTCTCCCGGTTCTTTATTGCGCCACGTAATGCAGGTGCCAATCCACCGGCCGGGGTTGTGGTGAATTATTTTGCAAAAGATATAACCGATAGCACCAAGGCTTCTGTTACCATTATGGATCAAAACAAAAAGCTTATTAAAACATTTGCTACCGATGCCCGCCCGGATGACAAGGTGGGACAGGGAAAAGAAAAACTGGAGATCAGTAAAGGATTGAACCAGTTTGTATGGAACCTGCAGTATCCGCCAGCTGAGCCAAGTGAAGGAATGATCCTTTGGAATGGTTCGCCAGGTACCATTACAGCTCCTCCCGGAAATTATTTTGCAAGAATCAAAGTAGGAAAAGATTCAGTTGAAGTTCCCTTTGTTGTAAAAGCTGATCCGAACTATAAACTTTCTCCAGCTGATTATGATGAGCAGTTCAATTTCTTGTTAACTGTTCAAAAGAAATTCAATGACGTGCAGAACGGTATCAAAGATATCCGTGCATTGCGTACACAGATCAATGAGTTTGTAGCAAGACAAGGCAAGGATTGTCCGAAAGAAATTAAAGACATGGCAACCAGCATCACAAAAGAATTAACTGCTATTGAAGAAACCTTGTATCAAACCAAATCAAAGAGCGGGCAGGATCCCTTGAACTTCCCCATCCGCATCAATGATAAATTAAGTGGTGTATTTGATGTGGCCAACAGCGGCATTAATCCTCCTAGTAAACAATCGAAGGATGTATTTGCGGATCTGAGCAAACAAGCCGATGACCAACTGAACAAACTGAAGAAGATCGTTGCAGAAGATGTTCCGAAATTCAATCAGTTGATTCGTGAAAAGAGTTTACCGGTGATAGGCGTGAAGTAAATTTTTAGTAGTAAAAGAGGTGACACCTTTTCAAAAGGTGTCACCTCTTTTACCACTTTTTTAAGTTATTTTTTAAATTGGCGAATGAGTATTCCTGAAAAATACCTCTCCACTTTCGAGGAAAACGCAACGTATCATGTTTATAACCGCACTAATAATCATGAACTGCTTTTCAAATCAGAAAAGAACTATCAGTTTTTCTTAAACAGTATCGCAAGTATTTGTATCCTTTTGTTGAATCATTCGCTTATTGCCTGCTTCCAAATCATTTTCACTTCATTATCAAGGTAAGAGCCATAAAAGAAATGGAAGGGCACTTACAATCCCTATCTTCTGAATCGTTAATTAAAGCAGAAAAGCTTTTTTTAGAACAGCCGGAAAAAATATCTATCTGATTTAATAGAAGCTTCGTTTCACCGTTTTTTCACGTCTTACTCAATGGCGCTGAATAAAATGTATAATCGGCATGGTAATTTATTTCACCGACCATTTAAACGTTTCAAAGTAAATGACGATACTCAGTTTTGTCAGTTGATGGTATATGTTCATGTAAATGCACAGAAGCATCAATTAGTTAAGAATTCCAAGAACTATAAATGGACTTCATACCATTCGTTCATTTCAAATTCACCAACTTTATTGGAGAGAGAATATGTTTTTGGCATTTTTGGTAGTAAAGAACAATTTTTTGCTTTTCACGAAACACAGGCTGAGTACTATTATACTATTAATGATTCAATGGATGATTAATTAGAGGTGACACCTTTTAAAAGCTGTTACCTCTTTGCTTTCTTTTCTTATTTTAGCAATATCATGCAGTTTTCCCGCATTGCTTTTTTTTGTTGCTGTGCGTTGATCCTTTTTACAGGGATCTTCTATTATCCCAAGTGGAATAAACCTCACAGTGAAGCAACCATCAGCTGGGATGTTTCAGGTTATTATATGTACCTGCCTGCAACTTTTATTTATAAGGACCTTAAAAAATGTGTGTTTAAGGACAGCATCTTTGCGAAGTATCAGCCAACCCCCGATTTTCAACAAGCCTTCCTGCATTCATCCGGTAATTATGTAATGAAATACCCGGCAGGACAGGCATTGATGATGTTGCCCTTTTTTACAGTTGCTCATCTCTATGCAAAATTTTCAGCCTCTTATCCTGCAGATGGTTTTTCTTATCCATACCAACTGGCCATCAGTTTGGGAATGATGTTGATGGCAATGATTGGCATCTGGTTTCTCCGTAAAATTTTATTGCATTATTTTTCTGATACAGCAACAGCCATTACATTATTGATTGTTGTTTTTGCTACCAATTATCTCAACTATGCTTCCATTGATACAGGCATGACACATAACAGCTTGTTTACATTGTATTGTTTGTTGATGTGGAGCACGATTCAGTTTTATAAAAAACCATCGCTCACCAAAGCTTCCCTCATCGGTTGTTTGGTTGGCCTGGCAACACTTACTCGGCCAACAGAGCTCATCAGCATCCTCATTCCTTTATTGTGGGGTATTGATTCGATAGCAGCAATGCAGCAACGGGTATCATTTTTTTTGAAGCAGTTTAAATATGTACTAGCTGCAGGCATCTGCATGTTTGCATTTGTGTTTATCCAATTGCTTTACTGGAAGTACAGTAGCGGTGAATGGATCGTGTACAGTTACCAGGAACAGGGTTTTAGCTGGTTGCGTCCGCATTTGTATAAAGGTATGTTCAGTTCAAACAATGGATGGCTAACCTACACTCCGGTAATGATCCTGTTTTTTATTGGTCTGCCTTTTCTTTATAAAAAGCAGCAACAACTTTTCTGGGTTGTTGCATCATTCAGTGCCTTGTTTATCTATATCTGTTTTGCGTGGGATATCTGGTGGTATGGCGGAAGCCTTGGTATGAGAGCTATGATACAGGCCTACCCCGTACTTGCAATATCCATTGGTGGTTTGCTGGATGTGTTGTTGAAAAATAAAATGTATCTGAAAATCAGTACAGGATTTTTTTTGTTGCTATGTGCTTATTATAATTTTTGGTTAACAGGCCAGGCTCATCTTGGCGGATTATACCGTGCAGGTGAAATGACGGATGCCTATCTCAAAGCAATCTTATTTCAATATAAAGTGGATGATAATGTTCAGTTGCTCCTCGACAGGACAGAACAATTCAAAGGAGCCCCCGCATCATCTACAGAAATTTATTCTAACAACTTTGATAGCGAATCAGATGAGCATGCAACTGCATTGTATGCCATTGCAGGAAAAAGTTTATTCATGAACAAAGAGAAACAATCAACACCTGAATATTTTTTTACTGTACCAAAGAAGAAGGATCATTTCATTCGTATCTCTGCAACCTTCCGAACAGAACGAAAAGAATGGAATACCTGGCGGATGGCTCAATTCATTGTAAAATTTTATAAAGGTGATAGCACTGTAAAATATAATATGGTTCGTGTGTTCAGAGTATTGAACGATAATGAAACAAAGCATGTTTATTTTGACGCAAAGCTTCCGGGTGAGTTTGATCGTGTTTCAGTTTATTGCTGGAATGCAGAGAGCGACAGACCCTTATTGATAGATGATTTGAAAGTATTTCTTTTTGAACCCTGATCTATTCTTCATCCAGCAAATCAGGTCGGCGTTGTTTGGTTCGCTCAAGCGATTGTTCATAGCGCCACTCTTCAATTTTTTTTAAATCGCCACTTAATAAAATATCCGGCACCTTCCAGCCATTATAGTCAACGGGTCTTGTATAAACGGGCGGGGCCAGGAGGTTATCCTGGAACGAATCAGTTAATGCAGATGTTTCATCGTTGAGCACGCCGGGGATCAAACGGCCAATTGCATCCACTAAAACAGCAGCAGCCAATTCTCCACCGCTCAGTACATAATCACCAATGGAAATTTCTTTCGTTACATAATGTTTACGAATGCGTTCATCAATGCCTTTGTAATGTCCGCAGATGAGTAAAACATTTTCTTTCAATGAAAGTTGATTCGCAGTTTGTTGATTCAGTTGCTCACCATCAGGAGTCAAAAAAATAATTTCATCCATTTTTTTTTCCTGCTGTAATTCCTTGATGGCTTTTTCCAATGGTTCGCACATCATCACCATGCCGGCGCCACCGCCGTATTGATAATCATCTACCTGTCCATATTCATTCACCGCCCATTTACGGAGATGGTGAACAGTAACTGTTAGCAGCCCTTTATCTTTTGCCCGCTTCATGATGCTGTGGTTGAGTGGGCTATCGAGCAATTCAGGAACAACAGAAAGAATATGAATGTGCATGAGCGCAAAGATAAGTACGAAGTAAGAAGTATGAGGTACGAAAACCAGACTCACCATTCACTACTCACCACTCACTTTTTAATCTTCCATAAAATCTTCTAAATCTCTGCGGTCTCTTTTTGTTGGTCTTCCTACTTTGCTCAACCGCTTGCCGGTATGAAAGGAAGATGCAACAGATTTAATAAGGTCTAATTCTTCTGCCGGGGTAATATCAAGATAGTATTTAATTGCTTCAGCATATTGTACACGCTTTTCTAATAGCCCGGTTACTTTAATGCGCCAGCGTTTTGATTCCGTTTTTACTTCATATTCATCGCCCACATTCACCGAACGGGATGCTTTGCAGTTATCTCCATTTAACTTCACTTT
>Ga0163144_10022033_pt1 | contig 12641 bp, 11 predicted proteins | sample OliLak19BULKMAT1_FD_123175 | JGI IMG/M metagenome (GOLD analysis project Ga0163144, IMG submission 123175) | Freshwater microbial mat bacterial communities from Lake Vanda, McMurdo Dry Valleys, Antarctica - Oligotrophic Lake LV.19.BULKMAT1 | ecosystem: Environmental > Aquatic > Freshwater >... | reverse complement strand
GTTTGATGAGTTGGCCCTCCAACTCCATATGACAAGCCAGCGCTTTGACCCGTGAAAATCACCTTCACGTTATTATACGCAGCATCTACTTTGGCCTGCTCAACTGCTCGTAGAGTGGTGAATGCCGCGTAGCCGCAGACAACTGGAAGCTTCCCGCATAGCGCGAGGCCAGCCGCAACGCCCGTCATGTTCTGCTCGGCAATGCCCAGGTTGATGAGACGTGAGGGAAATAACTTCCCGAAGTCCTCCATGCCCGTTGCATACATTAGGTCCGCGGTAAGTACGGGAAAATCTGGGTGCGCCTTTGCGAGGGAAACCATTGTCTCGCCGTATTGAGTTCGGATCGCTTTTTGTGTGAAACTGCGTCGAGAAGTCTCGATAGCACCCTGAATTTCTGCAGGAATTGGACGGATCATGCAACGCGTTCCTCGAGTTCGGCAACGAGTCTGGAATACTGTTCGGCAGAGATGGAATCGGCGTGCCAGCTACGAACATTTTCCATGAAGCTTACGCCTTTCCCCTTAATTGTGTCGGCAATTATCATGCGTGGCTTGCCAGTTGTGCTTTCGCGGTCTGGAGCCAGCGCTGAAAGCAAGGCAGGCAGGTCGTGGCCATCAAGGCGCGAAACATCCCAGCCAAAGGCCTGCCATTTGGCAGCCATCGGTTCCATCGGCATAACATCGGCGAGATTCCCATCAACACACAGGCCATTACTATCGATGATGCCAACTAGATTTCTAAGTCCAAATTTCGAGGCCGAGGCAGCGGCTTCCCACACCGACCCTTCATTCGTTTCACCATCACCCATTAGGACGTAGACATTATAGTTACGCCAATCTAGTTTTCCTGCGAGTGCCATACCAACTCCAATTGATAAGCCATGACCGAGTGAACCCTGAGATACATCCACTCCCGGCTGATAACGGCGTGATGGATGGGTCATCAATCGAACTCCAACGGCTTTCTCGTATTGATCCATCCATTCTTCGGGCATGAAGCCGCGCCGAATCAGAGCTGAATAGAGCGTCGGCGCAGCGTGGCCTTTTCCCATGATGAATCGATCTCGGTCAGGCCAGTCAGGGTTTGCGGCGTCAATTCGCATAATTGAAAAATAGAGCGCGGTAATAATCTCGGTGCAGGAGTAACAGCTGCCAAAATGGCCGTTTCCTGCAGACATAAACATCCGTGCTGCATCCAAACGATTGACACGCGCCATTTCCGTTAGCCCATCACCTGAAAGTGGCTGGCAGGGATTCAGAGCCATGCCTTTACCTGCGAAACGAGACAGTTCGTAGAAATCCCGTAGCGATCATGCAATGTGGGGAGCGCTCCGGCATCAAGGAACGCGTCAGGCAGCCCAATGTGCCGTATTCGCCCCATCACCCCATTGCGCATGGAACTGGCCATCACCGCTTCCCCCAGTCCACCGATGAGGTTGTGGTTTTCAACGATAACAATCAGCCGGCCCGGCTTTCTGATTTCTGCAAGAAGCGCAACTTCATCGAGAGGCTTGATCGTCGATACATGCAGAACCCCTGCATCTATATGGTCAGCTTTCAGAAACTCTGCTGCTTCCAAGGTGCGCATAGTCATCAGACCAGATGAAATAAAGACAACATCGGAACCATCGCGAATTAACTTCGCTTTTCCAAGCTCAAACTTGTATGAATACTCGTCAAGAACCAGTGGCACGTTGCCACGCAATAGCCGCATGTAGACAGGGCCAGCATGCTCGGTGATCGCTTCAGTTGCCTGTTCAATTTCAAGCGCATCGCAAGGATCGACAATTGTAAGGTTTGGTACGCCGCGAAAAATTGCGAGATCCTCGGTCGCCTGGTGACTAGGACCGTAACCGGTCGTGAGGCCTGGCAGAGCGCAAACAATCTTTACGTTAAGTTGGTCCTCGGCAATCGCCATATAGATAAAATCATAGGCTCGCCGCGAGGCGAAAACCGCATAGGTGGTGGCGAATGGCATAAATCCCTCTCGCGCCATCCCGGCTGCCGCGCCAAACAATAGTTGTTCGGCCATCCCCATCTGGTAAAATCGGTCAGGATAAACTGCAGAAAACACGTGAAGATCAGTATATTTCCCGAGATCTGCAGTCATCCCTACGATTTCTGGACGATCAGCAGCAAGACGAACCAGTGTATGGCCGAAAGGTGCAGAGACAGTGCGCTGCCCTTCCGCAGCGATCGAGGCTATCATCGCGCTCGTCTTCATGCGAGGCCTGCTCATACCGTGACCTCGGCGCGCAAGGCATTAAGCGCTTCGTTCCATTCGTGCTGCTCGACACGGATAAAGTGAAGCTTCTCACGTTTTTCGAGGAACGAGACCCCCTTCCCCATCAAGGTATCACAAATGATAATGCGCGGCTGTGGGACTTCAAGTTCACGCGCCTTTTCGAACGCCGCGAAGACACTCTCGATTTCGTTGCCATCAACCCGCTCAACCCACCAGCCAAAGGCCCGCCATTTGTCCATAAGAGGTTCGAAGCCCAAGATTTGAGAAGACGGACCGTCGGCCTGCTGGTTATTGACATCCACAATGGCGATCAGATTATTGAGTTTCCAGTGGGCACCGGACAGCGCAGCCTCCCATGTAGCGCCTTCATTAAGTTCGCCATCAGAGAGCAATGTATATACGAAAGCGTTGGACTTCTTGCGTTTCAGGCCTAGACACATACCAACGGCGATGGGAAGGCCATGGCCAAGTGAACCGCCGGTGATTTCCATGCCTGGTGTATAGTGGGCCATGCCTGACATTGGCAGGCGGCTGTTATCAGAGCCATACGTTTCCAACTCTTCGTGCGGAATGAAATTTGCTTCGATCAAAGCTCCGTAGAGGGCGATCGCATAATGGCCAATTGATAAGAGAAACCGGTCTCGGCCCTCCCATTTCGGTTCCTGGGATCGATATCGCATGGAGCCAAAATAAGCGACAGCCAATACGTCGGCGATTCCCAGCGCCTGGCCTATATATCCTTGCCCTTGTACAGCTCCCATGCGCAAGGCGAACTCGCGAATGTTAGTCGCTCGACGACGCAGTTCTGAGATCTCTGGCACTAGATTAGATCTTTGGGTGTGTGGCATAAGAATGAATAGCCGTTCTTCTCGAAATTTGATAAACAGGACCGTCGAACCACCGACTAGTGATTATGAGATACAGTCATTATACCAACGTGTCAATAACGCTCGGGTGAGATGATATTACAAAATTACCATTTAATATCTCTTATTTCAAAGAGTTATGAGCGTGACGAATAGGGTCTGATAGGACAAATGCAGAATACAGAACTTAACGTCGTTATACCAATCGTCCGCAGAAAGCTTTCGGAAGGCGTTGTCGAAAGCATAGTTGGACGGATAAATGCAGGTGAATTCCCTCCTGACAGTTTGCTGCCGTCCGAGAGACAATTGATGGAAGCTTACCGGGTTGGAAGACCGACGATTCGCGAAGCTTTGCAGGATCTGCAGCGCCTAGGCCTGTTGATTATCACTCATGGCGAAGGTGCTCGTGTAACGTTGCCCACTGCCCAAACGGTGCTGGAGCAAATCGCTGTGACAGTCCACCAAGTCCTTGCAAGTTCTGACGAAAATTTGGAACACCTCAAGGAATCTCGCATTTTTTTCGAGGTTGGCATGGTACGCATAGCTGCTGCTAGGGCGGATACAGAACAAGTGGCGGGCTTACGTTCCATAATAGCAGATATGGAAGCTGCATCGACGGAGTTCTCCCGCTTCATGAAGTTTGACATGTTGTTTCACCAGCGGATCGCTGAAGTGTCAGGCAATCGAGTTTTCATCGCACTGAGCCAGGCGCTGTTGCAGTGGTTGAGCAAATATCACATTGGAACACTCCGCATCGTTGGGCGGGAAGCCCGCACCCTTGATGAACACAAGAGCATTGTCGACCGGATCGCTGTACACGACGTCGATGGCGCCGCGGCAGCAATGCAGGTTCATCTGACTCGCGCCGCAGACCTGTATCGGGCTCGCGAAGAAATCTAGATCTTAATCGTTGTGCCGGTTGCCGCTGCTTCGTATGCAAGCAATCCAAGTTGCAGCGTCAAGCGGTTATCTCTTCCGGATGTCGCGGGCGTGCCTCCATCCCGCAATACTTCCAACCAATGCCTTTGAATATTGAGCACACTGCCCTGAACGCAATGCCACGGCCGTTCCATCCAATTCATCAAAGCAGGATCGACGACCAAGTTGGAATGCTTCCCGTCCATATTTATGGAAAGTTTGTAGTCCTCAGTCAGACGTATGCTGCCATTTGTTGCATCAACCTCCACAGTGGTCTGGGGAAAGGGATTTGGCGAGAGATGAGTGAAGAAAGACGCGTCTACGATAGATGCAACACCGTTAATATGTTGAAGCAGAATTGTTGCTACATCCTCCCCTTTTACACGTGGATTTACACTCTGCGTCGTGCACGACAACGCTGCAACCTCCCCAAAAAAGAAACGAGCCAAATCGATTAGGTGGATTCCCACATCGAGGATAGCGAAGCGCTCGGTTTCAGCGAGGTAGGGCTGCACCGCGTAAATATCATAGTCGTGTCGAAATGAAATTCTGCCAAAAAATGAGTTCCCGATGGAAGGCTGATCAAGTGCCCGCCGCACCGCCAGCATGGGTTCCTGCCAACGGAAGTTCTCGTGCACCATGAGGGCGACCCCTGCCCGCTCACATGCCAGGATCATTGCATCAGCGTCCTGGAGATTGGTAGCAAAAGGCTTCTGGCAGATCGCCGCTACTCCGTGCCGCGCCGCGAGTTCCACCAGCATCCGATGACTACCTACGGTCGTTACAATATCTACGAAATCCAATTTTTCGCGAAGCAGCATCTCCTCCGCCGAGGAATAGTGGCGTACGACGCCAAAACGTTCAGCTGCGCTGGCGGCCCTAGCAGGATCAAGATCGCAAACAGCAACCAGATCTACGTCAAGGATCTTCCATGAATTAAGGTGATTTTCGGCGAAGAAGCCGCAACCAATCAACGCTCCCTTCGTTGTCATCAATTCGGTCCTTCGATGCGAATTGGGCGCTGGTCAATTCGCTCCAGGAAGTTTGTGCGGAGGCTATCTACCATCACAGCAAGGAAGATGATGGAGGCGATTACCATGGGGTAAATGTAGGGGTCTGCGTTGACTATAACAAGACCATTCTCGACGGTCTGGATCAGGATAGCGCCAAACACTGTACCCAGCACGCCGCCCCGCCCACCGAACAGACTGGTTCCCCCCAGTACAGCCGCAGCGATAGCTGCAAACTCCTTCTGAAGGGCGAAGTTGGGCGAAATTGAACCCACCTGGCTCCCTGATACGATCGCCGCAATAGCCGCGAATAGTCCGCAGATAACATAGACGTAGAAAAGCGTGCGTTTAACGTTGATACCGGCTTTGGCCGCAGAGTCAGGATCTGCGCCAATGGCATAGACCTGGCGGCCAAACGAAGTTTGTGAAAGCACGAACCATGAAACCGCCAGAACAATGCCAAAAGCCCAGATTGTCCACGATAATCCCAAGATCGTCGATCTTCCGAGTTCCAGAATAGGCTGTGGAAGTGTCAGCAATTGCGTGCCCGTCACGAAAAGCGCAAGACCCCGCCCAATAAACAGCGTTGCAAGAGTCGCAATGAATGCCGCGACATGCAATCGCGTAATAAGCAATCCATTTATAGCGCCAAACACCATTCCGATGCCACAGACGATCACCATCGCCATCCAGACGGGGAGTCCCACAAGATATACGGCGAGCATGGCGCAGCCGAGGTACATGATCGCTCCGACGGAGAGATCGATGCCGGCCGTGAGCAGCACGAACGTCATGCCGATTCCCAAAATGCCAATATGGGAAGACTGGATGACTATATTGATCATATTTTTCCAGGCAAAAAACCTTGGCGAGATCATGGAAAAAGAGAATACCAGGATTGCGAAGAGAATCAGCGGCACGTAACGCAAAATGAGCGAAAGAAGTTGTTTGCGATTTGCGCCGGTCATGCTCCGCCCTCCTGCCTGCTGGGCCGCATCGCCGCTTCCAAAATACGCTCCTGATTGAAATCAGCGCGACTGAACGATCCTGTAATTTCACCGTTACTCATGACTGCAATGCGGTCGCACATGCCTATGAGCTCCTCCATTTCCGATGAGATCATGAGAACAGCACAACCCTCATCTACCAGGGCATTGATTATCCTGTAGATCTCCGCCTTGGCCCCAATATCAACACCTCGCGTCGGCTCATCAAGGATAAATAGCCGCGGGTTTCGCATAAGCCACTTGGCGAGAACAACTTTCTGTTGATTTCCGCCCGAAAGGTTCCGCGCCAAAACCGATCCAATGCTTGTAGTGTTCAATTGCACTCGCTTGCTGTATTTTTCTGCCTCACTAGCTAAAGCCGAATTATCGATCCAACCTGTGCGTGGATGTGAATGGGTGTCAAGATTGGGCAGCGCCTCACTATCATAGATAGGCGCATTCATCAAAAGACCCTCAGCACGCCTGTCTTCTGTCAGAAATGCAATCCCAGCCCGCATTGCGGCATGAGGATTGGCATTTTCGAGCTTTTGACCCGCCACTTCAATTGTCCCGCTCTTGTGGGGATCAAGCCCGAAAATAATTCTCGCTGTTTCGGACCGTCCCGCCCCCATCAATCCGGCCAGCCCCATGATCTCGCCTTTTGCAATGTTAAAGTTGACATCGCGGATTACGCCGGGCTGTGTCAGTCCCTCGACTTTGAGGAGAGGCTCGCCTGCCGAACCTGCATTTCTTTTCGGAAACAACTGTTTAATACTTCGACCAACCATCAACGAGATCATTCGGTCGATGTTGTATTCTGATTTGTGTCCGGCTCCCACCACGCTGCCATCACGAAGAACCGATATATTATCTGCAAGTGCCAGTACGTCCCTTAGAATATGACTTATGTAGATAATGCCGATCTGTTGGGTTTTTAGCCTATCAATTATGGCAAAAAGCCTGTCAATTTCACGTCGTGTAAGCGAAGTCGTTGGTTCATCGAAAATTATGATCCGTGCGTCCGTACTCAACGCCTTGGCAATTTCAACGAGTTGCCGTTCGCCCTGGCTGAGACGCGAAACGAGAGTGCCTGGCAGTACTTGAAGATCAACCAAGTCCAATAGTTGCTTTGTTCGCGCCCGAATTCGCTTACGATCAATGACCGGCAGCATCCAATGGAGGTGAGGAAATCCCCGAATAAAGAGATTCTCTTCGATGCTCAGATTGGGAAAGAGGTTGAGTTCCTGATGAATGAAGGAAACTCCGCTTGCAAGTGCGTCACGCGGGCTGGCAGGCGCGTAGGGAACACCCTCGATCAACATTCGGCCCGAGTCAGGCTGATGAACTCCCCCCAGGATATTCATGGTCGTCGACTTGCCAGATCCATTTTCTCCTATTAGGCCGACGATTGTATTCTTTTCAAGGGTGAGGTTAATGCCATGCAGGACTTCAACACCAAAGAAGCTCTTGGATATATTTTCCAATTGAAGAAGCGCCATCTCGTGTGTCCTCAGTGGCCGCTCAACCGGGTGCGCGCCGCATCGGCAATGGCTGCGGCCAGAATTACCCCACCCTTGATAGCAAAGACCATGAATAGCGTAAGCCCCATCAGTTTAAGGCTCTGATCCAGTAAAACCAGAAAGAGCACACCGAACACTGTCCAAATGACCTTGCCCTTGCCTCCGAAGAGACTGGTACCTCCGATCACCGCCGCGCCAATAATGTCGAGAAGAATGTTCGATCCAATAATCGGGCTGCCCGTCTCCAAACGCCCCGTGTAGAGGATCGATCCTATTGCCGCGCAAAGTCCCGAAACAATGAACGCCATGTGAATGCGTTTTCTCACCTGTACGCCTGACACTTCAGCTGTAAGACGGTTAACGCCAATAGCAAAAATCTCGCGTCCGAAAACTGTGCGCGTCAGCATCAAATGCATGACGACCCCCACGGCAAGAGCGACCCATAGGGAATTGGGAATTCCGTACATCTTGCCTTGGCCTATTACAACGAAGCTGCGAGGCAGGTTAGCAATGCTGGTGGTCTCTGATCTTAATGTTACGAACCAAATAGCGACACCGGCAAAGAACATCATGGTGGCCAAGGTAACCATAAAAGCCGGCATCCGCAGGCGCGCGATACACAGTCCGTTGAACCAGCCTATCGCTGCTCCTACGCCGAGCATGGTTAGTATGCCAGCGGGGGTAGCCAGAGAAGAACCAGCCAATGGCCCTCCAGTCCCAGTCATGACACTCGCCCCTACGACCGATGCCATTGCAATCGTTGCTGTCATGGATAAATCAATGCCAGCGATAATCAGGATGACCGTCTGACCGAGGGCGACAACGATCAGCGGAAGCATGTCGGAAAGAATGTTTTGAAATGTTTCGACACTAGCGATTCTTGGCACGATGGGAATCATCGCAATGAAGTATACTAAACACAGGACAACCACCAAATATTCGGACAGCAACAGCTGACGCCAGAAACGCCGTTTTCCCAGTGATGCCATGCCACTTAATGACGTTGGCTTGCTGAAGGAATTGCTCATGTTCACCCCAAAAAGGACGAAGTTGCCGTCGAAACGAACGACGGCAACTGGTCTATCATACAATCAATGTAGAATCATTTTAAGTGTAACCTTACCCATTTTTCTTTTTCCACTGCGCATAACCCCACATGCGATCACGCTCTTTTTCAAAATTGTCCTGCGTAATGGCAAAGCCGGGGTCGGGGAAAATCTTGGCTGGCTTCTCGCCCTTACCCATGGCCAAGATTAGGTCAACACTCGCCTTGGCTTCATAGAAGAGATCCTGCACCCCATCCGCGTCGAGATGTTTTGACGCAAGAGCTGCATAAGCACCAGAATCTCCATCAAATGATCCCAACATGACGTGGTTGGGATGGCCCGAAGGATACCATTTGTCGAGCGGTGTCAGCACTTGCTGAATGAGAGGCAACATGAAGTCTGAACTGGCGAATAGAAAGTCGATGTCCGGGTTGGCTTGCATGGCGTTGGTAAGGCCGGCGAAGGCCTTGTCAGCGTTCCATTCGGTAGGGATGCGGGCGACGACTTCAACGATATCAGAGGCCGGTTCAACCGCATCTCCGAATCCGTCACGCCGGCCAATTGCGTTCACATCACCCAAATTACCTATCAGGATGGCTGCCTTATATTTCCGTCCCGAGGCGCGGGCCTTGTCAACCATGTATTGTACGGTGGTTTTCGTAATTCCGCGATTGTCGGCAACTACCGCAACTGAGTATGCGTCGCTTTCGGCCGGAGGACGGTTAAAATGCACCATCGGCACGTTAGCCTCATTCGCCGCGCGGATTGCTGGAACTACTGCATTGCTGTCAGTATGGAAAATAACAATACCATCAACCTTGTTTGCAATCATCGATTTGACTTGTTCAAACTGGACATTGTCATCGCGATTTGAGATCGCTTGAAGCATTTCAAAGCCGCGGCTCTTCAGATCTGCCTGCATGGCATCCATACCGGCGACTAGGAATTCCGAAGTCAGCCCGTCGAATAGCACGGCGATAGTCTTCGTTCCTTCAGCCCGCACCCAGATTGGCATACTACCAGCAGTTAGCGCCACCAAGGAACCCACGGTAAAGCTACGGCGGCTCATTTTTGACGCTAATATTTTGCTTTTTGTCATTTTTCACTCCCTAGAACCTAGCTGTCCATCATTGGATCAGCTTAAGATAGGGTGATTATACCACTAAAAGGTATTTTACAAGGCTGGGAGTTTTTGGACCAGGTTAAATATCGGGCAAACAGTCTTTTGGCATTGCAATCTCAAAAGCATCGGCAAATTGCCATTTTCGCTCTAGAAAGCATGTGGGCGCGCTTTATTCTTTGCAATCAACACTAGAATGCCCGGGCAACCGATACCGCACAAGGTCCACAGCTCTCAATATTTCTGTAACAGGTTTGGCAAAAAGCGAGGCTTTGGAAGAGACAACCATATTTTTATGCCTGTCGCTTTTCCCGCATATAAACCGCTAATATATGCGGCGCTCGTTGAGTTGGGATCGAGTTCGTAAAACTTGCCCGACCGGAAAAGCTGCGAGGGTTCATAACCCCATTTTACTTGTCGGGTCATTGTACTTGACGGTGATTATACCATGAATTAAGAATGTGATGGTGGCGGAAGGCGGCATTGTTTTCCGTCGCATCTAACCGCTAACAACCTTGCCTCAAGAATCCCGTAACCACCCTGCGTATTGCGCAATTTGCGACCTTGCGCGAGTTGCGGCTGAAATTCGGCGAGCAACATATTGATGTCAAGCACACCGGCTTCGCGCCGCTTTGCCGCCTCAGTTGTAATCCAAAGATCGAATGCATTGTTGGGCGAAGCTGCAAGAACGTTGTGTCCGCCTCCAGGCTTACCGACACGCAGCGGGCCCTTGCGGTCGATCCGCTTGCTCTTCTCAGGCTTGTAAACGCTGGCTTTACAGAGGCCTGCGGCGGACCCGCAAGATATGCCACTCGATTTCTTCGCGCAAAGCCTGCGCGTCACCAGCGGCAAGAAGATCGCGCAGGCGGCGGTGCTGCGGCGCCATGACTTTTGCATCGCGTTCATCGCGGATCTCATGGCCAAAAATAATGAACACGTGGCGGGCCAAAGTCTCCCACAGGATCTGCACGATTTCATTTCCCGAGACCCGGCAGATTTCCCGATGGAAACTGAGATCGGCCTTGCTGACCTCGATCCATTCCAGGCGCTCGGCTGACAGTTCCATCGAGGCGATGATACGGTCAAGGTTTGCAAACAGGCTTGGGTCTGATTGGTAAATGGGCGCTGCCGTGGAGAGCGCTATCTTCTCAAGGGCAACCCTCGATTCACAAATCTGGTCGATGCGGCAATCATCAAAACTCGCAATGTGCGTACCCCGGTGCGGGATGCTTTCGACAATGCCTTGCGACTCGAGAATCTTCAGGGCTTCACGCAGCGGAACCCGGCTGATGCTGAGAAGGTTGGCCAGTTCTGTTTCATAAAGGCGCTGCCCCGGCTTCAGCGCTCCGGCGGAAATCCCCGTGACAATGGCATCCGCTGCCTGTTCCGAAAGGCTCGCCATCCGGGCCATGCGCAACGGCGGCGGAAACGAGAAAGGCAACGATTCGACTTTGCTCATGAGGCCTTCTACCGCATTTTTCCCACTTGCCTAACTCATATAATTGTATACAATTAGCACAAAGAGCGGGGGAGTTCAATTCGCCGGGTTACAGGGAGCAGGAAATGACGGGATTGCTGGCGGGCAGGCGCGCCTATGTCACGGGTGGATCAAGCGGCATTGGCGCCGCCATTGTCGAAACCTTCGTGAAGGAAGGCGCCCATGTGGCCATTGGCGCATCGCGCCATTCCGAACAGGCGATGGCCGCCGCAAAACGCTTGGCAACCGGCGGACAGCGCGTTGTCGTGATCCAGGCCGATTTGAATGACCGCGCCGCAACGGATCGCGCTGCTGACGAAGTCATCTGCACGTTAGGCGGGCTCGACATCTTCGTTCACTGCGCCGGAATTGATGTGACCCAGACGGCGCCCACCCACGAAACGCCTGATGACACGTGGGACCGCATGCTGGCGCTGCATCTGACTGCTGCTTTCCGCCTTTCAAAAAAACTCGTGCCGGCCTTGCTGCAAGGCACGAAACCTTCCGTGACTTTTATCGGTTCTGTTGCAGGCCTCGTGGCCTGGGAAGGAGACGTTGCCTATAACGTCGCCAAGGCCGGGCTTCATCATCTCGCCCGCTGCATCGCGGCTGACTATGCAAAGGCCGGCCTCCGCGCCAATGCCATAGCTCCCGGTGTGATCGATACGCCGCTGACCCGTGGTTATGCCTCGGGCATGGAAGGTGGCGAAACGAGCGGCATGAAAGTGCTGGCCGGACTTCATCCCCTGGGCCGTTATGCAAGCCCTGCGGAAGTGGCGGGCACCGCCCTCTTTCTCGCCTCCGATCAGGCCGCCTTCATCACTGGCGTCGTGCTGCCGGTCGATGGCGGCATGACAATGATTTGAGGGAAACAGCGATGGCAAAGCTGAAAATACTGGCAGCGATCTGCGATGAACCGGGCGAAGGCGACGTGCTGAACCTGCGCCACGTGATGATCGACGAACCCCATGAAATGGAAGTGCGCGTCAAAATCGAGACCACCGGAATTTGCCGCAGCGATATTCACTATTTGCGCGGTGTCTGGGTTCACCCCAAACCGGTCATCCTTGGGCACGAAGCCTGCGGCGTCATCGAGTCCGTGGGGGCTGGCGTATCGAAAAACCGGATCGGCGAAAAGGTCGTGCTCACCTTCACGCCCTCCTGCGGCCAGTGCCGCTTCTGTGTGGTTGGCCGCAGTGTGCTGTGCGAGGAGGTGGCCCGCGCTGCGGCACTTGGCACCATGTGGGACAACACCACGCGTTTCTTTGAGGAAAACGGCAAGCCCATTCACCATCTCAGCCTCGTCTCTTCGTTCTGCGAATACACCGTGGTGCCAAGCAATGGGGCCATCAAGATTGACCAGGAAACATCTTCCGAACAGGCTTGCCTGTTGGGATGTGGCGCGCTTGCAGGCATAGGTGCGGCTCTCAATACGGCTGAGGTCAGGCCCGGCG
>Ga0163144_10022032_pt1 | contig 12642 bp, 15 predicted proteins | sample OliLak19BULKMAT1_FD_123175 | JGI IMG/M metagenome (GOLD analysis project Ga0163144, IMG submission 123175) | Freshwater microbial mat bacterial communities from Lake Vanda, McMurdo Dry Valleys, Antarctica - Oligotrophic Lake LV.19.BULKMAT1 | ecosystem: Environmental > Aquatic > Freshwater >... | reverse complement strand
CTTGGTACTTGGTACTTGGTACTTGGTACTTGGTACTTGGTACTTGGTACTTGGAACTTGGTACTTGGTCCTTGGTACTTGGTACTTGGTACTTGGTACTTGGTACTTGGTACTTGGTACTTGGTACTTGGTACTTGGCGCAATGATATGTCCCGTTCGCCCCTGGGCAGGGTGTATGTGGGTAAATCATGGTTTTCGCTTCTCGAAGTCGTAGGCAAATGACAGGGGGATGGAGCTTGCGCAATCCCCTGTCAGTTTGCCCGTTCGTTCATCAATTCCCTATAAGGCCAAGCGACGAACTGACGAGCGAATAATCACAGAACTTGAACAACTAGGCGCCGGTCGCCCCGCCAGAAACGCCCGCCAGACGCCGCATGGGTTCGCCTTGTTTGGTGATGATGACTAGAGAGTAATACGTGTCAGAGCCCCGCTTGCACACTTTTGAGCGCCAGAATTCTTGGGGCTGGGTGCCTTCCTGGCGGTCAGACGGGCGGCTAGGCAAAGGGTTGGTTTTCGCTTCTCGAAGTCGTAGGCAAATGACAGGGGGATGGAGCTTGCGCAATCCCCTGTCAGTTTGCCCGTTCGTTCGTTCATCAATTCCCTATAAGGCCGAGCGACGAACTGGCGAGCGAATAATCGCAGACTTGACACAAACTAGGCGGCTGGGCAGCCCGCCGGTCGGCCCGCCGGTCGGGACGCCAGAAATTAGCCGTTAAGGCGCTCAAAACGGCTTTTTCGTGTATTATCACGGTTCCGCTCAGAACCTCTCAAAATACCCCTGTTTTCTCGGGGTTTTTGGTGTGTTTTCAACGCTTAAACACGAATGCCCAGCTCAGAAGGCCCCTCGGGGCGTTGGAGCCAGTGGCGGGGCGTTTGGAGCCAGTGGCGGGGCGTTTGGAGCCAGTGGCGGGGCGTTTGGAGCCAGTGGCGGGGCCCGAGCCGGCAGGCCGTGTGTGGATTTTTCAAATCCCTTGCAGTAGCTGTGTGTGCGCAGAGAGTGTCTATTTCACACTCACACAGCTACTGCTAATGATTTGAAAAATCCACACACGGGCCCCACCTAAAACGACGTAACTCCTTTGTTTTGAGACACTTACGTCATTTGAGAATCCACACACGGGCCACCTAAACGACGTAACTCCTTTGTTTTGAGACACTTACGTCATTTTGAGTGGCTGTCCCCGGACAGGGACGGGGTGGCGGACAACCCCGATGCACCCAAAATGGCTTGTTTTCCCGTGTATTTCTTTCTAACTCTGTTATATGTCTTTTGTCTCTCTCTAAAATTCACACGTAAATTAGTAGAAGCCGGAGGAGGGAAATGTATATAAAGCAAGGTTAGGTTAAAAGGCAGCGGACACACGGACAGCGAGTGACTCACACGTTGTAAACCCTTGCTATGAAACGACTTACGGCGAATGGGGGCCTGTCTTCACAAGAGCCATAAAACGACGTAACTCCTTTGTTTTGAGACACTTACGTCATTTTGACTGCCCAAACTCGCGCTCGCGGTTGGCGCGAGCGTGTATATGCACGCCCAAGGGGCCCACCCATTCAGGGGGGTAAACGGCCCGATCGGGCCCCAGCCCGCTCCCAGCGGCTTGGAGCCAGCTCCCCGCGACCTGGACGCTTGGACGCTTGCGAGCCGTTCTGGGGGCTTCTGGGGGCTTCTGTGGGCGTCTGGGAGCTTGGAGCCCAGCTCCCAGGAGCTTGGAGCCCAGCTCCCAGGAGCTTGGAGCCAGCTCCCAGGAGCTTGGGGCTGGAAGCTTGGGGCTGGAAGCTTGGGGCTGGAAGCTTGAGAGCCAGCGTCTGGGGCTTGAGAGCCCAGCTCCCAGCGTCTGGGAGCCCCAAAGTGTCAACCGCCATGTCTGCCCACACCCGACGGCCCCAAACCGCAGAGTTTGCCCCCTCGCGCCACCCTTTTGAGCGCGTCGCCTGGAGTGAACTTGACTGATTACACTTTCGACCTAGAATAGCGGCATGAAAACAACCGCCGTCTACGTCAGAGTCAGTCACAAGAGCCAAGACCTGCGAAGCCAGGTCGCGGACCTGGAGCGATGGGCGGGCGACCAGCCCGTCAAGTGGTATAAAGACAAGGCCACCGGGACGAAAATGGAGCGCCCGGCGATGGATCGGCTGCTAGCCGACGTGGACGCGGGTAAGATTGGCCGCATCGTCGTCTGGCGGCTGGATCGGCTTGGGCGAACGGCGGCTGGCCTCACGAAGTTGTTCGCCGATCTTCGCGAGCGGAAGGTAGGACTGCTGAGCCTGCGCGACTCCCTGGACCTGGAGACTCCCGCCGGCAGGCTCATGGCGCATGTTCTCGCATCGGTCGCGGCGTATGAGAATGAGGTACGGCGTGAACGTCAGATGGCCGGCATCGCGGCGGCAAAGGCTGCGGGGAAGACTTGGGGCGGATCGGAGCCCGGCCGGCTGCTGAGCGTGACTAAGGAGCAAGTCGCGGCCGTTAAGCGCATGCGCAAGCAAGGCGAGAAGGTCGCGGTCATCGCTCGCACGGTCGGGCTGTCGCGGCCAACAATCTATAGATTGATCGCACGCGGAACACCAGCTTAACGCCTGTTAAGCTCACGTGCTAGCACGTTAGGGGTGCGCGTCGGGCGATTTCTATAAAACTCGCCTAGTGTTGGCGCGCATATTGGCGGCAACGCCCCGCCGTCGCCCGCTCCTCGCCGCCCGCTTCATGCTGCCCGCTTCATGCTGCCCGCTATTTACCGTCCGCTCCTGCGCTCAGGTCCGCGTCGCTCAGGTCCGCCTAGCTCAGGTACGCATAGCTCGGGTACGCATAGCTCAGGGCCGCGATTGGCACCTCCTTGTGAAGCTCCCAGCCGGCTCCCCGTGACCCGGACGCTTGGACGCTTGCGAGCCGTTCTGGGGCTTCTGGGGTGCTTCGGACATGGCGCCCGTTCTCGCGTTGGTCGCGGCGGTGGGCGACGGGCAGCTCGCTCGCGGCGCGCGGCGGGGAGCGGACGGCGGGGAGCCAGTGGCGGGCGGCTTGGAGCGAGCGGCTAGCGGCGGGGAGCGGACGGCGGGGAGCCGGTGGCGGGCGGCTTGGAGCGAGCGGCGGGCGGCTTGGAGTCAGTGGCGCGGCGAGCGGCTTGGAGTCAGTGGCGCCCGACGAATTATTATCAATCCTGGTAGGAGCCGGCACAACCGCTACAACCAACTGTAAGCATTGCACAACTGCTACAACCGGGGGAGCCGGTCTGTTGGAATAATGCAACCAGCTCCGAGCGGCATGCGACTTGAAGCCCTATCCACTGGCTGCGCTCAATTTTCAAACGCTCCGACGCGGCGAATCTCAATACTAGCTCAGCTTTTCAAGACTGTCAAGCTCGGCTACACTTTGCGCTATGCAAACAGCAGCCTACATCCGGATAAGTTCGGATTCGCAAGACGTGTCGCGTCAGCGTCAATCAATCGAGCGCTGGGCCGAAGCCAACACGCCTATCGCGCTTTGGTTTGAAGATGCGACGGGGCGGAACTCGCGCGACATGGCCGCGAAGCGCCAGGGCTTCCAACGGATGTTGAAAGCAGTCGAAGCGGGGGTGGTCGATTGCATCGTTGTTGATTCGCAGGATCGGTTCGGCACGAAGGATGCGTTCGAGTGGGGAAAGTTCATTTCGATTTTACGCGAGCACGCCTGCAAACTCCTAGATGCGGGCGGCAGGGAACTGTCGGCGGACGATGACGGAGCGGTATTGAGCGGGACGATTGGCGCGCTCACGTCGTCTCGTGAGCAAAAAGAAAAGGCGCAGCGCAACGTTAGCGGCAAAATTCCCAAGGCGAAGTTGGGTGAATACCAGGGCGGTTACCCGCCGTATGGTTTCGACGTGGCCTGCTTCCGCGACAACCGGGAAAAATGGCGCACGGTTTACGTCGGTCATTTTGATCGGTGGAAGGTATACCCGGACGGAAGCCGCGAGCGATTCAAAGGAAAGGATAACACGCCGTCGAAAGACGCCTCCGACAAACTATTCTTGCGACCGACTATCGAAAGGGCTCGACTGGACGTAGTCCGTCAGATTTTCAAATGGTACGCGAGCGAGTTAATTTCGTCGCGCCAGATTGCCGCGCGGCTGACCGCAGCTAAAGTCAATTCGATCTATGGCAGGCCGTGGGATAAAGTGAGAGTCCAGCAGATGCTGGAGAATCCGGCCTATATCGGCTTACCGACGTGGAACAAAAGAGGGGGCGCGCGGTTTGTCGAGTATGTTGGGGGCCAGACTCGCGCTGTCAAGAATGGAAGGCCCGGACGCAAGCGCGACAAGTCGGATTTCGTGCAGCCGGACCAGCCGCTCTATAAGCCGGTCATCGATGCGACGACGTGGGCAAAGGTCCAGGACAAGCTCAAGAGCGCACAAACTGGCCCTAAGAGCGCCCCTAGAACCGGGGAGCTTTGGCTTAAGCCGTTCCTAGTCTGCGGCCAGTGTGGTAAGCCAATGCGGGCAACTAGGGGCGCGTATTATTGCGGAACCTACGGCGCGTTCGGCAAGGACAATCCAACGGGCTGCCGCTGTCACCGGGTTCGCCATGACCGGCTGGTGGAAATCGTGCTTGATTACGTCAAGCAAACTGCCCCGAAGCTGGCCGACCTGCTCACGGCCACGAAAACCGGGAACTTGGAGCTTGCCCGACCGCTGATCGAACAATTGAATTTGGCCCGCTTTGGTCTCAATGAAGTGTGGTTCGACATGCTCATGTATGTTGACGAGCACGGGAGCCAGCCAGAAGCCCCGCTTGACGTGGCCTACGGGCTGGCTTACGAACGCCTACGCCCGCAGTTGGAGGCCAAGATTGAACAGCGGGAGCAAGAGCTTGACCGTATGCTTGAGGACTTCCGTTTGTTGTCGCCCCAACTTCGCGAGCGCGCCAACGAGAAGATGGAAGCGTTGGACGCTGAGATAAAACAATTGCGAGCGGGCATTTTGGACTTACGCCTGCCGTGGCAAAACCTCACGGCGGACATTGCGGCCCGGAGCGAAGCCCTAGCTAGAGCCACGCGGGCGCTAGGCAACGGATCGGCTGGCCGGGCGAAGACTGACGCACTCACGGCAGTGGTGGCGAAGATCGTTTGCCATTTCAGCCCGGATGGCCGCAGGAGCATCTTGGATCGGGTGGAAATTTACGCCGTTTCCGGCGATTCTACAAGCTTAACTTTTGGGAGCGCGCCGAGGCGCGATCCCGTTAGTGAATCGCTAAAGTGGGTCTGGCTGAGCGCATGAAAAAACCCGGTCAGCGATGGCCGGGTTCTTTCCAACGGCTTTACACCCGCACCCCGCTCACCGCAGCTAAAAGCGCGTCCCAATCTTTATAAAATCTGTGCCAAGGTAACTCGGCGTACAACCAATCATTGACTTGTTCGGCGTGAATGAACACCGGCTTGCACAGTCGCTTCGCGTGCGCCAACTCCCACCAAGTGCCGCAAGCGGGCGGTCCCAAATGGGCAATCACAAGATCGCTCATAGCCACCTGCGCCAAGTCCATGTGGCGGATCGCGCGCATCTCCTCTGAGAACTTGTCCCAGTCGCCAGCCGCTTTGAGTTCGGCGCGGCGTTCTCGGGCGGGGCCACATTCCAAGGGGTTCTCGGCAGGCGAAAAGACATGATAGCCGTCAGCGCGCAGTCGGGCGGCAACATCTTCGCGCCAGCCCCGCCCCCGATCGGGGCATAAGTCCATCGGGCCAGCCAGGTAAACTTTCATTTGGCACCTCAAAAGGGGGGTGTGGAGCCGGGTGGGGCTAAACTGGCCCCGCGTGGGCGGAGGGTCATTCATGTTTAAGCTTTCAAAACACATCAAAAAGCCCGTGAAAACGGGGGTATTTTGAGGGCGATCTGCTCGATGCGACCCCAGACACCAAAACAGCGTTTTAGGCCGTTTTGGCCATGAATTTCCGTCTTAGGTAGCTCGCCCGGTTTTGGCACGCCTGGGAGCAAAACTTGGCCTTTCGGTCGGGATAGAACTTCCGCTTGCATTGCTCACAGACGCATAGCTTCGCCAGCTTGGCTGCCTTGGCGAGCTTGGCCGTGCCCGCGAATTGATCCAACTGCCAGACCGGGGCGTAGTCAAGAGGGGACGCTTCGACGTCAGAGATGGTCAAGTTGACAAGCTTCACCAGCGCGGACTTGTCGAAGCGGCGGATGGCTGCGGCGTGCCGCTTGGCCCATGCGTTGTAATTCGTCGGGCTCTGCTGCAAAACCTTGATGCAGCCGGCCACAAGTTCTTCAAGAATCAATTTGTCCCTCCGTAGCGATGCGGTTTGAATCCACGCTAAAGCGTTCGTGAGCTGCTTGATGATTGACTTCGCGCTACTGGGGGCGGGGGTGGCATCATGGTCAAAGTCGGCGGGCTGGTAACCAGCCGCCGAGGCTGCTTGTCGTGCGACATTCTTCTTCGCTTTAATGCGTTCGTCGCACGCTCGGATTTGCTCATCGAGGAGGTTTGGTTTCATTCGGGGCTTTCGGTGGTTCGGGTTTTGGTGGGGTGTAGGCGAGGCGAATGGCCTCTAGGCGTTTCTTGTTCTCGCGCTGAGTTTTGCTGCTCATGGGTGTCTCCGTGTCAACCTGCCCAGTGCTGGGTTGTACGGACTTAGCTGGACGGTCACCGCGTCCCCGACCACGCAACGAATGTTGTGTTTTCGCATTTTGCCCGTGCTGTAGGCTCGGATCGCATGGCCCGAGTCAAGGCGCACCTTGTACTCTTGATTGGGCAGTGTGTCGGTGACGGTGCCGTCCACGTCGATCAGTTCGGAACTGCTCATGGGCACACCCTCAGAAACTGGTCGCGGGGCGTCGCGAGCTGGCCAAAATCAAAGACGCTTTGCGCTCGCAGATTGCGGGGGTCAAATGGCGTTGAGTAAATACCGTGTGTTGGCGTCAAGGCGTCCACGCAATTCGCGTAGTCATCGAGCGCGTCAACGCCAAAGAACCTCACGCGGCTATGGTCGAGATACCAACAGCGCTGACACCAGCGATCTAGCCCAGCGTCGGCTTGCACGACAGGCGAGATAGTCGCATAGCCGATCACTTCGCGCGCACCGCCCAGTTGGGCACCTAGGCTGTGCGCGTGAACATCGTTCGGAACAGTGGGGTGGCAGACGGTCTCGCCAACATACTCAACGTTTGGCCTGCGTAGCCACTTGATGCCGGTCTCACTTCGCAGCATCGCCTGCCGTGCGAACACTGGCCACTCCCACCATCGACGCTTGAGAAGACCGCACGGGGCGTCCCGCTCAAGCATCTGCTGCCAGGTCTTGCGGTAGTACGCGCGCCACTGGCTGATGTAGACCTGCTCGTTGGGCGCTGGCAACCGGTTGGTCAGCGGTCCCAACGTGCGAGCATCAACGAGCACGCTGTTGCGATACCGTTGTCTGGCGAGTGCGCCAGACAAACCATCGACGCGCCACGTATCCAACCGGACGTAATAGATGGTTCGGTCGAATTCGTGGCGCTGCTCGCACAACGTCCACGTCATCGGCGGGCCGGACAGCGGGTGCGCGGGTCCGGGCGCAACCCGCTCCATTCGACAGTAGCGAAAGGCCATCCGTGGCGGGAAGGGACTGGCTCCGCTGGGGAGATTTTCACGTAACTGCATCACGCACCGCCTCATTCTCTTTGACCATTCGGTATCTGGTCGCTGGGTCGGCGCGCATAATGTCCTCTTTCGCGTGCAGCGTGCCCGGCGGGGGTGCAGGCTTGTCGGCCAAGGGCTCGATGGGCTCGAATTGAGCGGGTAGGTCGGCCAATTCGGTGGCCCGGCGAAGGTCCGCTGCCACGACTCGATCTGTCTTGTGCTCCGCGATCTTCACGATCAGCGCGGCCGAATGACTCTTGTAGTCATTCAGGTCGCCGCGCTGCGCACGCACGACACACTGGCGCGCCTGCTCCACGATGCTGGCTGGGACGTGCGGGGAGTACATGACCGAATGCAGCAACTCGTGCGCGTGTGCGACTGCGTCCGCGCGACGGCCCGCGTCGGGGTCGGGGATCGCACCCGCCAAACGCTGGTCATACTTGGCTCGCATCTGGTCGCGCAACTGTTCGCGTGACTGTACGCGATTGTCGAGCGAGTGCTGTGCTGCGTCGAAGGGGTGGGCATCGGCCGTTGGTGGCGTTACCGTCTGGACGTAGAACGCTTTGTCGTGAATTTGTGCAGCCCGGTCGCGGTCTTCGGGATGGGGTAGACCGCGCAAAAGTTCCAGCAGTGAAAGCGGTCGGCCAGCCGACTTCTCGGCTTTTGCAATGAAGGCCGCTTCGGCTTGCTCAACAGCCGCTAGACTTTTATATTTGCGGCCCTGATAAAAGAAGGTTTCGCCCACTTGGGCGCTCGGCAGGACGGTCATTATTGGTTCCCCTTTTGTGTAAACCACTCAGGTGTGGTCGTCTGTAAAATTTGTATCACTTCATCTTCTTGATCGACGTGTTCCGGCCGATCAATCACGCTGAGCACGTGGCCGCGAAACTTCGCGACGACGTGATAGTCCCTCAGTAGTCCTTCAAGGTAATGGCTGGGGGCTCTCATTTCTTTTCTCCTTATTGGTGAATTACACGCGCTGGGCAGCAGGTTCCACTCTTGCCACCCCGCGCGTAACCCGGCGAGCGCTCGCCGGTGAATTGAATCCGGTCGCGCGACAAACCCCGCAAAGGTTGCCGCGCGACCTCATTTACCAGCAGCGATGAGGTCTGTTTCACCGCTACTGGGAGCGCGAAGCGCTCAAGCGAGACGCTTAGATATTTGTGAATCGCTCGCACTCACGAGCGATAGCGAGCTTTATGTGACAAGCCAATGCCACTTTTCGTAGCCGGCCAACAGGGCCGGGCCGCGCAGGCCCGTCTTCGCGCGTATTACACGTAGCGTGTGTCCATCGCGTAGCATTTCGAGCGCGGTTTTGAGCTGGGGGGTTTGAATCCGACTTATTACAAAAGCCGCCCGAACGGGGTGTTCTTGCAAGTAGTCAGGCAGGCCACGGGCGTAAAGTTTTTGTGGAACGCGACCCCGTACCTTCCGGCCCCGGTCCAAGCGCAGGGGGGCATACGGCAGCATGTCCGCAACATGCTGTCGTATGTAATCGTCAATCAGTTGGCGAACTGCGGTGTACACGTCATTAAAATCCGTATCAGGTGCCAGGTTGTTGAGAGCGTATGCAAAACCTTCTAGGACGGCTTCGCGTGTTGAGAGCAACCCATCCCAGCGGCCGCGAGAGCGTCGGGTCGTCCATTGTTGAAATGAAGCTTCGACCGCGCCGCCAAGCACATCACGCGCCCAAACGGGGTCAGACTTAAGACGGTCTATGAGAATCATAGCGCTTGCTTTCTACATCTAACGGGTGCAATGACAGTTTGTGCGCTGGTTGGACGCGGCCAAATGAAAGAATTTAGAGAAAATATTAGTCGCTGACGCACACACCCCGCGTGTAAAGCCGCTTGCGGAGTGCAATCAGGTCGTTTTGCAGTCGGCCCGAGGCCGCGCCACCCAGGTCCGCGCCACTCAAGTCCGCGCCGCTCAGGTTCGCGCCTCGCAGGCTCGCCTCGCTCAGGCCCGCGCCTCGCAGGTTCGCGCCACTCAAGTCCGCGCCGCTCAGGTTCGCTTCATCCGCGTCAACATAGCCAAGGTCCGCGCCTCGCAGGTCCACGCCTCGCAGGTCCACCTTATGGCGTACAGCCAAATAGACGACTTCCTTGAGGGCGTCAGCGTCGAAGCGTGCTAACGCTTTGCCAGACGCTTTATGTAGAATTGTGTGCATCATCATAGTTTGCTCCAGTGGTAGTTATCCCGAACAACTCAATACTAGCTAGCTTTCAAGATTGTCTGGCAGGGCTTTCAAGACTGCCTGGCGGGTCGCTAAGTGAGCTTTTGAGCCGGGGGTGGACGCTCTTAACAGCCCCGATAAAATCGTCAAGCGACTCACGCCCCCAGTCTTTTGCGTGCAGTTTCCAAAGCCATTCGAGGAGCTTGAGGGGATTGTCGCACCTCGCGAAATCGACACGGTATTGATATTGCGCAAACTCGTAGCACTGGCTATGGCGGTCAACCGTCCACCCGCCAAATTTTGTGGGCGGTTGCAAAGCGGCTAGCTCGGCCACCGATAAAATGTGTTGGTTCATTGTGTTGTTCTCCTAGTAGTAATGTCGGGGATTGGCAGGGCTCGAAAGTCGTTTGTCTACGCGCCACCACACGCGCGCCATTCGCCCGCTATGCTTTCTGCCGGGTCGGGTTCGTAGGGCGATACGTCGAGGCGCTTGCAAATGTGGGTGTACAACGTTTCCACGTCCCACTTCCGCCCGTAGTACTGCGCTTCGTGCACTCGTATCGCTTCTGCTGCTTTCCGGGGTGTGGATAGGTAGTAGTAGTAGTGACTGCCGCGCGGGAAGTCAGTTCGCACGAGGCGGCACATGCTATAGCCTGTCGGGAAATCAACGATTTCAGTTATCATTTTCATTGGCCTTTCTTTCGACAAATCGTATGGGGACGTGTCTTGTTCGAGGGTTGGGCGATTACAACTTGCCCCCGGCTCGTTGCTTCCTGGACAAGCGCCATGATTGTGTCTTTTGAGCAACCGAGCTTGATCTTCGATAGCGCCAGGACGTCCTTCTTTGGGCTTGGGTCTGCCGGGAGTGTAGCTAGGAATTCATCCAGCGTTGGTGCCGGTTTCTTGTTCGCAGCAGCGGTATTGGCGGGGTCTTTGTCCGGGGCTAGTTGCCAAAGCGGGTGCTCAAAGACTATGCAGATGGGATCGACGGGTTTTTGCGACCTGACGATTGCTTGCAAGACAAGCGTATTTTTGTCTTCATGCTCTCTCAGGACGATATGAGCGTCAGCAGAACGGCTTTGAGCCCCTGCCCCGCTCCCCATGTCGCTGACGCTTTTTTCCCGTTGGCTGCCTTTGGAAGTGTGGTGAACCACAGCCACTGCGCAGTTGTCGCGCTCTGCGGTCCGGTCCAGCAGCACGTAGGCGCGCGTCATATCCGAATTGGAGTTTTCGTCCGTACCAGCCGGGAGTGCCTTGTACAAAGCATCAAGGATTTCAAGGGCGTAGGTTTCAGGTGGCAGGTAGGAAAGCTCGCTGTCAATAGTGTTCAAATCGGAGAGCGTGCCACGAAGGGGCATAACGTCGATATGTTGGCCAACGTCCTCCCAGCAGAGCCCCATCGCTTTGGCCATCGCCTCCAGCCGACGCCATAGGTCATCGCCCCTTAGCTCGTTGTCCATAAGCAGGACACGGCCTTGCACTGTTTCCCAAGCAAGAAACTTTCGACCGCTCGCCACACAAAGTGCTAACAGCATAACAAGGAATGTTTTGCGGGCTTTCGATCCACCGATGATGTTACACACGTCGCCTCGCCGTATTAGCCCCTTGACGACTTCGGCCCGAGCGGTCGGATACTGTTTTGGTAGGTCAAGCACGTTGATAATGCGTCGTTTTGGGCGATTTGCCAAGGCTTCAAGATCGGCGAACACCCGCTGTCCGCATTTGTTTGCACGATGACACTTGTAGATCGGCGTACCGTCTTTGACCCACACGGCGGGGTTGCCCTCGCTCTCGTGGCAGAATGGGCAGTTGTCAAGATCATGCTTCCTGTTTCGGGGAGTTGACTTGATGCTGAGCCTGGATAGCAAGTCGAGTAGCTTGGCATCCGTCCAGTTTCCGCCGCCGCAGAGGGCGTCGAATACGTCCGGGGTCCAGGCTGGGATAGCGTTTAGCGCTGGGGTCAAGTCGATCATTCTGGGTCTCTCAAATTAGGGAAGTGGGAATACGCGACCCGTCGATGACAGATCGGTTTAGCGTGCCAATAAGACGTGTCAGCCGCCCCGCGCCATAGACGCACGTATCGACGCACGCGAAATCGGCTTTGAGTTGTTGAAGATAGGTTTTAACCCGACGCTTGGAGTCGTCATCGTTCGGTAGGTCACACGTATAAATGAGTCCAAAGCCATTGCCCGAATCCGTGGCCATCAACGGTTCGCCAATCTTGGCGCGGATGGCTTCCATTTGCTCGCGAGCCTGTTCCTTTGAGACATTGTGGCCGTCGATGTCGATCAAGACTCGTGTGCGACGGCCTATCATGGCGTCCGACACGCTGCGGCCTGGGGCTGGGAACGCTGTATTCATCTGGCTTTGCATGGGGTTGAGGTTGACATAAACGGCGTGATACTGCCTAGCGAGCAATGCGGCCTGATCTACCGTGTCGGCTTGCTCAGCCGGCCAAACTGCTGTTGACCGGGGAGCCTCGCTAATGGGCTTTCGGCCAATCAGTACCACTGGGTGCCCCAGTAGGGTAAGGAATTTCGCGATGGTTGGTTCGTGTGGGTAAATCATGGATTTCGCTTCTCTAAGTCGCAGGCAAATGACAGGGGGATGGAGCTTGCGCAATCCCCTGTCAGTTTGCCCGTTCGTTCATCAATTCCCTATAAGGCCGAGCGACGAACTGACGAACGAATAATCGCAGGCTTGCACACAACTAGGCCGCGTCTTTATAGGTGCGGTTGTGTACGATACGAGTGATGGTGGTTGGTGAGACGCCGTATCGCTTCGACAGACGCTGGTACCCCGCCTCATTCGCGGCATATACCCGTCGAACCTCGCGGGCTTGGTCGGGGGTTAGTTTTCGTGCTGTTTTTTGCATT
>Ga0163144_10022031_pt1 | contig 12642 bp, 10 predicted proteins | sample OliLak19BULKMAT1_FD_123175 | JGI IMG/M metagenome (GOLD analysis project Ga0163144, IMG submission 123175) | Freshwater microbial mat bacterial communities from Lake Vanda, McMurdo Dry Valleys, Antarctica - Oligotrophic Lake LV.19.BULKMAT1 | ecosystem: Environmental > Aquatic > Freshwater >... | reverse complement strand
TCCTGAAAAAACAAAAGCCTGATCCCAAACAGGGGAACCGCCGCGGAGGTGGTTGCCGGGGCTTGTCGTGCCCGGATTTCAAGCCCGGGATACCGCCATTTCGGCCAAGCGCAAATCGGCTGCGGCCGATGTCGGAAAAGTGAGACAAATTCACGCCCAACAGCATCTCAAAGCACCCCGCATGCCGAACAGTTCCGGGGCGAAGCGGGTTTCGCGGGAATATCGGGTGATCTTGCTGGAGGATGGGAAGGAGACATTGGAAATCGTCATGAACGCGGAGGGCGAGCGAGATTTGATGGTGGTGAAGAAGGGGATGAAGAGGGCGGTGGCAGACGCGGAGCTTGCCCAGTTGGAGCGGGGAAGGAATGTGGCAATGCGGAAGATGCTGCGATACCGAGTGCGATACTTTACCGGCGGCGCGGTGATCGGCAGCCGGGAGTTTGTGGATGAGGTGGTTCGAAGTGCAAGGGAACGATTTGGACCGAAACGGAGGACCGGGGCGCGGAAGCTGCGAGGCGCGGGAGCTGCTGCTGGGCTGATTTGGAGCGCGAGGGATCTGCGGAAGGAGATTGGCCCGATTTGACAAGCCTAACTTCCTATCTGGAATGCTCTTGCTGGATCGCACCTTGTGGTGGGTGACAGAACCCCGCGATGGTCGGAGCAGACGTTCGTCAAGGGACCTGGAGAGGGTCATAGCCTGTGGATTTCCCTCCACGGTGGAGGGGTGGTCCCGCAAGCGGTGAATAACGAAAAGTGGCTCAACCCGATACGCCTGGTATTCTGTCCGTCTAGCCAATGCGGTAAGCAATGACCCGCGCGAAGCACTTTTCTTGCGCCAGCCATTGGCAGCACGACAGTAAGGTCGTGCCTCCTTGTCCGCCAATCTGAATGTTACACGCCACCAAGGGCGATTCGGGCACCGCCGCAGCACGTATTGCATGGGCGGGAGATTTTGATTTTGGGGAAGCTTGGATTCTTGCTAGTCAAGATGCTTCCTGAAGATTAGCGTCTCAAACACGCCATGACTCAAAAGGATATCCATAGCGGTGATGCCTTCACACCCGAAAACTCCCTGCGACAGCAAGCCGAAGCGATTTTGGCGAAGCGAAACGCCGAAGATCCGGACTTCATGGAGAGAAAATTTTCGTTTCTCTCGAAGCGGGATCTGCACGATTTCGAGTTGTATCAGATCGAGCTGGAGATGCAGAACGGTGAGCTGCGCAAGGTGCAGGCGGAGATGGAGGCGTCGCGCCACCGCTATTTCGACCTCTACGATCTGGCACCGGTGGGCTACATCACGCTTAACGACCAAGGTGTGATTCTGGAGTCGAACTACGTGGCTGCGGGATTGCTCGGCGTGTCAAGACGCGGATTGGCGAAAAAGATCATCACGAAGTTCATCACTCCCGAGGATCAGGACACCTACTATTTGCAGTGTAAAAAGGTTCTTGAGACCGGGCTGCCCCAAGTCAGCGAACTCCAGATGAAGGGTCGTGATCAAAAGCCGTTCTGGGCAAGACTTGAGGCTACCATCGCCAAATCGGCGGAAGGATCGTCCGAGTTCCGCATCGTGCTTACCAATATCACGGCGCGGAAGCAGGCGGAGCAAGCGCTGGAGAAGAGCGAGTTGTTTCAAAAGGACATTCTCAACTCGCTGCCCGCGCAAATTGCCGTTCTCGACCACGAGGGCGTAGTCATCGCAGTGAACGAACCGTGGCTGCAATTCGCCAAGGCCAACGGTAACCCGAACGTCGAAAAAATCGGGGTGGGCGCCAACTATTTGGAAGTGTGCCAACAGGCCTTGCAGGAGGATGATCCCTACGCCAAGGCCGCCATTGACGGACTGCTTTCGATCTTGTCGGCCCGGCAGAACCGATTCTACATGGAATACCCATGCGACGCGCCAAGCTGCAACCGCTGGTTTGCAATGGAAATCCTGATCCCGGCAAGCAGCGGCACGGGCGCGATCATCGTGCACACGGACATTTCCGAGCGTCGCAAAGCGGAGGAGGCGTTGCGTGACGCAAGTCAGAAGTTGCGGCTCCACTTCGAACAAACGCCGATGGCGGTCGTCGAGTGGGATCTGGATTTCCGGGTGACCAACTGGAATCCGGCGGCGCAGACGATTTTTGGCTACACTCGCGATGAGGCGATCGGCCAGCATGCCTCCTTCATCGTGCCGGACGCATTCCGCCATCTGGTGGATGAAGTTTTTCAAGCCCTGCTCACAAAAGCCGGCGGCGAGCGAAGCTCCAACCCGAATGTGAGTAAGGACGGTACGCCGATCCTTTGCGAGTGGTATAACACCTCACTCATCGACGAGCACGGAACCGTTGCCGGAGTCGCTTCCGTAGTGATGGATATCACCGAGCAGACTGAGGCGTTGGACATGCTGGCGTGGGAGAAAAGCGCGCTGGAAATCATCGGCACCGCGGTCCCGCTGCACCCGGTTCTGGATCAGCTGATGTTGAGCTTGGAGAAACAACTGCCGGGCGCACTTTGCTCGGTCCTCTTGCTCGACCAAGAAGGAACCCATGTGCGCCATGGTGCTGCACCGAGTCTGCCGGATGCTTACAACCGCGCGATTGACGGCTTGTGCATCGGTCCCGCTGTTGGCTCCTGTGGCACAGCTGCCTACACCAAGCGGCAGGTCATTGTCACCGATATCAATACCGACCCACTCTGGGCAAGCTATCGGGAGATTGCTCTGAAATACAACCTTCAAGCCTGCTGGTCCACGCCCATTTTCAGTCACGGGAAAGTCATCGGCACCTTCGCCGTCTATTCCCATGAACCCTGCGGTCCCGTCCCCCGCGAACAAGCGTTGATCGAGCGGGCGGTGCATGTGGTTCGCATCGCCATCAAACGGAAGCAAGCCGAAGAGGAAATCCACTTGCTCAACGCCAACTTGGAGCGGCGGGTGGAGGAACGCACTGCCGAACTGGAGGCGGCCAATCAGGAGTTGGAAGCATTCACCTACTCGGTCTCCCATGACTTGCGAGCTCCGCTGCGGGCGGTGGATGGCTTCTCGCGCATGGTCACCGAAGACTGCGCCGCCGACCTTGATGCGGATGGCCAACGGATGCTCGGAGTGATCCGCAGCGAGACCCAGCGGATGGGGCGGCTCATCGACGACCTGCTCGCCTTTTCCCGCCTGGGCCGCCTGCCCATCGAGCGCTTGCCCATCGACATGCACCGGCTGGCGCAGGAAACCTTTGACGAACTGGCCGCGCTTGAACCCGAGCGCGAATTCCAGCTCGATCTGCATCCGCTCACCATCGCCCAAGGCTCGGAAGCGCTGATCCGCCAAATCTGGGTGAATCTGCTCAGCAACGCCCTGAAATTCACCCGAAAGTGCGAAATCTGCAAGATCGAGATCGGCACGCAACCCGGCGAGAACGGGGAGACGATTTACCATGTGAAAGACAACGGCGCAGGCTTCGACATGCGGCATTCGAGCAAACTCTTCGGGATCTTCCAGCGGCTTCATAGCCAAGAAGAATTCTCTGGAATCGGAGTCGGCCTTGCGCTCGTCCAGCGCATCGTCCATCGTCACGATGGAAAAATCTGGGCGGAGTCCGCTTTGAATCAAGGCGCTGCATTTTATTTCACTTTGCCGAATCAAAAACCATGAAAGCTCCGCTGGAAATTTTACTCGTCGAGGACAACCCCCAAGAGGCTGAACTCACGATCCGCGCCCTGAAGAAACGCACGCTCGCCAATCACTTTGTCCATGTGCACGACGGGCAAGAAGCCATCGACTTCATTTTCAACCGCGGGCCTTACAAGGGGAAGCAAACCTATGAATTGCCCAAGGTGGTGCTGCTTGATTTAAAGCTCCCGAAGCTCGACGGCCTCGAAGTGCTGCGCCAACTCCGGGCGGATCCGAGCACCCGCTTGATGCCAGTGGTGGTCCTCACGTCCTCGCTGGAAGACCGTGACGTGATTGAAGCTTACGCACTCGGGGCGAACAGCTATATCGTCAAGCCGGTCGATTTTGAAAACTTTCTTGAGGTGGTCAGTAATATGATTACCTATTGGCTGTTACTCAACGAATTACCCAAGCTGAAACCATGAGCACATCCGAAATCACCGACCTGCGTATCCTCCTGCTTGAGGACTCCGACCTGGATGCGGAGTTAATCATCAGAGAGTTGAAAAAACGCGAGATTTTCTTCGTCTCACAGCGTGCCCAGACCCGCAGTGAATTCGTGAAAGCAATCGCAGATTTCCAGCCTGAGTTGATTCTAGCAGACTATAAACTGCCGAGCTTCGACGGCGGCCAAGCACTGGTCCTCGCCAAGCAGTGCTGTCCAAGTGTGCCGGTCATTATCGTTTCCGGTGCCGTGGGTGAAGAAAGAGCCGTGGAACTGCTCAAGGATGGTGCCACCGACTTCGTGCTCAAGGACCGGCTCAATGGTCGTCTCGTCCCCGCAATCCACCGCGCCATGCGCGAAGTCTCGGAGCGGGATTCGCGCTGCCAGGCCGAGGCCGCACTTCGCACGCTCAATGCCCAACTCGAACAGCGCGTCACCGAGCGCACGCGTGAGCTGGCGGCTAAAAACGCAATTATGGAAGAGGATCTGAACATGGCGCGCGAGCTCCAGCTGGCCCTTCTTCCCGATCATTTCCCCACACTTCCACGCGGCGCGACTGTTGCGGCGAGTGCGGTGAAATTTTCCAGCATCATTCAGCCGACCCGCTCGGTGAGCGGTGATTTTTGCAGCGTGATCCAGGTGTCGGATACGGCCGTCGGCATCTTCATGTGTGATGTCATCGGCCACGGTATTCGAGCCGCTTTGGTCACCGCAATGATGCGCACGCTGGAAGAGCAACTCAGCCACTTGGCAGGAAACCCCGGTGAGCTTCTCACCCAGATGAATCGCTCGCTGCGCCGCATTCTCGGTCACATGGGCACCACCCTGTTTACCACCGCCTGTCATGTCGTCGTGGACATCGCCAGCCAGCGAATCACTGCTGCCAATGCGGGTCACCCCAGCCCATTGCTTGTCTGCGGGGCGACGGGCGAGGTGGAGGTCATCAACGACCGGAATCCCGCTGGCCCGGCGCTCGGACTATTCGATGACGCGCAGTATCTCACTCATGAACTCCCGGTGGAAGCCGGCGATCAGGTGCTCGTTTTCACCGATGGATTCTTTAAAGTGAGCAATACGATGTTTGAACCGTTCGGGATGATCCGGCTGCGCGATTCGATCCGCCGCCATGCTGGCTTGCCTTTGTCAAAACTCACCCAGGACGTCTTCACCGAGATCGAGACTTTCGCACAAGGCCAGGAATTTCCCGACGACATCTGCCTCATCGGTTTGGAGATCATGCATTTGGAGGCTGATTTGCACAAACGCCAGCAGCAGAGGAGAACCACTCCCGCGAAGGTGATCATGAGCTGAACCCGCCTTGAACAACCATGACTGCAAAGCTCCGCATTTTATTGTTAGAGGACTCCAACCTCGACGCGGAGCTCACCCTGCGCGAACTCAGGCAAAGGGGGATCCACTTCGTCTCCACTCGTGTCCAGAACGGCGATGATTTTCATAAGGCGATCCACGAGTTCATGCCCGACTTGATTCTAGCGGATTTCAGCCTGCCCACCTTTGACGGCGGGCGGGCACTTGCGATGGCGCAGGAGATTTGCCCGGACGTCCCGCTCATCATCGTCTCCGGTGCGGTAGGCGAGGAAACTGCGGTGGAACTGTTAAAAAATGGTGCCACGGATTTCGTGCTCAAGGACCGCATCGCCGGGCGCTTGGTTCCCGCAGTGCAGCGCGCGCTGCGGGAAGTCGCACAGCGCCAGGCACGGCGTCAGGCGGAGGCGGATCTGCGCCTTCTCAATGAGCAGCTTGAGCAACGCGTCGCCGAGCGCACCCGCGAACTGTGGGCGAAGAACGCCGTCATGGAGGAAGACCTGGGAATGGCGCGCGAACTTCAGATGGCATTCCTTCCCAACCATTTTCCCACCCTCCCCCGTGGCGTGGAGCCGGCGGCAAGCGCCGTGAAATTTTGCAGCATCTTCCAACCCAGCAGCTCGGTAAGCGGTGACTTTTTCAATGTCGTCCGGGTGTCGGATTCGGCAGTGGGGATCTTCATTTGCGATGTGATGGGCCACGGCGTGCGCGCTGCTCTGGTGACCGCGATGATGCGTGCTCTCGAGGAACAACTCGGTGAGCTCGCCCATGATCCAGGCGAATTGCTTACCGAGATGAATCGCGCCCTGCGTGGTATTCTCCGGCAGTTAGGCACTGCCCTTTTCACCACCGCCTGTTATGTCATCGTGGATGTGGAAAGCGGCTGCATTCGTTTCGCCAACGCCGGCCACCCCAGTCCGTTGCTCATGCGCGGCGCGGTTGGCACTGTTGAGCCCATCACCGGCCACAGGGAGGCCGGTCCCGCGCTGGGTCTTTTCGAAGATGTGCAATACCTCACCCGCACCCTCCCGGTCGCTGCGGGCGATCTGCTCCTCGCCTTCACGGATGGACTCTTCGAGGCCGAGAATGCGGAGGCCGAGTCCTTCAGCATCGGCCGCTTGCAAGAGTCGATTCACCGCCGCAAGGCCCTGCCGCTCGAACAGTTGATGCAGGACGTTTTTACCGAGATCAAGGGCTTCGCTGAAGATCAGGTGTTTGCCGATGACGTCTGCTTTGTCGGCATGGAGATCCGCCACCTGGTGGCCGATCTGCATCGACTTCCGGCCTAACAGATTAAATCTCCTCACGCGTCCACCATGGGCACGGCACCGCGAAAGCGCGGTGCATCGTGATTTCCCATCCCTGTCCATGGAATCGGCATGGCTCTTGAATACTCCCGGCAGCAATGGTGTCAATGGTCGAAGCTGGCGGCTCATCACTCTCGGGAGGCTGGGTTTTTGCTGGCACCGGTCATTCCGGTCGATGGTTCGGAGCTGGGCTTCGGGTTACTCCTGGCGCAGCGAAGATCAAGGCTTGTCGATGCCGGCCTGCGAACCAGCATTGAGTTGCGATTTATCTTCTCGCGTTCCGACCCCAAGCTTGGCAAGCCTCTGGTGTTTTCAAACCATCAGACCTTTTCATGAAACCCCTCTTCTTTCTCTTCGCGTGCAACATGGCGATGCCAGCCGCCGTGCCGAATACCACGGATCTCCGGTGCGAATACCTTGCCAACCCACTTGCGATCAGCACCACCAAACCGAGATTTTCGTGGAAACTCGCCGCAGCCCTTCCGACCGATCGGGATTTGCGGCAGTCTGCCTATGAGATTCAAGTCGCGGAAAAACCGGGCGCTTTCGATACGGAAAATCTTTGGTCCACTGGAAAAGTAGTTTCCTCAGCCACGAACCAGATCGAATACGCAGGCAAACCGCTGGCTTCCCGCAACCGTGCATTCTGGCGTGTCAGGGTCTGGGGAATCGACGGTGAAGCATCCGCGTGGAGCGAACCCGCCTCAATGGGGGTCGGTTTGTTGGAATCGAAGGATTGGAGCGCCTTGTGGATCAGCTCGGAAGATGAGCATTCATTCACCACCAAGGACAACGTTCAGAACTTCATCAATGATCCGAAGCGGGGAATCCTCACAGTCACTCCTGCGAAATATTTCCGCAAGGAATTCGAGAGTCAGGTCATCGTCCGCGCTACCATTCACGCCACCGCCCTTGGTGTTTACTCGCTTGAGTTGAACGGCCAGCGCGTTTCCGACGAGCTTCTTGCGCCGGGTTGGTCAGCCTATCAGCGCCGTATCCACTCCCAGACTTACGATGTCACGCGGCTCGTCCGCGCTGGGAAAAACGCCATCGGCGCCACCCTGGCAGATGGTTGGTATGCCGGTTATGTGGCCTATGGCCTTTTTACGGGGCAGGAAGGTCTCATTCCCGGCTTGGACGGCCGCAACTATTACGGAACCTCCACCGCGGTGAGAGTTCAGTTAGAGCTGGAGATGGCCGATGGCAGCCGCAAGACCATCGCCACGGATCCCACTTGGAAAACCTCGCTCGGTCCCATCACCGAGAGTGATATCCTGATGGGGGAGTCCTATGACGCCCGCAAGGAACTCGGCGCTTGGACCACCGCCGGCTATGATGACTCGAAATGGGAGCTGGCCGTCTCAAAAACCGGCTCGGATTCCAAAGTCGAGCCGCATCCGGGTGTCCCTGTCCGGGCGATCGAGGAAATGCCTGCAAAAACCGTGCGCGAGCACAAACCCGGAGTCTTCATTTTTGATCTCGGTCAAAACATCTCGGGGGTGATCCGACTCAAGGTCAAAGGCAAGGCCGGCGACAAGGTCACCATCCGCTACGCCGAGGTCCTCCACAACGATGGCCGTCTCAGCACGGAAAATCTCCGCTGCGCCCGCGCCGTGGACAGCTACATCCTCAAGGGGGATCCCGAAGGTGAGACATGGACTCCCGCGTTCACCTACCATGGCTTCCAATACGTCGAACTCACCGGATTTCCCGGGACGCCCGGTCTTGATGCGGTGACGGGCATTGTCATCCATTCGGACGTGACCTACCACGGCAGCTTCGAGTGCTCGGACCCGATGCTCAACCGGCTCTATCAGAACATGGTCTGGACACAGCGCGCGAACTTTTTCGAAATGCCGACCGACTGCCCGCAGCGTGACGAGCGGATGGGCTGGACCGGTGATGCGCAGATCTATGTCCGCGCGGCCACCTTCAATGCGGATATCGCCTCGTTTTACACCAAGTGGCTGCGTGATCTCAATGACGACGCCTGGGACTACGGTGCTTATGCGGCGTATGCGCCGCGCCCGCTCGCCCGGCCTAACGAGCATCATGCCGCTGGCTGGATGGACGCCGGGGTGATCTGCCCTTGGACGATCTGGCAGGTGTATGGCGATACCCGTGTGATCGCCGAGCATTGGCGGAAAATGAATGATTTCATGGACTGGCGCATCGCCCGCGATCCCCAGCTCAAGGGCGGAACGGATGATTGTGCATTCGGCGACTGGCTGGCGGTTGGTAATGTCAAGACACCCATCCCTTTCATCGATCTCGCCTATCATGCTTACGATGCGAAGCTGATGGCGGAAATGGCGGCCGCCATCGGGCAGCAGAAGGATGCCGCGAAATATCGGGCGCTTGCGACCAAGGTGTCCTCCGCATTTCAAAAAGCCTACCTCAAAAATGATGGGAAATTGGCCGTTCACAACCAAACGGCTTACGCCATGGCCTTGTTTTTTGATCTGATCCCAGCGGAACAGCGCGCCGCCGCCGCAGGAAACCTGGCGGCATTGGTCAAGGAAAATGGCAACAAGATGAGCACCGGATTTCTTGGAACCCGTCCGCTCCTTCCCGCTCTATCAGCCACGGGGCACCACGACCTCGCGGGGATTCTCATGCAGCAACGCGAATACCCGAGCTGGGGTTACGAAGTGGACAACGGTGCCACTACCATCTGGGAGCGTTGGAATTCCTATATCAAGGGCAGCGGCGTGCATGAGCCGAGCATGAATTCGTTTTCCCACTACGCTTTCGGCGCCGTTTGTGAGTGGATGATGGGAGAACTCGCTGGAATTGACCGCGCCGCTCCCGGATTCGACCGCATCAAGATCGCTCCGCGGCCCACCGGCACCATCACCCGCGCCGCAGCCTCGATGGAGACCCGCCACGGCAAGCTTGCCTGCTCGTGGAAAATCGAGGGTGGGAATTTCCTCGCAGAGATTATCATTCCCCCAAACACCACCGCCGAAGTCACGCTGCCTGTCACAGGGGCGATCCAAGAGGGGGGGGCTCCTGCTTCCGGACGCCCCGGTATCGGTGGGATCAAGGGAAATCAATTCAACCTTGGCTCGGGAATCTATCACTTCTCTGCGTGCCGTTGAGGGATGGCCCGGCGGGCTTCGCCAACCCATGAGGAAATCGGGCTGGATTCAGGTTGCGCTCAACTGATCTGAGCCGCGTAGGCGGAGGCATCCATCAGCTTGTAAACGTGCGCCGGGTCTTTGACCTTGAGTTTGAAGATCCAGCCCTTGCCATACGGGTCAGTGTTGACAAGCGAGGGGTCTGCTTCCACCGCAGGATTTACCTCGACGATTTCACCGCTGATCGGCGCGTAGATGTCACTCGCGGCTTTCACGGATTCCACCACGGCGGTCGGGTCTCCGGCATCCACTGCGCGGCCCATGGCGGGCAGCTCGACGAAAACGACGTCCGTAAGTTCTTCTTGGGCGTGGTCGGAAATACCCACGGTGGCGATCTCGCCTTCAAGGCGGACCCATTCGTGAGAGCTGGCGTAGCGGAGGTCAGGTGGGGTGTTCATGGTAAGACTGAATTGAAGATAGAAGATTGAAGATAGTGGATGAAAAATGTGGGATTAAAACCAGGATCTACGATCCATGATCGACAATCTTCTTCGCGTAAAATGGTTTTTTGACGACTTCGGCTGGGAAAAGTCTACCTCGGACTTCGATGCCCAGTGAAGTGCCGATTTTTGAAAACGCCGCTGGTAAATACGCCATGCCGATGCCGATCATCAGGGACGGGGATAGCACTCCGCTGGCCAATTCACCAAGCACCGTGCCATCCGCCGCCATGACCGGATAATGCGCACGCGGCGGCGCACCTTTTTCCAAATAGCGGATCGCAGTGAGCTTGAGCGCCGGACCATCGGCCTTTTGGCGGACGAGTATGTCTCGACCAATGAAGTCGCCCTTTTCGAGATCACAAAAATATCCAAGACCCGCCTCGATGGGGGAGCGTTCCGGGGACAGATCGTTGCCATTGAGCGGATAGCACATTTCCAACCGCAGCGAATCCCGTGCCCCAAGTCCGCAAGCTTTGGCACCGGCGGCGATGAATTTTTCCCAATACGCGACGCCTTCCGCAGCAGGTGGGAAAAACTCGAAACCGTCCTCACCGGTGTAGCCGGTGCGGCAGACGATGCAACCTGCGGCGGTGCGCATGATGCCATTGCGCGGGGGAAGAATTTCTGCGGGGAATACCTTGGCGAAAATCTCGGAGGAAGTCGGCCCTTGGATAGCCATGCCTGCCCACAGCTCACTCTCATTGCGGAGGATGATTCCCTCCGCTTGGCGGGCCGCCATCCAGAAGAAGTCCTCCTCGATCATTGAAGCGTTCACCACCAGGAAAAACTCTTCTTCGGCAGCGCGGTAAGCGATCAAGTCGTCGATGACTCCGCCCTGCTCGTTGAGCATCAGGGTGTATTGGCCCTGGCCGATGCCGAGTTTGGCGATGTCGTTGGTCAGCAGGCCATTGAGCCAAGCCGCCGCCGTCGGGCCACTGACGATGAATTGACCCATGTGGGAGATATCGAAAACCCCGCATGCCGTGCGGACCGCAGTGTGCTCATCGATGATCGAAGTGTATTGCACGGGCATGTTCCAGCCGGCGAAGGAGACAAGCTTGGCACCGTGGGCAAGATGGGCGCCTTCGAGAGGAGAGCTTTTGATTTCAGAAGTCACTGGCAGGAGGCTGGGGGCTTGCGTTTGGCTTGTCAACTGACGGCGGAATTGGAGCTTACTTTTTCCACCAATCGCCTTCTTTTTCCCATGCCTCCAGCGGGATTTCGTCTTTTGCGACGACGGGATTCTGGGCTTGCTGCTCTTCTTCAGCGGCGACTTCCTCAAGCAAAGCGTCCACATCCGAGTTCCGGCGGGCAGCACTTCTGAGGCCGCAGCCGATCAGCAGGGCGACCGTTCCGAAACTGAGCGTCATCACCACCAGCATGGCGAGCACAAATCCATCGGCAGCTGTTAGGGAGGCGTGGGGCATTGAGAAATCAAGTTACAGCAATCTTTGCGGTGGATTTCCCCAGAAGCACGGAATTTTATCGGAAAATGGAGGGGAATCGTGTTGCTTCCCAAATTTTAGCCTTGGAGCGGTCCGTTTGACTTTCTACGTTGCGCCCGGCGCAAGCTGCTACTCATGCCTCAAAAAGACTTTACCATCCTCAACAAGCTCGGCATCCACGCTCGCCCTGCCGCACAATTCGTCAAGACAGCCAATCGCTTTCAATCGGATATTTTCGTTGAAAAAGACGGCGAAGAAGTGGATGGAAAAAGCATCATGGGTTTGATGATGCTCGCCGCCGGTAACGGCTCGGTGATCTCGGTGAGTGCGGACGGAGTGGATGCAGACGCCGCGCTCGCAGCACTCGGTGATCTCATCACCCGGAAGTTCGAGGAAGAGTGAGACAGACTCCACTCGGATCATTTTGAAAGCCCACCCCGGGCGGGTGATGGAAAATAGTCTCCAAAAACCATCTCCAGACCAGAAACACGATCCAGCAAAGCGATACTGCCGCGCATCATGAAATAGGTTTTTCCCATTTCCCCCAAGGAGCGGCGATCTCCGAATCGCCGTGCTCATGCGGGGACAATGAAAAAGAGCCGTCTCGCTTGCCATTGGCGTTCCATGATCCGTGCGGTTCGGAGACCGCACCTCCTTGCAGCAAGGATCCGGCCCACGCCTGACGCAGGACCATCTCTATTTCCCCAAAGGGTCATGCGCGTAAGTATGGATCGTGGATCGTGACTGACTTCCAGGCTCTTTCTCGATCGACCTCTGCAAACTCTTCCTCCCCAGTAACTCTCCGTCCTCCGTCCCGTCTCGGAGCGCGTTCATTTGGAACGCCAGCTGCCGCCGACATTCTGTCCCCCAGATCAAAGCGCAAC
>Ga0163144_10022029_pt1 | contig 12643 bp, 14 predicted proteins | sample OliLak19BULKMAT1_FD_123175 | JGI IMG/M metagenome (GOLD analysis project Ga0163144, IMG submission 123175) | Freshwater microbial mat bacterial communities from Lake Vanda, McMurdo Dry Valleys, Antarctica - Oligotrophic Lake LV.19.BULKMAT1 | ecosystem: Environmental > Aquatic > Freshwater >... | reverse complement strand
GAATTTCTCGGCTATCAGGTCCACGCCGTCGGCGATGCGGAATCCGCCATCGCCACCTGGCGGGCAACCGCGCCGACCTTTGACCTGATTTTGCTCGATCTGGGCTTACCCGGCATGTCCGGCCTGGACTGCTTCCGCGCCCTGCGCGCCCATGATCCAGGCGTGGTCTGCGTCGTCATGTCCGCGGGCGCCGACGATCGTTTAGTCGCCACCTGCCTCGCCGAAGGCGCCGCCGCCATGCTCGCCAAGCCGTTTTCACTGACCGTCTGCGCCCAAACCGTGCAAGGCCTGCTCACCGGCACCCATCCGACCCCGCCCAGCCGCTGAACCGCTCTTCGAGCCGAATGCAGTCGGCGGTACGGAGAGCGGCCCAACCCCCGGATCCTGCGCAGACACCCGGTGGAAGTGACGGCACTCCCCTGGCAACCCCACGCACACCTGCGGTGCGGAGACCTCGGACAGAGGACCCCGGACATAGGACCTCGGACTGTCGAAGACGCAGGACGCAGGACGCAGGACCACGTGGCAATGAACGCAGGACCAAGCGGCAATGGTCGCAGGACCACGTGGCAATGGTCGCATTCACTCCCCCCTTCCGAACCCCGCAGCGATTATACGATGGGCCATCGCCTGGGAGCCGCCTGTATGGGTCTGACTGGAATCTTCACCCGCAATAGTCCCATTCCCCGGCGCCCCGTCACCGCCGAGGAGATCGTCCAGGACAAGCTCGACCCCAAGGTCGAACGCGAAGTGGTCAGCAATCTGACCCTGACCCTGTGGCTGGGTGTCATCAGCAATTTTCGCAGCGATGAAGAATCGCATGAAGGGCAACGCTTCCGCAACGCTGCTCCCGGGGCCGTCGCCGGGGCCGAACGCCTGCCGCCGGATCGCGCTCCAGAAGGCATTTTACTGCGGCAGCTTCTGGCCGCGCTGGCGCACGCCGTCCCCGAACGCGTCGCGGCATTACACGAACGCATCGAAGACCTGCTTGGTACCTGTCGCAATCGCGACCGCGAATTGAATACCCTCAAACTCAGCACCAGTTGGCAGACCGACGAATTAGAACGCTGCCGCACCATGATTAAGGCTGCCCTGCGCGGGCGCGAGACCATGTTGCCGCCAGGGGGCGTGCAGCCGTTGATAAGTGAATTATTAGCGACCTTGCTCAACGTGCAGCGCCCGGCCCCACGGGTGGAAGTCCACGAAGGCCGCCGCCGCGACAAGACCACCGGCGCCGATCCCACCCCGGCATCGGGCACGCGCACCATCACTGATGAAGCTGAGGACAGCGAGATCACCGGCCTGCGCCGCATTCTGCGCGAAGTCGTCAAAGGCGAGGCCAGCGCCGGCAAGCTCGGCCGCGTGTTGGGTGATCTCGATCTCGCCCGCCGCCTCGCCGACATGGCCGCGGAAAACCGCACCTATCGCCATACCTTGAAACGCATCGGCCTGTTGCCGCCGGAAACCTGAGCAGCGTGTGTACCAAGGAGGCCGGCGCTATTCCGTTGTTTCCGGTACCCCGATATACGCGTTGTAGACGGACTGCCCCGCAGCAAAGGCGATCCAGCGGTCTTCGACCAGTTCGCACAAGGCGCTGACGACCATCTCGCCGCGCACACCGGCCTCGACCGCCATCGCCGCCACGGTGGCGAACCCGTCGCACGCGCGCAGAAAATGACAGGCCGTCGGCGACAGCGCGGCTGGGTTGATACCCTGCCGCGATTCCGCGCCCAAACGCACGGGGATCAATTCCTGCAACCACGCGTCATTGGCTTCGCCGCGGACGACGCCCCAAGCGTAGAGACCATACAAAATCTCGGCGACCTCAGCGGTGCCTCCGGCGAGCTCGACCACCCGCCGGCAGGAACGGCGACCATCAACCAAGCGCAGAATCCGCCATTGGCGCACATCCAGGCGAATTCCCGTGAGTACCTGCGGGTCGCGCTCAAGGTGCAGCACCACCTCAGCGGCAGGTAAGCGGCGCAAAGACGCCTGCAATTCATCGTGGCAGCGCAAGGCCTCAAGCAGGACCGCCTGAAAGGGCCCATGGATGGTGCGCAGGGTGGTGGTGGCGCTGGCGACAAACGCATAACGCCCAATGCGCCAGCCAAGCAAATGCGCGAGCGCGTCCATGCCCTGATACGGCGGACACACCGCATGCACCAATTCGCCGCGGCTCAGATAAATGCCGGCTGACAAGTGCGGCTGCAGATGCTCCAACAGCAGTTGCCCATCGCGATGCAGTCCACGCAAAAATTGCAGAACCTCAGGCAGATTACTGTCATGGAGATCCCCACGCAGCAGATCCCGGGCCGTACCCCGACGGTTTAGTCTGGCCGTGCGCTGGCGGTCAGTCACTGGTTCCGAGGGGACGGTCACTGCTGCCGTTGGACCCAACGGTCGGCGAGCACGGCAAAACCAGCCGCGTCCGCGGCGAGGGTGCGCTCTTGGTCCAACCAGTGTTCACGCCGACTGCCATCCTTATGGGCATGCTCCAGCAAGGCCAAACGGTCCTGTTGCGCCTGCTTCAGGATCGCCTGCCGCCGTTGCTGTAAGGCCCTGGCATCTCTGCCCTGTTCGGCTTCGGCAATCAATTGTCCGCACCACGTTGCCACGCCCTCGCCCAGACCTTGCGCGGCCTGGCGAAATTCCTGATAGCGATCCGCATCCGGAATACCGCGAGTCGCAATCGTCGCCGGCCGAGCCGTCGAGGACGAAGACTGCGCCTGGCGCACTGGTTCGGCGACCACGGGCGCCATCAGCGCCAAGCGTTCGACATCTCGTTGCCGCCACACGGTGACGGTGGGACTATCGCCAACACCGAGCGACAACCATTCGCCGACCAGGCTTGATCCAGGCAGACGTCCTTGCCCGAGCGCCAGCACGCAGGTGCGGCCATCGGCAAGGGTGATCATTCCCGCGCGCAGAGCGGCATCGACACCATCCTGAGTCACCGGGAAAATTCCGCGTCCGAACGGGGCTCCATTACTGACCACGCGATCGAGATCGAGCACCACGAAGCCGGCCTCGGCGCTGCCGTCAGCCGCCACCGCCTGCCAGGTCCCGCGCAGATGCAGCAAGCCGGAACGGCTCGGCGCCGTTCCGGTCACCGTCATGGGCGCAGATTCGGGCTGTCGCACTGCGGTGCTTTGGCAGCCAAATAAGGCCAGCGCGCCAAAACAGCCAGCACCGAGGACATGGGGCTTCACGGGGACACCATGGATTTGATCGCAGTGGTCGGTGCGGCGGCGGCGGCCAAGCCACGCGCCTGCGTCGCCACTTCTTCGGCGAGCCGGGCAATCTCGCCCAGGGTGCTGTCGTCAGTCAAGGTCAGTCGCGCCAACTGGAGCGTCGCGGCGCGCAGGCGTTCAACGGCAGCGGCATCGCGCACCACCGGGGCGCTGGTCATGGTCGGCACGGGGGCAGTCTTGGCTGGGGCTGCGTTGGCGGCGGTATCTTCGCGCAGAACGCGGGCGATATCGCTCTGACCCGTGCCGCTGCCGTTGAAGATTGAACCCGTACTGCGGTTGGCCAAGCGGGTTTCCACCAAGCGCTGCGCTTCGGACCCGAAGTGCACATAGCCGACATCTGGAACCACATTGACGAGCTGAGCCAAATAATAACGCAAAAAGTCGGCAAGATCGGGCCGGTCCAGGCGCTCTTTATTGACGTAGATGAAGATGGGGCGGGACAGTGGTGCATAGCTGCCATCGATAATGGTCGACTCCGACGGCGAAATCGCCGCGCCCTTGCCCTGAGCAATAGGAATCGCTCGCAGCATGGCCTGATTCTCGAGGAAATAGGCCCAACCGAAATAACTGATGGCGTAGGGATTCGAGGCCACCTTTTGCACTAGGGCGTGATCGTCTTCACTCGTGAAGGCATCAATACGCTGGGCCTTGGTGGTGCCGACGATGGCGTGGGTGAAGTATTCGAAGGTTCCGGAATCCTTGCCGGGTGCGGTAAAATGGATGGGCTCCGCTGGCCAGCCTCTGCGTACATCGGCCCAGGTCTTCACCGAGCTGTCCGGTTTCCACATCTGCTGCAACTCTTCGACGGTGAGGTGATCAATGAAGGTATTGCGGCGATTGACCACCACGGTTAGGCCATCGATGGCGATGGGAAGTTCGATGATGTGGATGCCGCGACTGGCAGCCTCTTCCAGTTCGCTGTCCTTAATCGGGCGCGAGGAGTTGGCGATATCGATCTCACCGGCAATCAACCGGCGGATGCCCGCGGACGAACCGGAAAAGATCACATCAACGTGCGTACGACGACCTTCGGCCTGCCAGCGTTGGGCAATGGCAGCCGAAATGGGGTAGACCGTACTTGAACCATCGATGCTGATCGTCGCCGCAGAGGCGGTGGAATAAAAAGCGAGCGGAACGGCCATAAGAAAGGCCAGGGCAGTGCGCATACGAAGTCTCCGGGGGGCTCAAGCTGCCCGGCCACGCGAAGAATCAGTGAAGGAAAATGAAGGATAACGAGTACGAGACGCGCCTGGGCCGGCGCGCTAGCTTACGACGATGTCTGATCGCAACCCCGATTCCATCCCACAGCCACCGCGGGCCGCGCCGCCCCGGCGCTCCGAGCCGCCCGGCTACCACATGTTGCAGCCGATTGGCCGCGGCTCGACTGGCACGGTCTACCGGGCCATCCAATTATCGATGCAGCGCGAGGTCGCACTCAAGATCCTGGATCCAAAACTTGCGGAAATTCCTGGTTTTACCGCCCGTTTCATCCACGAAGCCCGCGTTGCCGGGGCGGTGCATCACGCCAACGTCGTCACCTGCTACGATGCCGGCTGTGTCGGCGATATCGTCTTTCAGGCCTTGGAATTATTACCGGGCGGTGACCTCGCCCACTTCGTCGCCCAGCGGGGCGGGCGTTGCCCCGAAGCAGAAGCAGTACATATCGCGCTGGATTGTGCGCATGGCCTCGAAGGCATTGATGCCGTGGGCCTGACCCACCGCGACATCCAGCCCACCAATATTTTTATCGGCGACGACGGTATCACTAAGCTTGGCGATCTGGGCTTGGCGCGCTCGCTCGGGGGCGAAGAACATTCGGCGGAGTGCCGCCAGAGCAGCAGCCGCGCCTTTGCTGCCCCAGAGGTCCTGCATCAGCAATCCGGCGATATCCGCGCGGACATTTATAGTCTTGGCGCTGTGTTAGCCTGGATGCTCACCGGCCAGCAACCGTTTCTGCCCGGCGATGCCGAAGAATCCAGTTGGGCGGGATCCAGCGACCCCCTGCTCAGCCAACCCGATCTCAGTGAAGGTATTCGTGCGGTAGTGCAGCGCGCCGTCGCACAGGCTCCAGAAGATCGCTACCAATCGCCGGTGCAATTACGCGAAGATCTGGAACGCATCACCGTTGGCTTCGCCCCCCTGCATGCCGCCGGACCCGGCACCGGCGGCAAAGAAGAAAGCACCGTTACCCGCTTGCGTGCGCGCAATCAGCGCACCGCGGCCCAGGCTTCTCAGCAGACTCCCGCACCCGTCACCGCGGCTCGCCCAGCGTGGCTGATTCCGGCCGTTGCAGGTAGTCTTGGCCTAGCCTTGATCATCCTGGCCGGGTGGTGGTTGCGACCGCAAACAGCGGAATTGACGCGAAGTCCCACGGTCGACGGTGCGCAAGACGCCCCCGCGCTGACCACCGCTGCGCGCGTCACGGCGAGCGCTCCCATTCCCGCCGAGCCACCTGCCCTCGCTCCCACGCGCAGGTCAGAAATAAACCCAGCAGAAAGCGCTGTCACCCGCACGGCGACGGTTGCCGCTACCCTACCCACCGACGCAGCGCCCTTGCGGCCACGCTGGGCCGTGGCCACCGGCCACGACGCCCATGGACGCTGGGCCGATGCGCGTCTCGGTGATGAAAATGTACGTTTCCGCCACTGTCCGGCGGGCTCTTTCACCATGGGCGACCCCGCGAGTGCGCAGCTCGCCGTCACCGTGAGTCAGGATTTCTGGCTCGCCGAGCAAGAATGTTCGCAACGGCTGTGGATGCGGCTGATGCGCAATAATCCTAGCAGCTTTGTTGGCGAAGATCTGCCCGTGGACACCGTGTCGTGGAATGACGCGCAGGCGTTTCTGCTGCGTGCCAGTGCCACTGACCCCAGCCTCCCCGTCCGTCTGCCCACTGAAGCCGAATGGGAATATGCCTGTCTCGCCGGCGGCAGCCACGCCCCGGCCGTGACCACGGCCTGGACGGGTGACGATGGCGCCAACGCTACCCGCGCGGTGTCCGCTGGCCTGGCCACTGATTGGGGTTTTCGCGGCATGCTTGGGAACGTAGCGGAATGGTGCCAAGACACCTACACCCCCCTGCCCGGTCGCCGCAGTGTCGATCCGGTCGGTATTGAAGGGCCGCATCGCGTCGCCCGCGGCGGCGCCTGGAATTATCCGCGTGCGGAATGCGCCCCCACCAGCCGCGGCCATTTTATGCCCGACACGGCTATGTTTATCCATGGCCTGCGGCTGGCCTGCGACGATGTCAGTCGCTAGAATTCTGAGCCGCGCGTTTCGGTGCCCGGGTAGGTGCGGCCGCAGGCACCGCCTTCTCGCGTACAGCATGCACTAATTGACGCACTAAACGCCGACGTGCTGGCGTCGGCGCAGCAGCCAGCACGCGCTTGTCCCCGACAGCCAGGCGTTTCAAACGGTATTCCAAACGGTGCGCCGCCACCTTGGTCAGCGGCGGGCTGCGCCACGCTAGCGCTACCGGCCGCCGCGCCCGCGTATAGCGCGCACCCTGGCCGGCATTATGCGCGGCGACCCGCGCCGGGACATCGGTGCTGACGCCCGCGTACAGACTGCCATCCGCGCAACGCACCAGATACGCGCGCCAGGTGGCTGTTGCCGTCGGGGTCAGCGCACTCGTCGTGGTCACGGCGAGGGAATAACCACATCCAGCTCGGCACCGCTCAGACCCGTGGCGGTGATCTGGGTTGCAGCCCCGGCGATCTGCACCGCGGCTCCGTCACGTTCGACAGTCAGGTGTTCGGCGACACGTTCACCCCAGAAATCATAGACCGGGACCGACCACGAATCGCCTTCGACCAAAACAGCCAACAGCGGCGCGATTTCGAGCGGCCAGCCCTTGGGCACCGCCAAAGTGCGACGGAGCAATTTGACCGTATCGTTATCGGGTTCCTTTCGTTCGCGCACCACGCGATAATTTTTTTCCTCATCCAGATAGCGCACGCCGGTCGCGCCATCGCGATTATCCCACTGCACGACGCGGAGATTTTCGTCGAGGAGAAAGATCGGGCTATCATGCAACAGCGACCCTAGGGCTTTTTCCGGAGCCGTCGGAGTGAACACCAGTTCCAATTTGCGCAGGCCAGCGAACGCCGGATCGGGCGCGGACAGGCGCAACCAGAACGGCTCGCCCCGATACGTGCCGTGGCGTTCGACCTGCCCCGCCGGGGCCTGCGGCAACGCTACGCCTGTGGCGGTCTCCGACGAGTCCTGACCTGCCGGAAGAGACGTCGCCGATTCACTTGTGGGTGCGGTAACACTCGACGCTGCCGGCGGCACCACAGGTTCCGATTTTTGCGGTGGACGCTGCAAGAACCACCAGATCAGCGGCGGTAACACCAGCACATCGATCAGCAAAAAGGTAAGAATGATGCGGCGACGGCTGGTCATGGACGAATCCTTGTTCGGCGGCGTTCCCACAAGGGCAGAGGCAGGCTCAGCAACAACGAGAGTGTCACCCAGACCACCGCCAGTTTCAGCCCCCAGGCAGGAATGCCGGCGTCGAACAGGATCAACGCGGTTCCCGCCGGATCGTTCGGATCAAAAAGCACGCGGTAAACCGGGCGATGCATCCCGTCCAAGGTTGCGCGCAGGGCGGCGACGCGATTCACCGCCTCGGCCAGGGGCATGATCGGATCCGCTTGGCGCTGCCACCAGGCATTGCCTTGGCCCCAGGCCATCCACGTACCACGCGGGGTGTCGACGTCATAAATCACTGATACCTGGGCTTGATTCGGGCCCACCGGGGTCAGAAAGGCTTCGCGCACCTGCACGCCGACTGCTTCCCGGCCACGCAGAGACAGCACCGCCGGCAACGCGCAGATGACGCCGAGAACGAATAATCCACGCACCAGCCAGCGCCGCGCGCGGCTACGCTGAAATCCAGGGGCCGCGGTATTTCCAGGGGCCGAACGCCGCGTCATCGCGCAACAACGCGATTACGCAATTCGCCCACCCCGGCAATCGCGCACACCACTTCGTCGCCGGCCTTGAGAGCCACCGGTGGCTTCAGAAAAGCCCCGACCCCGCACGGCGTGCCGGTGCTGATCAGATCACCCGGTTCCAAGGTGATATCAGCGCTGATATGCGCGATCAAAGCGGGAATATCGTGAATCAACAAGGAGGCCTTGGCATCCTGGCGCACCACCCCATTGACCGTCGTGGTCAGATGCAATTCGCTCAGCGGGCCCAATTCATCCAAGGTCACCAAGGCCGGCCCGCAGGGGAAAAATCCGTCGCAACTTTTGCCGCGATACCACTGCCCATCGCCACGTTGCCAGCGCCGCGCGCTGACATCGTTGCCGACCATCACTCCGGCCACGTAGTCCAGCGCATCGGCCTTTTTCACGTCGCGCGCCTGTTTGCCAATGCACACTACCAGTTCGACTTCATAATCCAAAAATACCTCGGCCCGCGGATGTGGAATCGGATCGTGCGGCCCGCTCAAGGTATTTCCGGTTTTGCAAAATAGCAGCGGTTCCAGCGGGTGTTCTTTGCCCTGCTCGGCGGCGTGATCGGCGTAATTTAAGCCAATACAAATAATCTTCCCCGCCTGCGGCACCGGCGCGCCCAGGCGCACCGTCGCCGGATCAACCCGCGTCGCCACCCCGGTCGCCCGCGCCGCGGCCTCTTGCAAACGCCCGCTGGCAATCAAACCGACCGCCGTGCGCGGCCACTCCGGCCCCAGCGCCGTGATCGGCACCAGCCCCGACGTCAGCAGAACCGCCGGCAGTTCAAGACCCCGTTCTCCGTAACTGACCAAGCGCATGGCCGCCGATGGTGGTCCGCTCGCCGCCCCTGACCAGTCCCCAGCCCCCCTCCCCTGGACTTGACACCCCGCCTGAATGCCCAAGATCCGCCCTCCCACCATGATCCTCGGTGGCGCAGCGGTAGCGCAGGTGACTGTTAATCACTTGGTCGTAGGTTCGAATCCTACCCGGGGAGCCAAAGCAAAACCAGTCCGTATGGACTGGTTTTTTGCTTTACCGACCGCCAAGGTAAAAACCTCGCCCGAAGCCCTTACCGTTACCATCGGAGGCAGGGGGACCCAGGTGTTAGTGGCAGGGGATATAACCCAGGACAGCTCCACCTCGGAGGTCCGGCTTTCTGCGTCTCGGCGAAAGAGCCGATACAATCCTGAAGCCCGTTAAAATGGCACTGTGGCCAAGCAGTCCCTGGCTGCGAAATGACTCGGGGTCCAGCAAAGGGGCGCTTGGGTCCTGGGCACGAACCTTAGACTGCACATCTTGATACCCACCGTGATGATGCCCTCCCCCTCTCACTCTCCACGAGCAATTATCCTCGCCGGCCCGAACGGTGCCGGCAAGACGACCTTCGGTCGCGAGTTTCTCGACGCAGAAGGACGTTGCCCGACATTTATAAATGCTGACCTAATTGCCGCGGGACTTTCACCGTTCAGACCCGATAGCATGGCCGGGAAGGCGATGCGGCTGATGATGGAGCAGGTGGAAGAGTCCGTCGCCGCACGCCAGGCTTTTGCCGTCGAATCGACCCTTTCAGGCCGCGCTTATATGCGACATATCCCGCAGTGGCAAAGTCTGGGCTATCACGTACGGATCATTTTCCTCCGGCTCCCCCTGGTCGAACTGGCGATTGAGCGGGTTGCGCAGCGGGTGACGCAGGGTGGCCACCATATTCCTGAAGATGTCATCCGACGCCGCTTCGACCGTGGGCGACACCTCTTCGGGACCATTTATGCACCAATGGTCGATTCCTGGCAAGTATACGACGCCAGTGTGTGGCCACCGGCACTCCTCCAATCGGAAGGCGCAACATGATCAATCGCAACGACGAGATCGCTGGCTCCGACCACGCCATTATTCGCGCCGCGCGGCGCGCGGCGGAAAGCGCACGACAACATGGCCAAGCCCTGATCCTGTGGCAGGACGGAAAGATCGTCCGGATCAAACCAGAGGACCTGCCCCCACTGCCAGAAAAGGCTCCGCACGTTCAGGACCAATGAATCGTGGACACTGAATCGTGAACATGTACTCGGTTCACCTACGTCCATGCGATTGGACATGAATCGTGGACATGGACATGAATCCTGGACATGCACTCCGTTCACCTACCTCCATGCATGCAAATGAATTTACAGCAAGGACTTACGCAGTCAGTCATTCATGCGCCCATCGTTTCAATTGGTGCCTGTCCGGTGATTTGTGTCCAGTGATTTGTGAGAACAGCAGAGGTCGAGCGCTTCTACAAAGACACGTATAATTTCAAGTTGCCGGATACATTTGGCGATGACGGTGTGATAGGATCGCCCAAGGGGGTAACGCAAACCTTGGCCGGAACTCCATGACTGATATGATTGAGGTTGAATTGTGGTTGCGGCAATCATGGCCAGATATTCTGGCCCTTGATAAAGGCTGGCATGTGTACGCTCCCAGAGCAACCAAGTTGGGATTGAACTTTGATGGCACTGAGTCTATTTTAGTGCCCTGTTCGATTTCTGAGATTGAATCGATTCGGGATCTTGCTTCCCAGCGTTTGAATGGGAAATCCGTTTGCTATGTTATGGACATCACGTATCCATTTGTTCCGAGCAAGTCAACGGATCTTGCATACTACGTCTGGGGGGAATACCCCAGCGGCGGTCTCGCACTTCGCGATTCACTCAGGCATTATTATCGATCAGTGACCTGCATGGCTTGCGGTAGAAAGCATTGGAGGCAAAAGTCTGACTTTTCGTTCAAAAGACAGCCTGACGATCATGTTCAAGTCGCAGCGAATAGCGCAGTGCTGGTTTCCAGTCCAATAGCCCATCAGCTCGAATCTCTTGGAGCCATCACCCGGGGGATTGAAGGGGTGATGGGGCATAGACAAGTGATTATTGATCATTATATGCCGATAACAACTTCTGGAGAACTACCTTTGGGCGCTCATTTTTCAACAGGAATTTTCTGCGAAGCATGCGGGATATTCGATGAGTTTCGTGAGCCATCATGTATAGAAGGTCCAATCGGCCCTGATTTGGCTGGCAACGAATTGTCAGTGCGTATTTTTTCCATGCCTGTATTCATCCCCAGGCGGCAGATTGACCCCTCCCTTACTCCGCCTTTTGCCTATTCTTTGCAAGGACTTGGAGGGCATGCGATTGATGGTGATCCGGAGGGGATCCAGTCCCACATTTTCGTTCGCAATGACATCGCACGCGCCTTAGACTCTTATGCGGGCCACCAGAGATGGAGAAATACATGCTTCGTGTGATCTTCTTGATGTGTTTATTGTGGGGCGTTTCGAGTGTTTATGCCGAGGAGTTGGAATCTCCATCGCAGCACCTTCTAGGACTGCTGTATTCGGGCATACAGAGCGACACGGACAGAGGCGTGATTCGCAGGGCATTGATTGAGGGGCCTGATCTGGATGCAATAGTTGCTGCCCGAGTTGTCCTCGATAGGCCGCTGGAGATCAATTTGGTTACAGATGAACTGATCTTGGCCTACAGTCGACTGGGTGAGGTCGAAGCTTCTCTCGTGCTTTCTGTTTTGGAGAGACTGGACCCCAGTCCGGAGCGCTTATTATCCATCATGCGCGGGAGGCTCGACGGAGACTTATTGCAGCGACTCAGGTTTTTCCGAGAGATCGTCCAATTTCCGAGATATGGGGTCTATTTTGAGGAAGACATTTACCGCCTTATTGGCGAAACGACTGATGTGGTTGAGCGATCGGCATATATTGAAATGATTGCTTTGTCAATTAAAGGCAATGGCTCTGCGATAGATACTGCCAAGTATGTGTCCCTTGTCTTGGAAAGTATTGGTGCCTCGGCTAATGAGATTGAGGTGTCCCAATTAATTGAATGCATAGGTATTGTTCATCCTCGTTTACAAGTGGGGAGTAAGATAGCAGTCAATGGCGTATTAAAGAAACTTATGGACGGTAGCTCAGAGCGGCTAGTTATGTCGGCTGCAAGAGAAGTGCTGTCGCTTGGAGTTGATGTGGACGGGGCGGCGCGTCGTTTGATAGCGCTACTGGTATCGGAGGATGATGTTGCCAAAAAATATTCATTAATTGCGCTGAGGGAATTTTATGCTGACGAGGCGAAGCTTCATGCTGCTATTTCTGTGATACATGGTGAGGATGTGGCAAATATAATCGGTTTAAAATAGGCTTTCTGTAATCACCCAACCAACCCGATGCCCACCCCCGCCGCCCCGGCGTAAGCGGTTCACCGCGGTTGCTTGACAGCGTTTTCGGCTTCTTTTCGGGCCGCGTAGCGGGCGGGGGTCAGTTCGCTGGGGGTGCGGCGCCGGAAATGGAGGTCGTCAATGACGTCGGCGAGGCACGGAACCGTGGACATGCACTCATTGGATCGTGTCAATATGGCTCGAGATCGACAGCGTTCATGCAATATT
>Ga0163144_10022028_pt1 | contig 12643 bp, 10 predicted proteins | sample OliLak19BULKMAT1_FD_123175 | JGI IMG/M metagenome (GOLD analysis project Ga0163144, IMG submission 123175) | Freshwater microbial mat bacterial communities from Lake Vanda, McMurdo Dry Valleys, Antarctica - Oligotrophic Lake LV.19.BULKMAT1 | ecosystem: Environmental > Aquatic > Freshwater >... | reverse complement strand
GAGGACACCAGCGCTGCATCTGCCAGCATGGGTGCCACCATCAAGAGTAACACTGAAATTCCCAGCATGGCACCAGAGGCGGCGCGTACCCTGCGGGGCACGTTCCGTCTGAGGCGGGTCCCCAGCCGCGCTGCAACCAGGACGCTCAGCAGCGCCCACGCCAGCAGGAGCTTGTCCGGAAAACGCGTTGCCGTGGCGTTCCAGATGGCCGAGGCGCCGGGAATCACGTTGCCCAGCCCAAGCGCAAAGAGCAGGGCGGCAACAACCACCAGGCCGCGCGCAATGTGGTCTTTGCGGATCAGCAGCGCGGCGGGCGTGAAGGCCAGCGTTGTGGAGCCCACAAAGAGACTGGTGCACAACGCGCTGGGGGGCAGCAGCAACAGCAGCCGGGCGGAGGGACCGGTGGCGCTGAGCTGGCCGCCCGCACCCGGCGCCACGGAGTCCAGGAGCGCGCGGGCGTCCAGCTTGAATTCGGTGATGGCCAGGAGGCCAGTCCGCGCGGAGCCCAGCACCACGTGAAAGGCAGGAACCAGGAACGGCGCAGCCAGCAGCCCGCCCACACCCATGGCGGCACACACGTGCAGCGCAGTTCGCATCCGGGCGGTACGCGGCGCGCACAGCCACGCAAGGCACCACGTGGCCGCCACGGCGGCCGCCACGGCCGGAGGATCCGGGTTGAGGGCGTGGAACGTGGTCCCCACCATCACCAGCAGCGGCCCCAGCCACGTGTGCCGGGCCCACGCCCGGCCACACAGCGCACCGCCCAGCGCCATCAACGGCAACGCGGTGGGACGGATGTGCCCCACGGACCACAGCGACGAGACCGGCCCCGTGGCCACGTACATTCCACCCGCCCACGCCGCCAGCCAGGGTTGGGCATTGAGCCGGCGCGCCAGCGCGTTGACCGCCAGCGTTGCAACCATCAGGTGCAGCCACCACGCCGTGGCGTACGCGGACGGCAGCTCCATGAAGACGGCCAGCCATGACGCGGGATTGGCCAGCTCATTGGCGGGGTGGTGCCACAGCGGCATGCCGCCACCCATCCGGGCCGTCCACGTGGGCCATCCCCCCAGCAACACCGCGCGCGCAAACTCCGCCAGGTACGGCATCCGGAAGTTGGGCAGGTCCCGGCCAAAGAAGACGCGCTCTCCCATGAGCGCCGGCAGCATCCACAGCGTCTCCAGCGCAAGCACAGTCAACACCGGGGCGTGGCGGCGCAGGAAACCCAGCACCGCGTGTCCGCCTGATGGGATGTCCGGAGCTTCCGCCACATCGTGGAATGTGCCTGCGCCATGGGGGGAGGAGCAACCGGCTGGCGCTGGCAGATGCAGCGCGGATCTGAACCAACCCCCTGACAAGACTCTGGAATCCTTGCTCCGCGCGGGCTAGACAGTGATCCGTGACGTCACGGATGGCACGCAACTTTTCCCTATCCCACCCGATACGACATCTCCCTTCATCCAGACCCACCCTTCGTCCAGGAGGCTGCACCCAATGACCACCATCAATGACCGCCAGCTCCGGTCTACCTATTCAGCCTTGGAGACCCAGTTCCGTGCTGACCCCAACACCAAGGTGGACGGCAACGGAATGGTGAAGCTGCTGGCGGCGGTGGCGGACACGTGGTGGAGCGGGCAGGCGTCCCTGGAGAAGTCACTCTCCAAGCCGGGCATCACGCGCGCGGAGCAGCTTGCGCTGGTGAAGAACGGCATGGGGTCCACAGAGAAGGCGGACCTCATCCGCATCCTGGACAAAGGCGCGGTCCCGCTGACTGACGAGGTCAAATCATTCCTGGAGCAGGTGGTTGACCGCGCCGCCCCGCCGGCGCCCACGGATGGTGCACTGCGCATCACGGGCAACCAGGCGGGTGGGCTCATCAAGGGCACGTTGGCGGCGGGCAGCACGGTGGAAGCCCTCAACCTCTCCACCGCGCCCAACGCGCGCCTCACCGCGGAGGACACGTTTGTTCTTGGCAAGGCCGGCGCGGATGGGAAGTTCCAGGGCAGCGTGCCGGACATGAAGGAAGGTGACCTGATCAAGATGCGCTCCCGTGACGCCGCCGGGAAGGCCGGTGACTGGGTCACGGTGCGCGCCTCCGGCCTGGGCACGGACACCCGGAACGCAGAAGTGGCCATCTTCCGCATTGGTCTCACGGATGAGAAGAACGGCAAGATCAGCCTGGAGAACATCAACGCCAGCCGCCAGGTCTCTGAGCCGGGTGCCAAGCTGATGTTCATCAATGAGCGCACCAGCGAGAAGACCACCATCACCATGGATGCCAACGGGACCTTCCCGGCGGACACCAAACTCAACGGCAAGGCGGGTGACTCCTTCAGCGTGCGTGCTTCTGACGGCACCAACAACAAGGACTTCTCCGCGGAAGTGGGCAAGGTCCAGGTTCCCGGCGGCACCGGCGGCACCGGTGGCGGCGTGCAGCTCCCGGACCCCAAGCTGCACAAAGATGAGATGAACGCGGACGGCACGCCCAAGTTCTCCACCAAGCGCTTCACCGGTCCGCTGTACACGGACGGTCTTGCAGCCACGGACGTGAAGCAGGGCCAGATTGGAAACTGCTACATGCCGGCCGGAGTGGCGTCGGTGGCGCACGTGATGCCGGAGGTCATCAAGGAGATGATCAAGGACAACGGCAACGGCTCGTACACGGTGACCTTCAAGGAAGAGGACTACCGGAACGGCGGCTACAAGAACAAAGAGATCACCGTGGACGCGGACCTGTATGTGCGGTCCTACGGCGGGCCGCTGTACGGTTCGTCTTCCGGGAGCACCAGTCCGGACAAGATGGAGATGTGGTGGCCGGTGCTGGAGAAGGCGTTTGCCCAGTGGAAGGGCAGCTTCAACGCCATTGGCAACGGCGGTGTGGCCAGTGAAGTGATTGAGGCCATTGTGGGCCGTCCCAACGCGGACCTCTCCATCCGCTACAGTGACGAGACCAAAGTCTGGAACAAGATCAAGACCAGCGTGGACAACAAGATGCCGGTGGCCGCGGGCACGTACGGAAAAGATGAGGCCAGCCGCTACACCAACACCGGCGTGCACTCCAACCACGCGTACTCCATCCTTGGGTATGAGGAGCGCGGCGGTGAGAAGTACGTCAACATCCGCAACCCCTGGGGTGAGACCGAGCCGTGGCCTGGCGACGGCAAGAACGACGGCATCTTTGCTCTCAAATTGAAGGACTTCATGAAGCTCTACCAGACGGTCTACACCGTCCGCTGAGCCGCGTGGCCACATGTGGCCTTGCACAAAACCACGGAGTGCCCTTGGGTGCGCTCCGTGGTTTTTCACATCTGACCTCGTCATTGGAGTTCACCATGGCCCTGCCCCCGGAACCGCTTCAGGAACTTCTCCCGCTGGCCACGCAGATTGTGGATGCAGAAGTGGTGCGTGTGGTCTCAGAGGGTGAAGCGCCGGAAGGTCCGTCCGCGCCGGAGGGCGCCACCAGCGTGCCCTACAAGTTGCAGAGCCAGGTGGTGGTGCTGAAGGTCAACCGCGCCATCCGCGGCACCGCCAAGGGTGAAATCACCGTTGAGAAACCGCAGGGTGCCTACCTGCTCAGCGCGGGCAACAAGGGCGGCTTCCTGCTCCAGGATGGCGCGCCACATCCGGTGATCATTGGGCGCTACGGACCGGACACCTACCGGATTGAAACTTTGGAGCGCGCGGTCAAAGAATGGAAGTGAGCCGTGGCATGACGCGTCTGTGGCCGCTGATGGTGATGTTGTGCGCTGCGGGTTGTGCGCCGCCCTCCAGTTCAACCTCCTCCAGTTCAAGTTCCTCGTCGTCAAGCGGCGGGCAGGAAGACGCGGGGATCCCAGACGCGGGTGAGACGTGTGATCCCGCGGAGGTGCGGCCGCTGGAGTTTGTGGACAACTCGCTGCAGTGGGGGCTGCGCGCAGAAGATGTCCGCGGCAACCGGCTGGCCGCCGTGGATCTGGATGAGGACGGCTACCCGGACCTGATCATCAGCGGGATGCGGGTGCACGCGCGGACCAGCTTTACGGCAGACGCCGGTCCCAGCGCGTTCTTCCAGCGGGTGCTGATGAACCGCGCCAAGCCCTCCGGCACCGGCCGTCATTTTGTGGAAGCCACCGAGGACAGCGGGCTCTTTGCCATCCGCGGCGGCCCGCCGGAGCTGGGACGCAGTGTGAATCTCAGCGTGTTTGCGGACTTCAACAATGACGGTCACCTGGATGCCTTCACCGGCACGTACGTTGACCCCAACGCGCCCACCACGGACCCCGGTGACCGCAGCGAAGTCCTCTGGGGTGACGGCACCGGACACTTTGCTCTGGGAGACCCACTTCCCGGGGAAATGCAGGGCGTCAATCCCGTCAGCTCGGCCACGTTCACGGACCATGACCTGGACGGGAACCTGGATGTCTACGTGGGCAACTGGTACGCCAGCTACGGTTACTCTTATGCCGGCGTGCAGAACCGCCTGCTGCTGGGCACCGGCAACCAGACATTCACGGATGGCACCACCGCCGCGCTGCTGACCACCACCAACGCCGGCTTCAATGACTACACCAACCACCGCCCCACCTACGGCGTCACCGCATGTGACGTGAATGGTGACGGCGCGGGAGACCTGCTGGTGAGCGCGTACGGCCGCCAGCTCAACCAGTTCTGGCTGCACACGTTTGACACGTATTATGAAATTGGCATCCAGAGCGGCTACGCGTCTGATGACAATGAAGACTTCACGGACAATGAGTATTACAAATGCCACTGTGCCATCACCGGGCAGTGCACTGCGGCCACCCCGCGGCTCCAGTGCGGCGCCACGTCCAACTGGGACCGCACCACGTATGAGAAAAAATGGCGGCTGGGCGGCAACACCTTCACCAGTGTCTGTGCGGACTTCAACAATGATGGGCGGATGGACATCTACAACGCGGAAATTCATCACTGGTGGACGGGTGAGAACAGTGATTCCAGCGGCCTCTTGCTGCAGGGTGATGAGGTGGACGGGCTTCCGCACTTCATGCGCCCGGACCCCATGCTCACCGGCCTGACCATCCCGCGGCCCGGCGTGGACTGGAATGAAGGCGGCCTGATGACGGCAGCGGCGGACTTTGACCATGACGGGCGCCTGGACATCATCACCGCGTTCAGTGACTACCCGGACCAGTTTGGCCTGCTCTACCACCAGAAGGATGACGGCAACTTTGAAGAGGTTGGTGCGGCCGCCGGGCTCCACCATCCGTGCCTCAGCGGCCTGGCCATTGCGGACTTTGACCGTGACGGTGACCTGGACGTGCTGGCGGGCAGCGGCACCGCGCGGGATTGCGCCGCCATCTGGACACAAGGCAATGAGGTTCACTTCTATGAAAACCGCCGCGGTCAGGATGCCAACAGCTTGCAGCTGGTGCTGGAAGGTGGGGCGGGCACCAACCGTTCCGCCATTGGTGCACGCGTGACGGCGCAGGTTGGTGAGCTCCGCGTGACGCGGGAAGTGCAGGGTGGCCACGGACATTTTGGAATGCAGCATGACCTGGTGGTGGACATTGGCCTGGGGTCCCGCTGCAGCGCGGATGTCACAGTGCGCTGGCCCAACGCTGCGCACACCGAGCAGACCTTCACGCACCTCACGCCCAAAACCCGCTGGCGCCTGGTGGAAGGCCAGGCAGATCCGGTTGCGGTTCCCTGACCACGGCGGCGCAAACTTGGACAGCGTTGCGGGCACGTGATGGAGTGGCTGGTATGACCGCTCGCATGGTGGTGACGGCGTGGATACTGCTTCTGGGCGCGGCTCCGGCCTACGCGCAGGACGCGGGGCTGGATGCGTCCATGCCGGATGCGGCGTGTCATGAGGTGGACTCGCTGGGTGAATGCCAGGGAGACATCCAGCGTGCCTGCGTGCAGGGAACACTCACGGAAACCAACTGCCGGATCACGTTTGGCGTGGGTTTCACCTGCCGTCTGACGGATGGACTGGGCGCGGCGCAGTGTGTCCATGAGCCCCCGGACGCCAGTGTCCCTGACGTGACGGACGCGGGGGTGGCGGATGCCGGCGTGGTTGGTTTGCCGCCGGATGAGGATGAGAGCAGTGGCTGCGTGAAGCTGACGCCGGGGAGTGCGGGATTTCTCTCCGTGGTGGGTCTGGTGATGACGGGCCGCCGCCGCCGCGCAAAACCATCAGACAACACTTGACGCAAAGCGGGGGCCTTGTGCATGGTCCCGCCCCCACTGTGATGGCCAGGTAGCCAAGCGGTTAGGCAACGGTCTGCAAAACCGTTATACGCCGGTTCGAATCCGGTCCTGGCCTCCATCCAAAACACACCAAGACGCAGCACCCCGCCCGGCGGATTTCCTCCGGCGCGGGTTGCACCGTTCTTTCCCGCGCACCACCGCGGAGTTGGGAAGCCGGCCTTGTCCGGGCTATGCACCTCCCGTCCGTCATGGCCGCCCCCGACGCCACGCCAGCCCTGTGTTGTCTGCAGGGGATTTCCCGTCACCCGGCTGCAAGGTGGGGTGGTGCGTGCGCAGTGTTACTTTTAGTGCTGCTGAGCCACGGGGCCTACGCGCAGGAAGATCCGCCGCTGGAGCCCACTCCGGAGCTGCCGGCGCCCGTTGACGCGGCGCCGGTGGAGCCTGTCCCTCCGGTGGATGAGCTGGCGCCCGCGTCCCCTCCAGGCCCCGTGGCCGGGCCCGGACTCCCTTGGCAGATTGTCCTTGTCGTGCAGCTGGTCAGCTACATGCTGGCGGATGCGCTGCCGTATCTGGGCTGTGTGGTGGGGAGCTGGATGGCGTCTCTCACCGTGGTGGCGGGGCCGGCGCTGCTGATTGGGATTGTGCTGGTTGGGGTGCTGGTTCCGCTGGCGGCCATTGTCAGCGGGTGCGCGTCCGCGGCGGTGCTGCAGTGGCTGGGAGACCGGCTGGGCGCGCAGCGTGGGCGGCTTTTCTTTGTTGGGCTGGCGTCCATTGGGTTGAGCGCGGTGACCTATTTCCTGGTCATTGCGCCCATCATCCTGGGCATGGGGTTCTTTGCAGCGGCGGCCTACGGCGCGCTCAGTGCGTTCCTGGTCATTCCGCGGCTTCAGCTGCCCTTTGAAAACGTGCCGCCGTGGCTGGTGCCGTTGCTTGCGTACTCGGTCCCGGCGGTGGGTGCGGTGGCCGCGGTGATCATCCTGGCCATTGGCGCGGTGACCGCGCCCATTCTGGGTTTTGTGATCCGGCCCATCCTGGTGGCCATCACGTACCGCCTGACCAGCCGTGAGCGGAGTGCCGGTGAGGAACAATGGCCACCCTCGCTCTTTGGCGAGGCCATGGACGCGTGGCCCCGCCCACCCTGGTCCCGCGCTGAAGCTGCGCCGGTGAAAGCCGCGCCTGCCGCTCCACCGCCGCCTTCACCCCCGCAGGGGACCGCGCCGCAAGCACCGCTGCAGGCCGTGGGCTTCTGAGTGGTTCTCCTCTGCAGGGAGGAACGCCATGCAGACCAACATCTATCCAAGCCCGCCCGTGAACCAGGACCCCAGCCGGGCAGCGCACGCCTTTGCGCTGGTCCGAGCCAGGGTGGACGCCGTCACCACAGCCGCTGGGGATGGCTTTGTGGTGGCGCGCTATGATGTGCGCCAGGTGATGGACCGCCTGGCCCAGCGCTACCCAATCCCCACCGTGGCCGTCTGCCTGGCCGCGGGTGTCCTCACCGGCGCCCTACTGCGCGCCGCGTGGCGTCGTTAACAGGCGGCCGAAAAATAGGCTGACGTTCGTGGGGCCGGCCTCCGCGCCGGTCGGCGTCCCCATTCAATCACGGAGCGCGACGGGCCCAGAGGCCCGCCCCCCCAAGCCTCCCGCCAATTCTCAACAGCCTGGCAATGCCCACCTCTGACCACATGGTGTCCCGCCCCTGATCCGGGGTTTTGGCGCCCATGTGTGGAAATTCTCCAGCGCCGGCCGATACTCAGGCGCTGCTGTCTGTTTGGGACAGCGGCCACGGGAGGCAGGCGGCCATGAGCACCACAGTGGGCGGACCCAGGCGCACCACCACCACCTCAGCTCCAGCGGTGGCGGCCACCTCAGCAACACCCGCAACAGCCCCTGCCGAGCCCCAGGCTGGGGTTTCCACCGGGGTGGCCCTGCAGGATACCTCGGCGGCGCGGCGCGCTTCAGATGGGCCACGGGCCTCACTGCACAGCCTTGGCGCGTCTGTCATGGCGCTCAAGGTGCAGGGTTCCATGCCGCCCTCCACGCCCACAGCGGAGCAGAAGGCGCAGAACCCGTTTCTGGACACGGGTCACATCAACAAAGTCATCAGCATGAAGGACCCGGTGCAGCGCAACTACGCCATCACCTCCGGCTACCACGCACTGAGCGAGGGCATGTCCGGGCTGCTTGGCAAGGAGAACGCCAACTGGCTGACGTTTGGAAAGTGGGCCAGCGTGGAAGCCGGCCGCGCCATCCGTCAGGAAACAGTGCCGGGGCTGGTGCGCGGGACCTTCATTGGCAAGGGCGTATCTGAGGGCGTGGCCAACGGGAACAAGGCCATCTTTGGAGACATTGGGCCGCACTTTGCGCGCTTCATCAACACGTTTGAGAATGACACTTCCTGGAAGGACAACCCGGCGCGCGGGCAGGCCATGATGGACCAGTTCTCAGCGCACCCGTCCATGGCTGGGAAGACGGATTTGCAGAACGCGTTCCGCGCCTACCAGGACGCGCTCCAGCTCAAAGGCAAGACGGACCCGGCCAGCGTCAACAAGCGTGATGAATCCATGATGAAGGCCAACACGCTGGTGGCCGCGCATGAGCAGATGGTGGCGGACAAGTACGTGAAGGACGCGGTGCCCATGAGCGGCATCATGGCCCGGTTTGCAACGTCCCAGATGAAACTGGAAATCCCCAGCGCGTCTTTGGCGCTGAACCAGGACGTGGGCAAGCCCAGGTACCTGGGCGGCGGCCAGCAGTTTCCCGGACAGCTGCAGACCATTGAAGACAAGGGAGTCCAGGACCTGGCAAAACGCTTTGGGCAGGACATCAACAGCACCAAAAACTCAGACGCGTCCAACTGGGAGAACTACGGGGACCGCATGGGTTACATTTTCAATTTCTTCCGCGCGTACCAGCAGGATCCATCACTGCAGCAGCGGCCCAACATCCCCACGGTGAGACCGGACTGACGGCGGGAACCGGCATCACGCGGCGGTGTCCCACTGCGGATGCAGACTTCACGCACCGTGGCGGTGATGGCCGTGATTGTTGGTGTGGCGTGGCTGTGGCCGTCCGCACCCCAGGTGACGGTGAACATCCCACTCCCCACCGCACCAAAGACCGCCGAGAGCCCGGCCGCCGCCGAGGTTCCGCCACTGCGGGCGCCGTCCCTGGCTGCTGCCGAATGTCATACACTTTCAGCCATCTCCGGAATGATCACAGACGGCAGCGGAACGCCGGTTGCCGGTGCGCGCATTGAACAGGACGGCAAGACGCTGGGTGCCACCTCCAGCGACGGGCGCTTTGACCTCACTGGAAACTTCACCGGCACTGACGTCCGGGTGCGCGCGGAAGGGTACCTGGCGTGGGCGGTGGCGCCGCCCTGGTGCCGGACACGCTGGGAGATGGAGGTGGTGCTGCGCCCTGTGTCCGCCATTCGCGGCATTGTGCTGCTGGAGGGTGAACCGCTGCAGGGTGTTTCCATTGACGTCATCAATGACCGGGATGAGGCGGTCATTCTGCCGGCAACCCGGGAGTCCGGGCGCTGCCACGTGAACCATGCGGAGTTCCCGCTCACCGTGTTGGCGCAGCACCCCCAGTACGGTGAAGCAGAGATCCGGATGACGTCCGGTGGCGAGGTTGTGCTGGAGTTGAACCCGGACCGCGTGCTGCGCGGGATGGTGACGGATGACAAGGGACATCCGGTGACGGCGTTCCGGCTGGAAGTCAGGACGCTGGAAATGGAGCCGGTTCTCACCGTGGCCGTCAACGATTCTGTGGACGGCACGTTTGTGGTGGGCCCGCTGGGACCGGACATGGTCCTGGTCACCGCCACGGTGCCGGGAACATCCCTCAGCGCCACCCTGGAGGCGGAGGGAACCACGGCGGAGGATGCGCAGGGCATCAACCTTGTGCTGGAGGATTCGGTGGTGGTGCTGGGCACTGCGGTGCTGGACACCGGAGCTTTGGTTGGAGGCGCGCCGGTGCGTGTGCGTGGTGACGGAAATTCCCGGGATGCGGTGACGGGTGAAGACGGCAGTTTTGTGGTGATGTTCCCGCGCCAGGCGGCGGTCTCGCTGTGTATGGGCCACCCTGATGATGCGGGTGAACACTGCATGTGCGTGCGGCCGGAAGGGCAGGATGAGGTGCGGGTGCGGCTGGAGTTGCCGCGTGTGCCTGCGCACGGCGCAGCGCAGCTGGACCCGTGCACCGGCCAACCAAGGCGTTTGCTCCACATGGTGCAGCTTGATTTTGAAGGTGACGTGCTCACGGCAGAAGCGCTGAAAACCCTGGAGTTGTGATCACTCCACGGCCATCAGCGTGATGCGCACTGCCCGTGGCACGTTGGCCCGGACCACGGTAAAAGTAACACTCTTGCCAACGCCGCGCTGCTCAAAAGCGTAGAACAGATCTTCCGTGGTCTTGACCGGTTCTCCGTCCACAGCGGTGATGCGGTCTCCCACCAGCAGGCTGCCATCCCGTCCGCGCCGCAGGCCCAGGAGGCCCGCTTTGTCTGCCGCGGAGCCTCGGGCCACTTCATGGATCACGGCGCCTTGCAGGCCACTGCGCCGCGCGTACGCATCCGGCACCAGCGAGACTCCAATGCCCGGCTGCACCGGCGCACCGTTCTTGATGATCTGCGGAACCAGCCGCTTCACCGTGTCCACCGGAACGGCAAAGCCAATGCCGGAGAACGCGCCGCTGGGTGAGTAGATGGCGCTGTTGATTCCAATGAGGCGTCCGCGGGAGTCCAGCAACGGTCCACCAGAGTTTCCCGGGTTGATTGCCGCGTCCGTCTGGATGACGTCACGGATGGTCCGCCCGGACGGTGAGCGCAGCTCCCGCCCCAACGCGCTGACCACCCCGGTGGTCAGTGAATGGTCCAGGCCAAACGGATTGCCCACCGCCAGCACGCGCTGGCCCACCAGCAGCTCCTTGGAGCCGCCCATCTCAATGGGCGTGAGCTTGCCGGACGGGCCTTTCAGCTTGAGGACCGCAAGGTCCTTGTCCGGCGCCACTCCCACCAACGTGGCCTGCAGCGTGGCGCCGTCTGCCAACGTCACGCTGAACGCGGCGCCGTTCTGCACAACGTGGAAGTTGGTGACAATGTGCCCTGCCTTGTCCCACACAAATCCGCTGCCCGTGCCTTGCGGAACTTCATGCACGTCCATGGAGAAGAAGTCCCGCTGCATGGAAAGCGTGGTGATGAAGACGGTGGATGCGGATGCCCGGCGGAAGACGTCAATGTCCCGGCGTTCATCAGGGGAGAGGTCCGCCAGCGCGTCCTGCGCGTGCACACCGGGAACCTGCTGTCCAACCAGCACACCCGCGCCCAGCGCGGCAACCAGGGGAACAATGCGCCTGTACATCACAATGCACCTCCGCGGCGCACACACCATGCCGCAGCACCACCCGCACCGAGTGAAAAATGTTGTTGATGGAACTGCCTATTCGTCGTCGACAAAACCCGCGCTGGCCAGCAGCGCATCCGCTTGCGCTTCCAGGTCCGGCCGGCGTTTGCCGCCGCGCAATCCCAGTGTGGTGCCGCCAAAAGTGTAGGGACTGAAATCCAGCGTGGGCCAGCCGTCCCGGCCATTCTTGAACCACTCATCAAGAATGCCGTCCAGGAAGTCCATGAGGAGGTCCACGGCGTGGGGCGTGCTCAGGGGCGCGCGCGCTTCCCAGCGGAAGACCAGCGGCCCGTCCACCACGTCCACGGTCAGCGTCTCATGGTGATCATCCGCCACGTGGCTGGCGTGGATCCGCTCTGTGCCTTTGAGCTGCCAGCGGTGTTTCTGGGTGAGCAGGTGTTCAAGCTGGGCTAGCTGGGGCTTGGTGAGGACCCTGGGCATGGTGTGTCTCCGCCGACGACAGCCGCGCATCTAGCGCAGCGCCGGGGCCGTGTCCGCCGCAGGGGGCGGGCGCGTCAACCGCTGACCGCTTCAGCCACGCGCAGGCGTGGTCTACGCTGTGCGCCATGGTGTCCCGTCCTCTTCGCCACGCCCTCTGGTTTGCTGTGTGGTCCAGTGCTGCGGGCTGTCTGGTCATCAATGAAACCCCGGATGAACCCGCCAAGGCAGCGCCGTTGGACGGCGGTGCGCCGGGTCCATCATTCATCCGGCCGGATGCATCCCTGCGGCCGCCGGACCCGGTGGATGCCAGCGTGAGCGCAACGGACAGCGGGATGCAGAACGGCATGGACGGCAGCGTGGTGGTGCCGCCCAATGATGCGGGCGGCGGAGTCACGGACGCGTCATCATCCCTGGTGGATGCGGCGTTTGTTCCGTGGGATGCGGGTCCCACCGGAGGCTTCTATTGCGGTACCTGGCAGGAGTGTCCGCCGCATTATGCAGACCTCAACTCCGCGTATGAATGCCGGGCCAACCAGTGTGAGTGTGACCCGGACGGCACGTGGTCCCCCCAGTGCACCTCCATGGGCGGCTACTTCAACGCGTTTGACTGCTACTGCATG
>Ga0163144_10022027_pt1 | contig 12644 bp, 10 predicted proteins | sample OliLak19BULKMAT1_FD_123175 | JGI IMG/M metagenome (GOLD analysis project Ga0163144, IMG submission 123175) | Freshwater microbial mat bacterial communities from Lake Vanda, McMurdo Dry Valleys, Antarctica - Oligotrophic Lake LV.19.BULKMAT1 | ecosystem: Environmental > Aquatic > Freshwater >... | reverse complement strand
TGGCAATGAGCGCTTGGCAATGAGCGCCTGGCATCAAACGCTTTCGACGCGCGCAGCGTGTCCGCTGTGCGGCAGTGTTGAATACGATCCGCTGCCGGCCTCCGGGCGCAATCTTTATTCCGAGCAACTGGCCGTTGTGCTTGGCGCTGCCGAATTGGAACTGCTTGAATACCTGCAGAATCTGGCCTGCACAGGCTGCGGGTTGCACTACAAGCGGCGCTGGTTTGCACCCGCGCAGCTGCATGCGCTTTTCAACCACAGCGTGGCGACGCATCCCAAAGGCTGGGACGTGATTTCAGGCCGCTTCAGCGCGCAATCGTTTGCCTCCGAACTCGCAAGTTTGAGCCTTGCTGCCGCAGCCAACGATCGCTTGAGCATGGCTCGGTACCAGCGCGCGCTTATTTCAGTGCTTGATTCCATGCCGCGGCTTGAAGGCAGTCAGCTGCTGCGTGACTGTCTGGCCGCCATTGCGCGGACGGATGTCCCATTTCTGCAGCAGGTCAGCCAGCAGCTTGCAGCGCATTTTGATCAGCCCTATCCATTCAAGCGTTTCAGCGGCTTCGCGGCCAGCGAACTCTGGACCTGGTGGGAGGCCAAGTTGGGGGTAATCCGAAGCTATGCAGAGGTCGGATGCCCGCTTTGGGGTCAGCTGCGACGTGCCGATGGGACGTGCCAAAAGACCTATCTACGAAGGGAGGAAGCAAACTACTGGGGCCAGTCCTGTGTGCAGCAAGGGCGTTCCTGCGTTGCCGCACTCAGCGACTGCACATCGGTATCCGCAGGAGATTGGGATCAGCCGGGCGCGCAGCGCTTCGATCTGCTTGGTGCGTTTCAGTACCTGGACCATCTGGAAGATCCCTTGGGTTTTGTGACTGAGGCACTGGCTCGCAGCCGCGCGCTTTGTCTGATTTTGGATGCGGCGCATGCGCCCGTGGCCATCCAGCACTACACCGGCTGGAGCGCGCGTCCGATCGCTTGGCTGGCGCAGCATTTCAACCTGCGTTGGTGCGATGATTTCGCGCCAATTCGGGCCTCTGGAAACGTGGCGTACCTGCTGCACCCATGACATCTTCAGCCACTTACCATGGCGACGGCCACGGCGATAGCGATAGCGAGCCCGAAGTCACGGCGGCTGGTCAGGCCATGCACGCCTTGGCGCGTCGATTGTGGCCGATCAACCGCAGCATCACCGGACCCGGTCTGCGCCAGACGCTGCACGCGCTGAGTGAAGGTCTGCCCGGACTGAGCATGATTGAAATCCCCAGCGGCACGCACGTTCTGGACTGGCGTGTGCCGCCCGAGTGGCGCGTGCGTGAAGCTTGGTTGCAGGGGCCAGACGGCAGTCGGGTGCTCGATTTTGCGCACAGTAATCTGCATCTGCTTGGGTACTCGATGGGCGTGGATCAGAGCTTGTCGCTGGCTGAGCTGCAAGCCCATCTGCATTCGTTGCCGGAGCAGCCGGATGCCATCCCTTATGTCACCAGCTACTACCAGAAGCGCTGGGGATTTTGTCTATCGCATCGATTGCGCCAGAGCCTGCCTGAAGGTCAATACCGCGCCTTCATCGACGCTGAGCATGTGCCCGGCAGCCTTAGCCTGGCCGAATTGCTGATTCCCGGCCAGTCGCAGGAAGAGATCTTCTTGTCAACCTATTGCTGCCATCCTTCGATGGCCAATAACGAGTTGTCCGGCCCCTGTCTGCTGAACCAGCTTGGGCAGTGGCTGCTGGCGCTACCCACGCGCCGCTACAGCTATCGATTGGTGTTTCTGCCGGAAATGATTGGCTCGATTGCCTATCTCTCGCTCCGCCTTAAGCAGCTCCAGCAGAGGGTGATTGCCGGCTTCAATCTCAGCTGCGTGGGGGACGAGCGCGCCTATTCTTTTTTGCCTTCCCGGGCCGGAAACACCCTGGCAGACCGCGTGGCGCTGCATGCCCTGGCGCATACCGCGCCTGACTTCCAGCGTTATCACTGGCGCGATCGCGGTAGCGACGAAAGCAACTATTGCGCGCCGGGAGTCGATCTGCCCATCGCCAGCGTGATGCGCTCCAAGTACGGCACTTATCCGGAGTACCACACCTCCTTAGACGATTTGGAGCGGGTGGTCACGGCGCAGGGTTTGGCCCAAAGCTATCGGCTCTATCAGCGCATGCTCACGGCCCTGGAGCGCAATGTCCGGCCGCGCTGTCTGGTGTTGGGCGAGCCTCAGCTGGGTCGCCGCGGGCTGTACCCCAGTCTGAGCCAAAAAGGCAGCACGCGCGACGTTCGGCAGCTGCTCGATCTGCTTAGCTACAGTGATGGCAAGCTTGATCTGATTGCGATTGCGCAGGCCTGCGCCTGCCCAATTTGGGAGCTCTATCCATGGCTCGACCGCTGTCGACAGGAGCAGCTGTTGGCATGCGATTGAGCTGGGACATATTGGTGGTGAATCTGTGCGCATGAACAGCGCAATTGGTATCTTCGCGCGTATGAGTTCGCAGCGCTTGCCCGGCAAGGTACTGCGCGCGTTTTCAGGTCGGCCTTTGCTCGGCTGGGTGGTTGCGCGTGCCGAGCTGTTGCAGCGTCCGATCGTGATCGCAACCTCGGATCAGGCAGACGACGACCCGATTGCAGACCTGGCAAACGCGCTCGGTGTAGCTTGCTTTCGCGGCTCACTGGATGATGTGCTTGGACGCGCGCAAGCGCTTGCCCAGCACTTCGGGCTGCGCCACATTGCGCGCCTGTGTGCGGATCGGCCTTACTTCGACACCGAGCAAATGCAGATAGCGATCGCGCTTGCCGAAGCGGAGCCGCAGCTTGATATGGTGAGCAATCAGCTCAGTCCAGCGGTGCCGCGCGGGCTCACCACGGAGGTGATTTCTGCCACTGCGCTAAGCCGAGCAGAAGCTGCCGCCACCCTTGCGCACCAGCGCGAGCACCTCACGGCATATCTGTATGCGCACCCTGAGCAGTTCCGAATGCGCAGCCTGCCGAATCCACTTGCGGCCTATGGCGACCCGAACTATGGTCAGCCAAACCACGTCAGTTCAAACGGTGGCTTCGCCGTCGACACGCTGGCCGATTGGGAGCGCCTAAGCCGGCTTGCCGATGGCGATCCTTTGGTTGCCACACGGGTGATTGCCGAGCGCATGCGGGATGCCGCCGCAGCCGCGGGGGCAGCAGCGCATGGCTAGTGTCGTGCACCCGGAATTTCCAGCAGTCCTCCAGACGCGCGCACGTCTGCTGGTCATTTCGTTTCCGGATGGCGCGGCCGGGCCGCAACGCAATATGCAATCGCTGCTGGCGCATGCGGAGTTTCTGGCCAGGGTCGAGTTCGCGCTCTGGTGTCCGGGCGATCACTATCGCGGTTTGCTCGGCAAGTGGCGCTTGTGGCGGCAGATGCGCCAGTTCGTCCATGGCCGGCGTGACTGGACGCTGTACATCAACCAGGACCTCAGCTTTGCGTTCTGGCTGGCGCTCTGCGCCCGCCTTGCTGGGTGCCGTGATATCGCCGTGCATGCGCGCAGCGCTTTGCCGGCCTGGGCGAGCAGAGTTTGCTTTCGCGGGCTTGCTCAGCGCTGGATGCGATGGGCCGTGAGGCGCAAACTGGCGATCTCGGATTCAGCCGCGCGTGCCATGTTTGGCAGCGCCCGCGAGGTCATGATGTTGCCGTGTTTGATCGATTTTGAAGCGCTCTGGGCAGAGCTGGCACAGCATGCGCCACGGCCGCGGCTGTATCCGGGATTTGTGTTTGCCTGTGTCGCGCGGCTGGCGCCGGAAAAGAATCAGGATTTGCTGATCAAGGCTCTGGCGCGCGTGCGCGCCGACGGGCTTGATGCGCAGCTCTTGCTGATCGGTGAAGGCGGCGACGGCGCAGCGCTCGATGCCTTGGCGCGCGCACTCGACGTTGCCCACGCCGTGCACCGGCTTGGCCCTCAGGCGCACATCGGCCCTTGGTACCACGAGCAGATCGACGCGGTACTCATCCCTTCAGCACTCGAAGCACAAAGCCGGGTTGCGGCGGAGGCGCAGTATTTCGGTGTTCCGGTGGCGGCCTCAAGTGCCGTGCCGCAATGGGCATTTTTGGAGCCGTCCAAAGCCATGCTTGGGCTTGGGCTGGACGTCGAAACTTGGTCTAAGGCCATGCAGGACTTGGCTTTGGGCCGAGTGCAGCAAGTACCCGAACGTAGCTCGCTGGCCGAGGGCTCGCCGCTGGCGATGCGCAATGGCGTGCGCCCCTTGCTCGACGCCGTTTTTGGCGCCGGTGAACGCCCGTGAAGCGCAGGGAACCTCTAGCAACCTACTGCGCGGTCCGGTTGCCGCGACGCGCGGTGCTCGGACTCCCCACACGCCCTGTTGTACCTCGCGGTTCCTGCGCTCCGTGCGCCTTGCACCGGAACCGCTCGCTACGGTTTCCAGAGGTTCCGCGCAGTCTGTGTCCGCGATGAGCGCACCACAAAGCCAGTTTGGAGTCCTCCCTCGTATCCACGCCGTGGGTCTGGAGCAGGCGCTCGCTTTTTGGCAGACCTGCCCAAAAGCAACCCCATTCATGCATCCGCAGGTGCTGGGCGCGCTTTGTTCGGAAGTCACCTGGTGGCTGGCTGAAGTGGATGCGAAACCGGTGTGTCTGTGGCCGGCCTGCGTGCGCTTGGACGGCGTGCGCGACACGCCAGAGTTCTCCTACTACGTGGGCCCCAGCTGGGCGCCGATCGCCAGTGCGGGCTCGGCGCGCGCGCGCATGATGCTGCGCGGCGCGGTGATCCACGCGCTGTGCACGCATATGGTCCAGCAGTACCGCGGCTTTAGCTGCGAACTGCCCCCGGGGGATCAGGATTTACGCGGCTTTCGCTGGTGGGCGCTGGCGCGCGGGCGCGAAAGCCAACTGCGGATCAAGCCGCAATACACCGGCGTGATCCGGGAGCTTGCAACGCTTGACGAGAGCGCTATTCTGCAGCGATTTTCCACCAAGCGACGCAGTTGCGTCCGGCGCTACCAGCGTGAGCACACGCCCCTGCAGCGGCCTTGGGAGCTGGCGGACTGCCTGCGTCTTTATGCGCAGTTGGCGCAGCGCGTTTCCCAAAGCCATCTGCGCACCCGGGACCTTGAGCTGGCTGCGCTATGTGCTCTGGTCGGCGACGGGTTGGGTTTCGTGCACGCCTATACCGACAGCGACGGGCAACCGATTCGCGGCTTGCGGCTGGTCCTCACCTTGGGCGACACGGCCTGTGATGTGCTGTCGATCGCAGACCCGCAGGCTCGCGCCAGCGACCTTTCGGCCTGGATGACCTGGCGCGCGCTGCTACACGGCCGGGTCGCTGGCGTAAAAGCGCACGACTTCAACGGCGCCAATGGTCTGACCCGCGCGAGCGATATCCACAGTTATGGCGCGGAAGCCGAGCTTTATTTCAGCATTGAATACAGTGAATCCCATGCAACCGGCTAAGCGGCTGTTGATCTGGAGCCACGAGTTTTCACACGAGCTGCGAGACGCGCTGGCGCAGCTTGGCTTTGAGGTGGTTGCGCTGGCCCAAGGCGCGCTTGCAGGAACGCTCAGCCTCTCGCTGTTCGAGCTCTACTACGGCAGTGAACGCATCCAGGCATTGGGCGCGTCCGAATCCCGCTATGGCGCGCTCAGCAGCGAGCAAGTGCGGGACTACTCGCGCTGTGTTGGCCGCTTGGGATTTGTACCGTTCAATCAGGACTATTACAGCTATCTCGGCGGCATGCTTGCGCTCGCCGATATGGAGGACTGGGCGCAGCGACATGCGCAAATCGCGCGCGATGTGCTGCTCGGTTTGCGCATCGACGAAGTATGGTTCTTCTGTGTGCCGCATCTTGGCCTCGACAATCAAATGGCATTGGCGGCAAATCAGCTTGGCTGCAAAGTTCTGGTGCTCAGGCAGCTTCCGTTTATCGCAAAGTTTGATTTCGAAGCCTATGTTGGCGAGCGTAAGCAGCCCGCTGCAGCGCTGGCGTTTGCGCCTTGGACAAGCGGCGCCGCGCCACCCGATCTTTTTTACATGGCGCCGCCGGTAGTTCGCTCGCTCTGGCGTTCCTGGCCCGAGCGCGCGTGCTTTGCCGTCCGACGCGCGCTACGTCCGGGCGGCTGGCGCGCGGTGATCCGGCGCCTATTCCTTGGCGCGGTTGAGCGCGACTGGTGGCTTCTGGTGTCCTGGCTGGAATGGTGCGACCGGCGTTTGCGGCCCGTGGCGGGTGTGCGCCAGGAGCAGCGGCGCCAGTGGCGCATCGGCGCGGCTTCGCGGCGCATCGTGCAGCTCGATTCAGTGTCTGAGCCCTTCGTCTACTTTGGTCTGCACTATGAGCCTGAAGCCAATACCGATGTCTATGGTGGCAGCTACGCGAACCAGCCCGACGCGCTGGAAGCCATCTTGGCGAGCTTGCCCGGTGGCTGGCGCGTGCTGGTGAAGGAAAATCCCAGACAGCGCTATCTGCGCCGCAGTGAGGCCTTCTATCAGCGGCTGCTGCGTGATCCGCGCCTGAGTTTTGTGCCTGACGCTACGCCAGCAGCCACCCTGCTTGATCGCTGCGCCGTCGCCGCCAGCCTTGCCGGCACGCTCGGCTATGAGTCGATTCAGCGCGGTCGCGCCAGCGTGTACTTCGGTGATCCCTGGTACGCAGGTTTGCCGGGCGCCGTGCGCTTTGTCTCGGGCCTTGACTGGCAAGCCGTGAGCCAGCAGCGCGTGCCGCCTGCGGAACTGGACGCCGCCTTGAACCAGCGGCTGAGTGGCGCCGCCGACGGCGTCGTGGTGCCGCGTTACGATGCGCTGCTGACCCATAGCCAGGGTTGGCGCTCAGAGGCGCAGCGAACGGCGCTCAGCTTGGTCAGCATCAGCCGTGCCGTCGAAAAACCAGAGGATCCGCAATGACGACCGAAACAATTAGTGTGCGCTGGGAACAGACCTATCGCGCCGGCGGCCAGTTGAATCTTTACCCTTTCGATTGGGTGGTGAAGCACTTTTCGCAGCGCTTTCGTGATCCTGCGCAGCGTCATTCCACGCGCGTGCTCGAGATTGGCTGCGGCGCGGGCAACAACGTCTGGTTCCTCGCCCGCTCAGGATTTCGCGTCTCGGGCATTGACGCCAGCGAAGCCGCGATAGCCTTTGCGCGTGAACGCATGGCCGGCGAAGGCTTGAGCGCCGATCTGCAAGTGGCCGATTTCACTCGGCTACCCTATGGCGACCAATTGTTCGACGTGGTGCTCGACCGGGGTGGCATTACGGCGGCACCGTTTGCGGCTGGCAAGCTGGCCGCGGCCGAAGTGGCGCGAGTCCTGCGTCCGGGCGGCAGTTTCTTGTTCAATCCGCTCAGCGGCAACTTTGCAACCACTTCGCCCGATAAGGAAGCCGATATTGGCTGCCTGTACGACGAGGCGATGGTGCGCGAGACGCTGATCGAATCCCGCTGGAAGATTCTCGCCTGGCGCGCACTGGAGTCCCGCAATCATCTGCTGGAGCACGACGTGCACGCGCAGTGGGTGATCGAGGCGGAGCGCGTGTGAACCAGTGGCCGCACGCGAACCGCGCGGCGCGCGTGTGAACCAGGATCCGCACGCCAACTCGCATTGCCACCAGCAACCCCGGAGCATGCAACGCGCCGCCAGAATCGTTAGTGCCTGTCATCGCGAGCGAAGGGAGAGCTCTCAAACCCGCCTCAGGATGAGATTTCTCGCTTCGGTCGAAACAACACAGCCGGTCGAAACAACACAGCCGGTCGAAATGACACAGCCGGTCGAAATGACACAGCCGCAAACCGTCATTCTGCGCGCGGCCGCCAGGCGCAGTCGCAGAATCCATAGCTTCCACTCACATCGAAGCCGAATCAGTTTCGCGCCAGCGGCAAGACCATGCAGGTACTGATCGTCGAGCCTGAGGCCGGCGGACATCATTTCGTCCCCTACACCCTGCACTTGATCCGTGGCCTGCAGGCGCGTGGCCACGACGTGAGTCTGTTGACCACCCGCGAAGCGCAGGCGCATCCAGCGATGCGCGCGATGGAGCAGGGCTGCGCGCAACCCTTCCAAGCAATCATCATGTCCAGCATCCCCGAATTCACCGCGGGCGGGGTGGTGCATTTGCTGCGCCGCCAGCTCGCGTACTTTCTTGCCGTGCGTCGGGCCGTGGCGGCTCTGCCGGCTGCGGTCAAACCCGACTTGGTGATCGCGATGAGCGCGGCGGCGATGGATCGAATCATCTCGCTGCTGGGCAGTCCGTTCGCCCGCCACCCTTTTGTGCTGCTGTTTGTCCAGCTCAAGTTTCACTGGCCAAGCTTTGGCGTCGGCCCGGCCGGACGTTTGGCGCGCCTGAGCGAGTGGAGCCTGCGGCGGATTCTGCGTTTGCGCACGCTCAAGGCGGTCGCAACCATCGATGAGCTGGTGCTGCGCTGGTTCGCCAAGCAGCCGGCTGCGCTGTCAAAACTGCGCTACGTGCCCGATCCCGGCGAGGTAAAGGCAACGGCCGAGCCGGGCGCATTGCGCAGCCAGCTTGGTATTGCCGAGGATTGCGTGGTGGTTTTGGTCTATGGCGGCATCACGGCTCGCAAAGGTCTGCAATACCTGCTCGATAGCCTTTCGCTTGCACCCGATAAGGTGGTGGTTGTGGCGGCGGGAGTTTTTGATCAGGAGCAGCGTGGCAGCTGCGCAACGCAGCCGTGGCAAGCGCTCATTCGCGCGCGCCGGCTGGTCTGCATCGACGCGTTCATCTCGCTGGAGCAGGAGTCGGCGCTGTTTTGGGCCGCTGACGTTGTGTGGCTGGGATACGAGCCGTCCTTCGCTGGGCTGAGCGCGGTGTTGCCCCAGGCCAGTTCTGCGGCCAAGCCCGTGCTGGCCAAGCGAGACGGGCTTATTGGTGAACTGGTCAGCCGCCATGGGCTAGGACTGTGCGTCGATCCGTTGGATACTCGCGCCGTTGCAGAGGCACTGAAAAAGTTCTGTGCGCAAGGCTTCGCTGCTCAATTCGAGACCGCGCTAGCAAAATTCGCCGCAACCAGAAGTTTTGCCGCTTATCAGGCGGCCTGGATTGGATTGCTCGAAGCATAAGGGGGTAGTTTTGTCACTCATCGTTTCCGAAGCGGAAGACAAGGACAAGCGCATGCTGCGCGGATCACGGATCTTTGTTGCAGGCCATCGTGGTTTGGTGGGCAGCGCCATTGTGCGCGAATTGATCGCGAGCGGCTTCACGCAGATCATCACGGCAGAGCGCAGTGCGCTTGATCTGACCGTAAGCGCGCAAGTAGAAGCGTTCCTGCAGCGTGAGCGCCCGACCCACGTGTTCATGGCCGCGGCAAAAGTGGGCGGCATCCAGGCGAACGACAGCTACCCGGTAGACTTTCTCGAAATCAATCTGCGCATCCAGAACAATCTGATCGGCGCAAGCTATCGGCACGCCGTGCAAAAGCTGGTGTTTCTCGGCAGCTGCTGCATTTACCCCAAGGTTTGTCCGCAACCGATCAAAGAAGAATATCTGTTGACCGGCACCTTGGAGCCCACCAACGAGTGGTATGCGATCGCCAAGATTGCCGGCATCAAGCTGTGTCAGGCGTATCGGAAGCAGTATGGCTTTGACGCGATCAGCCTGATGCCGACCAACCTCTATGGGCCTAACGACAACTTTGACTTGCAAAATTCGCACGTGCTGCCGGCTCTGATCCGCAAGTTTCACGAGGGCAAGCAGCGCGGCGACAATCAGGTTGTGATTTGGGGCACTGGCACGCCGCGTCGTGAGTTCCTGTATGTGGACGACATGGCTTCTGCGTCGGTGCATTTGATGCAGCATTACAGCGATCCGAACATCATCAATGTAGGCACCGGCGCGGACATCGCGATTTCGGAATTGGCCGAATTGGTTGCCGGAATCATTGGCTTCAAAGGCAAAATCGTGCAGGACTTGAGCAAGCCCGACGGCACGCCGCTGCGGCGCAACGACGTGTCACGTCTGTTCTCCATGGGCTGGCGGCCTTCAGTCTCGCTTGAGGACGGCATCCGTCGCACTTACGAGTGGTTCAGCATGCACCTAGACAATGCAAAGGGCCTCTAGGCGTTGATCTATTTCATCAATCGCTTCTTCGCCCCTGACGAGTCGGCGACCGCGCAAATGCTAACGCAATTGGTCGCCGCGCTTTCCGAACAAAACCTGCCCGCTACGGTACTTACCAGCCGCATGCGCCATGACGACCCGAGCGTTTCGCTGCCGAGGGCGGAGCGCCTGCATGGTGCGCAGGTGCACCGGCTTTGGAGCACGCGCTTTGGCCGCGCAAAGCTTTCGGGACGTGCGCTGGACTACCTGAGCTTTTATCTAAGCGCCTGGTTCGCTGTCTGGCGCCTGCGTCGCGGCGATGTCCTGGTCGCACTCACGGATCCGCCGATGATTGGCAACGTGCTGCAGGCCCTGGCTCGCCTGCGCGGCGCGCGCGTGGTGCACTGGCTGCAAGACGTTTTTCCCGAGGTGGCTCAGGCGCTGCTGCCACTGGCGCGCAAAAGTCGCTTCGCGGCGCTCTTGCTGGCCTGGCGCAATCGCAGCCTGCGCCGGGCGGATGCTCTGGTCGTGCTCGGCTCGCGCATGGCCGAACATGTCCAAGCCTGCGGCGTGCTTCCTGAGCGCGTGCACCAGATTGCCAACTGGGCGGATGAGCGCGTGCTCAGCCCTCTGCCGCGCGAGGAAAATCCTTTGCGCAAGGAGTGGGGACTGGAGGCGAATTTTGTCGTCGGGTACTCGGGAAACCTGGGCCGAGCGCACGAGTTCGAAACCTTGGTACAAGCCATGCTGGCCACGTCCGACATTGTGCACTTGCGCTTTCTTTTTATTGGTCAGGGTGCTCAGTGGGCTGCACTACAGGCCCGGGTTAGAGAGTTTGGGCTGAGCGAGCGCGTCATGTTTCGTGGTTTTCAACCCAGCAGCATGCTGCGCTTTTCGCTCAGCGTGCCCGATGTCCACGTCGTCACGCTGCAGGCCGAGCTTGAGGGACTGATCGTGCCAAGCAAGCTTTATGGCGCGATGGCAGTAGGACGTCCGATCGCTTTCATCGGTGATGCCGATGGCGAAGTGGCCCGTACGCTCAGGGCGCACGGCTGCGGCACTAGCGTCCAGGTCAATCAGGTGCAGGCCCTGGCGGATGCTTTTCGTCGCTACGCATCGGAACCCGAGGCCTTACTTCGGGAGGGCCAGTCCGCTTACGCCGCCTTCACCCAGGGCTTTTCTTGTAAACTCGCCGTCGCCCGCTGGTCTGCGCTTTTGCGCACTTTGCAGGATGTTCGTTAGCGTCAAACTGGCTCAGCTTGGGTAGGGAAATCGGTTCGGAAACGGCTCTTTTATCTCCCTCCCCAAGGCCGGATGTTTGCGTGCGAGGGCTGGGTGGGGAGAGCGCTGGGGTGGTGAGAGGGCTGGGGTGGGGAGAGGCAGGCTCAAAATCTAACTTCATGGCTCGTGCGACGCGTTTCATGCTCCAGCGTGACTTAACGCCCCGAAAATTGAACGCAGCAATGCCGGTCACGCAAGCGTGCGCCATTGGATAAACAGGGAATTTTGATGAGGCAACAAAAGCGCGCACTGATTACCGGGATCACCGGTCAGGATGGCGCCTATCTGGCGCAATTTCTGTTGAACAAAGGCTATGAGGTGCATGGGATCAAACGGCGTGCGTCTTCAATCAATACCGATCGAATCGACCATCTGTATGAAGATCCGCACACGCCAACCCGGCATTTGTTTCTCCACTATGGCGACATGACCGACAGTTTGAGCCTGCTGCGCACCATCGGTGAAGTTGAGCCCGATGAAATCTATAATCTTGCCGCACAGAGCCACGTTGCAGTTTCTTTTGAAGAACCCGAATACACCGCGAACGCCGACGGTATCGGTGCCTTGCGCTGCCTGGAGGCCATTCGCATTCTCAAGTTAACCGAGCGTACCCGTTACTACCAGGCATCCACCAGCGAGCTATTTGGTCTGGTGCAACAAGTGCCACAATCCGAAGCCACGCCGTTTTATCCGCGCTCGCCCTATGCCGCGGCCAAGCTCTATGCGCACTGGATTACGGTAAATTACCGCGAAGCTTATGGCATGTATGCCTGCAGCGGAATTCTATTCAATCACGAATCACCGCTACGCGGCGAAACCTTTGTAACGCGCAAGATTACCCGCGGCTTGGCGCGCATTTTTTGCGGCATCGAGCCCTGTCTTTACCTGGGCAATATGGATGCGCTGCGCGATTGGGGCCATGCACGCGACTACGTCGAAATGCAGTGGCTCATGCTGCAGCAGGAAAAGCCGCGTGATTTCGTCATCGCCACCGGCGTGCAGTATTCAGTTCGGCAGTTTGTGGCAATGGCCGCCCAACGCTTGGGGGTTGCGCTGGCTTGGCACGGCGCGGACGAGGCCGAGTATGCCGCCGTGAGCACGGCACCGGAGCATTCAGCGCTCAAGCCGGGACAGGTCATCGTGCGCGTTGATCCTCGGTACTACCGGCCAACCGAAGTGCAGACGCTGCTCGGCGATGCGTCCTTAGCGCGCACTGAACTCGGCTGGCAACCCAAGACCACCCTGCCAGAACTGGTGCAGGAAATGGTCGATGCCGATTTAGCGCTGGCGCAAAACGAACTCAGGGTCGGACCGCCGCGACGGCACTTGTGGAAGACGCAATGAGTTTGCACGT
>Ga0163144_10022026_pt1 | contig 12644 bp, 12 predicted proteins | sample OliLak19BULKMAT1_FD_123175 | JGI IMG/M metagenome (GOLD analysis project Ga0163144, IMG submission 123175) | Freshwater microbial mat bacterial communities from Lake Vanda, McMurdo Dry Valleys, Antarctica - Oligotrophic Lake LV.19.BULKMAT1 | ecosystem: Environmental > Aquatic > Freshwater >... | reverse complement strand
TCGGTGGCATACGCGGATCGGCAGAACTCGAAGCGCGCGTCGACGCCGGCGGTATGGCCTGCGCGATCTCGATGTTTCCGACCGGCATGACCGATCTGATGGCGGTGGCCGACGCCGGCAAGATCATGCCGCCCAAATCCACCTGGTTCGAACCGAAGCTCGCGGACGGCTTGCTGTCCCTGGTGCTCGATACGGGGGTTGTCCGATGAGTGCCGAGTCGTTCGATTATTCCACGCTGTTGCGTCCCGATCTTCCACCAGCCGCTGCGCGGTGGGCTGGATTTCCTGCTTACAACTTCGTCGGTGGCCACAACGATGCCGCCAGCGTGCCGATCGAGGAGCTGGCGGCTGCAGCAGCTCGCGTGCTGCAACGCGACGGGCGACAACTCGCGACCTACGGGCTCGACAGCGGTCCGCTCGGCTACCGGCCGTTGCGCGAGTTCATCGCCGGCAAGCTCGCGCGCGATGCGGGCATCTCGTGCACTCCCGACGAGGTGTTGATCACGTCGGGCTCGCTCCAAGGCCTCGATCTCGTCAACCAGGTGCTGCTCGCTCCGGGCGACACGGTCATCTTCGAACAGGCGACCTACGGTGGTGCGATCACGCGGGTGAAGCGCCTCGGCGTCGATATCGTCGGCGTTCCCGTCGATCACGACGGTTTGAGCAGCCAAGGGGTGAGGAAGGCGCTGGAGAGCCTCGGGCGCCGCGGCATCCGCCCCAAGTACATCTACACGATCCCGACGGTCCAGAATCCGACCGCGACGGTGATGAGCGAAGCGCGCCGGACCGAGTTGCTCGCGTTGTCGCGTGCCTACCAGGTGCCGATTTTCGAGGACGAGTGCTACGCCGATCTGGTTTGGACCGGCAAGCGCCCGCGCGCCTTGCGCGCCATGGACGGCACCGATCGCGTGATCCACATCGGATCGTTTTCCAAGACGATCGCGCCGGCGCTGCGCATCGGCTACCTCGTCGCCGGCTGGCCGTTGCTGAGCCGGATCCTCGGCATCAAGAACGACGGCGGTTCAGGCGCGCTCGAGCAGATGATCCTCGCCGAATACTGCGCCAAGCATTTCGACGCGCACGTGGCCGCGCTGCGCACGACCTTGCGCGGCAAGCTCGATGCGCTCGCAGGCGCCCTCGAGGCGCACTTCGGCACGACGGCTGAATTCGAATACCCGGCCGGCGGCATCTTCCTGTGGGTGACATTGCCGAAGCCCGTCGATACCACGCGTCTCGCGCAACTTGCGTTGCAAGCGGGGATCGCGATCAATCCCGGCGCCGAGTGGATGACCGACGCCGAGCCCGGGCGGTCCCGGCTGCGGATCTGCTTCGCGCATGCGTCGCCGGCGGTGCTGCAGGAGGGCATCGCGCGGCTCGCCCAAGTGTGCAGGCGCGAGTTCGATGTGCCGCCGGTGGCGGGCGCCGTGCATCGGTAGCTGGGGAGGGGCTTGGGGCTTGGGGCTTGCGGGTTGCTTGCCGAGGTGCCGACGTGCTCGAAGGATCGCATCGCCCACGCCGGACGAGGTTCCCGACTAGCTAGCGGCTTCGCGCATCCGTCGCGCGCCGCGTTTCAGGTCTGGTTCGTCACGTAAGCCCGCTGAGCCAGGCCCCGCGCGACCGCTTGCCTTCTGTCGCATCGTCATCGGGCTTGTTCGCCGCGGCGCGTCGGTGGCGAGTTCAGAAGCTTTCCTTGTACGGCCTGAGATCGATCTCCTGCGCCCACGCGGAGCGTGGCTGTCGATGGAGATGCCAGTACGTTTCCGCGATCGCATCGACGTTGAGGAGCCCGTCCGCGCCGCGCTCACTGACCATCTCGGGACGCAGGCGACGCAGGCGTTCGCCGTCGATGCCGCCGTCGATGACGACGTGTACGACGTGGATGCCGTGCGGCCCGAATTCGCGCGCCATGCTCTGCGCCAGCATCCGCAATCCGGCTTTTGCAACGGCGAAGTGGGCGAACCCCGGCTTGCCGCGCAGGCTTCCCGAAGCGCCGGTGAAGAGCACCGTGCCGCGGCCCAACGGCACCAATCGACGCGCTGCTTCGCGCCCCACGAGGAAGCCTGCGAAGCAGCCGATGCGCCAGAAGTCCTCGAACAATTCGGCGGAGAGTTCGCGGAAATCGATATGCCTGTTGTTGCCGGCGTTGTAGGTCACGAGGTCGGCGGGCTCGCGCCCGGCACCCGGCGACATCGCTCGGTCGAAAGCCGCGATGACGTCCTGCTCCTTGGTCACGTCCGTGACGAGCGGTTCGGCGCTGCCGCCACCGGCGGCGATCGTGCGGACGACCTGCTCGATCTTGGCCGTGGTGCGGCCGGCGACCAGCACGTGATGACCTTCCTTCGCGAAGCGCCGGCACAGTGCTGCGCCGAGGCCGAGTTCGGCGCCGACGCCGAACACGATGGCTACCGGTTTGCCCATGGATTGACCTCTCTGGAGAAAGCGATCGGGAATGCCGTCAAGCGACTGCGGCCCGCGTGCGTCGGAGCGGCGCCTCCTCGATCGGCAGATTCACGAGTGCGGCCCCGAGCGCGAGCGCGATGTCCGCATACCACATCCACGCATAGCTGCCCGTGCTCACCAGGGTGACGCCGCCGAGCCACGCGCCGAAGAAACCGCCGATCTGATGCGAGAGCAACGTCAGGCCGAACAGCGTTGCGAGGTAGCGCATGCCGAACAGCTTACCGACCAGTCCCGCGGTCGGCGGCACGGTGGAGAGCCAGGTGGCACCGAGCACGGCCGCGAACACGTAGAAGGTGAAGGAGGTCTTCGGCGCGGCCAGGTACAGGCCGATCGCGATGGCACGCGACAGGTAGAGCCAGAACAGCAGCCACTTCATGCGAAAGACGTTGCCGAGCGCGCCGGCGCTGAGGCTGCCCACGATGTTCGACAGGCCTATGATCGCGAGCGAGGTTGCCGCGACGCCGGCGGGCAGGCCGCACAGGCCGACTTCTCCGGGCAGGTGAGTCACCAGGAACGCGATGTGGAAGCCGCAGGTGAAGAAGCCTGCGTGCAGCAGCCAATAGCTCTTGTCGCGCAGCGCGATCCGCAACTGTGCGCGCATGCCGATCTCGCTCGTCGCAGCCGCCTTGGATCCGCTCTTCGCCACAGGCGGCCGGCGCATGATGCGAGCCAGCGGCAGGGTGGCGAGCGCGCTCGCCGCCATCACGAACATCGCGCTCATCCAGCCGAACGCGGCGATCAGCGCCTGCACCAGCGGGGCGAATACGAATTGTCCGAAGCTGCCCCCGGCGTTGATGAAGCCCGCGGCGAACGGCCGCTTCTCGGGCGGCAGGCGGCCGGCGGTTGCGCCGATCAGGATCGAGAAGCTGCCGGCTCCGGCGCCGGCGGAGGCGATGATGCCCATGGTCACGATGAGCATCCATTCGCTCGAAACCAGCGGCGTCAGGGCCCAGCCCAGCGCGAGCATCAGACCGCCCGCCACGATGACCCGGGCGGGACCGTGACGGTCCGCGATGGCGCCGAAAATCGGTTGCGCTGCGCCCCATACGAACTGGCCGATGGCCAACGCGAAGCTGATCGCGACGATGCCGAGCCCGGTCGAGGTGTTGAGCGGCGAGATGAACAGGCCCAGGGTCTGCCGGCTCCCCATCGTGATCGCGAGGATCAGGGCGGCGGTGATCATGAGCGGCCACGCGCTCCTGACTTTGATGGTTGCGGTATTCACGAGGGCGGTCTCCCTATCGAGAATTCATGAAATGGTCGACGGACCACTTCGTGGACGAATCTCCCCTCTCCCGGAGGGCGAGGAGACTTGCTTCCCTCTCCCCTCGGGAGAGGGACCGAAGGTGAGGGAGAACTCGTCCTGGCGTCGCAGCAGTAGTATCCCTCGCCGGGAGGAACTCTCCCTCACCTCATTCCCTCTCCCGGGGGGAGAGGGATGACGACCCCTTCGCGGTTTCATGTGGCTCCTCTACCCAGGAACCCGAACCTACACGGTTCCGGGGCGCAAGCCGGCAGCATGGGGTGCTGCATCAGTCTCTCCCGGGAGGAGAGGAGCTTTGCCGCCCTCTCCCCGCGGGAGAGGGACCGAGGGTGAGGGATGGTCTCTCGCGTGGGCGGCGGCGCGTCGTGACACGTTAGAACCAGACCAGGCTCACGCGCCACGGTTGAACCATACGCCTGCGTGCACCGCCACGACGAGCGAGACGCCGTAGGCGACGAGGCCGAGCGCGAGCGCGGTGAACAAGGCATCGAGGCCCACGCATATGGCGACCTACGGCACCATCATGTTGCCGGTGCCGCGCAGCACGCTCGCGAGCGCGTACGAGCCAGGCGCCGGCGAAGACGATGTTGGAACAGGCGAGCGCTGCGTCCAGCGAACCGCCGGTGCCGCCCATGGCCGCGTACAACGGCCTGCCGAAGGCGATCACGCCGACCGAGAACACGACCACCGGATCGGCCGGTTCGCCGGTACGCGCATTGACCAGCACGACGCTCGCCCCCTCGGAGGCGCAGGGTTTGTTGCCCCACGCGTGCATCGCGACGATGACCGGTTTGAAATCGCGCCCGCGTTCGGTCAGCAAGCATTTGCATAATGCAAGTTACTGGTGTCAGGACGGCTGCCCGGTCGCCGCCAGGCAAGTGGCGGAGCGCACACCTGGTCGTCGCTACGGCTGAGGCGCCTGCCGCTCCAGGAACCGCAACAGCAACCGGCTCACTTCCTCGGGCTGCTCCTGCTGCACCCAGTGCCCGGCGCCGCTCAGCAGATGGCAGCCCGCCATCCGCGTGCAGATCCGGCTTTGCATCTTCTCGAAGTCACCGGGTCTCTGATAGACACCCCAGTCGCTGCGGCCCGCGATAAACAGCGACGGCACGTCGATCGTGCAGCCCGCGAAAAGCTGCAACTCGCCGATGTATTTCGGGCCGGTGGCGCAACGGTACCATTGCAAGCCGCCCTGAAAGCCGGTGCGCCGGTATTCCGTGCTGTACACCCGCAGTTCGTCATCGGGCAGCCAGCGGCAGGCCGCGACGTCGGCCGCCGAGGGCATTTCCGGCGCCACCGTCTCGGCCATGCCGAGGGCGAGATCCATCACGTAGTAGGCGGGCAGCTTGGCCAGCTCGGAGGCGGTCCACGACTGCAGCGGGAAGGGCTGGTTCTGACGCCAGTCGGCGCTCTTGTGGTGGTAGTAGGCGCGGAGGAAGTCGTGCACGCCCTGCGGACAGTCGTGCATGTTCGTATCGGCTTCGCGCGTCGAGTAGTACCACTGATAGTGCTTGCGCGGACGCGGCAGTCTGGCCAGGGCTTCGTGGATATCGACGGCCGCCTGCGAAGGCCGTGTCGCGCGGGCTGCATCGAACGGCAACGGCGGCGGTCCCGCGAACGGGGCGCTCATCAGCACCACGGAGCGAAACACGTCCGGGCGCACGAGGGCACACCACGCCGACACCGGCGAGCCGAAATCGTGGCCCACGACAGACACCACCGACCGATAGCCGAGCGCCGAGACCAGTCCGATGGCATCGCGCGCCAGATTGAGCATGCGGAACGATCCGACGTCGCCGTCGTAGTCGCCGTCCCAGCCCGTGGTCCGGCCATAGCCGCGCTGATCGGGTGCGACCACGTGGAATCCCGCCGCGGCGATCGCAGGCATCACCTTCCTCCAGCTGTAGGCGAGCTCGGGGAAACCGTGGAGCATCAGCACGCAGGGCCGGTCCGGTGTTTCGTAGCCGGCTTCCAGGATGTGCATCCTGAGACCGTTCACGCCGTCCACGAAGCGGGAGCGGATGCCGAGGGGGAGCATGTCTGCTTCGAAGGGAGCGGGGTCGATCATTCGGGTCTTTCGGAAGAAGAGGAATCCCGGGCGACGATCGCTGGTGGGTCGGACGGGAGCCGGAATGTTAACGAACGCGGCTCGAGCCCGTGAGGGAAGGTGGGGACGGCGGCAGCGGGCGGGCACCCGCAATCGGCTCGCGTGCGTGAGTTCGCGCGCCGGACGATCCGGACACCATCACCTGTCTCGATGTCCGCCCCGGCTACAAGGTCGACTTGCTACCCTATCGAGACGAGCAGCCCTGAAGACCGCCGAAGCCTTCAGCGTCGCAGGGCCGCGTCCACGGCTTCGAACAACGCCTCCATTCCGAACGAGACGTCCTTGACCGCTCCGTTGACGAAGAATGTCGGCGTGCCATGCACACCGCTGTGCCGGCCGCCTTCGATCTGTTCGCGGATGCGCTGAAGGTACACGTGGTCGGCCAGTTCGGCGTCGAAGCGGAGCATGTCGAGTTCCAGGTGCTTCGCATAGCCGCGGAGCTGGTTCGGCTTCAGGTGACGCTGGTTCTCGAACAGCAGATCGTGCATGGGCCAGAACCGTTCCTGCGCGGCGGCCGCCTCCGCAGCCTGGGCCGCGAACATCGCGTGGGGATGGACTTCCTCCAGCGGGAAATGGCGATAGACGATGCGCACCTTGCCTTCGAATCGTTTCAGCATCAGTTTCACGCCAGGTGCGGCGCCCTTGCAGTTGGGACACTCGAAGTCGCCGTACTCCACCACCGTGACGGGCGCGCGGGGGAGGCCGAGCGCGTGATCGATCGCCTCGACGGGAACATGCAATTCGAATCGTTCATGCGCTGGCACAGGGCCTCCTGTTGTCCGATGTGCGGCGGACCGTCACCGTCGACCCGGCCGGCTCGCCGATAGCCGCGATGCACCGGCCGCGGCTCGTACTCTTAAGCGAGGGCCGCGGCCGGTGTGTCCGTACTCGATTCAGGATTACTTCAGCGCACCCTTGACCGCATCCAGTCCCGCTTGTGCGCACACTTCGTCCTGGTCGGCCGAGCCGCCCGAGACGCCGATGCCACCCAGGTGTCCGCCGCTCGCCGTGAAGATCGGCAAGCCGCCGGCGAAGATCACCACGCCCGGCACCAGGTCGAGGCCCTTGACCGTTTGCGAGATTTCTCCGAATTTGCGTGTCGACACCGGGATGCGGGCGGAGGTTTCCGCCTTGGCCTGAGCAATCTTCACGCTGACCAGGAACGACCCGTCCATCCGCGACAGGTACTTCAGGTTGCCGCCGTCGTCGACCACGGCGGTCACCATCTTCCAGCCTTCCGCCTTGGACTTCTGCTCGCAGGCGTCGGCCATCTGCTTCGCCGTGGCGAGAGTGAGAACCTGCTTGGTGTCCTGGGCGGCGGCCGGTCCGGCGGCGATGGCGGCGGCACAAAGCGAAGCGAGCGACAAATAGGATTTCAACGACATGGTTATTCCCCTCGGGTGGATTGTTGGCCGTCGACCTGACGACGCGTATACGAACCCGCATCGACCAAAAGGTTTCGCGTGTTCGCAAGGCTGTGGCGGCGGTCGGCACGCTGACACCGGGCGAGTTCGACCCGGTGCTGCCCGCAGACCGCGAACGACCGGCAGGCTGCGGCAACACGTGGCCGTTCGGGAGTTTACCGATATCGACGGTGCCGAGGTCCGGCCGATTCACCGGCCCGCGCGCGGCCTCTTGCCGCGCGCGGCTACGACGCGCTCCCGAAGAACGCAACGAGCTACTGTCGCCGGCCGGGGCCGTTCACGGGTATCGTCGACGTCATGCTTCCCGGTTGATGATTGTTTGTGCTCACGCCGGAGTGAATCGCGCATCGATCCAATGCCGGATGTCCGCCAGCACGCCTTCCTTGCCGATATCGTTGAGCAGGTCGTGAAAGTGGCCCTCGTAGAGCTTGAGCGTCGCTGGTGCGGCGACGAGAGCAATCGGCACGCAACGTGTTCGCGTCAGGGCGCGGGCGGCACTCGTGCCCGTGTACGAGCGCTTCGCGGAGGGTTTCGAGACGGCGGATCTCGTGACTGCAAGAGCGTTGCTTGAAGCGGCATCCTGAACACGGCGTCGTCCCGCGGTAGTGCGGCACGCCACTGTGCTCGTGATCGAAGCCAAGTGAGGGTTGTGCGGAGAGGCTTATTTCGGCCTGGGGCGTTGCACCTTGGGTTGCACCGCCTGCAGGCGGCCGGCGCGCAAGGCGTGCACCGCATGGGCCACCGCGCGTCCCACGTTGCGGGTTTCCTCCTGCAGGGCCAGGTCGAGGTCGAGCGTGTCATGGCTGGTGGCATAGGGCTCGTAGTAGCCGATGTAGCGGTCCAGCCGTGCCGGCGCGCCGGCATCGATGAGCCCCATCCAGTCCAACCAGTCGCACAAGGCGCGCCGCTGGCCTTCGACGCCGGCCACATCGCCGTGCACCACGACGCCGTAGGCGCGTCCCGCCAGGTGCTGCGGATAGCTCCAGCCTGCAAGCTCCAGCGCCTTGGCCTTGTCCGGCTTCTTGCCCGACGTGGTGGTTGGATCGGGGTTGCCGCCATCGGCACACACCAGGCGGTCGATCATCAGCTTCAACGGACTCGGGCTCTGGTACCAGTAGACCGGCGTGACGATGATGACGGCGTGCGCGGCTACCCAGCGCGCGTAGATCTCGGCCATCCAGTCATGCGTCTGGCCCAGCGCGTGGTTGGGGTAGCAACTGCAAGGCCAGTGGCACAACGGCATGGCGGTCGAGACGCAGCCCTTGCAGGGGTGGATGTGCAGACCGTACTCGGAGGTGAGCCGGCTGAGATCCAGCACGTCGGTCTGCATGCCGGCCGCCGCGAGTTCTTCGTGCACCCACCGGCTCAGGCGGAACGATTTCGAGATCTCGCCCGGACATGTGCCGTCATTGCGCGCCGAGCCGCAGATGAGCAGGACGCGCGACGGCGAGGCGGGGTCGCTCCATTGCGCCTGCGCCTCCGCCAGCGCCTGCTTGGTCGACAGCCAGTCCACCGACAATTCGTAGGTCGGGTCGGCATAACCCGGTCCGGCCGCACGCGTTACCGGCGCCTTGCGCCCTTCGTCGTAGGCGAGCCAGGCGATGTCTTCCAACCGGGCAATCGCCGCCTTCTCGGCATCGAACGCAGGATCGGCAAAGGCGGCGCGGTAGCGTTCGCCGAAGGCGTCGCGCGAGAGGGTTTCGGCCGCCTGGCCCTTGCGTACTTTGGTCATCGTGGCATCTCCTCGTCCCGCGGAATTCCGGGCCATTGCTGGCGTCCGACGCAGTCGGACGGCGATGCACCGCGGACGCATCACCGTCGTTCGACCAGTAGTCTCCATATCTCGCCGGCGCGGCGTCTGTGCGCTGGGCAACGCCAGACACAAGAAACCGGAACTCGACCGGTTCATGATGCATCCCCATCCAACATCGCAGCCGAAAACTTTGTCCACATGCCTGACCTTCGGGACTTCGAGCTGAACAGTGCTGCTGCCGGTAGCCGCAGTCCGAGCCGTTGGCGGGTGGCGGGTCTGGTATTCGTCTTCCTCTGGTTTGCGATCGGCGGCCTGGCGCACTTTTTCATGACAGACGCGGAAATGCGCATCGTCCCTCCAATCGTGCCGTGGCCGCGAGCGGTCGTCCTTGTCAGCGGAGCGTTCGAACTCGTCGGCGCTGCCGGGATTGCCTGGCACAAGACGCGCCGCTTCGCCGCCATGGGGTTGTTCGTGCTGACGGTTGCGGTCACGCCGGCCCACATCTACATGCTCCAGCGGCCCGAGCTGTTCGACGTTCCCTACTGGGCACTCGTGCTCCGATTGCCGGTGCAGTTGGGTTTGCTCGGATTGATCGCCTGGATCGGTGGGTTCCACGTTCGACGAGGTGGTCGTGGCGCGGACCTGTCGGGCGGCAGGGATTCGTAGGTGCCCGGAACCAGCTTTCACGGGGCCGGCAAATTGAAAGCGATGCCGTTTGCCGTGCGGAGTGCACCGACATAGGATGTGTACGTAAAGTACTTGAGTACACACCATGCGCACGAACATCGAGATCGACGACAAATCGATGAAAGACACGCTGAGAGCGACCGGCTCGCGAACGAAGCGGGAGGCGGTGGAACTTGGTCTGCGCACGCTGCTGAAATTGACGCAACAAAATGAGATTCGACGTTTCCGAGGCAGGCTGGACTGGCAGGGTGACCTGGATGCGATGAGGACCGATCGGTGGCAAACGTGACGCTTCGGTTTGCGGAGCATATGGGCGTATTTCAGACTCGATAAAGCGGCTATCGATAGTCAGCGCGGCCCACGCCCGCTGTGGGCAGCCACGGATCTTTCGTCTCGCCGCCGAAGGTCTCCACCAGGAAATCCACGAACGCGCGCGTGCGCGCCGGCACGTGTTTGCGCGTGGGCATCGCCGCATACAACGTCAGCGTTCTCCGCGCCACTGCGGCAGGACGCGCTCGAGCGCACCTGCGCGCAGCGCCTCCTCCACGATGAAAGACGGCAGCGCGGCGATGCCGAGGCCTGCGAGAGCCGCGCCATAGATCGTCTCGATGTGGCTGGTGGACGGAACGGGCGCAGGCACGGGAATCGACACAGCCTCCGCCGTCGCGCCTTCGTCGCCGGGGCTGTCGCGGTACAACGTCAGTTCGCGGCGCACTGCCTTGACTGCCGGGAGCACGCCGTCGTGCCGGGCCAGATCGGCGGGTTGTTTCGGCCGGCCACGACGATCGAGGTAAGCGGACGTAGCGCAGGCGATGATTGCGGAGCACGCGAGCGGTCGCGCGACGAAGTCGCCCTGCAGAGGCCGTTGCGCAACGGACAGGATCGACACGTCGAAACTCTCGTCCACGCTGTCCACCGGTCCGGGAACCGTCAACTCCAGACTCAAGCGCGGATGGGTGGCACGAAACCGGGGTAGATGCTTCGCAAGCTGATGCACCGCGAATGCGGGAGGCACCAGCACGCGCAGGTGACCGTGCACCTCGGTGGCGGCCGTACTCGCCAGCGCATCGGCTTCATCCAGATCGAGCCGCAGACGGCGCGCCCGTTCGAGGTAGGCTTCGCCGATCTCGGTGAGAGCGAGTCGACGCGTCGTCCGATTGAGCAGACGCGCGCCCAGGTGCTCCTCGAGCCCGGCCACTACGCGGGTCACGACCGCGGGTGCGAGATCGAGCGCGCGCGAGGCGCCGGCGAAGCTGCCTTCGTCGATCACCTTCACGAACACCCGCAGGGACCGCAGTTGATCCATGACCCGATCGTTTCACCGGCAGCAACGATGCATTCGCGAGTATCGGCTATTTGTGGACGGGTCGAGCCCTACAGTTGCGGCCATCGACGAGTCTCGAACCGCCGGACATCCGGAAGAGAGATTCAACGAGGACGGCCAGGGCGGTCTTGCCCGAACGTCGGTCAACCAAGATCCGAAGGAGTAAACCAGCATGCGTAACGACCTCGCTTCCCTGTCTGTCGCCTCTGCGTCGCGGACGCCGCTTTCCGCGGCGGCACTCGATCGAGCGGGCTCGGACCGCCTCATCGCCCTGCAGCAGGCGCCCGAAGAGGCGGGAGCGTTGATCTATCAGGGCGCCGTGTTTCCGCTGTCGCCGGCGCAGGCGCCGCAGCTCTTCAGTTACGAACGGCGCCTGAGCACGATTGGGGGGAACCTGTCGGCGTCGCACATCACGAAGGACGGGAGGGGCGATGTGGTAGTCGTCGAGTCGGCGCAGTTAACACCCGACTACGAAGTGCAGCGCTTCGACGCGGTCCACAAGCCGGCGGGCTACAGCGGCTCGGTCGTTGTCACCGGCGGACGCCATCTCGAGTTCGAACTGCGCAAGGGCGGCAAGACCAGCACAGCGTCCGAGGACGTGAAGGATCCGGTCGTGACCGGTCCGTCGCTGCACGGATTCATCCTCCAGCACAAAGCCGTGCTCGCCGCCGGTGGCCGGATCAGGGTGCGCATGATCGTGCTCGCGCAGAAGCAGACCTACGGATTCGAGATCCGCCGGACCGATGCACCCGAAGGCCACATCGCGTTCTCCATCGCGCCGACGAATTTGCTGGTCCGCCTGGCGTTGGCACCGCTTCGGGTGGTGTTCGATGCCGCCGGCGGCAATGTCGTGCGCTACGTGGGCCGCGTGCCTCCGATGCGCGAAGTCAATGGCCGGATGAAAGCCTTCGACGCGCGGGTCGAGTACACCATGAACGTGGCGGTCTACCGCTGAGACCGGCCTCGGTCGAGCGTATGCCATGCGCGGTCGGGATTGCGCGGGGGTGTCGGAATGCAAGCCGCCCTTCGTTTCTGACCCCGCTCGTTGGCGCTACGATCCGGGCGGCCCCTTCGAGGGGGGGCGAGAAGGTGATCGCCCATTACGAGAAGATGCGCGTCGACCTGCTCACCAAGACCTTCGTGTTCAGCGATAGCCTCTCAACGTGCCGTTGTGCATCGGTAACCGGTAACTACGTGGCGTTCTTTTCCCGAAGTTGTCGACGTAGACAATGTCTTCCGTGGTCAACACACACGGAGACGGCGAATCGAAGGGACACCGCTCTTCCAGACTGGGACTTCAGTGGCGGGTCATCTATCGGGTTTCCGCCAGCGTTCTGTTGATTCAGGTTATTCAAGTCACTCCCCACGATTATCGGAGGTCCTGATATGAAAGAGTTTCGCCCCGCGAAGAAGAGGATTGAAGTTTCGCTTCGTCAGAAGAATCTGTGGGCGAGTTTTGGCTCCGGGAGCCTGCCGAGCACGTGATACAGAGAGAGCTCGGCGATCCTGAACGTTCGATAGCCGTACGCTTTTCTCAGTGTGACTTTGGCTTTGTTGTTCAGACCCTCGATGACACCGCTGGAGAACTGCTTCTTGGCCCTGAAGTAGTTGAGCAACAGCTCCCGG
>Ga0163144_10022025_pt1 | contig 12645 bp, 7 predicted proteins | sample OliLak19BULKMAT1_FD_123175 | JGI IMG/M metagenome (GOLD analysis project Ga0163144, IMG submission 123175) | Freshwater microbial mat bacterial communities from Lake Vanda, McMurdo Dry Valleys, Antarctica - Oligotrophic Lake LV.19.BULKMAT1 | ecosystem: Environmental > Aquatic > Freshwater > Lake... | reverse complement strand
GCCCCGCCCCGGAGTGCTCCCTGTTCGTCGCGAAGGGGCCGACCATTGATACTCAGCAGAACTCCCTCGGGTCGTTGCGGATTACGAATGAACGTTTCGATGTCCGTGATTTCCTCCCCACGGATGCAGCGGACCAGTGGCAATTCATTCGCGGGATATGGCGTCACGCGATCGGGCTTGAAGACGCCGTATCGATCCGGCCACTGGTCAATTCCGACGTCCGTCGCGCCGAGGCCAAGTAGGCGCTCGGCCACAGGGTTGAAGTGGATGAACTTCCCTTCTTCATCCGCAACGACGACACCATCGGCCAGGTTTTTCAAGATGGAATCGAGCACTCGGCTGATGTTTTCGGCACCTTCCTTCGCGCGAACGAGTTCGCGTTCCTCGTGCTTGCGCCAAGTGATGTCGCGCGACACGCCGAAGGTGCCGATAATCGTCCCGGATTCATCTCGAAAGGGCATTTTGGTAGTTGACGCCCAAGTCACATGCCCGTCGGGCCAAATTTCTTCTTCTTCGCGGGCGATGATCGCGCAACCCGTTCGCATCACGAGCAGTTCATCTTCTCGCGCGCGAATGGACGAATCGCTCGCAAAAAAATCAGTGTCCGCTTTCCCGATTGCCTCGGCGGGTGAATTGAGCCCAAAGCGGTGAGCCACGCTGCCATTCACGCGCACGAATCGACTTTCCGTGTCCTTGAAGTAGATGCCATCGGGCACATTGTCCATGAGGGTTGACAACAGATGCCGTGTGTATTGCAAGCGTTCGGCCGCCAGCTTCTGCTCAGTAATGTCGGTGTGCGAGCCGGACATGCGGTAGGGCCGGCCATCCGGATCACGCAATACCGCACCTCGCGCTCGAATCCACCGATAGGTGCCGTCCTTGTGCCTTAAACGATGCTCCAGATCGTAAGTCGGAATGCGAGCTTCAAAGTAGGCTTGAATCGTCGCCTCGGATCGTTCCTTGTCTTCCGGATGCAGTCGGCATTTCCATTCTTCAAACGAGCCCTGAATTTCATGGTCCTCGTGACCGAGCATCGACTTCCAACGTGGCGAAAAATAAACTTCGTTCGTGATCACGTCCCAATCCCAAATGCCATCACCGGAACCTTGCACAGCTAGCTCGAACTGCTCGCGACTTTTGCGAGCTTCCTCCTCTGCTTGCTTGCGTTGGGCCAGTTCTTCCTGCACACGGAGGTTGAGCCGAACCATGTCTTCGAGCGTCGCCAATAGTTCATCCTGAAGTTCCTCGCGGTCGGCATTCAAGACAAAGTCGTGTTCAGCGTAATCGATCCCATTCTTGCACGCCGACTTTCTATCGAGCATGCTCTTCAAACGACGCGAGACTTCTGCCGGTTCCTGCCCACGTAATAGAACTCGACTTGCCCCGGCTTTGAGCCCTCTTCGAACCTGGGCAACCTGTGATTGCTCGACTCGAAGAACAACGGGGAGATGGCTGCTCGATGGATCTTCCTTGACCCTTTTGCACAGCGACACGCATTCGTCCGGGTGTGACAAATCACACAAGATGGCGTCGAAGCCATTCGGCAAAAGATGATCCAAGTGATCGGCACCCGGTGCGGTTTCGACGTGAAAACCATCGGCTCTTAAGGCCTGTGCAAGTTGCAAGGCCCCCGTCTGATTGTCGGCAACTAGAAGGATCCGAGACATGAATGACCGCCAACGGGTGCGGAACGCTGCGAATAAAATTCAATGTGGACCGCAGAATTCAATCGAGCGAGAATATAAGTGAGTGTAACCGGTTGAGCGATGAATCTCCAGCATTTCGGAATTTATTCCAACATCAACGGCTCGTGGTCCTCTTCGCCGGTCGAGGCGAGCTTGTGCCGCATGATCTGTCGTGCACACGAATTCCAGCGAAGCAGGGCATCTTCGTTGCCGTGCGGACTCAACGATTCGGCATGTTCATAGTGTCCCATCGCCTGTCGGTACAAGTCATATGACACCGCCTCCGAGCCTGAAGTTCGCCCCGAGAGGCGGGCGTTCGCTCGGCGTTCGAAGATGATTCCAGCGTAATAAGCTCGTTCGTATTCCCCGTCGAATCGCGGCAAAAGTTCCTGTGCCCGACGAACGCTGTCCGTTGTACCGTTTGAGAATTGATCGGTGAGTGAAAGGAGCAAAGTGACCAGTGCATTCTGGTTCGCCGGCGCGATGGCGAGGACGTCGAGGCAAATGCTCTCGGCTTCCTCAGGCTCGTTTAACAGGCGATAGCGCATCGCCTTTTCAAGGGAGCGATCGATGGCGTCGGGGCTGAGTTTCTTCAGATCAAACACGACAGGGCCCTTGGGAAGAGAGGACCGGATACGCCAATCAATGGGACTTTGTATTCGCTCGATCAGGCCGTATCAATCGGTTGGGCCGGGTTCATGCCCACTATGTGCAGGAGAATGCCGAGGATTTGATCGACCTCGGCAGTGACATATTCACGCGTGTCAATGGCGAACTCGTTATTGTGAAGCCGATGAAATCGCCAATTGCTCCCAGTAGTCACGACACCGAAAACCGTGTCGATCCCCGTTTTGGCTTTCTGGTTGAACCGAAGGGAGGCAACCATTTCAGCCGCGCATTGACCCTGTCCGCCTGGAATGCTCTCGTTCTTTCCTTCGACGACGGAAAGGATAGCTGCCGTCACAAACGATACCTGCGGTCCTTTGCCGATCAGGAAATCGACCACGCCGGTCAGTCCCGCCTCCTTGTCGAAATTAAAATCGACTCCGGACAACAGACATATCGTTTTGCGTGCACGAACCCACAATTCACCGAGGATAGGGGCGATCAACCACTCGGATCGCGCCTTCTCGGTATTCGCACTCAGGGCGAGTTCGCCGAGGGTCTCGAGGTTGCGGCGAATCAACGGCCCGGCATCGACCGGGAGCACGCCGGGAAAAAGCGGCTCTTTCGTCTTTAGGTCCAACCCGAATTGCTCCTGGGCGGACTGAAGCGTGAAGTTGCTGAATGCCATGTTGCACCTCCCCAGTCATTTTACCAAGGTGAAGCGACATGCCAACTCTCAACGCTTCCGCACCACCAACTGAATCAACTTCTTGATCGGATCGTAGAAGTCGTCGGCCACGCGTTCCTTGAGTGGGATGATCGCATTGTCCGTGATCGTAATTCCCTCGGGACACACCTTCGTGCAGCACTTGGTGATGTTGCAGTAGCCGATGCCGTGCAGTTTCTTCAAGTCGGCCGTTCGATCTTCGGTATCGAGCGGGTGCATCTCGAGGGCGGCCGCGTGAACCAGAAATCGCGGGCCCACGAATTCATCGTGTAGCTGATGGTCACGCAGAACGTGACACACATCCTGGCACAAAAAACACTCGATACACTTGCGGAATTCCTGCACGCGATCCACGTCCGCCTGGGACATTCGCCAGGTGCCGTCGGCTTCCTTCTTCTTCGGCTTGAAGGCCTTGATCCGCTTCTTCTGCTCGAAGTTCGACGACACGTCGGTCACGAGATCGCGGATCGTCGGAAAGGCCTGCATTGGCTCGATCATCACCGGGTTTTCGAGCGGCAGCGTATTGAGCCGGGTCATGCACATGAGCTTGGGCATGCCGTTGATTTCCGCCGAGCAGGAGCCGCACTTGCCGGCTTTGCAGTTCCAGCGGACGGCCAAATCGTTGGCGCTCTCGGCCTGGATCTGATGCACGGCATCCAGGACGACCATGCCTTCGGTGACTTCCGTTCTGTAGTCCTTGAACTCGCCGCTTCCCTGGCCTTCCGAGCGCCAGATGCGAAACGTGGCCTTGGGCATTATTTCATCTCCTCAATGATCTGTTTCAGATCGGCCTTGAGTTCCGGTAGGGGTTCGCGGCGAAGCTGCATTTCGCCGTTAGGCCCCTTCTTCAGCACTGTGTTCGCTTTCCCGAATTCCGCACTCTTATCGGGATAATCGTCCCGAAAGTGTGCCCCGCGGCTTTCCTTGCGGTCGATCGCCGCCAGTGTGACAGCCTCGGAGACGATCATCAAATTGTGCAGATCGAGAGCGGTGTGCCAGCCCGGATTGTACTCGCGATTGCCGACGACTCCGACTTTCGCGGAGCGTTCCTTGAGCGTCTTCAGGACTTCAAGTGCCCGTTCCATTTCATCCTGCCTACGCACAATGCCGACGAGGTCCTGCATGTCCTTCTGAAGTTGATACTGCACCTGGTAGGGGCCTTCACCGCCAACGCGGTCGAAGGGTGCGAGCGCTCGCGCGGCATCCGCGTCTACAACAGCCTGATTGATCTTTCCGCCGCCATGCTCCTTCGCAAATTCAGCGGCATAGCGACCAGCACGCCGGCCGAACACGAGCAAATCGGAGAGCGAGTTGCCGCCGAGCCGATTGGCCCCGTGCAATCCCGCCGCGACTTCGCCTGCGGCAAATAGACCGGGCACATTCGTCATCTGCGTGTCGCCATTCACTCGTACCCCGCCCATGACGTAGTGCGTGGTCGGGCCAACTTCCATTGGCTCCGCCGTAATGTCAATGTCCGCCAGTTGCTTGAACTGGTGGTACATGCTCGGCAATTTCTTCTTGATGTGCTCCTGGGCATTCGAGATGCGCTCCTTGATCCACGAAATATCCAGGTACACGCCGCCGTGCGGGCTACCACGACCATCGCGAACTTCGCGCATGATGCAACGGGCGACGTGATCGCGCGTGAGCAATTCCGGAGGGCGACGGGCATCCTTATCGCCTTGCGTGTAGCGCCAGCCTTCCTCTTCGTTGTCCGCAGTAGAGGCCTTGTAGTTCGCAGGGATGTCGTCGAACATGAAGCGTTTGCCGAGGCTGTTTCGGAGTACGCCCCCTTCACCGCGGACGCCTTCCGTCACGAGAATGCCTCGCACACTAGGGGGCCAAACCATGCCCGTCGGATGGAATTGAACGAACTCCATATCCATCAATTCGGCACCCGCATCGTAAGCGAGGGCCTGTCCATCGCCGGTGTATTCCCAGCTATTGCTGGTAATCGAATATGCTCGCCCGATGCCGCCGGTCGCGATCACAATGGCTTTTGCTGAGAAAAGGAGAAACCGGCCTTTCTCACGCTCGTAACCAAAGGCACCAACCACGCGGTCGCCATCTTTCAGAAGCGAGAAGATGGCACATTCCATGTGGACCGCGACGCCTTGATGAACACCGGCATCTTGCAAGGTGCGAATCATCTCCAGCCCGGTGCGATCGCCGACGTGAGCCAGGCGAGGATACTTGTGGCCGCCGAAGTTTCGCTGCAAAATACGGCCATCGGCCGTGCGATCGAACAGAGCGCCCCAGCCTTCGAGTTCGCGAACGCAGTCGGGGGCTTCCTGGGCATGCAACTCCGCCATGCGGGGGTTATTCAGATACTGCCCGCCACGCATGGTGTCGGCAAAGTGGACCTTCCAGTTATCACGATCATCGACGTTAGCCATGGCCGCCGCGATGCCGCCCTCGGCCATCACGGTGTGCGCTTTGCCAAGCAGCGATTTGCAGACGATGCCGCACGAAACGCCATTGGCCGAGGCCTCTATGGCCGCCCGCAACCCTGCTCCTCCGGCACCGATGACCAACACGTCGTAGTGAATCTGTTCGAGCTGCGGCATTACACCAGCCTCCAATCCGTCCAAATTCCCATGGAACATAGTCGAACGTACACATCGGTGAAGCCGACCCAGAACAAACTCATCCACGCCCAAAGCATGTGTTTGCGGTTCAAACAACTCGAACAGTTGTAGGCCTTGAACAACATCGGCGACTTTGAAATCTCGTCCCTGCAACCACCAACGAGATGACGGAACGAATGGCAACCCAGCGTGTAGCCGCCGAGAAGAATCACGTTGACGACGAGGACGAACGAGCCGATACCGATGCCGAAGGCGCCCTTGCCGCTCGCGGCGTCCGTGAACCAAAAACCCTTGATCGCGTCGATGCCGAGCATCACGATGAAAAGCAATGCGATGTACATGAAATAGCGATGCACGTTCTGCAAGATCAACGGCAACTTCTGTTCGCCGCGATAGCCCTTGCGTGGTTCGCCGACGGCACAGGATGGAGGGTCCATCCAGAACGCCTTGTAGTAGGCCCCGCGATAGTAGTAGCACGTGAAGCGAAAACCTGCCGGTGCCCACAGAATCAGGAGTGCGGGCGAAAACGGAATTAGATCCGGCCACCAAGATGGCTTCGGCCCGAACCAGGCGTGCGGCGAGTCGCCGAACAACTCGGGCGAGTAGAACGGCGAGAGATAAGGTCCGAAAGTGTAATGGTTGCCCTGGAAAGCGGCCCAGGTGGAATAGACCACGAAGGCACTGAGGCCGAAGAAAGTGAGTGCGGTGTATATCCACCAAGCATCCGGCCGATTGGTTTGGCCGAACGAACGTACTGGCAACGACACACGGGCCTGCATGAAGCCCTCCTCGGGGAAAGACGAGAGAAAGGAATAGTGTGGCTAAGTCCGCCCCGGTGTCAAGAAGGAAAGCAGGAAGTGGAACGAGTTGCTCAACGATTGGAGCGGTATGGCCGACGACGACGGGAATATCTAATCTTCTCCCGAGGCCTTCCAATACGCGTGGCAAGGGCACTTCCATCTCGTCGATTTTGAACGGAGTTCGCACATGATTCGCCTGAGTACCCTCTCTTTGGTCGTTCTCACGGGTTTCACCTTCGCACAGGAAAAACCCAAGCCGATCGGCCAGGCAACACTCAAAGACACGGTAAATAAGCCTCTGAAACTCATCAAGAAGTCGCAAGAAGTATTCAACGCGAGGGAGATGTGCAATTCGTGTCACCATAACATTCTCCCCATTCTCGCCCACTCGGCCGCCAGTATTCGGGGCATCGAGTTCGATGCCGCTCATGCACGAGAAGCCACGGTGCGCTGCCTGTCCGAAGGCAAGAACTTCGACATGCTCGTCCAGCGTTTCATGTACATCGATGACCCCGACGATTCGTGGAACTTGTTCGTCGCCCAGATTTCCGGTGTTCCGCAGAACATCTCGACCTCGGCCCGGGCACAATTCCTCGCCTCTGCCCAGCGGCAAGATGGCAGTTGGTTCACGATGGATACTCGCCCGCCGCAAGCCTATGGCCGCATCACGGCCACCGCGATCTCGGCCTTCGGCGTGAAACATTACCTGCCCGACTCGTTCAAGGCTGAGCGGCAAGCCGTTCTCGATCGTGCTCGAGATTGGCTCCTCAAAACCAAGCCGATGACTACTGAGGAGCGAGCCTACCACTTGCTCGGCTTGCTCTGGACGGGTGCGGCCGAGAACGATCGCAAGAATGCAGCCAAGTTGATTCTGGCCGAACAGCGGAAAGACGGTGGGTGGTCGCAACTTACCAAACTCGGGAGCGATAGCTATTCCACTGGGCAAACTCTTTACGCTTTGCATCAAGCTGCCGGTATCGCGACCGATGATCCGGTCTATCAACGTGGCCTGCAATACTTGCTGAAGTCTCAGGAAGCCGACGGCTCGTGGAAAGTCGAAAGCCGATTGCAAACAACGGTTCCCGTAAGCCCCGATTATTTCAACTCCATGTTTCCGCATGGCCGACGGCACCAGTACATCGCCATCATGGGAACAACCTGGGCGACCGTTGCCATTCTGCAAGCCATCGCCCCAGTCGATGTCAAGCCACAGCCGCTGCCCGATGTTCAACCCGAAGAGAAGGACGAATGGATTCACGTCGCCCTGAACGGATCGGCCGCCGACCTCAAGAATGCTCTCGGTTGTGGGATGAAGGCGAACTCGAAAACAAATCGTGATACAACGGCCCTCATGCTGGTTGCCCGCGATGCGGCCAAGGTCAAAATCCTTCTCGATGCCGGTGCCGATGTAAACTCCCGTGGCAAATTCGGCTTCAACGCGCTCATGGTCGCGGCCCGTTTTCGTGGCAACGTCGAAAGCGTTCGGCTCCTGTTGAAGAACGGTGCCGAGGTGAAGCCGGGCAAGGACGTCAAAGTCGAAAACAACCTGGCGATCATGTATCTGGCCGCGACCAGTGGCGACACGGAAATTGCCAAGGCCTTGCTCGATGCCGGGGCTCCGATCAACGACATCACGTTGGTCGTTGGCGGAATCCCGACAACCCCCATCATGGCGGCCACGCTTCGTGGCGACACAACCATGGTGGAATACCTCCTCTCGCGCGGTGCCAAACTGAACCCCAGCCCCGACGCCTCGCCCATTGGTACTCCTCTGGGTCGAGCAGTTGTGAACAATCACGGTGAACTTGTGAAATTCCTGTTGGCCAAGGGGGCGAAGGTCAATCAAGTCGATGGCCTGGGAATGACGCCCCTGCACTACGCGGCCACGGTCGATTTCGCCGACCCGACCATTACAAAGATGTTGCTGGCAGCCGGTGCCGACCAGAAGGCCAAAGACAAACAAGGACGGACGTCGCTGGAACTGGCGAAGGAGTACAAACACGCTGCCGTGGAAGGCGCTCTGGCGGGCAAGGCGCCGGGACAGTGAGCGCGTCGAGGGATTTTTTCCACAAAGATTGGGCAGTGAGGAATCCTGACGAACGTGCAACTCGTAACATCTTTTGGTTAGTGGGACATTTTGGGACATTTTGGGACATACCCGCCCATCGGCACGCGAGTTGAGCCGATTCGCGTCGTTGTAGGAACCGACACCCGTGCCAAAATCTCCGGGCGTGTGCAAGAATCTTTTTTTCGTGTTCCAAATCGTTCCATTTTGTTCCGCGTACATCTCAAGACCCTCCTCGGGCACAATCGCCCGATAGACCTGTATTGCGGAGGGGGTCAAAAGGTAACTCGACTTTGGGATTTTGTTGGAATTTTTCTTCAACGAGGCACCGGGTAGAGTCGAGCCGCGTAAGCGGCCGGGTGACGCGATTTCACCCGGCCGCTTACGCGGCTCGGCTCGCCGGGAATATCAATGCCCCTTTTCGGCTAGGTCACTTCTTCGCCGGACTGGATTCCAGCATCTTCTTGAGCTTCGACCATCGCTCATCCTCTGGAACATGAGAAGGCTTCAGTCCTTCACTCACGATCCCGAGCGTGGTGAGTTCCCTCCGGTTTTTCGCGGATCGATCCGCGCCCAATTTCAATAACTCTTCAACCGCTTCGACTGAACGATTCTCTCCCGCGATGTGCAGGGCTGTTTCCAGTCCGTAGGCAACTCGCCGAAGGTCCGCACCCCCCGCTACCAGGACCGAGATCGCGGCTGCATGGTTGTTGCGGGCCGCCCACATCACGGGTGTAAACCGATTGTTGCCGGCCGCGTTTGGATCGGCCTTCGCTTGCAAAAGTGCCTTGATGCAGGACACGTCGCCGTTCTGAGCGGCAAAGTGGAGCGGGCCATTTCGGTCGTTGCAGTTCAGGTTGGGATCGACGCGTTGCTCCAACAACCATCGAACGACATCGGCATTTCCGTTCCCCGCTGCTTTCATCAGCGCAGTCCGTCCAAGGCGATCCCTTGAGTCTGCCCCGCCTCCCATACTCAAGGCCCGCTTCGAGACAGCCAGGTGACCATTTCTTGACGCTTCCCGCAAGGTGGCACTGGCCTCATCCTTTGTCGGGGGCTGGATCTCAGCCATCGCCTCGAAAACAGCCACCTTGCCGGATATTCCTGAATAGGGAAAAATCGAGCCGACATGCTCCTTGATTGCAACTCGATGTGTGGCGGAAGCGAGGATCGCCCGCACGGAATCGATGTGCCCAGCTTGAACGGCCACGCGCAATGCATCAATCACCACCGGCACATCGTCACGACCCTTCGGCTGCTCAAGCGGCAGGAGAAGGCGAACGATGTCGACATGCCCACGTTCGGCGGCCGCGACGAGCGAACCCACCTCGATCTCTCCGCCAATTTCCACATCTGGTCGAATCCCCATACCCCTGCGGACCGACAGTGATCGCAGATCGTAAACACGTCGACCACGGGACCAACTCTCCCAGTGGTCGTTCACTCGATAGACCACCATCTTTGCAAGAGCGGGGTCCGATGCCAGCATTCGTCGAACGATCTCGGTTTTGCCAAAAGCCACGGCAGCGGGGAATGTCCACCGCGAGCCTGCTCGCTCCAGCAAGGCGGCAATCTCGGCACGGTCCTTCTCGTTCTTGATGTCATCCGAAACGGCCACCACATGAATCGGCGGCAGCAAGCCCAACTCGTCTTCCGTGAGGGAGCTAGCCCCGGCCACGGTGGGAATGAGTTGGCCAACTGCCAAGGCCAGACGCAAATGGTAGTCCTGGTGCGGCTGATCTCGCGACATCAGAACTCCGCGAGCAGCCAGTAGGACGCGGAGATAAGGCTCGCGAATTCGAGCCGGATTTTGCGACCAGCCGCGCCCGTCCGGATCGGCCCCCGCTTGAAGCAGAAGTCGAACGGCAGCAACGTTGCCGTGTTGACAAGCGGCCCGGAGATATGTGCCTCCGTTCCAATCGCGTTCGGCTACCGATGGCTTGTGGGCGAGCAGGAGTTTCAAAATCGGTTCGAGCTTGGCCGTTTCATCGGAACAGAGAGATTCCATCGCTCCGGGTGCTAGCCGCAGCCAGATTTTTTCGTCCATACGGCTCAGGAGAAGGCGAACCATTTCTGCGCCGCGTGGTGAAATCGCATTCACCAAGGGATTGTGTCCCTCCTCACGCCATTCTTCCTTGAGGATGGGATCGCCTAAGTCGAGAAGCAACTGAACTGTCGAAAGATGCTCGTGCGTAATCGCATCATAAACTGGTGATTCCCACTCATGCTCGGGGAGGATTCCCTTCGGTTGTTTTTTTGCGAGGGCCCGGATTTCGTCGTCCCAGCCAAGCATGGCGGCGGATCGGATATCGACGCCTACGCCACATTTTCGAAGGAATTCAGCAATCTTTGGTAGTCGTTCGTCCGCAGCCACTCGAAGCAGGGTCCTTGTCCCCTCGTCCCAGATGCCCTGATTGAGAAGTTTCGGACGTTCGACGAGTATTGCGTCCAGTCGCTTCGTATCTTGTCGGCGAATGACCTGTAGCAGTTCGACTCGTTCGTCATCATTGAGGGTCTCGGCCGGTTCAGCCGAGAAAGTCAGCAGACAGAATGCGAGCGTGACAGCCATCAGGTTCTATCCACCGAGCTTCCGCATGAAGCGGAAAAGCTCAACAGTGCGGTACGAAACGTCGAGGCGATGAGGCTGTAGACTAATGCGGCCGAACGAAAGGCTTGCACTCGTTTGCGCCAAAAAAGGACACCTCCCGTCCATTCTATTCCTACATACTGAAAGCAACTCCAACGCCGCTGCAGGGATCGGGTTTGCAGAACCTTGCAGTTGCCCTGGACTGTTCGATCTGTCATGCTGGTGCCAAGAGTCCAGGAGGCTGCCAATGAGATGCCGTATAGCCGCGCTTGCGAGTTTGGCAGTCCTTATCTTCTCGGCCGTCGCCCAACCGCCGAGGCCGGAGGTGAGGCCCGATATTCCAGTGAAAGGGGAGGCACCGAAAAGGGATGAGCCAGACGGCCCGGGAATATTCGGGCAGGCGGCTCGGCCTCCGGCTCCGGCTAAGGTCGGGGCTGACGGGTTCACGATCCATCTGGATACTGAATTCGCTCTGGAAAATGGCCCGGTCGTCTACCGGATCAGGTTGGTGAACCGCACAACCGAACCGCGTGATTGTCTCCGGCACACCCATTATGGTCCCGTGCGATTCACGCGGACGCCGGATTGGATCCACAAACCCACTCCGGGCCTTCGGACGATGTCAATCAACGGCCAGTACGGGCCGTACCACGAGAAAGTCGAAGGGGGTAAGGCTGCCACGGAACAGATCGCCGTTCAGGACAAGTACCAACGAATTTCGCCCGGCCGCGTCTCCGTCGAGTTTGAATGGGATGTGGTCGGATCGGAAAGTCGCAGTTGGCACACGGCAAAGCGTTCATGGGGTGGTCAAGATGCATATGGCGGACACGGGGATACTCGCGAACCTGTCCGCGGGCGTCAGATTGTCGATGTGCAACGGGCTACGCCTGAGAATGTTGCTCGGGTCAAAGAAAAGCTCGAACAGCACCTTCGAGAAGTCACGATAAGGACGCGTCCAGTAAGAGAAGTCATCAAGTGTCTCACGGGCAGCCGGCATTCGGAGTTCGTTCCACTGATGATCCGGGCAGTCCAATTGTGCGAGGGCTACAACTCCCGGGAACTCTTGGACACCGTCTACGATAGCTTTCCCGACCCGACGACCGGTTTCGAAAAGTTGTTCCCTTTGCTCGAAGCCGGCGATCCGGCGAGCCGCTATTTGCTCGATTACTGGGACATTCAAGCCTTTCACTATCGCTGGTATCAATCTGATCTCGCAAGCTTTGCCAAGCTCAAGACCGGACAGCGGGAAGTTCATGATGGGCACGACATGACGGCGTATTCTTGGTCTCATGTGGAAAACGCTCTTGAAGTCTGGAACTACTCTCGACCGCATTCCAACAGCCGATTGACACTGGATCAGCACGCCCGGATTCAGGACTTGGAAAACGTCTGGGTTCGGGCCATGTACTGGCAACGATTCCCCGAGTGGTGCTCGCCATATTGGATTATTCGACTCTATGCCGATCTGAAGCGGACGATCGTGCCGCTTGAAGGCAAAGCCGTCGAAGACGTCTGCAAAGGATTGATCCACGACCGCTTCCCCGTCCGGGAGCGAGCGATGGCCGACGCGATGAAGATGGACGAACG
>Ga0163144_10022022_pt1 | contig 12645 bp, 9 predicted proteins | sample OliLak19BULKMAT1_FD_123175 | JGI IMG/M metagenome (GOLD analysis project Ga0163144, IMG submission 123175) | Freshwater microbial mat bacterial communities from Lake Vanda, McMurdo Dry Valleys, Antarctica - Oligotrophic Lake LV.19.BULKMAT1 | ecosystem: Environmental > Aquatic > Freshwater > Lake... | reverse complement strand
TCTCGGCTTCTTCCACTGGCCCGTCGAACCGGAACTCATCGCCTCCCGCCTCCCCCCCGGCCTCCACGTCGATACATTCAATGGAAAGGCATGGCTCGGAATCGTCCCCTTCTTCATGCAGCGTATCCGCCCGGTCGGCCTACCGCCGCTGCCATGGCTTTCCTGGTTCCACGAGCTGAACCTCCGCACCTACGTCTTCGACGAAAGCGGAAACCCCGGCGTCTGGTTCTTCTCCCTCGATTGCAACCAACCCCTCGCCGTCGAGATCGCCCGCCGCTTTTTCCACCTGCCCTACCAGCACGCCCGGATGTCCTCCACCGTGGTCTCCGGGGAAATCCGCTACCGCAGCCTCAGGAAAAACAACACGCTCCCCGAAGCCATCTTCACCTATCCGGCCACCCCGGTCTCACCCGCCCCCGCATCCGAAGGCTCGCTCGAATGGTTCCTCGTCGAGCGCTACCGCCTCTTCTCCGACGATGCGAAAGGCAAGCTTTTTAGCGGAATTGTCCACCACTCCCCTTACCTCATCGCCCCCATGCCGGATGCCACCTGCCCGACAACTCCCTTCGCCCTCAACGGCTTTCCCGAACCGGACATCCCTCCCGCCTCCATGCTCTGCGCACAGCCCGTCGATGTCACCGTGTTTCCCCTCAAGGCGCTGTGAACATCTAAAACCCTGGAAGGGTGTCCCGAGCGTAGCTCCGGGTGTAGCGCAGCGAAACCCGGGGGTGAAATACACCATTGGAAAAGCGGCGAGCGGAAATACCCGCCTCTCACATGCGCCGACGAAGCCGAAAATCTGCCATGCCGTTGGCGGGCTGCGGCGTAGCGGAAAGGGAGGAATGCTCTCAACTTGCCCGGTAAATCCTTTATGCCATTAAACCGGGGGTTTCTTTTCACTCCACCGCCCGGCTAAGATCTGGCCGTTCCTGCCGGGACTCAAAAGGCGAATGCACAATGTCTCTATCACGAGCTGATCATCCCCATCCCCCCATTCGGCCCAGCAATTCTTGCTGCAAGGAATCCACCCACATGCTTGTATCCTTTTTGTGAAATCCCTCGCCTTCCTCCTGATCGCCGCCCTCCCCTCCGCTGCGGATCCGATCACCTTCGAAAACCTCCCCCTCGGCTCCGAGGAAAAACCCCTGATCCTGCGCACCTACATGCCGGATCCCGGCCTCGACGCCGCCTACTTCGCCCACCACGGCACCGGCGCGAAATCGCCGAAATACAACGCAGCCACCGGCATGGACGTGAAGGGCGAATACGATCCCATCAAGGGTTTCCCAGCCGCCATCGGCGTCAACCACGGCCCCGCACTCTCCTATGCCTTTGACACCATCGAGTGCCGCGTCGCCTACGCATGGCAGGGTGGTTTCCTCGACATGTATCCCTATTGGGGCGATCCCGTCCGGGGAAACCGCCTCAGCTACAACTACGTCCCCAGCCTCGTCGGCATCCTCTTCCACAAGGCCGATCCCATGGCGGAAATCTACGTCGCAGGCAAACGCCTCACCGAACTCCCCGACCCGAAGTTCACCGGCTACGACCTTGAGAAAGGCGTGCCGGTTTTCCTTTTCTCAAGAGGCGGACATGAATTCAGACTCAAGGTCACACCGGAAACAAAGACACCGCTCTCCTTCAACTTCACCCTGAGCACATCGGAAAAAATCAACATCACCTACGGCTCGCCGGCTTCCGACGAGATGTCCAACACCCTCACCCGCACGGTCACCGGCACAAGCCTCGCCACCTTCCAGGGCTACCCACGCGACATGAACATCAAGGAAGCCACCGTCGCCAACGGCCAGCTCCTCTTCGACAACCTCGGCTGCTCCGCATGCCACTCCATCGACGGCTCGCTCGGCCACGGCCCCACCCTCGCCGGGCTTTTCGGAAGCGACCGACCGATCCAAGGCACCAAGCAACCTGTCAAGGCCGACGAGGGATACATCCTCGAATCCATCAAAACCCCCAGCGCAAAAACGGTCGAGGGTTTCCCGCCCAACTACATGCCCCCATACGCCCTCAAGGATCTCGAATACAAATCCCTCGCCATCTTCATCGAATCCGTAGCCAAGGCAAAATAATGAAACTCAGGAATCAGGAATCAGGAATCAGGGGTCAGAAACCAGATTCCAGATTCCAGAAACTTGGCGAGCTTCTCTTCCTTGGCGGTTCAAAATCCTATTATCTTCATCTGCGTAAATCTGCGTCCTTCTGCGATTAAAAAACTCTTCCACCTCCATTCTCATGAAAACCATCTTCCTCCTCCTATCCCTCGCAGCCTCCCACGCCGCCGAGTTCAAGGACTCCTACTCACTCCAGGACATCCCCCTCCCGAAAGGCGTCCCGCCCGAGGTCGGCGCACTCACCTTCGATTCCGATGGCTTCCTCTACGTCTGCCTGCGCCGCTCCGATGTCTTCCGCGCCAAGCCCACCGATGACCCGAAAGCCTTCGACTGGAAACCCTTCGCCTCCGGCTTCCACAACGGCTGCGGCATCCACTCCCCGGAGCCGGGGAAAATCCTTGTCACCCAGATGGCGGAGATGACCTCCGCCGCCGACACCGATGGCGATGGCACCGCCGACCAATACCGCACCGTCGCCGATGGCTGGGGACTTTCCGGGAACTACCACGAAACCAACGCCCTCTGCCCCGATGGCAAGGGTGGCTACTTCCTGGCCATCGGCACCGCCTCCCACAACGGCCCCACCTTGGAACACACGAAAGGCGAATACTCCAAGACCGGCCGCCGTGGACGGAACTTTTCCTCGGTGAAAAACCGCGGCTGGATCATGCACCTCGACAAGGCCGGCAAACTCACCCAATGGGCCTCCGGCTTCCGCATGCACAACGGCATTTACACCGATCCCGATGGCGAGACCTGGTGCGGCGATAACCAGGGCGACTGGAAAGCCGTCACCCCTTTCTATCACATTGGGAAAGGCAATTTCTACGGTCACCCGTCCTCCCTCGTCTGGGACAAGGAATGGCCCGCCGATAAGGATCCGCTCCTCACCTACCGCAACGACCTCGACGCCTACAACAAGCACCGCACCGAAGCCGCCGTGCTCGTCCCCTACGAGATCTGCCGCTCCGCCTCGGAGCCAATCATGATCCCGCGCAACGGCTCCTTCGGCGAGGCCTACGCCGGCCAATACATCCTTCCGGACAACAACGGAACCCGCCTCTGCCGCATCATGGTCGAGAAGGTGGACGGCGTTTTCCAAGGCATGGTCACCTACCTCCAGAACGGCGGCGGCCTGCGCTCGGGAAACAACCGGGTCGCCTTCTCACCGGATGGGAAAACCCTCTACATCGGCCAGACGGTCCGGGGCTGGGGCACCCCCGCCGAAGGGCTGCAACGCATCACTTACACAGGCGGCACCCCCTTCGATGTCGCCGCCGTCAACATCACCAAGGAAGGCTTCCGCCTCACCTTCACCGAGGACGCCCCCGACCTTTCCGCCGATTTCATCAAAGTCTCCTCCGCCACCTATCAGCCGACCTGGGTCTATGGCGGCAACGCCGAAAACAAGGCCGATCATAAAGTCACCAAAGCCACGAAAACCGGCGCCCGCACCATCGAGATCTCCCTCTCCGGCTTCGTGCCCGGGAAGGTTTACGAAATCAAGCTCCCCGAACTCAAATCCGCCGACGGCAGCAAGCTCCACAACACCGCCTTCGCCTACACCGTCCACATGATTCCAGGAGAGTAGAGCCTGCCAAGGAGGGGCTGCCTATGGCTGCCCGGCAACCCGAGCCATTTCCCGGTGCTTATCCGGCGGGCCATAGGCACGCCGCTCCTTGGTTAGGAGCCGAGGAAATTCGCGATGAGCGCGAGGCCGGCGTCCTGGCTTTTCTCCGGGTGGAACTGGCAGGCGAGGACTTCGCCTTTCTCCACGGTGGCGGCGAATTCCTCCCCGGCGTAATCGCAGGTGGAGACGGCCCATGATTTATCCACGGGGACGGGGAAGTAGGAATGGACAAAGTAGAAATACGGTTCCTCGCCGAGACCTTTCCAGAACCTCGAGCCGGGAGACAGCGGGACGGCGGAGTTCCAGCCCATCTGCGGGATTTTCTTTCCGGCGGCTTCCGTGAAACGGACGCACCTGCCCTTGACGATGCCTAGCCCCGCGACTTCGGGAGCCTCGTCGCTGCCATCGAAGAGGATCTGGTAGCCGACGCAAATGCCGAAGTAGGGCTTGCCTGCGGAGATCCATTGCCGGAGCGGCTCCACAAGATCGCGTTTCCCGAGCTGCGCCATGACATCGCCGAACTCGCCCTGCCCGGGGAGGATGAGGTGGGTGATCCCTGCCAGCCCTTCCGGACCGCTGACCACGACAGGATCGAAACCCAGCGCGTGGATGGCGTTATGCACGCTGCGGAGATTCCCCCCGCCGTAATCCACGAGACCGATCTTCACAGGGATTCTTTTGTGGAAGGGATGCCTTTCACGCGGGCGTCCTTTTCGCAGGCGGCACGCAAGGCGCGGGCAAGGCCTTTGAATACCGCCTCGGCGATGTGGTGGCCGTCGCGTCCGTATAGTAGCTCGATGTGGATGTTCGCGCGAAGGTTGCTGGCGATGGCGCGGCAGAATTCCTCGACGAGGGTGAAAGGCATGTTCGGTGCCGAAGGCGTGCCGGCGGGAGCGCGGAACTCAAGGTGGGGGCGGTTGCTGAGATCGACGACGACACGGACGAGGGTCTCGTCCATGGGCAGGTAGGCGCAGCCGTAGCGGCGTATCCCTTCCTTGGTGCTAAGCGCCTCGCGCATACACTCGCCGATCACAATGCCGGTGTCCTCGATGGTGTGGTGGAAATCCACCTCGATGTCACCTTGCACCCGCGCCTTGAGATCGAACAGGCCGTGCTTCGAGAACAGGGTGAGCATGTGGTCGAAGAACGGGATGCCCGTATCAATTTCCGAGATGCCGGAGCCATCGAGATTGATCTCCAGATCGATCTCCGTCTCCGCCGTGCGCCGGCTGCGCTTCGCTTTCCTTGAATCCATATCCGTTGGGTTTATTAAATCAGTTTTCGGCGAGCGCCGCACGGATCCGCAGCTTCTCCAGGTAGCATTCCGTCAGGTGGTTCGCCTTCGCCTCCTCCAGCACCTTCTTTTTTTCCTCCTCGGTGCCATCGGCAAGCTCGCCCCAAGCCACCCGGTAAGCCTCAGCGAGAGGCATCACGAGCGGTTGGCCTTCCGTGAGTCCCCGAAGCCTCGTTGTCTCCGCAGCCACCTGGCTTAGCGCATCGTCCATGGAAAGCTTGTGAAACGAGTCGGGCGTGACCCACCGCTGCCCGGACGCTTTCTCTTTCGCAAAACGCGTCTCGATCTTTTCCATCTGTTCCTTGAGGGCCCGCTCGGTCTTCGCCCTGTCCTCCGGGGTCATGCTGGCCAATCCGGACATGCGCTTCTCCGTCCTCCTTTCGAGAGTGGCCAGATTCTCATCCAGGCTGGACTTGTATGCAGCGAGCACCTGGAGCATCAGGGCGGACATTCCCTGGCGGCTTTCCGCCTCGCCGAATTTTCCGCCGTATTCGGAAAACATGCGCAGGCAGCTGAGAAAATCCCTGCGGGCGACCGCGTCCTTGATCTTCTTTTGCGCAATCCTCACGTCATGCTCGTAGGCATTTCCCGCGTAGGCCTCCGCAGAAACCATTTGCCCGCCAAACTTGATGCCTCCGGCCGCAACGATGGCGTGCTCGGCGCCGAGGATATCGAGCATTCCCTTGGCTTCCGCCGCTTTCTGGCTCTCCGGATATGCTTTCACAAATTCCTCCAACTTGGATATCCATTCCTCGTAGGCTTCCTTGTCCAAAAGGTCGGGAGCCGGCAACTGAACGCCAATCCCTTCGAAGGCCTTCTCATCCGCTTCCTGCTTGTCAATAAATTTGACATCAGCGCGGGAGATCTTCCTTTCATCCTTGATTGAGCCGGATATCACCACCTCAACCACGTAATGATCCTCACCCTCGCTGATAATCCTGCCCTCTATCTTTTCCCCACTCTTGAGGGCAATGGTATCCGCAGCCAAAGTCTGCAGGAAAACCATGCATCCAACTGCGATTCTCGGTAATATCATCATTTGCATACTGTTGTTACTTGGGGGTTTTTCTTTGGCGGCTAAAAAAAATCATGGCACGGCGGGCGCGGCGATGTCCTCGACGCTTCCGATGCGCCGGGTTTTATTGCCCGGAGCAATCAGGATTGCGCCCTCCGGATCCGGCACCATCCCTACGTCGGTCCCGAAGGAGGATAACCGGCGGCTCACACCTTTCAACGGGCTTCTTGCGATTCCCTCCCTGATTCCCTCCGGAGCCTCTCCACCTAACAGATAGGTGGTTCCGTAATGCCTGACGATAGCGGCCTGGATCACATCGGTGTAAACAACGGGAGTGTCGAGCGCCTTGACAGGCAAGCCTTCCACATGCTTCGCAAATGACGGTGCCAAGGGCGCTCCAAGCGCCTCCAGGCGCGAAACCGCCATGGAGAAAAGCCCTATGCTGGACTCATCGAGCAGCATGGTGAGATCCGCGATCGGGAGGCCGGTCATATCCGCATCGGCAGGGCACTCCCTAAGGGAGTTGTCCTGGATGAAAATTTCCGAGGCGGTGCTGCAAACATCGCCCGCCCAAACAACCCAAGCTTCATCCAGGGTCACTGCGGCGACATCAAGTGCAGCCTGAACTGCCAATCCATATATGAACGCCCGTCCGGTGACCAAGCTCGGCGCCAGATCCCGGTCATATGTCATGAGCCGCGGCCCTTTTGAAAAAGTCTCCCTCGCCTTGGTGAGGGTGGAGACGGCGCGCTCGCGGAACAATTCATCCCCCGTTATCCTGTATGCCGAGGCATAAGCGGACACCATCCGGAACGTGGCGGCGGCATTCCCTTCACGAGACTCGGTGGCGGGCTTCAGGCGGCTGTTGCGCACCTTGAGGAGCTTTTCCCTAGCCCGGCCCAAGCAAGCATCGGCAGACTCAGCATCTATCCCCATCAGTTCAGCCACCTCGTCCGCCGTTTTGGCGAAAGAAATGCTGTTTGCCCTGAAGAAATCCCTCAATGGATCGACCTCGGAAGGCAGGTTTCCCGAAGGCGTCATACCCGACGCCGCGACCCAAGCGGGAAATTCCTTCTCGTCGAGCCACTCCCTGACATCCTCATAACGCCAGAGCCAGTCCTCCGTCTCGCCCTGCATCCCGCTCATGAGCGAAAACAGCCCGTTCTGGGTCCGGTAAGTCTTTTCGGCAAAGGCGAGGATGCCTAGGGCGCGCTGGAGCGCCCTGTCATCGCGCGTAACCTCATAGGCATCAAATAGGGAAACCGCCACCCGGGCCTGGGTCGAGCAATCCTGTTGGAATCCGGGGAGTTTCCATGTGTCCCCACGCCGGGAATTGTAAACCCCACCATCGAGCGGATCAAACATGGCGCTGACAAGGAGGCTATCCAGAAGTCCGCCAAGGGTTGCAGTGCATTTGGCACTCAGTTCCCCGGGTATCTCTTCCATGCGGGCACCCATCGAAAGCAGTTCGATCATACCGCAGGGAAAAAGCCCTCCCGCTTCATCGACCCCCCCCGTAACGGGGTCATAGAGGGTGGTGAGCTGGCGCAGGGCCCGCAGTGAATCGGCGGCCGGCTCAGCGCTCAGCTCCCGCTCGGACGCCCTGATCCTGATCCTTGCCGAGCGGTTTTCCTGATCCATGCGGCTGTTCCGGGAAACGTATCCGTGATCCTCTTCCCACATGTTGCCGACCATGCCATGCGATTGGCTGAAAAGCTCCACCACAGAGCCCGATTCATTTGGAACCAGTGGTATCCACGCCACCGGATCGCAGTCAGGCGTCATCCAGACCATGAGTGGAAAGTGCAGCCCGCTGCTGATTTCAGAACAAAGATCCGCTGTCAGTATCCCGAGTTCGCGCACCGCATCGCCGTCCACCAGGACAGGGACATAGGACCGGTTGATTTCCGCCACAGCGGAGGGATCCGACGAAAGCCGGGAGAGGGTGAGCGCACAAGAAGCCTGCTGCGGGATGGCGATGACCACGAGCATGAGCTTGTGGGATTTCCTGGCCATCTCCCGGCTTTCCTTGACCCAGGGCTGCCAATGGATCGGGGAAGCCTCCGCCGCCGCATAGACCATCCCCGGCAGGTCTGTTAGGTTGTTCCTTTGTGATAGGATATCAAGGGCTGTTTCGGCCAACTCGGGGGGAAGATCCGCTTCCGCCGATTTCTCCCCGCATCCGGTGAACGCAAAGAGTCCGGCGATCGCAAATCCTGCAATGAAAAGTCGCTTTGGGGTGGATGGGTTCACGTTGCTTCCGCGAAGCATCCACCAAACCCCGGTGCTTGCCAAGATAAGAAGAAAAGACTTCCGCTGGGCCCGCCCGCCGCTAATCTCCGCCAACAAAGTTTTCCGACCTCAGCGTGATCAGCATCGCCATCTCCAGCCAAAAGGGCGGTGTGGGTAAAACCACACTATCCATCAACCTCGCCCACGCCTTCGCGCGTGCCGGTCTCAACACCCTGCTCGTCGATGGGGATCCGCAGGGATCCGTCGGCCTCTCGCTGACACGGCAGTCCCGCCTGCTGTCCGGTTTCTACGATTTCCTCGCCGATCCCGGTATCCCCATGGAGCGCCTGATCGTGCCGACGCGGTTGGAAACCTTTTCCCTCGTCGCCGCAGGCCAAGCCAGCGATTACGAGATGGGCAACGGCACCTCCGGCTCCCATCTCGCACGCGTGAAGGCTTTCCTGAGGAACGCAGCCGCCCGGCGCTACGATCTCTGCCTGATCGACACCGCAGCCGGCCTTTTCGGCGTGACCAACGATATCATCGCCTCATCGGACGCACTGATCATCCCCCAGCAAGCCGAGCCGCTGGGGATCCGCTCGGTGCCGAAACTGCTCGAAGGCCTCAACCGCCTCCGCATCATCAATCCCCGGCTCGACGTCCTTGGCATCTGCCTCACGATGATCCAGCAGGGTCTCGCCGAAAGCACCGAAGCCGCCGCCGCGCTGCGCCAGCTTTTGCCCGAAGAAATGCTGTTCCAGACCGCCATCCCCCGCGACGAAATCTTTATCCGCGCCAGTGCGAAAGGCCTCCCCGTGGGCATACTGGAGGATGGTGCGGGTGCTGGAGCCGTCTTCGATTCCCTCCGCGCGGAAGTACAGGCGAAACTCGAAAAGCACCGCCACAAAACGCATTTCCAGTCCCGCTGATGGATCCTGTCAACCCATGGCTAGACCCCTCGGAAGTCCGGCATCTCGCCGAGCAGCTCCTGCGTCCGGTCGCCCCCGCAAGACTATTCGCCGCCGATCCCGGCTTCGACTCATCCTTTGTCGGCTACATGTCTTCCGAAGCGGAGGTAGCCCCTGCGGAGCGACGCGAACAGATGGAAACCGCCCCACCCGTGTCGGCGCCTCCCGTTGATTCCGAAGTCCCGGTGTATGTCCCTCCACCGAGGGAAAGCCTCCAGCCTCCGCCCGCCGCCCCCTCCCGCACACGTTTCCTCGAGCGCATCCAGATTTTCCGCGACTGGCTGGCGAAAAACTTCCAAGCCACCGACATCTTCATCCTCGACCGCGAGGGCAAGGTCATCTTCGACGAAAGCGGGCACGGCCGCCTGCATTTCATGGCACGCAACCTCGCCCTAGCCTCCCGCGGCTCCGGCAACATCCACGTCAAGATCGGCCCCGCGTCCATCCTCGAGGTCATCCCCTGCGAAACCCCCTATGGCCGCATCGTCCTCGGCAGCATCCTCCCGGAAGCCCTGCCCGCCAATCACGTCCAGACCATCACCGAAGTCCTCATCCAGACCGCATCACCAGCGTAGCGGTGACCTTCGGTCGCCTCTTCTTAGAATTTTGAGCCGTGAAATTTCAGCCGAAGGCGCCCACGACCGCCTCGACGCCTACCTCGCCTCCAAGCTGGACGACCTCTCCCGCTCCCGCATCCAGGCGCTGATCCGCGAGCAACACATCCTCGTCAACGGCAAGCCCGCAAAGCCCCGGGACTCGGTGAAATCCGGCGACAAAATTTCCGTAGTAATCCCCGAGGCCGTCCCGGACATCGCCGCCCCGCAGGACATCCCGCTCGACATCCTTTTCGAGGACGAACACCTCCTCGTCCTCCACAAGGCGCACGGCATGGTCGTCCACCCCGCCCCCGGAAACGCCGACGGCACCCTCGTCAACGCCCTCCTCCATCACTGCAAGGGCAAGCTCTCCGGAATCGGCGGCGTCGAGCGGCCCGGCATCGTCCACCGCCTCGACAAGGACACCTCCGGATGCCTCGTCGTCGCGAAAACAGACATCGCCCACCAGTCCCTCACCACCCAGTTTTCCGAGCGCTCGACGATGGAGAAGCTCTACCTCGCCGTCACCCACGGCATCCCGCCAAAGGACAAGGACACCATTTTCACCCACATCGGCCGCCATCCCGTCAACCGCCAGAAAATGGCCGTCATCACCCCGCCCGCCGGCAAGACCGCCATCACCGATTACAAAACCCTCGCCACCGATCCCGCGACCAAAACCGCCCTCGTCCTCTGCCACCTCCACACCGGCCGCACCCACCAGATCCGCGTCCACCTCGCCCACCTCGGCTGGCCCATCGTCGGCGACGACATGTACGGCGGCAAAGTGTTCGTGGGCGCCGACAAAAAGCCCATGCTCGAACGCCAAGCCCTCCACGCCGCCATCCTCGGCATCGCACACCCGGCCACCGAACAGAAGATGCGCTTCACCGCCCCCATCCGAGGCGAGTTCGGCGCGGTGGTCCAATACCTCCGAGACTTCTGCGCCCGCCAAGGCACCCACGAATACACCCTCGCCACCGGCCAAAGCGGAGCCACCGTCGACATCGTGCTCTAACAGAGCCCAAATCGCAAGCGAGGGAGAAGCGGCGAAACGGCTCCTTCAACTCTTTGCGCCTTCATCGTCACGCCACACCGGGAACGACTGCCGGTGTAACCACCCAAAGCGTGCGCTCGAAAGGCGACTTGCGTCACGATTCATCCTGCCGCGTACGTCGGGGGCACCGAGGGCTTCTAGACCTTGCCCGATCCGGCGGCTGGGAGGGGCATCCAAGGGCCGGGAAACGCAAATCGCACGGGGTGCGCACGCGGATGGTTACTTCTGCCCCGTCTGCGTGCCCGCGCCATCCGACCGCCAATCGCTCACCATGATGAGCCGCGCGTCGTCGCGTGGCTCGGCCTCGATGGCGATGAGGAACCGATCGCGGGTGATGTCATAGTCCAGGATTCCGATCTGCTTGTCCAGCGGCTTGCCGTCGAACATCGCCTTGGGAACCCCGACGTCGAGGCGCCCATCCTTGGCGGTGATCGTCGTGCTCCATGCCCGTCGTGACGTGTCCACCCACGACAACTCGCCCGGACCAGTCCAGAGGCCCGAGGCGAGGGCGACTGGTGTGGTCGAGACCTGAACCGGGGCCGATGGTTTCGGATAGCAGACCACCTTGAGCACGGCGCTCGTGTCATCTTCCGCCGAGACGGTGTACGCGACAATGTCACCCGCGGGCGAGAAGCGCGGGCTCCATTCCCCCTCCGGCGTTTGCATGAACCGCTCGGCGGGCTGGCCCTTGTCGAGGCTCTGAGCCATGATTTCGGGGAGTTTATCGATGACTGAAGTCTGGGTGAACAACAATGTCTTGCCGTCGGGCGAAACCGACGTTGCCCAGTACTCAAACCCGAACTCGCCCTTGACGACCGGGGTGTCGATGCCGCCGCTCATCGGGAAGCTCGCCACGGACTGAACACCGGGGCTCAGGTCAGTGCCAATGATCACGCTTTGCTCCCCCGGAGCCCACAGCCCGCCATAGTTGAATGAGGACTTCGGATCGCCGATCGGCACCTTGATGCCACGCTCCAGATCGAAGACCGAAACGAACGACTCGCCGCGGCTCCCCGCGAGCTCGACGACCGCGCGGCGACCGTCCTTCGAGAGCGAGGCGTATCCGGACCGAATGTTCGCGGGATCCGCGGGCAGCGTGGTACGCTCGCCCTTGCGGTCCATCCACGCAAGCTTGTATCGGGCTGGCGGATTGACGATCTGGTAGATCAACGGGCCGCTCGCCGACACCCCCGCGTTGATGTACGCACGCCTCTTTTCGTACTGCACGTCGGCGGCGATCGGCCGGGCAGCTCCGGTGAGTTCCAGACGCTGAACGTCGAACGACTGCACCATCAGATTCTCGTCACGTGCGTAGACGAGCATCCCCGGCTCAACAAAGGTCGCCTCCGTCGCGTCTTTCCCTGCCATGATCAGCCGCGATTGTGTGGACGAGGGGTCATACGCGTAGACGCCCGGGGCCGCGCTGTTGTTGACGACGTAGAGAAACCGCTGCCCGTCCGGAAGCATCTGGGGCACACGGTGCGATTCCCCGGGCGTCGCGGACGTGGTGACGGGGGTGGGAGTGCCGCCGGCATCGTTCACGATGGAGAGGCCGCCGCCGGCGCTCGGGGCGAAGACGATCGTGCCCTTGGTTCCCCACGACCCGCCGCGGCCTACCGGGGCGTCGCACAGGACGCGCACGATGCCGTCGGCCAGATCGAGCCGCTTGAGTCTGGTGTCGGCGAAGAACGCGATGGACCTGCCATCGGGCGACCAGAAGG
>Ga0163144_10022021_pt1 | contig 12646 bp, 12 predicted proteins | sample OliLak19BULKMAT1_FD_123175 | JGI IMG/M metagenome (GOLD analysis project Ga0163144, IMG submission 123175) | Freshwater microbial mat bacterial communities from Lake Vanda, McMurdo Dry Valleys, Antarctica - Oligotrophic Lake LV.19.BULKMAT1 | ecosystem: Environmental > Aquatic > Freshwater >... | reverse complement strand
GTGTCTACTTCGTCGCCGTGTCTTTTTCGTCGCCGTGTCTACTTCGTCGCCGTGTCTACTTCGTCGCCGTGTCTTTTTTGTCGCCGTGTTTTTTATCGCCGCCGGACTTGTCCGCTTCGTCGTCGCCGGTCTTGTCCGCCGGCTCGTCCTCCAAGTACGGCCGCGTGGGATGCACTGCCTTGGCCGGCGGCACAGCCTTCACGATCGCGATGAAGGCGATGATCGCTCCGAGAAAGACGCCAGTGACTAGCAGCCACGGCGTCGTGCTCCACTTTCCGTCGAGCCACCAACCGAGCCCGCCGAAGAGGGCCAGAGTGACGACGAATTGCAGTCCGAGACCGGCGTAGCGGCCGAAATCCGCGCTGTCGCTCGCGACGTTCTTCTTCGAAGGGGTCGGGAGCATAAGAGCAACGATTTCGAGCCTGTTTCGCGCCGGCTTGGTCGAGCGCGCATCGAGAAAATTGGACGAGAACGGGGGGACTCCGACCTGCGTCGCCGAGCCCGTTGCAGGGCCCGAAACGCGTTCGGAGGGCAAACAATCTAGGGATCGCAAATGGCGCGTCAACCCTCACCTTCGAAGATTTGGATCGGCCGCAGGACGGTGGTCTGGCGCTGGGTCGGTCGCTACTCTGCTGCGCTTTTTTCGAGCCCCCACTGCGCACGTTGCGCGGGCCCTCGTTCACCGGACTCGAAGCGGTCCCCTCTTCTCTCACTCGAATGCCATGCTCGAACGCACCCTCGTCCTCCTGAAGCCTGACTGCATCCAACGTTTCCTCGGCGGCGAGGTCATCGCGCGCTTCGAGAAGAAGGGCCTGAAGATCGTCGGCATGAAAATGCGCCAGTTCGATCGCGCCCTCCTCGAGAAGCACTACGCAGCGCACAAAGAGCGCCCCTTCTTCGCAGGCCTCGTCAAATTCATGGGCTCGGGTCCGGCGGTGGCGATCGCGATCGAAGGCAAGGACGCGATCGAAGTCGTGCGCAAGTTGATGGGCAAGACCAACTCGCGCCAAGCTGAACCGGGCACGATCCGCGGCGATCTCGCCATGAGCTTCTCGACGAACCTCGTGCACGGCTCGGACAGTCCCGAAGCGGCCGCGCAAGAGCTCCAGCTGTTCTTCCCCGACAAGGGTGAGTTGATCGACTGGACGCCGTCCAATTTGGCGTGGTCGTACAGCATCGAGGAAGAGCTCAAATAGGCGCGACGCTGCACTTGAGCGCCGAGCACGTCGGGGAGTTGGTGCGCGAGATTGCGCCGCTCCTCGCCGGGCTCACGTTGCGCGAAGTCGTGGCGCGACCGCCGCGCGATCTGCTGTTGAACTTCGCCGATCCCGGGGACGAGCTCGGTCCGCCCGCGTGGCGCGTGCTCGTGTCCGGCGATCAGGATGCGCCGCGCTTGCACGTGCAACGTGGACGCTTCGAACGTCACGAGGGGCCGCTCGGACCGTTCTTCATGCGCATGCAGAAGGAGCTCACGGGCACGACGTTTCGCTCCCTCACGCAGATCTCGGGCGACCGCATCGTCGCCTTCGAATTGCGCGGCGACGAAACGCGCACGCTCGTCGCCGAGCTGGTCGGCCGACATTCGAATTTGGTGCTGTTGGGACCGGGCGAGCGGGTGATCGACGTGCTCGTCGCGGCACCCAGCACACAGGATAATCCGCGTCTTGCGGCCGGAAAACCGTACGCACCCCCGCCGGGCCGCGCGCTCAAGAACACGAGCACCGAGAGCACGATCGCCGTCGCATTTCCTGCGCCGAGTGCGGAGCCGACGCTGCGCAGACACGAGACTGCGAATCCGGCGCCAGCGTCGTGGATCGTCGAAAACGCGCTCGGGGACCAGGCCGAAGAAGCACGGATCGCGCGCGAACGGCGCGAGATCGTCGAGCGACTCGAACGCAAAGCCAAGAACGCGCGCTCGCTCGTCCACGGATTGTCGGCGCGCTTGACGGCCAGCCGCGATGTCGAACGCTTGCAGCAAGACGGCGAGTTGGTGAAAGCGAACTTGTCGCGCATCCCGCGCGGCGCGAAGTCGATCGAGGTCGACGATTTCTTCGACGCAGAAACGAAGCCGCGCAAGATCGTGCTCGATCCGAAATTGTCGCCGCACGAAAACCTCGAGCGCATCTTCGAGCGCGCCAAGAAGCTCGAACGCTCCGGTGCGATGGTCGAGGAAGAACTCGCACTCGCTCGCGCGAAGCTGGCGCGGCTCGAGGACTTCATCGCGCGCGCCAATACGGACGGTGCCGATTTCGAAGCGCTCGGCCTCGAGGCCGCGAACACCGGCGTGCTCGAAGAAAAACAGATCGCGGAACCGAAGCGTCGTGAGGCGCAAAGTCCGCGAGTCCCCTACAAGACCTTCCACGGCGTCGACGGTTCGGAGATCCGCGTCGGTCGCAATGCGCGCGACAACGACGATCTCACCTTCCGTCACGCGAGCGGCAACGACTTGTGGTTTCACACCGCCGACACGCCGGGGAGTCACGTTATCCTGCGCTTGAAAACGCACGAACCGCACCCCGAAGCAGTGCTCGACGCAGCGCATCTCGCCGTTCAATTCTCGCCGCTCGCAGGTGCGCGCGCGGCCAAAGTCCACTTCGCGCGCCGCAAGGAAGTGCACAAGCCGCGTGGCGCGAAACCGGGGCTCGTGACGCTCTCGGGCGGCAAAATCCTCGACGTGCGCATGCAACCGGAACGCTTGACGCGGTTATTGGGCACCCATCGACCGCCGCAGCCCGGTTCGTGAAAGCGCCCCGCCATCTGGGAAGCCGGCTCGAGCGCCCGGGCGCTATCCTCTTCGTCACCTAGAACGCCTCCCACTCGGATCGTCGCCATGCACAAGCTCTCGCTCGTCCCGCTCCTCCTCGTCGTCGCTTGTCAGTCGAGCGGCATCACCTCAGAACAAAAGGTCAAGCTCGTCGAGAGCTACCAGGAAACCGCGCAGCAGTACTACACGATGGGCGACCTGGATCGCGCCAACTCGCAGTGCATCAAGGGTCTCGCGATCGAGCCTTCGAATGAACGCTTGCGCTTGATCCAAGCCTGGACGCTACAGCGGCGTGGCACTCCGAAGGACATCGCGCAGGCCGAGTCGATGTTCCGCGCGTTGCAGAAAGGCGGCGACTTTCGCGCGATCCTCGGCCTCGCTGAATCGCTCGAACGCAAAGGCGTGTTGTACAGCGAATCGGCCGCCAATTTGAGATCAGGCAAGCGCGTCAGTGAAGCGGCGGATCCGTCGAAGCGTGTCGAAGACTTCGAAGCCCAGGCGCTGAAGTCGTGGGACGAATCGATCAAGCAGTACGAGAAAGCGCTCGCAAAACAGAAAGAGGACGCCGACTGTTTCAGCGGGCTCGCGCGCGTCGAAGCCTTGCGCGGCAATCCAGCGGCAGCATTCGGTTGGGCGCAAAAACTCGTCGGCGTGACGAAGACGAACCGTCAGTTCTGGAGCGAACGTCTGACGCGCGCCGACATGACGACGACCGACGAAGATCGGATCCAAGAGACCGTTCGCCAACTGACGCGCATGGAGATCGCGGCGCATCTGACAGCAGCCGATCTGGCGTTGGCACTCGACAAACTCGAGGACGCTCTGACGCATCTCGACGAATCCATTGCGCTCGATCCCAAGCGAGCCGAGAGCTTCAGCCGACGCGCGCAAGTGAACCACGGGCTGGGCCGCTTCGCCCTGGCGATCAAGGACATCGAGAAGTTCGTCGCGCTGTCCGATCGCGATCCGAATCACCCCGACATCGAGCGCGCCTTCAAATTGCGCAAGGAATGCCAAGCGAAGCTGGACGCTGGGCGCTGAGGCGCGTCCGTTGCCGCTGTCCCTGATCGTGTGAGTACGGAGCCAGAGCCATTTTTCCCCGATGCGGTGCGAGCAACGCGCTGGATGCGCGTTGCTCGCACCGCATCGGGGAAAAATGGCTCTGGCTCCGTACTCACACGATCAGGGACAGCGGCAACGGACGCGCTGGATGCGACGCCATGCTGGCCACCATCATCGGCGCTCGAAGTGAGGGTTTAGAACACACGCTCGCTCCCCAACGGTTTCGCACTCGGCGCTCGCCAGGTGAGCGCGCGCTTCTTCCCCTCGCCGTCGACGACGGTCACGCTGACGTCTTGATCCGGCTTGCGCTGCGCCAATGTCTCGAGCACATCCGGCGCGCCCTTCACCACGCGGCCGTTGATCTCCACGATCACGTCACCGGGTTCGATCCCGATTTTCTCGGCGATCGAATGGTCCTCGATGCTCGCGACCTTCAAGCCCACGCCCGCATCGAGCGCACCGTTTTGGCGATCCTGCTCGGTCATCTCGCCGATGCGCACGCCGAGTCGATTCGTCGCGACTCCGCCCTGCAACGGCAGCGGCTGAATCGGACGGAGACCACCACCGGCGCGCGGAGTGCCCAGAAAGAAACTCTGCCCGTCGTCCTGCCAGGAACCGCCCGGCACTGAGCGCATTTCGACGCGAGCACCAACCTTGCCCTTCAGCTCCGGATGCGCGTCGTAGAGCTCCTCGAGCGTCTTCGCCTCGTACGTCTTCTTCTCGATCTTGCCGTCGATGTTCTCTTCGACTTCGACCTTCAGACCGTCCGGCGTGACTTGCATCGAGTAGGACTGTTGCTGCTGCTGCCTGCTCCCGCCCGGCGCAGAGAACGTGCGCGGCATCAATCCGCCTCCGGAACCTTGCTGGTCCAGACGCTTCTGGAAGTCGTCGAACAGGCGGTCGAGGTCGCCGAATTGACGCTGCATGTCGTCGAGTTGCGAGCGCATGTCGCTCGGCCCGAAGCCCCGTCCTGCGAAGGGCGTGCGCCGCGAGAGCGAGTTCGAAGTGTCGCGCGAAACACGCAGCGCGAGACGTGTCGTCCACGCGAGTTCCGTGTCCGCGCCCGCGCGCCAACCCTCCGCGGCACGGCGTAAGTCCGGATCGCGAACGAGCGCCTCGACGAAAGCGCCGTAGGCCTCTTCGCGTTGGTCCAGATCGCGAGCGGTCAAGCGCTCTTTCCACGCCTGGATGTCCTGAGCCGGCACAGCTTGGATGGGTGTGAGCCCCGACGGAGTCGTGTTCGCGCCGTTGTCGACGAAGAAGAGCGGCGCTACGAGTGCCAGCGCGAACGCCCACGGAAAGAGAGTCCATTTCATGGTGTTGAGTCCTCGATCCAGTGTTGATGGAGAAGTCGATGCGTGTCGATCGTCGACGCGCAAAAAATACGGATGACGAGTGCGGAGCGTGAGCGCAAGACCGCCGCTCGTGCGCGGTGGTTGCTAGATACGACGAGCCTGCTGCGCGACGTGTCCGCCGCGCGACGATACTGCGGCCCGACGAGTCAGCGCCTCAAAACCACCGGCGTCGACGTGCGCTCGCCGATCGTGGCCAGCCCCTGATCGAGCGGCAGATCGCTGTAGATCTCGGCGCCTTCGCGCAGTCGGCGTTCGCCCTTGCCGACGCGATGCAGTGCGTCCGTGTTCACCGCCAGCGGATTCTGCGTCACAGGCACGACCACTGGTTGCGCTTCGATCACACGCGGCGGAAGGTTCTCGACGATGTTCTCGTTCGACCCAGGTCCTGTGCCCGATCCGAACGGCGCGCCCGAATCGAACGCGTCGCGGGCGAACCAGAAGCCCATGACGAGAGCGGCAGCAGCCGCAGCGTAGTGCCACGGGCGCACGCGTTTTTCAGGGCGCGCCTCTGATGAGAAGGGCGATGCGAACGGCGATGCGAACGGAGCGGCGGACGGCGCGAAAGTTCCTGTGCGCGTGCCCTGTTTCGCGAGCGGTGCCGACGGTTCGAAGTGCGGCTGCAAGACCCCCTCACGCACCAAGCCCGCTCGCACGCCGGGCCACAAATCAGGACCTTTTCGTTCCGCAGAGACGAGTGCGGACACCAACACGTCGCGCGCGGCACGCGCACTCCGCTCACGCTCGGCGCACGCCGAGCAACGCTCGATGTGACTCGCGACCTCGCCCGCGGCCAGCGCTTCGAGGTCACCGCCCACGAAGAGCGGCAGACTGTTCTCGATCTCGGCGCAATTGTCGTCGTATTGCTTCATGATTTTTCTCCGCTCTCGAGACGATCGCCGCCCAACTCGCGCAATCGCGCGCGGCGCTCCCATTCTTCTTGAAACAGTTTGCGACCGCGGTGCAGGCGCCAGCGCACGGTGACGTGCGTCGCGCCCACGATCTTCGCGATCTCGTTGCACGGCAGGCCTTCCATCTCGCGCAAGATCAGCACGGATTGGAAGTGCGGCGCCAGGCCAGCCAGTGTCGCGTGCACTTCGCCGGCGAGTTCGCTCGTCTCGAGCGCTTGACTCGGACCCGCGATGCGCGTGTCGACGATGTCGAAGCCGGCCTCGTCGTCCTCGCCCGCGGTCGTGCTCGTCACCGGGCGTCGGCGGCGCAAGTGATCGATCGCGAGGTTCGTGACGATGCGGTACAGCCAGGTCGTGAACGCGTGATCGAAATCGAAGGACGCGATGCTCTTGAAGACGCGCACGAACGCTTCTTGCGCCAAGTCCTGAGCGTCCTCGTCCGTCGGGACGAGGTTGCGCGCGACGCGCCAAGCGCGCTGTTGATGACGCGTGACCAGGTCCGAGAACGCGTGTTCGTCGCCGGTCTGCGCGCGGCGGATCAGCGCGTGGTCGAGCGCGATCTCGCGCGCCTCGAGTGCCGGATCCGCGGCCGGAGCGCCATCCTTGACGCGGGGAGCAGGCCGTCTACGCCCGCGGCCGTCGTGGTTTTCGCTCATCGCGGGGGCTCCGCGCCCGGGTCGGCTCGTCTCTGTGTGCTTGCGGATCGAGTACATGGGCGGCGTCTGTGCGACTCCCCCTCTACGCACACCTTCGCGCAAACGTTGGCAGGGATCCGTCGACTGAACCGGCCCGTGGAAGCCAGAGGAACGAACTTCCCGCCGGCGCCGACCCTTCCGCTCGCAGCGGCCGTCGCGGGGGCGTTTGAGCTCGTCACTGCTGCCCTGTTCAAGTGATGATCGGAAAACGCCCCGGGATCTCGCCGGCGCGACGGAACTTCTGGCGGCGCTCGTGGAGGAGCCGCTCGATCGGAATCGCTTCGAGTTCGCGCAGGGCCGTTTGGATCGTCTTCTTGACTTGCGCCATCGCCGTGAGCGGGGCGCGGTGCGCGCCTCCCTGCGGTTCCTGGATGACGCCGTCGATCAAGCCCAACTTCACGAGATCCGGCGCGGTGAGCTTCAAAGCCTCGGCTGCGTCGGGCGTGCGCTCGCCATCCTTCCACAGGATCGCCGCGCAACCCTCGGGACTGATCACGGAGTAGTAGCTGTGTTCCATCATGAACACGCGATCGCCGATGCCGATGCCGAGCGCGCCGCCCGATCCGCCTTCACCGATCACGATCACGACGATGGGCACTTTGATCGAGAACATCTGCAGGATGTTCTCGGCGATCGCGGTGGCTTGACCGCGCTCTTCGGCGCCGATGCCGGGATACGCGCCGGGCGTGTTGATGAGCGTCACGATCGGCAGGTGCAGCTTCTCGGCGAGGCGCATTTTTCGCAGCGCTTTGCGGTAGCCCTCGGGATGCGCGCACCCGAAGTTGTAGGCCACGCGCTCCTTCGTCGTGCGGCCTTTCCTGTGCGCGATCATCATGAAGCGTTGGTCTTCGATGCGCGCGAGCCCGGTGACGATGGCCTTGTCGTCGGCGAACACTTTGTCGCCGTGCAGTTCGATGAACTCGTCGAGGATCTTTTCGACGTAATCGCTCGCGACCGGGCGATCGGTGTGGCGCGCGACGTTGACGCGCTCCCAGGGAGTCAAGTCGGCGTACGTCGTGTCGATCGCCTCCGAGAGGCGCCTGCGCAGCGCTTCGAGCTCGGACGAGATGTCGAGGTTCGTGCGCTGGCTGATCGCTTCGAGCTCACTCAGCTGCGACTCGATCTCTTTGATCGGGCGCTCGAAAGCCATTCCGGCGGCGGTCGTGTCGTTGCGGCGGGTGCTCATCGAAAGAGTTCGTCTCCGATCTAGGTGGTCGGCGGGAGGTCCGTTCAGGATCCCCGAAGAAGCACTCTACCCGGTGGCGCCCGCTATGCGAACCTTCGTGCTTCTCCGGCGCGATTCAGGCACTAGAATCCGGCCTTTTCGCTGCACCGCGCGCCTTTTTTCTTTCGTCTCGAGGACGCATGACGACCACACGATCGGCCCCTTCGCACTCGACACAACGCACCCTGCCCGATGCGTGGCGCGTCGAAGTCTTTCGCGTCGACGACGGCTTCGACCCGGAAGCGAAAGACGTCTTGTCGGCCGCGCGCGAGCTCGGCGTCGTCGGCATCGAACGTGTGCGCACCGGCCGCGGATTCATGTTGCCCGCGCGTGTTTCGCGTTCGGCCGTCGAAGCGGCGGTGAAGGAATTGTTCGCGGATCCGGTGCTCGATCGAGCGACGATCTACGCGCCGCGCGAGAAACCGAATGCGGCGAGCGGCGTGCAGCGCATCCTCGTCGCGCGCAAGAGCGGCGTCATGGATCCGGTCGCATTGACGGTGCAAAAAGCCCTCGTCACGGCGGGCATCGTGCGCGATGCGAACGCGGACGATTTTTTCGCGACGACGTTCAAGATCGTCGAGTGCACGGGTAAGAGCGGCGCGCAGCTCGATTCGCAGCGCTTGCAGCACCTGGCGTCGAAGAGCTTCGCCAACGAAACGATCGAAGACGTGTTGGTCGACGACGAGCGTTTGAGCTTCGCACGGCCGAAGCAGTCGACGAGTCACGGCGTCGTCCATGTACCGCTCACGAAGGCTTCCGACGAGACGCTCGCGAAGATCAGCAAGGACGGCGCGTTGAGTTTGAACCTCGTCGAAATGCGCGCGATTCAGGCACATTTCGCTGCGCTGAAGCGCGATCCGACGATCTGCGAGCTCGAGACGCTCGCGCAGACGTGGAGCGAGCACTGCAAGCACAAGACCTTCACCGGCACGGTCGATTTCGACGGCGTCGTCATCGACAACCTGCTGAAGAAGACGATCAAGGCGGCGACCGTCGAGCTCGCGAAACCGTGGTGCGTCAGCGTCTTCCACGACAACGCCGGCATCATCGCCTTCGACCAAGGCTTCGACGTGTGCATCAAGGTCGAGACGCACAACCACCCGAGCGCGATCGATCCGTACGGCGGCGCCGGCACCGGTGTCGGCGGCGTCGTGCGCGACATTCTCGGCGTCGGACTCGGCGCGCGACCGATCGCGAACACGGATGCGTTCTTCGTCGGGCCGCTCGACCTACCCGACGATGCTGTTCCGAAAGGTTCGATGCACCCGCGTCGCATCCTGCGCGGCGTCGTCGCCGGCGTGCGCGACTACGGCAATCGCATGGGCATTCCGACGGTATCGGGCGGCGTGTGGGTGCACGAGGGCTACATCGGCAACCCGCTCGTGTACGCGGGCACGATCGGAATCATGCCTAGATGGGCCGCGACGAAATCCGTCGAGCCGGGCGACGCCATCGTCGTCGTCGGCGGTCGCACGGGTCGCGACGGCATCCACGGCGCGACCTTCAGCTCAGTCGAGTTGTCCGAGGAGAGCGAGATGGTCTCGAGCGCAGCCGTGCAGATCGGCGACGCGATCACCGAGAAGCGCGTGCTCGACGGACTCCTGCAAGCGCGCGATCGGCGCTTGTACCGCGCGATCACCGACTGCGGTGCGGGCGGATTGTCGTCGGCCGTCGGCGAGATGTCGGCCGAGTGCGGCGCGGAAGTGCACTTGGAACTCGTGCCGCTCAAGTATCCCGGTCTCGTGCCGGAGGAAATTTGGATCAGCGAAGCGCAGGAGCGCATGGTCCTCGCCGTGCCGCCCGCGCAACTCGCGGAACTGCTTTCGGTGTTCGCGTCGGAAGACGTCGAAGCGGTAGCGATCGGCCGCTTCACCGACACGAAACGCCTAATTTTGAAGCATTCCGGCGTCGTGCAAGCCGACATGGACCTCGAGTTCTTGCACGAGGGCACGCCGCGGCCGTCGCGCAAGGCGACGTGGAAAGCGCCGCAGTTTCCGCTCGTGCACGCGCCGCACGAAAGCGATCACGGCGCCGTTTTGCTAGCGCTGCTCGCACGTCCCGACATCGCCAGCAAGGAATGGATCGTGCGCCAGTACGACCACGAGGTGCAGGGCTTGTCGGTGTTGAAGCCGATGGTCGGTGCACGGATGGATGCGCCCGGAAATGCGTCGGTGTTGAAGCCGCTCGCGAACTCCAAGAAGGGCATCGCGATCGGTTGCGGCGCGAGTCCGCACTACGGTGTGCTCGATCCCGGTGCGATGGCCGAAGCGGTGATCGACGAAGCCTTGCGCAACGTCGTCGCCGTCGGCGGCGATCCGGATCACACGGCGATCCTCGACAATTTCTCGTGGGGCAACTGCGACAAGCCCGATCGACTCGGTGCACTCGTGCTCGCGTCGCAAGGGTGCTATCGAGCCGCGGTCGCCTACGGAACGCCGTTCGTGTCGGGCAAGGACTCGCTCAACAACGAGTACAAGGTCGGCAACGAGACGCTCGCGATTCCGCCGACGTTGCTCGTGACGGCGCTGTCGATCGTGCCAGACGTCGCACGCGTCGTGTCGATGGATGCGAAGCGCGCGGGCTCGAAGTTGTACGTCGTCGGATTGACGAAAGCGGAATTCGGCGGCTCGCAATGGTTCGCGCATCGCCGCATCGCCGGTGGAGCGGTGCCGCGTCCCGACCTCGTGGTCGCGCCGAAATTGTTCCGCGCACTGCATCGCGCGATCCAGAACGCGCACCTGTTGTCCGTGCACGACTTGTCCGAAGGTGGCCTCGCCGTCGCTGCCGCCGAAATGGCGTTCGGAGGCGATTTGGGCCTGGATTTGGCCCTTTCCAAAGTTCCGGTGAGCGGCGTCGACGTCGCGCACGATGCCGACAGCACGCGGCTCTACTCCGAATCGACGTCGCGTTTCTTGTGCGAGGTCGCGAACGAATCCGCGGCCGCGTTCGAGCGCGGACTCGCCGGATTCTCCTGCGCACTCGTCGGCGAAGTCACGACACGCGGGAAGTTGCGCATCAGCGGTGTCGCAGGCTCGACGTCGTGCGACGTGCCGATCCAAGACTTGCGTCGCGCGTTCCAAGGAGGATTCCAAGGATGAGCACCACCACACGATCCGACGTGACCAAGAGACAACCGATGCAATCGAATTCGAAACGCGCGCTCGTCCTGCGCACGGCCGGCATCAACTGTGACGGTGAAACCGTGCGCGCGCTCGAGACGGCCGGGGCAGACGTCGACCTCGTGCACTTGGATCTCGTGTCGAAGGAGCCGCAGCGTTTCGACGACACGAATCTGATCGTGATCCCCGGCGGTTTCAGCTTCGGCGACGACGTGTCCGCCGGTCGCGTGTTCGGCCTCGAGCTGCGTCACGCCTTGTCGGAGAATTTGTGCGCGTTCGTCGATCGCGGTGGATTCGTGCTCGGCGTGTGCAACGGATTCCAAGTGCTCGTCGAGTCCGGCTTGTTCGAGCGCGAAGTCGGCGCGAAGGCGATCCCCGAACGCTCGATCGCGCTGACCTCGAACCAGAGTGCCCATTTCGAGTGCCGCTGGACGTCGATGAAGGCAGAGAACTCTGCGTGCGCGTGGCTCGCCGGTTTCGGTGTGACGCCCGTTCCGGTCGCACACGGCGAAGGCCGCTTCGTCGTCCGCGACGCGCGCGTGCTCGAACGCTTGAAAGCGAAGCGACAAGTGGCGCTGCGCTACGTGTCGGCCGACGGTACGAGCGCGCAGGGCTACCCCGAAAATCCGAACGGTTCGGTGGACGACATCGCGGGGATCTGTGATCCGTCGGGTCGCGTGCTCGGTCTGATGCCGCACCCCGAACGCAATTTGACCCCGTGGAATCACCCGCATTGGACGCGGTTGAATGCGACTTCGAAGAGCACGCGGACGGTCGGGGAGGGCGTCGAGTTCTACCGGCGCTTGGTCGAGGCGGCGGCGGGCGTTCGCGCTTGAACGGGTTGAAGAAAAAGGGCAAATCCAACGAGCGTAGGTCCACAACTCGTCCTCATCACCGCCCCTCCCCGCACTCGAAATTGCCATGCGTACTTCGCTGACCCCGCTCGCCCTCGTCCTCGCCACAGCTCCCCTCTTCCAAAGCTGCATCGTCGCCGCTGCTGCAGGCGCGGGAGCCGTCGCGGGCACGGCGATGATGGAGGACAACACCTTCGTCAGCCATCTGAACACCGATTCGCAACGCACGTGGGTGCAGACGAAAGCGACGCTCAGCCGCAAGAGCTCAAAGCCGATCGAGGTCGACGAGAATCGCCGCACGGCGACGGCGGACTTCGAGGGCACGGTCGTGACCGTGTCGGTCGAGACCTACGACTTAAACGTGAGCATCCTGAAGGTGTCCGCGAAGAAGTACGGTTTCCCCGACAACGACATCGCGAAGATCATGCTCGATCGGATCACGGAAGACTTGAACAAGAATGCGTCGCGCTGAGATCGATCGCTGATTCACCGCCCGATCCGGCACCCGGAATTATTCTTCCCGATTCGCCGGTGGACGACTACGCAACGTGCGCAGTCGTCCACCTGCGCATCGGGAAGCGCACTTCCGTGTACCGCGTCGGGCGGCGCATCGAGAAGAGCAGTTCCGGGTACCGGATCGGTCGGCGAATCGAGAAGAACAGTT
>Ga0163144_10022020_pt1 | contig 12647 bp, 12 predicted proteins | sample OliLak19BULKMAT1_FD_123175 | JGI IMG/M metagenome (GOLD analysis project Ga0163144, IMG submission 123175) | Freshwater microbial mat bacterial communities from Lake Vanda, McMurdo Dry Valleys, Antarctica - Oligotrophic Lake LV.19.BULKMAT1 | ecosystem: Environmental > Aquatic > Freshwater >... | reverse complement strand
TTGAGGACGTTCTCGCTCAGTATCACCGACGGCGCCAACAATGTGGCGCTGGCACAGCTCATCACTGCCGATAGGACCGCCCCGAAAAATAGAATCTGCGCGAAGACCGGGATGTGGCGCAGAATTAAGGTCGGCAACACCAGCTGAGAATCCTGAGCGAGGAGCGTATTGAACAGAGCCGGATCGATCAATGTCGCCGCATAGGCGAGAAACATCGGCACAAAACAGAAGCAGAAGTAGAGCGTGCCGCCCAGCAACGATCCTCGCACGGCCGTGCGTTCGTCCTTGGCCGAGGTGACACGTTGAAATACATCTTGTTGGGGGATTGACCCCAACATCATCGTGAGCCAGGCCCCGATGAAGGGAACCCATGCCTCGAACGTCGCCTGGGGAAACACGTTTAGCTTGCCGGCGTGAGCGGCATGGCTGATGACCACGTCCACGCCTCCGGCCAATCCACCCACCACGGAGGCGATATAGAGCAGTCCCCCTATGATCACGGAGATTTGGACAAAATCCAGAATGGCGACGGAAAACATCCCACCGAAGGTCGTATAGGCCAGGACAATCACTGCGCCGATCACCATCCCGACCGGCTGACTCACCGCGCCGTCCGTCACGACGTTCAGCACTAACCCAAACACTTTGAACTGCGCCGCCACCCATCCGAGATAGGAGGCCGCAATACAGACGGCACAGAGCACTTCAACAACACGGTTGTACCGTAGACGATAAAAGTCGCCGACGGTCAGGAGGTTCAGTCTGTAAAAACGGGGAGCAAAGAATAACCCGACCAGGATCAACGCGAGACTCGACCCAAAGGGGTCGGCGATGACACCTCGTAACCCCTCCTTCACAAACGTCGCCGAAATGCCGAGTACGGCTTCGGCGCCGAACCAAGTCGCAAAGACCGTGGCGATCACGATCGGCAGCGGCAGGCTCCGACCGGCCACTGCAAAATCCTTCGTGGTATGGACTCGCTTGGCGGCAGCAAGGCCGATCCCTACCGAGAGGAGCAGATAGAGAATGACGAACCCGAGAATCATGAAGCGTGCGCGAGCATACGTGTGGGCAGATTCTAGCGAGGCTCCGGCAAGGGCGCAACGTCGGAAGGTTGATCTGGTCTATCTGGTCTGTCTCGTTCAACCAAATAAACGAGACAAGCCAAATACACAAGTCAACCAGCTTGCCCTCTGTTCTCACGAACAATCGCATGGTAGGCTAATACCAGTTGATACCAGGAGGGAGGCCCATGAACGATCGCAACTGCCACGGGAGAGACTCCTCCCAGAAGACAGCAGGGCTATGGCCCCAGCTCTTAATCGGAGGAATCGGAATCGGGATGGTGTTGGCCGGGCTCCCGGCCCAGGCGAGCGAGTCGCAGACACCGTGGGAATGTTCAAATTATACCGGCGACGCCCATACTCGCTGCGTGGAGACCTTCGCCGAGTCGCAGCGCGACCAGATCGCCGCACTCCAAGGAAAGCTGCAGGCCCAACAAGAGACCGTCACTCGCTTACAAAATCAGCTCGCGCGTCAGGCATCCACGAGCGCCGAGCTGCAACGTCAACTGGCACAACCACCCACCGTCGTACAGGCAGTCCCTCCCCTCTACACCTATCCCTCTGTGGGACTCAGTTTCTACTTGGGCAACCCCTGGATCTACGGGTTGCCCTTTTCTTACCGCCCCTACGTCTACGGCCCACACTACTTTGGCTCACACCACCGGGGCCACCGTTGGTAGCGACCCTGCCTTCGTCATTCGTGAAACGTGAAGCGTGAAACGTCCGAATCCAGAAACGAACGACGCTTCACGAGATACGCTTCACAGGTTTCTATACATTATTGTCTTGAGCCCGCCCGCGACATCGCATACCCTAGGCGATCACTCCAGGACTTGCGATATCAGGTCCGATGCCGTCATACATTAAAGAAAGGACCATCCATGCGTTTCATAGTCTCCTGTGTAGTAACCCTGCTCTGCCTGGGAACCGCGACCGCGTTCGCGGCGACCCCAGAGCCTACGACCGATGAACAAAAAACACTCTATTCCTTAGGATTAGCCATCAGCCAATCGCTCGGGACCTTCAATCTGAACGAGTCTGAACTTGACCTCGTGAAGTCCGGTATCACCGATGGGGTCCTCAAAAAGGCCACGAAAGCAGACCTCCAAACATTTGGCCCGAAGATTCAACAACTGCAGCAGGCTCGTACCTTGATCGTGGCCGAAGCGGAGAAGAAAGCGGGAGCCGCATTCCTCACGAAAGCCGCGGCAGAATCAGGCGCGAAGAAAACCGAGTCCGGCGCCATCCTCACCACCATCAAGGAAGGGAAAGGCGCGAGCCCGAAAGTCACGGATACGGTGAAGGTGCATTATCATGGAACTCTGACCGATGGAACGGTGTTCGATAGTTCCGTCAAGCGAGGCGAGCCTGCTACGTTCGGACTCAATCAAGTGATCAAGTGTTGGACGGAAGGGGTCCAGCAGATCAAAGTCGGGGGCAAGAGCAAGTTGGTCTGCCCGCCCACCATCGCCTATGGCGACAAAGGCGCACCCCCCTTGATCAAGCCCGGCGCGACATTAGTGTTCGAGGTCGAACTCCTCGAAATCGTCGCCCCCGCCGCCGCCGCCAAGTAATTCACATTGTCGTCTTCACGAGGTCGAGCGGGAGCATGTCCCGCTCGACCTCGAACAAAACCCGCGCCCGCACATTTGTCTTGATCCTCATCGCGACATCGCATAACGTACATGACTTCGGACATTGCGACACATAGGTCCGTCACCGTCACACATACAGAAAGGACCGCTCATGCGTTTTGTTGCCTCCTGTCTGGCGACCGTACTCTGCCTTGGGACCACTGCATCATTTGCGGCAGCCCCTGAGCCCACCACCGATGAACAAAAAACTCTCTATGCGTTGGGGTTAGCCATCAACCAATCGCTCAGCAACTTCAGCTTGAGCGAGCCTGAATTTGAACTCGTGAAATCCGGCATCACCGATGGGTTCCTCAAGCGGCCCCCCAAGGTGGACCTTCAGGCCTTCGGTCTGAAGATTTCAGAACTGCAACAGGCCCGCGCCTTGGTCATCGCAGAAACGGAAAAGAAAGTAGGGGCCGCCTTCCTGACGAAAGCTGCGGCAGAATCCGGCGCCAAGAAAACCGAGTCCGGCGCAATCCTCACGACCCTCAAGGAAGGGAACGGCGCCACTCCGAAAGTCACAGATATGGTGAAGGTGCACTACCAGGGGACCCTGATTGACGGGACCGTGTTCGATAGTTCCGCCAAGCAGGGAGCGGCGGCCATGCTCAGAGTCAATGAAATGAGCAAATGTTGGGTGGAAGGAATACAACAGATCAAAGTCGGCGGCAAGAGCAAGCTGGTCTGCCCGTCGAGTCTCGCCTATCGCGACAAGGGCCTGCCCCCTCTCATCAAGCCCGGCGCGACATTAGTCTTCAACATCGAACTCCTGGAGATCGTCGCCAAGTAGTTCCGCCACTAGCCGTGGCGCATGAAGCGTCGTTCGTGAAACGTGAAACGTCCGAATCCGGAAACGAACGACGCTGGAAGCGTGCGCGTTCTGCGAGCAAGGAAGGATGGTCTGGCTGCTCCCCTCCCATCCTTCGGAGGCCACGCGTCGCGCGAGTACAGAAGATCATCAGCTTCCACCTCCCACCCCTCCCACCCCTCCCACCCCCTTGCAGTTTCTCTCCTCCAACCCGTACACTGATGTCTGTGCGATCCAGCCTGGCCTGAACAGTCCTGCCTGATCGTTTCTCCGCTGGTCAATAACGTCGTCATTCGTTCGGTAGAGCTATGCCACCAACAATTCTCTTGAGCTGCGAGTCCATCAGCAAAACCTACGGCGTAAAACCGTTGTTTACTGATTTATCGGTGGGGTTGGCCGAGGGCGACCATGTCGGATTGGTTGGGCCAAACGGCTCCGGCAAATCAACCTTGCTGAAAATCATGGCAGGACTCGAAGAGCCGGATGAGGGCACCAGATCGATGCGCCGACAACTCCGCGTCGGCTACGTGCCACAAGAACCGTTATTTGACGGAGCCCATACAATCGAGGAAGTGCTTGCACAGGTTTTGATCGACGAAGGTCATGATCCCCACGACCATAACGGTCGCACGTCCGCGGCGCTCAGCCTGGGAGAGTTTCCCTCAACAGACCAGTCTACCGCCACGCTCTCCGGAGGATGGAAGAAACGCCTGGCCATCGTCCGCTCACTGATGCTGGAACCGGATGTTCTGCTGATGGACGAGCCGACCAACCATTTGGATGTCGAAGGCATCCTGTGGCTCGAGCGGTTGTTACGGGCCGAAGCCCGCGCCTTTCTCGTCGTGAGCCACGATCGCCGTTTTCTGGAAGCCGTGACATCGCGGATGATCGAACTGAATCGCAGTTATCCCACCGGGGTATTCGAGGCAAAGGGGAATTATAGTGATTTTCTGGAACAGCGGGATGCCGCATTGCACGCGCAAGCCAACTATGAAGCCTCATTAGCCAATCGTGTCCGCCGCGAAGTCGAGTGGCTCCGGCGCGGCCCCAAAGCCCGCACGACGAAAGCCAAATCGCGGATCGACTCAGCCGGCCGCTTGATCGAAGAGCTGAACAGCGCCGACGCCCGGAAAGACCAAGGCACAGCGGGCCTCAATTTCACCGCATCAGGACGCAGGTCGAAACAGTTGATCGAGGCCACGCAACTCTGCAAATCGCTCGGCGGACGGCCGATCGTGACAAACCTCGACCTGCTGCTCGGACCGGGCCAGCGGATCGGGTTACTGGGTCCGAATGGAAGCGGAAAGAGCACCCTGCTCAAGCTCATCGCCGGAACCCTCAAGCCTGACACAGGCACGGTCGCCCGAGCGGACAAACTGCGCGTGGTCACGTTCGAGCAGCACCGCGAATCGCTGAACCAAACCTCCTCGCTCCGTCGAGCCCTTGCCCCACACGGCGACTCGGTCGTCTATCAAGACCGTGAGGTACATCTCGTCTCCTGGGCGAAACGGTTTCTCTTCCGAGCAGAGCAGCTGGACCTCCCGGTCTCCCGCCTCTCCGGAGGCGAACAGGCGCGGCTGCTCATCGCCAGGCTGATGCTCCAGCCTGCAGATCTCTTGATCCTCGACGAGCCGACGAATGACTTAGATATTCCGACGCTGGATGTGTTGGAAGACAGTCTGGTGGAATTTCCAGGCGCCTTGATGTTGGTGACACACGACCGGTGGCTCTTGGACCGCGTGTCAACGATGCTGCTCGCACTGGACGGCACAGGCCAGACCGAATGGTTCGCCGACTATGCGCAATGGGAGTCGGCACAAGAACGTACCGCGGTGGAACAGGCTCGGGCTTCGTCATCACGCCCCTCCAAAATATCCCGCTCCGAGTCGGAATCGAATCCGAAGCCCAAAAAGACAGGCCTGTCCTATCGAGAGCAAAAGGAATGGGCGAAGATGGAACAGAGAATTCTCCAGGCCGAGGAGACCATCGCAACCTGTCAAGCCGCCGTAGAAGATCCTGCCATCGCCTCCAACGCCGCAGCGTTACAAGAACGATCCGAGGCGCTGGACGCAGCCCGCACAGCCGCAGAACGGCTCTATAACCGCTGGACCGAACTCGAGGGAAAACAGACAGAGTCGGCAGGCCAGCCACAAACCTAGCCCGCATGATTCATGAACAGGTCTGCGGCAATCGCCGATCCGCTGCTCCGATCCTTAGCCTTCCCCATGTGGTAATCTGGTTTAGATGCTGCTACTCTTGACTCCACGCCTATGCGCCCATCAGCCTCCTTCTATACACTCTGTATCGCTACCTTCGCCTTGACCATAGCCGGCTGCGAGACGACCGAGAAGGCCCTTACGGCGGCTGGTCGAGTCGCGAAGGGCCAGACCGGACAGGCCATCATCGATCTTGCGTCAGGAAAAGATCCGGCACAGATCGCCAAGAGGCGTCTCGATCAATATGCGCGAGACCCTGAGGCGGTGCTCAGAGATCTGCGCGAGGCTAAGAAAGACTTTGAGGCCATCCTCGCCGTCCTGGGGGTGAATGTCGAAAAGACCTGGGGGAAGGAAGAAATCAAACTGCCCGAACAGAAAAAATATGTGAAGTACACGCAAAATTATAAAAGCCGGGCGATTGTCGACTTCGACTCAGGCGAGATTCTGGTCGAGACACTAGACGACCAAGACCCTCAGAAAAGTCTCAAGAATGCCGTGATCACCACGATCCTGACCCCGCAAGATCCCCGATCGGTCGATTTATTCTCCGACAAAGAAATCATCCTCACCGGCGACAAGGACCCCTACCTCTATGGCCTCGTCCTCAATCAGCAGAATAAACCCATGCGCACGCCGGAAGACGTCGAGCCGTTTGCCGCCTCTCTCCTTGAAAAGAAATCCGGCACGCGAACAGTCGACCAAGACGGAACCAAGAAGACGGCGCACTACATCAAGATCCCGATGGTGTCCAATCTCCCAATGAAGCAGGCAGACAAATACCGAACGCTGGTTCACCAGTTTGCAGAACAATACGACATCAGCCCCAGCCTGGTCTTCGCCGTCACCCGCACCGAGAGCAACTTCAACCCCTATGCCGTCAGCTCGGCCCCTGCCTATGGGCTCATGCAACTCGTTCCCACCAGCGGGGGGCGGGAAGCCTACCGGAAGGCGAAAGGCCAGGATGTGATTCCGTCACGGGATTACCTGTTTGATCCTGAGAACAACGTCGAATTAGGGACGGCCTTTTTGAATGTCTTGATGTTCAATCAGCTGAAAAATGTAGAGCACAATGTGTCACGCGAATATTGTGTGATTGCGGCCTACAATACCGGCGCGGGCAACGTCTTCCGCACCTTTTCGCGGGACCGCACCACGGCGGTCAACCAGATCAACAGCCTCCAACCGGCTGGTGTCTATGACCAGTTGCGCAAGAACCTGCCTTACGAAGAGACCAGGGGCTATTTGGAAAAAGTGACCGGCTACCGAAAATCCTTCGTCAATTCGTCGGAAAATTCCAACCGGTAACACACGGTAGGTTCATCTGGTCTATCGGGTTAGTCTGGTCTATTCCGTCCGTCTGATTTGTCTGATTGAACTAAACAAACAAGATAAATGAAGCTCCCCGCAGCAGCCTACTCTGCCGAAGTAGTTACTTCTGCTGCGAAGGCCGGAAGCTACGGGGTATTCGGCGAAGGAGAATAAACCTGAGCAACCACCGATTTGCGCGTCACATGTCACGAACGACGAGCGCACAAGAAACAATCAGTCGTGTGATCGTTCACCAATCCGGCGGCTTGCAGGTAGGCATAGATGATCGTGCTGCCGACGAAGCGGAAGCCACGCTTCTTGAGATCCTTCGACAATGCGTCGCTTACTGGGCTCGTGGCAGGAACCTGAGTCATACGTCTCCAGCGATTCACTTTTGGCTTCCCGCCGACGAACTGCCAAACATAGTGATCGAACGAACCGAACTCTTCTTGAACTGCGAGAAAGGCCTGGGCGTTGGTCACCGTCGAGTCGATTTTAAGCCGGTTGCGGATGATCCCGGGATTCTTCAATAGCACGGCTTTCTTCTTCGCCGTGAATCGCGCTACCTTCTTGGGGTCAAACTCCGCAAACGCTCGACGATAGCCCTCCCGCCGCAGCAAGATCGTTTCCCATGTGAGACCCGCCTGCGCGCCCTCCAACAGCACCATCTCGAAATGCTTCCGGTCATCGTGAATCGGCAGCCCCCACTCATGGTCATGGTAGGCGATGACATGTTGCTTACCGCCGACCCATCCGCAGCGGGTCTTCCCATCGGCAATCGTAAGAAATCGTGTGGTCATCATCCGACTCCGTGTAATCGAAGTAACGCTGCACCAGTTAGCAGATGACTACTTCGAAGGGGCCGCATGGCTGGCGCGACAGAATAGTACTCCCGCAGGATGCTCAAAAAGTTCAGCATTCTCACCCGCCCAACCCTGGCGACTATTTCACCCTCCCGCCCTGAGTCTGCCAAGACAGCCTCTTTACCCATGGACGTACCTTTCCCCAAGCAAGGCCGCAGCAAACATTCACTTAATAAGGGGTGGCTGGGGTGATCCCAATTGCGCGCAACATTCCACCCGCCCACCCACTGGCACGCCGAGACGTGCCATTAGCCCGAGCGAGGGGAGTCTGCGACCGCGCGTTGCGTGAGCACAGGGATCGTCCCAGCTACCCCGTCCCATTTTTCAGCATCCTGCTATAGGAATGAACCATTTCGGCTTGATGCGACCGAAGTCGGTACGCACATGACGACGTAGCGCGCGCTTCGAGTCGAGCACAACCGGCCCGTGAGGCCCTCGCCAAAACACCACCCAATGCCAAAACGCACGCTCGCGCTTTGTGTGCCATTTGACGGCGAGTACTGCACGATCCGTAAGAGCCTCCCATGAGGTGAACGGCACTTCGGTATGTGCAGGCCTGACTCCATACTCCTTCAGCAGCCTGCGAACGTGGCGCGTCTCGGACCACAGCCTCGAATCGCCTGCGAAAATGCCGAGCCGGTTCGCCACACCTTGCGCCTGCCGATAGCTCACCCCAGCCAGCACCGCCACGCTCGCGATGCCACACCCGGTTCGCTCACGTTGCACAACCGGCTTCATAGCCACTCCAGTTTCAGCGTTCGCTCGCTGGATATGAGATTCCATACATCTTTCCCATATCGCGACGGCTTGTCAAGAACATGGCGCCGCGGCTCAGCGGTAGCAGGCTTGCGTTCGCCTGTGTTACGTTCGGAAGCATTGCGGTCGTGCGCACTTCAACCTGGCAGCGAGAAATAATGCCGGCACAGACCTTACGCATCGCGTTGCTCCATCTCGCGCCGATCCCGGGCGATCTCACACAGAACCGGCGACTTGTCGAAACGGGTGTCACCGCCGCCGCAGGGCTCGGCGCGACCTGGATCATCACGCCCGAACTCATTGTCACCGGCTATACCTTTGCCGACAGTATCGGAACAGAGTGGATCTTGCCGCAACCCGACTCGTGGATGACGCAGATGTCTCGACTCGCCGCCCGACTGCGCGTGACCCTGTTTCTTTCCTGTCCAGAACAGGATCGGACATCCCACAAACTCTACAATAGCCTGTTCGCCATCGCAGCGGACGGGGCCATCGTCGGCGCCCATCGAAAAATTCATACGCTACGAGTGGGATCGGAGGCCTGGTCGACGCCCGGAAAGCAAGCTGTCGCCATTCCAGTTCCTCCATTCACACGGGTCGGAATGCTGATCTGTGCAGATGCCTTTACGTCGAAGATCGCCCGAAACCTACAGGCCCAAGGGGCGCAGCTCCTGGTCTCATCAGCCGCATGGGCGCCGGGTCACCATGGTCCTCACGGCGAATGGGAACGATGCACCAAGGATACAGGGCTCCCACTCATCGTCTGCAATCGAACTGGGCCGGATCGGACGCTCGATTTTCGTCAAGCCGAGAGTGTCGTGGTGAAGGATGGACGGCGCCTGCTGTCCTTGTCTTCGGCACGTTCGGCGGTGTTTACGATTCAGTGGGATGTCAAAAAACAGACGCTGGCGTCACAGGACTATCAGGCCCTCTACCTTTAGCGGAACGCAGGGAGACTTTCTCAGCGTCCTAACCCATGATTCGCTGTAGAAGGGCGTAGCCCTCATTCCATTCACCATGCCCGCTGTCGGCATTGATGTGCCCCGCCTGGCCGATATCGATGAACGTGCTCCCCCAAGCAGCCGCGCACTGTGTGGCATGGGTCAGCGAACCGAATGGGTCATTCGCGCTGGCGATCACGAGGCTTCGAAAGGCAAACGGCGCCATCGGCACCGGCACAAACCCGCGCGCCGTGGCCGGAAAACTTACGCCCCGCGGGTCCGGCACCGCCGCGAGGAAGGCGCCCTTCAGGCGTAACGATGAACGATGAGCCCAATGGGCCACCAAAAGACAGGCGAGACTATGCGCGACGAGCAAGGGTGGAGAGGGACAGGCCGCCACGGCCACATCCAACGCACGCACCCACTCGTCACAGTCCGGGCTGTCCCAATCTTCCAGATTCACACGCTTCCAACCGGGATGGCGTAACTCCCAGAGCGTTTGCCAATGCTGCGGGCCTGAATTGCCAAGACCGGGCAACACTAACACCGGCGTATCTGCGGACATCTCAGCCTCCGGCTTTCCGACCACTCACGGCAATGGTGGCGTAGTAGATGGCCCAGGTGTTCGGATCATCGGCGAATCGGCAATACCGTTCAAGATCCGATGGTTCAACAATTCCTGTAGTCAGATACTTCTCCCGCAATTGCTCAGCCGACGTCTTCATCACCCTGGCCATGCCAGATCCACCCACACAGAGTGGGGCATCGTTCTCCACGGTGAGGTCTTGCAGTCCACGCCGTTGCATCAAGGCGGGCAACTTCAGGCCCAGCGCATAGTCCATTCTCAATGTCGCATACATCTGCTCGATGGCCTGACTTACCTTATAGAAGGACGCGAGTTCCTGCTCACTGCCGGTCATCCCACGTGAAGCTGAAAAATCAGGTTCCTCCAGGACAAGCCAGCCTCCTGGCTTGAGGCTGTCGAGCATCTTCGTCAACGCCACCTCGTAGTCAGCAAGATGGATCAACACATACCGGGCATGGACCAGATCGAACGACTGTTCCGGCAACGGTGCGGCCCGAATATCGGCTCGGACGACGCTCACATTCGACCGCTCTCGCTCACCGAGAAACTTCGGATCGAGCTCCACCGCCACAACCTGGCCCGTCGGACCAACCACCTCACCCATCCAGGTCATAATCGACCCAGCACCGGGCCCGACCTCAAGACAACGCCAGCCGGCTTGCAGGCCAGTGCCGAGCAGCCGTCTCTGACTCGCAGGATCGAACACCAACTCAATCATCCGAAGCCGTTCAAGCTCTTTCTGGTCGTCGACTCGCTGAAAGACATACTCCGATTTGGCCATGCGGAACCTCGCCCACAATTAAAATAGACACGGCACAGAAGATCTGATACCCCAAAACAGGAGAGACGTATAGACGACCACCAGCAAGGGGAAAGACGACCCTCTTCCTTGATCATCATAACCTTCTCGCACCTGCCAGAGAAACGGTCGACTTCTCCACACAATAGTCGCTGGTTTCTACAGGCCGGCACTGACACAACTTGCCGCTTTTTGCGTTCGTTTTCTGCTATTATCCGGCGGAGCCAATCGGCAAAGCAGGCGTTCACGCGATCGAGTGCGGACCCATTCGCATGCGACGATGACGAACAACATGCAGTGGCTGTCGATCGCGGACAGGGGTGCGAAGGGTCGCATTGAAAGAAATACTGTCGCGACTAACCAGATAGATGAGGGCTATTCGATGGAGACTTCGCAGAGGGATGCGCTGCTTGGAACGATTACGTGGTGGGGTTTTCATGCGCTCCTCTTTTGGATGGGGGCCTGGCATTTTTTGTCTAGAGATACGACCGATGGTAGCATTCTCGCCTCAGATTTGTTCGCCGGCGCTCTCCTCATAGCCACGGCGATCTCTCTTCTTCGGCTGACGATAGGCGCCCACCTCCTTCGCTTCATTTCTCTCATCGGCATCTTGTTAGTCGTGTACCATGTGTGGCAGGGAAAGGCCGAATGGGGCAGCCTGACCGATGTCGCCATCTGGGCATACACATTTTATTCCTTTGGCCCAAGTAGTTGGCGGCATTCCCTCTATACCCGGTTTGGCGTCTTTGACAAGTTGAAGACATAAGACCGGCAGAATTCGCAGGAGATGGGAAAAGAGAGGACTACGCCGCTTGGTCCTACGTCCCAGCTCCTCAGTGGCCTCCCGTACTCTTCCCCTCTCTCGTATTCTTTACAGGCAAGTGGCCGAATACGCCTCCCATAGGCTCAGTCGTGGGCAACCTTATCTGCGCGAAGAGGGTGTATGGCTACGCGATCATTCCTTGCCGCAGGCGACTTCCCGCAGAGCCTGATTAATACTTTCTGGCTCAACTGGTAGCCAGTTGTCCTTATCGACGTACCCATGAGTCGCTATACCGGTTCCCATATGGTGTGAGAACTCTGTAAACGCAAGCAACCGGAGGCGCTTCCCCGCACAGTCGAATTGCTTTTGGGTCTTTGTAGACAAGAATCGGGTGGGCCCTCTCGGATTTCCTTGCATCCACGTGAAGTCAATTAATTGCCATATCGTCACCAGATTCCCTTCTCTGCGAATGCTGCCTGGATCGACGTACACAGTCTGTAGTCCTGGCCGGAGATAGTCTTTCTCAACCGCCACCCACTCCGCATAGGCTGGAACCGTATTCAGAAACAGGAACGTGACCAGTGCCAAAAAACCCGAGACGCAGGTCTGGCGCCGCTTAGGGCAGCTCTCCTTCAATGTGCGACGATTCATATGAGATGAGTAGGCGAAGGAGCACATGGGATCAACCAGTCTCGGAGAGAAGATCAACAGGGAAGGATTCTAACCAGGCAGGAGCAGCCACGCAATCTCCGCGCGCGGAGTATATTGAGCGCTTCTATAACCGCTAGCGCTTGCATCAGGCACTTGGTTATCGGAGCCCAGAGGAATTGGAGAAGATGGCTGGTGAGTCATAATCCCGGTGTCCATTATTTCCCGGCCACCTCAACCCAAACCCTTATCTTGGATCGA
>Ga0163144_10022019_pt1 | contig 12647 bp, 11 predicted proteins | sample OliLak19BULKMAT1_FD_123175 | JGI IMG/M metagenome (GOLD analysis project Ga0163144, IMG submission 123175) | Freshwater microbial mat bacterial communities from Lake Vanda, McMurdo Dry Valleys, Antarctica - Oligotrophic Lake LV.19.BULKMAT1 | ecosystem: Environmental > Aquatic > Freshwater >... | reverse complement strand
TCGTGAGTATGTGACTAATCTTATCTGGCCAACCACTCACGTCCAAGAACAGGTTTTTGATACCCATTTTTCCAATTTAAGAAAAAAACTTCACCCTTTCTCACAACGTTTGGTGACCATCAAGGTTCGTGGTTATATTTTTAAACCGACGCTTCCACTTTCTTAATTAAAACATATAGGACAAAGTTGATTGTATTGAATCTCGATCAGGTTGACTGGCAATGGAGCTGTCCATTTTTAAATATTTAAAATTCAGTTCTAAATCTCTGACTAAATAAATGGTTGAACTGGCATCAAATTTTAAAATAAATTTCTCATCAAAATTCTTTTGTAAATCATAAGAGCCGAGCATCCCTAAATTTAAATTCCAATAACGTGACCAATAATTTTTTATACCGACTTCTACCCCAGGACCACTGCGCCAACCTCTCGGAAGACTTGAACCAACCTCGGCATTCACATGAAATAAAATATAAGGCGCCATACGCTGCGAAAAAAAGTAATGAGCAATCCCACCAACACCTTCTGCACGTGTTAATAAAGAGTTTTCGACCTGAAAATCAGTTGGCGTATATGAATTCACTTTAAATCCCCAAGAAAAACTAGGGTCTCTAAAGCGAAAATTATTTACACTCATAATTTCGATAAACTTCAGGGAATCTAATCTAAACTTTTCTGATTTTGCATAATACTTGAGCTGAAGAGACAAAATTTCCATTTGTGAAAAGGCAGGATATCCATAACTTAAATTATCTGGGCCATGAATCGCAAATCTCCAATCAATTAAAAAATAATTTTTACGCCAACTATCCTGTCCAGCACCTGAAGTTAGCTGAAAAGAATCGTGTGATTGTAAGGGATCTTGTTTTTGTTCAAGGAGTAATGCTTCAGCTCTAGGTTGTGTTTTCTCCCCTAGCTTCGCTCTATGAATTAAAATAACTCTCAACTTCAGATTTATTTTCTCTTTTTTCTCAGGATCTTGCTCGACAAACATTTTATGCCGATAATTGGCAATGATGGTTTCAAGAACTTCACGATCATTAATGACAGAATATGATTCTTTATCATCCCAATAAGCTAAATAGATTTTAAACTGCTCAGGATTTAGAATATTTTCTTGGCCCACAAGTTTACTTTTAGCGGAAGGTCGATAATTCGTTTCGGCAATGCCTAATTCTTGATCAATCCTGCGAATGGTATCAATAGGCATGGCATACCAGTAATATGACCGCGAAACATTTTGGTCCATGCGTACAACATCTAATGCCTCAAGCAACATATAAGAACAATTTTCAGTTAAAAAATAATAATCATAATAAGTATTCATCTTTAGTTCCCAAACATGGGTCACAAACCAATCGACCTCTGCCTGAGTTAAATTAATCCGATATTCCCAAAGATCACGACTATCTAAATGGGCATATTGATTAATTTTTTCATAGTACGTTGGGGTCGAGAAAAAACCTGGATAACCGCCCAGTAAACCCTTCACTGCGTAAATAAAAAAATTGTGATTGTCCGTCGCTGCGGCAAAATCCAGCGCGAAATCGGTAATACTATCTTGATTATCTACTTTGGAATTTAATTTTAAAAAGGTGTGTCCAAAAAAACTAGCGGCATTGCCAGGATAATAACTGGAGAAAATTACACTAATTGATTTGGCATTGATCCTATTTTTCCACCAAGTAAAATCCTCACACGTTTGATCTTTAAAGCTCATTTCTGGGAATTTTTTCTTAATGAATATATATCGCGCGGGAAAATGACATTGTGGATGCCACTTAAAATTAGGAAGCAACTTTTCACTTTTAAAAGCATTAATATCTGCCATCAGCTCAGACTCTGGCGATGTTTTACCATCGACCGCAATAAAAAATGTAGGACTATCGGGATTTGATTCATAACCGCCAAAAAGCTTTTTCTTATAATGCACTAATCGAAGCCATTGCATATCGTGAGCGATTTCATTTATTTTAGTAGAATGAACTTGGATCTCTTGCGCACTTAGCTGAATTGATAAGAATAAAAAACAAAGGAACAACGTACTTTTCAATCGAACTCTCCACACATTTTAGTATAGAAGAGTACTAAATAAAAAAGGGCCCAGCAAGTTAATTACTGGGCCCTTATTCTATTTCAACTAAAAAATTATAATGTACAAGAAGCTCTAAGATTTGCGTCATTTGCAATTGCAGACTTAACATTTCTTAGGAAACTAACACCACTTGTAGCAACCACTTTTTCGAAGTTCTTTTGTGAATAAGTAGTTAAAGCTGATTCATCACAACCAACGATAGCAGAGAACTCACTTAAATACTGACCTTGACCAAATGCCATATCAGCAAGAACGTGTTGGTAGTTGCTGTTAGCAAAGTGCTCTTGCATTTTATTTTGCATAGCAAGCTCATGCTTGTCGCATCCAGAAGTTCCCATTGTCATAGCGATTGATTGTGAAGCTGTAGAGTTAGTCATTGCTCTAACCCATGAACTCACTAAAGATTTACTTTGAGAAACTTCCCAACCTAATCCACAGCCACTTGAATTATCAGAACCTGGTTCTTTATTTGGGTGACCAGCAAAAGAAGTTACCGAAACCATTAAACAAACTAAAACTAATAATACTTTCATTTTATTTCTCCAATTAAAAATTAAACAGCACAGTTAAGGGCGGTGATTTCTTTCTTAATATTTTCAATTAAGATTTTAGAATTGTCTTGATTTGGAACAATTTTAGAAAAGTTAGATTGCATTAAATCACCAAAAGACTTTTCTTCACATCCAAACACGTGTGCATATTCATTTAAGAATTGACCTTGTCCAAGGGCCATCTCAGCAACTATTGTACTGTAGTTTCTATCAGTGAAATGTCTTTGTAATGTATCATTCATTACCAAGTCATGTTTTTCACAGTTTGAAGTTCCAGATGACATTCCAAAAGTATTACTACCTGAAGGATTAAAACTACTTCTTACAGTAGTGCCAAGAATAGTCTTCTTATCGTAAACATACCAACCAGGTCCACAGCCATCTGATTTATCAGCGCGCATGCCTGCGCTTCTTGAACTTTCAGCTACGGGAGCAGAGCTAGTTTTTTTTGCAGCAGGAGCGGCAAAGGCCATTGGGGCAGCAATTAATGCAATTAACAATAACATCTTCATTCAAAAACTCCTTATTGAATAAAATTAACACTTACTGGGTGTTGATTATTTAGAATAAAAAATTTTAACGGAAATAGGTCTGAAAATCTAGATAATTAAAAATACAATTTGCACATTACCCGACCAAACCAGTCAACTCGCACTTATCTAAAAAGTATCTATTTGTTGTAGTAAAAAATTCTTTGCTCTTACTGATGAAATGGCTTGCACTGTTTCGGGCAAGCTAGTCAATTTTTTAAAATCAGAAATAACATTCAAGACTGAATTGTTCTTAAACTCATCCTCATCAATAACCAACGATGCTAATTTATTCTTAGCTTCCAAGGCATTAAAATATTGTTCATTCTTCTGTGCAATTTTCAGAGGAATAAAAATTGATCGCTTATTTAATGCTAAAAGCTCTGAAACTGTACCAGCGCCTGAGCGAGAAATAATCACCTCGGCCTTTTTCATCAGATCAATCATTTCAGGTCCAACGAAATCTAAAGCAAAATAGTTTTCGTCATTAAATTTTTTGTATTCTTCAATATAGGCCTTTCCCACTTGGTGAATAATCACAAACTTGGTCTTTAATTCAGACATTTCTTTTTTGATTGCTTCGTTCAAAAGGTAAGATCCGTTTCCACCGCCAGTAATAAAAAGTAAAGGCTTTCCATGCATCTTCACCGGAAATTTTTCTAAATTTTTAAAATTAATCTCTGGCTTAAAGATTTCATCTCTTAAAGGATAACCACTAAAGACGACTTTTTCTTTAGGGAAAAATATTTTAGAGCTCTCAAAGCTGATAAATACTTTCGTCGAAAAATAAGAAGCAATTTTATTGGCCAGACCTACTCTTGAGGTTTGCTCATGCACAAAAACTTTTTTCCCAGTTAACCATGCTGCGATCACGACCGGCAAACTAACAAATCCTCCGGTGGCAAAAACTAAGGTTTTTTTACGATTAAATTTTAGCATGATTAGAAGCGATTGAATAAGTCCCACAAATATTCGAAATAAATCTAAAAAGTTTTCTGCGCTGATATAACGACGAAGTTTTCCATTATAAACGCCAAAATATTTTAAGTTGTTTTTCAGTGCCAACTCTTTTTCTATGCCCGATCTCCCACCGATATAAATGATCCGGTACTTCATTTTTAAGTCCGCAATCAATGTCAGGGCAGGTAGAACGTGTCCACCGCTGCCGCCACCAGTAAATATGATAGTTTTTTCCGTACTCATATACTCATCTTTTGTTCACTTAAGTTTCGCACGATACAAGGCGATCAGCAAGATACGAAATTAAAATTCCAGGAGGGAGTTATGAAAGCATTGATGCTTACTAGTTTATTCACTATTTCAGCTACAACATTTGCCGGTCTACCAGAAGCGCACATTAAAAATTTAAATTTTTCCTACACAGCACCAATCGGTTCAGGAAAAGTTGAACAGATCGACATTCCTTCTATGGATGTCGCCGCCAGTTTAGTCGACATCAGCGCCAGTGTTGATGTTGCGAACAACAAAGCTTTATTAAATTTTGGTGGCGCCAATATTGAAATGTCTCCCATTCCAGATTTATTAAAAGATCTGCAATTGGCCGATATCGTATCGCTGGTCTTAGATGTTACTAGCTCTGAATTAAATATGTCAGGAACTAGAGTGTTTTACAAAACGACTAAAGATGGCGCAATGGCCTTAGAAAATTTTAGAGCAAAATGTTTAATCAATAATAATCAACTGCCAACTTATCAAGATAAAATTTTAGATTATTGTACAACTGATGGAGATGTTTATATTGGTAAATTCACCTCACAGTCTGATAAAACTTTTAAAAGCATCGCGGCTGCTTTAGATATAACCACTAACGGTCAAGGAAAGATTCTTGAATCATCGGAAATTAGATCAATTAATTTTGATAACAGAAATCATGCGATGTCTGGCAGTGTAACTATTGATGGTAAAACCATTCGTTTTTGGGGTGGCAGCTGGTACATGGCAGAACAAAAAACTTTAAAAATTAAAATGGACCGCGCGAAATGGGGTCTTTTTAATATTACTGACAGAATGTTTAATGAGTTAAAACAAAAAGAGAGCGCTAAATTTTTAGTTCAGCGCCCCTACTTATATTTAATTTTAGATTAGTAACGATCGCGACGAGTACTAGAGCTTGATGATGAAGACTCACGACGAGGGCCACGCGATGGCCCTCCTCTATCACTTCCGCCGCGGTATCCACCACCACTGCTTTCACGTCCACCGCGTCCACCACCGAAACTTCCACGACTACCACCACGAGGATGATCTAAAGTTCCCGGAACATGTCCACCGGTATCGTTAGTAATTTCAAAACGCACCACGCGATCTTCAAAACGTGGAGGTTCCATCGCTAATAATTGCGCCACAATTTTAGTGGGCACGTCAACAAAAGTACATTTTGGTGTTAACGAAATATTGCGAATCATATTGGCGCGAACATCGAAATTGTCAGTGAAAAAACCCACTAGATCGGGAACATTCATTCCAGCATCTTTACCAGCACTCACAAACATACGAACGTATTCAGCTGTTACATCAGCTAAATTAACATTCCCTTTAACGCGTGGCCTGTCTTCAATATCAATCGACTGGCTGTTGTTATACTTATTCATTCTGTGAGCAAAAGCTAAGTGAAATACTTTTTTAAGTAAAGCTTCTGAGTCTTCACCAGCAAATTTTTCTTTTAAAATAGTAAAACATTCTTCAAAGAAAGCATGGTAACTGCCGTCAGTAATTGTATTTAATTTATCAAATTCTTTTACCACTAATTTTTTACGGATATCGGCCAAGTCCATTAATTTTTCTTGTTCGATTTTGGCCTTAGTCATGCGTTCAATTTGTACGATCTTTCTTTTTTCCCCTGGAGAAACAAAAGACATCGCCACACCTTTTTGACCGGCGCGTCCGGTTCTACCAATTCTGTGTACGTATGATTCTAAATCTTGTGGTAGGCCATAGTTAATGACGTGAGTTAAGTTATCAACATCGATCCCGCGAGCAGCAACATCAGTACAAACTAAAAGCTTGATTTGTTGTTTTTTAAATTTTGCCATAGTTAAATCACGTTGTTGTTGTGACAAATCACCGTGAAGTGAATCACAAGGAAAACCGCGTTCAATTAAACCATCACAAACATTTTTCGCGTCGATTTTAGTACGACAAAAAATAATGGCGTAAAAATCATCCAGAGAATCAATAAAACGACATAGTCCTTCTAATTGATTTTCAATTTTCATCACGAAATATTTTTGTTCGATATTTTCGTTAGTCACAGTTTTTTTCTGAACTTTAATGATCACTGGATCTTGTAAAAAATCATTGATCAATTCTAGAATTGGTCTTGGCATAGTGGCAGAAAACATCCACGTTTTATGAGCGCCCGTGATTTCCGATAAAATAGATTTCACGTCATCAAAGAAACCCATATCAAGCATTTCATCTGCTTCATCTAAGATGGCAAATTTAACATCTGCCAATTTTAAAACTCCGCGATCAATTAAATCCATCACTCGTCCTGGAGTTCCCACCACGATTTGTACTTTGCCTCTTTTTAGTGCACGAATTTGTCCATCCAGTGGCACACCACCGTAAACTGAAAGTGCATTAATATTTTCATAAGTTGCAAATTTTTGAATTTCTTCTACGATTTGATTCGCTAACTCTCTAGTGGGAGTTAAAATCAATGATTGAACAGATCTTTCTTCGCTAGAAATTTTATGTAAAAGCGGAAGAACAAACGCGGCAGTTTTTCCTGTACCGGTTTGCGCCTGACCCACTAAATCTGTGTCTTGATTAATTAAAACTGGAATCGCTTCACGCTGAATTTCAGTCGGAGTAACGTACCCTCGCTCTTTAATGGCCTTTAATAAACTTGGCTTAAACGTGAAATCTTGAAACGTGACATCGCTGTCAACAACACTGTCTTGACTCATAAACACCCCAAAAACGCATGAGTTCACACCCACCTATTGAGCATGAATCGAGTAAACTCGAATTAATTTTGCCGAACATATACGCTTTTAGCTAATCTTACAAGGGCCTTCAGTTACTGTAGTAGTTTCTTTAGATCTTTGAGTTTTTTCTCTTCTTCTAAAGGTAAATTAACTCCCGAAGAGCCTGAAAATCCAACCATTAAACTATTTTCATACTCCTCATAGCAACGCTTTGCAAAAGGACTTTTCGGATAACGTTTTACACATTCAATTAAATACAAATCTGAAATGGCATAAAACATATTGCTATTCATACGACGATCATAAAGTGCAATCCAATATAAAAGTTCTGGTGCCATATCAGTATAAGGATTTTGATTTAGGTAATAGTAAAATGCGCCTGCTCCAATTGATAAGGCCACATCAAAAGAGCCATCCTCAATACTGTAATTATTCTTTACGATTGTTTGTAATTTAGTTTCAATAAATTTTCTCACTGTCTCATCGCCTTTAGGTCTAAAGTCATCTTTGGTAATTTTTTCCAGGCCTTGCAGTTGAGTTATCCAAGAATCAATTTGTGTTTGATAAGTTTTTTCTAAATCATTATTTTTTTGAATACGCTTGAAGGTTTTAATCGCTAATTTAATATCTGGCGAATAACGCGTATGAATGGTTAAGATTTTGCGAAGAGCAGTGTCAATGCGGGCCCCGTTAAAAATTTCTCGACTAGTTTTTGTTCTCTTGATTTCATCGCCTATAAACTTCTCAAACAATGTGCCAGCTTTTTGTGAAGATTTAAGTGCTAATAAAAAATGAGCGTATTCAAAATCTCCACCAAACTTTTTTGCTTCTATACGACTCAAACGAATTTTAAATTGAGAGCTGTATGAATCTGTTAGCTGGCCATGACAAGACAAACAAACATTAGGTAATCCACTAATGCGCGTGTGAGCAAATTGTTTATGACCTGTTCTAAAACTTTCAATGGTTAAATCTAAATAATCTAAAATGGTTTCAAAAGAAGGGCGAAAGCCAACCTGCTTAAATGTTTTATTGTGATTTGATTTGTTAAATGAATTACGAATAATTTCTAAATGCGTTTTAATTTTTTCATCATTTTTTCCTGCGATAAATTCATCCAGAGGATAATTGAGATCCATTAAATCTGAAAACGAATTAAAAACTTCGTTCATAACTTTTTTGGTATCTTCTTTCGCTTGTAGAGAAAGTGACAACAACATAACACTTAGGATAATTTTTTTCATGAGACTCCCTTATTTTTGTTTCATTATATTAACCTTTTTTAAAAAACATTGAACTGATAAAGATCAGTTCAATATCCGAGTGATTTACTTTCATAGACGGCGATGTTAAGATTCACTTATGGTAACAAAAGATGTTTTATATTATGAAAAGGCCATGGCGAGTAATCCCAGCAGGCCAGATTTAGAAATCTACAATAAAGAGATCGAAGAGATTCTAACTGGTATGAAAAAGGGTTTAGAAATTTTAATAAAAACTGGCCGCAATCCAGAGCCATTAGTGCTGGAAAACCAAAAAAAATTTAATGTGCTACTGGAAAAAATAAAAAAACAGTTATGAAAAAACGCACCATCTTCATCGGCGATATCCACGGCTGTTTTGATGAACTAGAACTATTAATAAAAAAATTAAATTATTCTGCCAAAACTGATCGACTCATTTTCTTAGGTGATCTGATCAACAAAGGCCCGAAATCTGCAGCGGTAGTTGATTATGTGCAAAGCTTAAAGGCCGAAGTCATTTTAGGCAATCATGAACTGGCCTACTTAAAAAAAGAAAACGCAAAAAAAAATTGGCAAAAATGGTTTGAAACTTTTCCCACTTTTATTGAAGATGAAAATTTTATTGCCGTTCACGGCGGTATCGCACCCGGATTAAAATTAAGTGAAACTCCCAACAAAATTTTAACTCGGCTTCGAACTTGGGATGGATCGGGCAATGAAGTCAATTCACCACAGCATCTCCCTTGGTTTTTTTCCTATAAAAATATAAAGCCGGTTTTTTTTGGCCACTGGGCGGCACTGGGATTTGTGCAATATAAAAATGTTACAGGACTAGATTCAGGTTGTGTTTATGGTGGAGAATTATCAGCTTGGATTTTAGAAACCAGCGAGCTGGTACAAATCAAGGCCAAAAAATGTTACGAAGAAGCCGAAGCTGGCTTTTCCCTTGATCAAAAATGGTACCAAGAAAAACTTAAAGCGGTCTTGTCTCAAAAACCATTGGCATAGAAGAGAATTTTTCCATAAAACTGGTTAAATTTTTGTGATTTTTATAATTTAACATTTCACGAAATTGTCCCCAATCCAAAAAACTATATAAGCACATCGCTGGATATTGCCACTGCGCCGGCACTTGTGTTTCCAGATAATCTAAAACTTGTGGAATACGTTCGATATGTCTTTTAAAAAAAGAATTTTGCGCATCAATCACCACATTATTTTTTTTCATCAAAAATAATTGCACGGCAGAATCTAGCGCTCCATCAATGGCACTTAAAAGATTTTCTTCCATCAAGTTGATGGGCGATAATTTTTCTTCCTTAACTAAATAATTAAAAATGACTCTGGAATCCCAAATCACTTTTTCTGGCGATGATCGTTTATCCACTAAAACTGGAACTTTATTAATGGGATTAATCTTCTTTAAGTGCTCTGCCCCCTCAGTTTCATAAATAAGCAGTTCCTTGAATTCATGAGGAATCGCGCCCATAAGTAAACGCAGTCGGCGCACAAAGGGTGAGGTTTTTGAACCAATAAGTTGATATTTCATAGTGCCCTCTTTTTGTTGCATCATATCGTAATTCTAGTAAGTTATCTTGTCACTGCGATTATTTTGTTTAGACTAGCTGAAATTTATTTACAAACAACTAACTACTTTAATTTAAACATTTTTTTACCATTTTAAGGACTTAAAAGAGGTTTAGCCGCTGGGTTTGGGTCTAAAATAATTATATTGAGTAAATTCAGGAGGCACGTATGAAGAGCTTATTAGGGTTGATAGTTGCTATCTCATTTTTGACCACAAATAGTGTAATGGCGCATGAAAATTATGCGACGTTGATGAAATTTGTAAACTCCCAGAAGAGGGTTTTTAAATTCCCGCACAAACACAAACATCATAACTTCCCTTATCATCCAGCACAAATTCAAGCCAGTAAAAAGGGTTTAAAGATCCCTATTATGGAAGCAAAAGAAGGAGACGTTTTGGCCTTTGATGGCGAACGTTGGGTGCCGTCAGATTTATCAGACATGATTGGCGAAGGCCTGGCCGGACCAATGGGACCACAAGGTTTACAGGGTGAACAAGGTATTCAAGGATTAACCGGAGATAAAGGTGATCAAGGTATCCAAGGTATTCCAGGAGTCGGAATACAAGGGGCCCAAGGTGTTGCTGGTATAAAAGGTGACGTTGGAGCAATGGGCCCACAAGGTGTTGTTGGTATAAAAGGAGACGCCGGTACAGTTGGGCCATCAGGTGCTGACGGCATGGCAGGAGCAAAAGGAGATAAAGGTGACGCTGGAGCAATGGGCCCGCAAGGATTAATGGGACTCATGGGACTTGATGGTTTACCTGGAGCAAAAGGTGATAAGGGCGACAAAGGTGACGCTGGAGCATTGGGCCCACAAGGATTAATGGGACTCATGGGACTTGATGGCTTACCTGGAGCAAAAGGTGATAAGGGCGACAAAGGTGACGCTGGAGCATTGGGCCCAATGGGTATCCAAGGTCTGGCTGGTTTAGCCGGTGAGCGCGGAGAAAAAGGTGATAAAGGCGACAAAGGAGATGCCGGCCGCGATGCCAATTTATTTGCTGGGACAAATCCTGGGGATATGGTTCAGCTGGATCAAGAGGGAAGAATTCCTGCTAGTGTAATGCCAGTAGTTGCGGCGAGCACAGCGAATGAAATCAAAGTTGCTTTCCTGAAAGACGTAAAAGATCCCGGTATGGGCGGTGGTGATGCACCAGCGTTGCAATGGATAGTAAGAGAATTAAATGAAGTTTCGGGAGACGCAAGTATAGTTTCACTTAACAATAACCGTGTTACACTACAAGCTGGAACTTATTTAATTGAGGCTAAACTTCCTGCCTATGTAACCAATTATTCAAAAGCAAAACTGGTTAATACAACGACTCAAGAAACAATGATACTTGGAACTAGAACTAGAAATAGCTCTTCTGCACCAGTCGATGCTTATTGCTTCATCGATGGTCAAATTATTTTAATAGAGACAACGACAATAGAACTTCAACAGGCATTTCATACTGAAAGACAGGGAATTGGCCTCGGCATGGCATTAACATCCGCGCTTGGAGTTCCAGCTGGTTTTGGTGAAAAAGAAGTTTACTCTGTTTTAAAGATAACAAAATTAAAATAATTCTTTCTAAACAAACCTCTACAACTTAAAATGTAGAGGTATGTTTCTACTATTTCTTATTAATTTATTTTATTCTACTGCAGCGTATTCAGCTCTTGATACAGGAGACGGCTCAGATCTAGCATGCACACAAAGTAGTTTCAATACAAACAGTAATCTCAAAAGTACTTATAACTGTACAAGCTTTACGCTTGGAACAAATCTTAGTGTAACTGGAGCCGCAGTACTTGTGGTAAAGGTTCAAGGCAATGTCATCATTAACGGTGGTATCACTCTTAGTGTAAATGGATCTCCAGGATCTGCAATCGGTGTCGGAGGAATGGCCGGCGCTGGAGGAAATAACGGTGGAGAATGTACTGTAAATACTTGCGGTATTGCACCTAACACAGATGGAGTCGGAACTGGAAAAGGACTAGGAGGTCTTCAAGCATTTGATGTTTCAGGAGGTATTTCTGATGGTGGTGGTGGTGGTGCCGGTGGAAGCTATGGAACAATTGGCGCTGGTGGAAATACTGGAACAGGAACAGAGCCAGGTTCAGGCGGAAACGTTAATGCCATTTATGGTTCAGAAGCAAACTTTGAAACAATCTTAACTGCAGGCTCAAGCGGTGGAGCAGGTGGCTCTGGCGATAATAATGGAGGAGCAAGATTTTTTTCCGGAGGCGGTGGAGGCTCAGGTGGTAGAGTTTGGATTCGTGCAGGAGGAAGTATCACGATAAACGGTTTAATTACTAGCAATGGCGGCACGGGTGGCTCACCTGGAGTAAGTCTTGGCGGCGGCGGCGGCGGCAGTTCAGGCGGAAGTATTTTTTTACAATCTGAAACTCAAATCATTAATGCAGGGACCATTAGTGCAACGGGTGGAACAGGCGGAACCGGTGGAGCTGGTGTTGGAGCAGGCACTGGTGGCAATGGCGGAAATGGTGGCAGTGGTCGCATTCGCCTAGACGATTTAGATGGAGCCATTAGCAACACAGGTACAATTTCACCCTCAGCTTATAGTTCTGCGCTCGCAGCAAACAACACAGCTTCAGCTTTAAAACCAAATTTTGATTCGACGATTTCTTGTAGTCGTGTCAGTCATGAAAATACTTTTATTTATTTAGTCGCTTTTATTT
>Ga0163144_10022018_pt1 | contig 12647 bp, 12 predicted proteins | sample OliLak19BULKMAT1_FD_123175 | JGI IMG/M metagenome (GOLD analysis project Ga0163144, IMG submission 123175) | Freshwater microbial mat bacterial communities from Lake Vanda, McMurdo Dry Valleys, Antarctica - Oligotrophic Lake LV.19.BULKMAT1 | ecosystem: Environmental > Aquatic > Freshwater >... | reverse complement strand
TGCTCTAGATTGATCCTCCGGCACGGAGGATTCGATGTCGCTTGAGCGCAAGGCGCGGGCCTATGTGGTGGCTGTCGAGGGCGGCGCGGTCGGCGACGACCTGGCCGCCTTCTATCATCCCGACGCGGTCCAGTATGAGTTCCCCAACCGGCTGGTTCCGCACGGCGCGCAACGCGACGTCAAAGCCATCCTGCAGGGTGCCGAGCGCGGCATGAAGCTGATGGAACGGCAGATCTATGACATCCATACCGTGACCGAACTGGGCGACCGGATCATCCTCGAATACACATGGACCGGCTATCCGCGCACGCCCGTCGGCTCGGTGCGGGTGGGCGAGGCGATGCGGGCGCGCATCTGCCAGGTGATTGAATACGAGGATGGCTTGATCATTCGCCAGCGCAATTACGACTGTTTCGAACCGTTCTGATCCGTTAGGGTTCGATCCTGGCGTCCGAGGCGTTGATGGCGAGGCTTCTGGTCTCTTGTCTGGTGAGCCTCGCGCTGCTTGCAGCCTGCGGGGGCGAAGCCGTTGTTCCGTCCGAACCGGTTGAGGAAATGTCGCCCGCCGAAGCCGCTGAGGCGGAACGCACTGCGCTTGCGCGGTGTGGCGAGGTGACGGTCGCGGGCTATTGCGGCGTACGCTTCGGCATGACGGCTGCGGAGGCGCGGCAGGCTTTCCCCGTGGCGCTCGAAAGCTACGAGACCCCTGTCGAGGGGGCGGTGCCGGACGCGGGTTGCCATGAGCTGTTCGCGGTCGAGCCCGTGACGGGGGTGAGCTTTCTTCTCGAGGGCGGCCGGGTTGGCCGCGTCGACCTGATGACCGAGGCGGCGCGCACGGCGGACGGCTTTGGCGTCGGCACGCAGGCGTCAGCGATCCGGACGAAGTTCGGCGACGCTATGGGCATGGCGACCAATGTGCTCGAGCCGGAGATCACCGATCTCACCGTGGCGGATGGCGACGCGAAGTTCGTGTTCGAGATCCAGGACGGCGTCGTGCGCGCCTTGCGCGCAGGCGTTGCACCGACGATCGACTATGTGGCGCACTGCGGCTGAAGTCCGTGCGGCTGAAGTCCGTGCGGCCGTGCGGCTGGGGCTCAGCCCTTCCTGAGTGTCGCCTCGAGAACGGCGCGCGCCTTGGCGCCGAGTTCCGGGTGGGCCAGCGCCATGGCGGCGAAGGCTTCGAGATAGAGCAGTTTGTCGCCGCAATCATAATCCTGCCCGGCATACTTGAAGGCGTGGAAGTCCTGGGCCGACATCAGGCGCTGCATCGCGTCGGTGAGCTGGATCTCGCCGCCGGCACCCGGCGTCTGCGTCGCCAGCAGGTCGAACACTTCGGGCTGAAGGATGTAGCGGCCGGTGATCTTGAGGCGCGACGGCGCCTTGTCGATGGGAGGCTTCTCGACCATGCCCTTCATCTTCACCAGCGGTCCGGCGTCGCCCGCGGTGACGGGGTCTATCACGCCATACTGGTTGACGCGCTCCTGTGGGACTTCGTCGACCGCGACGATATTGCCGCCGACCTCATTGTAGGCGTCGATCATCTGGCCGAGGCAGGAGCGGTTGGTCCCCTTCACGATCACGTCGGGCAGGAGAACGGCAAAGGGCTCGTCGCCGATGATCTCGCGTGCGCAGAGTACGGCGTGACCAAGGCCGAGGGCGGCCTGCTGACGTGTAAAGCTGGAGGCGCCTGGCGGCAGGGTGGCGGCGCGCACCTCGGCCAGAATCGCGTCCTTCTTCTTGGCTTCCAGCGTGGCTTCGAGTTCGAAGGCCTTGTCGAAATAGTCCTCGATCGCCTGCTTGCCGCGCCCTGTGATGAAGACGAAATGCTCGATACCCGCCTCGCGGGCCTCGTCCACCACATATTGCAGGGCGGGGCGGTCGAACACCGTCAGCATTTCCTTCGGCACCGCCTTGGTGGCGGGCAGCACGCGCGTGCCAAAACCGGCGACGGGCAGGACGGCCTTGCGGACGGGCTTCATGGTAAACTCCCAATCTGGTTCAGGGGCGCGCAGGTAAACTGAGTGTGCGGAATGATTCTGGCGAACAGGGTGCAACGTGGAGGCCAGTCCAGGCTGGGCTGCTCAGGATCGTCGTGACGACATCGACCGCTCAACCTCGGTCACGCGGTTTTCCATCGTTTTCAGAAACGGCTGGCCATGCTTTGCCATCTTCTCTGATGAGTAACCTCCGATCGCTTCGCGGTCGCATTCCTCCTCATCAACAAGAGCGGCCCTGAGCCACTCAAGTTCATGGGCCGAAAGCGTTTCGCGACGCTCGTACTCGGTTAGGCTATGCATTGCTCACTCCACCGTCACTGACTTCGCGAGGTTGCGGGGTTGGTCGACATCTGTGCCCTTCTCGACGGCGACGTGGTAGGCAAGCAGCTGGAGCGGAACCACCGTCACAATCGGCTGGATCACGCGCTCGCATTCGGGGATTTCGATCGTGCCGAAGGGCGCGTTGCCAGCCTGCCTGATGCCGGCCTTGTCGGACACCAGGAAGACTTTGCCCCGACGGGCCGCGACCTCCTGCAGGTTGGAGAGCGACTTCTCCAGCAGGTGGTCGTGCGGCGCCACCATGATCACCGGCGTCGCTTCGTCGATCAGTGCGATGGGGCCGTGCTTGAGCTCGCCTGAGGCATAGCCCTCGGCGTGGATGTAGGAGATCTCCTTCAGCTTCAGCGCGCCTTCGAGCGCGATGGGATAGTGCTGGCCGCGGCCGAGGTAGAGGATGTCGCGCGCCCTCGCGATCTCGGGCGCCAGCTTGATGATCTGGCCTTCCACCTTCAGCGCTTCGGAGATAAGCCGCGGCAGTTCGATCATCGAGCCGACGATTTCCTTCTCGCGTGCGCGCGAGAGAAAGTTGCGCTGGCGGCCAGCCGCAACGGCTGTCGCAAGCAGCGCGCAGAGCTGGGCGGTGAAGGCCTTGGTGGAGGCAACACCAATCTCGACCCCTGCGAGGGTCGGCAGGATGGCGTCGCATTCGCGTGCGATGGAAGACGTGGGCACGTTGACGACGGCGGCCGTCACCACCCCCTTGGCTTTGGCGTACTCCATCGCCGCCTTGGTGTCGGCAGTCTCGCCCGATTGCGTCACGACGATGGCCAGCGTGCGCGCGCCCAGCACGGGCTCGCGGTAACGGAATTCGGACGCGACATCGACATCGGTGACAATGCCAGCCAGCTGCTCGAACCAGTACTTCGCGACGAAGCCCGCATAGTAAGCCGTCCCGCAGGCGACGATCTGGATGCGGTCGAACTGCGTGAAGTCGAGCGCCTTCTTGCCGGGGCGCGTGGGCAGAACGACCTTCAGCTCGTACGCGTCGATATAGCCGGAGACGGTGCGGCCGACGAAGTCGGGCTGCTCGTAGATCTCCTTCTGCATGAAATGGCGGTAGTTGCCCTTCTCGGCTGCAGCTCCTGCCGCCGGCACGTGCGTCTCTGCGCGCTCGACGGTCTTGCCGGCAGCGTCGAACACCTCGAACGAGGTGCGGGTGAGGGCGCACCAGTCGCCTTCTTCCAGATAGATCACGCGGGTGGTGAAGGGGCCGACGGCGAGTGCGTCTGAGCCCAGAAACATTTCTTCGCCATCACCAATGCCGATCACCAGCGGCGAGCCGCGCCGGCCGCCAAGGATGAGATTGTCCTCGCCCTCGATGATGGCGGCGATCGCGAAGGCACCGCGCAGCTGGTCGAGTGTCGCCTTGAAGGCGTCTTTGGGTTTCAGGCCCTTGCTCAGGTTTTCGTCGATCAGGTGGGCAATGGTCTCAGAATCCGTTTCGGTCACGAACTTGCGACCGCGCCCTTCCATCGCTTCACGCAGCTCACGGAAGTTCTCGATGATTCCGTTGTGCACGATGGCGACGCGGCCCGACGCGTGAGGGTGGGCGTTGGTCTCGTTCGGCTGGCCGTGTGTGGCCCAGCGCGTGTGGCCGATCCCGACGCCCGCCTTCAGCGTGCGTTCGCGTACCTTGGCGTCTAGATTGCCCAGCTTGCCCGGCGCGCGCAGCCGCTCCAGCTTTCCGCCCTCAAGCAGCGCGATGCCAGCGGAGTCGTAACCTCGGTATTCCAGCCGCTTCAGCGCCTCCACCAGGCGGGGGGCCGCCGGCTGGTCGCTGAGGATTCCGATGATACCGCACATCTACGAAGCGCTCCGAACTGCAGGAAAGCCGGTGATCTAAAGGGTAAGCCGACTTAAGGTATTGCAAAACATGGCCACGGTCCGTCATGAAAATCACGGTTTGGCTTGGGGTTATCGGGGGGTTATGGAGTTTCTGCTAGCGCCATGAGCCATATCCGCCCGCTTCGGCTTTGGCAGGCGCGCTTGAGTGAGGGACGATGACAGCCCGGAAATTCTTCGGCACGGACGGCGTTCGCGGCACGGCCAACGCATGGCCGATGACGCCGGAAATCGCGATGCGGCTCGGCATGGCCGCTGCGACCTATTTCCGAAAGTCCGACCCGCGCCGGCATCTCGTCGTCATCGGCAAGGATACGCGCCTGTCGGGCTATATGCTGGAGCCGGCGCTGACGGCGGGCTTTACCGCCAAGGGAATGGACGTGGTGCTGTTCGGCCCGCTGCCGACGCCGGGCGTGGCAATGCTCACGCGCTCCCTCCGCGCCGATCTCGGCGTGATGATTTCGGCCTCTCACAATTCCTATCAGGACAACGGCATCAAGCTGTTCGGGCCCGATGGCTACAAGTTGTCGGATGAGGCTGAGCTCGCAATCGAGGCGCTGATGGCGCGGCCGCTGGACGAGGACCTTGCCTCGCCGCCGGATCTTGGCCGTGCCCAGCGTGTTGACGATGCGCAGTCGCGCTATGTCGAGATCGTCAAGTCGACCTTCCCGCGCAAGCTGCGCCTCTCCGGCCTGCGTGTCGTCATCGATTGCGCCAACGGCGCGGCCTACAAGGTTGCGCCCAAGGCGCTCTATGAGTTGGGCGCGGAAGTCTTCGCCATCGGCGACGGGCCGAACGGCTTCAACATCAACCGCGAGATCGGCTCGACTGACACGCGCGCAATGGTGGACGCTGTGCATCGCTACCGCGCCGACATCGGCATCGCGCTGGACGGCGACGCAGACCGCGTCGTGATGTGCGACGAGCACGGCAAGATCATAGATGGCGACCAGCTGCTCGGTCTCATCGCCTCGTCCTGGAAGAGCCAGGGCAGGCTTGCCAAGAACACCGTCGTCGCGACCGTCATGTCCAATCTCGGCCTTGAGAACCATCTCAAGGGCATTGGCGTGAAAATGGAGCGCACGCAGGTCGGTGACCGTTATGTGGTCGCCCGCATGCTGGAGAAGGGCCTCAACGTGGGCGGCGAACAATCCGGCCACGTCGTGCTGTCTGATTTCTCCACCACGGGCGATGGGTTGCTGGCCGCGTTGCAGGTGCTGGCGGTGATGCAGGAGACCGGCAAGAAACTGTCGGAAGTGGCACATGTGTTCGACCCGGCGCCGCAGAAGCTGGTCAACCGCAAGTTCACCGGCGCCGACCCCTTGAGCCGCAAGACCGTGCAGGACGCCATCGCCGCCGCCGAGAAGGCGCTGGGTTCGCGCGGTCGCCTGCTGGTCCGCAAGTCCGGCACCGAGCCCCTGATCCGCGTGATGGCGCAGGCCGAGAGCGAGGACCTGGTGCGCGAGGCCGTCGACGGCGTGCTGGCGGCGCTCGACCGGGAGTAGGGCGTCGCCTTGCGCTCCGCTTTGTGTGAAGACTAGCAGATGGCAACCGAGGTTTTTCCTGGGATTGCGGTCGACGCCGACATTCGGTTCGGCAAGCCTTGCTTTGCTGCCACGCGAATCGGCGTCAGCGATATCCTGGACTTGCTCGCGCACGGCGCGGATCGGGCAGAAATTCTGGGAGATTTCCCCAGCCTGAGGCACGGGGACATTGCCGCCGCACTGGCCTATTCGGCCCGGGTGCTTGAGAACAAGCTGGCTTTCGCGGCTGAGTGATGCGGTTCGTGATCGACGAGAATCTGAAGCGCGCAGTCGCCCGCTGGTTCGTCTCGAAAGGCCACGAAGCGCAACATGTCTAAGACGTTTTGGGGCAGGCGGCGGGCGATCACGCCATTGCTGAACACGCCGTGCGTCACAATGCGAATGCGCGCATTGTATCCAGGGATTTTGATTTTTTCGACCGCATCGCAGGCGATCAGCAACTGACGCTGTTGTGGTTGCGTGCCGGCAACCTCCGTACCCGCGCCTTGATCCAGCGGCTGGAAGCAGATTGGCCCCAAATCGAAGCTGCATTCTCAAATGGTCAGAAGGTCGTCGGGCTTCTCTGACGCACCCTCTGGCACTATCCACCCAATGGCGCCATATGGCCCCAAGAACAGGAGCCCGCCATGGCAGACGGCCTGGACCTCACGCCCAACCGCATCGTTGAAATCCCGGCCCCGCGCGGAACCGTGCGCATCGGGCAGAGCCTGCCCGTGGCGTTCATCGCCGGGCCTTGCCAGCTGGAAAGCCGGGCGCACGCGCTTGAGATGTCGGCCGCCATCCGCGAGATCGCGGACAGGGTTGGCGCGCACATGATCTACAAGACGTCGTTCGACAAGGCGAACCGCTCCAGCATCGCGACGGCGCGGGGCCTTGGCCTCAACGACTCGCTCGCGATCTTCGCGGAAATTCGCGAAACGTCCGGCCTGCCGGTACTCACCGATGTCCACCTCCCGGAGCAGTGCGCCGAGGCCGCGCAGGCGGTCGATGTTCTGCAGATTCCCGCCTTCCTGTCGCGCCAGACTGACCTGCTGATCGCGGCCGCGCAGACCGGCAAGCCCGTCAACGTCAAGAAGGGCCAGTTCCTGGCGCCATGGGACATGAAGAATGTCGTGAACAAGCTGGTGCAGTCCGGCTGCCGGGATGTTCTGGTGTGCGAGCGCGGCGTGAGCTTCGGCTACAACACCCTCGTGTCAGACATGCGCGCGCTGCCTGAACTGGCGGCGACCGGCGCCCCGGTTGTGTTCGATGCGACGCACTCGGTGCAGCAGCCCGGCGGGCAGGGCACGACCTCTGGCGGCCAGCGCCAGTACGTGCCGATCCTCGCCCGCGCTGCCGCCGCCGTCGGCATCGCCGCGGTCTTCATCGAGACGCACGAGAACCCGGACAAGGCGCCCAGTGACGGCCCCAACATGGTACCGCTCAACGAGCTCGAAGAGCTGATGCGCCAGATCATGGCGATCGATAAACTGGCGAAGAGCTTCGGGTAGTCGGGGTTGGTGCTAGGATGCTCCATCGTCTGGTGCGGTGTCGGTTTTGCGGAACACGACCGGGAAGGGGACCCCCTTGTCTCCGATGCACAGCGTGTGGCTTCCGGCGCGACACGTCTTGCAGCTATGAGCTGTTCCTGTCGTTGCCGCCATAAGCGCCAGCCCACCACCTGGACCGCACCACGAAAGCCGCTTGCCGCGCCATCCTCGGGCGAAGCCGCGTGCAATGAGTAGTTCTCCATAGTCCTGACCATCGACCCTGATGTGGGCGAGCGTCCTGCCGTACTGGTCGTTACGGCCAACCGGGCGGATCTCGATTGCCTTCGCTGACGCCAGAATGATTTCGGCTGCCGCTTTGGCCTGCTCTCCTTTGGCGCGCTCACGATAGCATTCCGCGTTGTCGCTCGTTTCAGGGCAATCGATGTTCGCGACCCGGAAACGCGCACCACTTTGCGGGTCTTCCAGTGTGTCGCCGTCGATAGCTCGCAGGCCCGCGACGAACACGCCCGGCATCGCGCCGGTGATTTTTTCCTGCGCAGCCTTTGCCCTGCGCTGGAACGTCCAGAGTAAGCCGCGCATGCTGTAGCGAAGGGTCTTGCGCCTGGAGTTGCGTCTCATGCGCCGCCGTATCGGGCTCAGGGAAGCGCCTCGCGCACGACTTCTCGACCGGCGCCGCATGCGCGGAGCTAGCTGCAGTGTCAAAAGGACCGCAACGACCACCGCCAGCACGATCAAAGATTTTGAATCTTCCCCAGCCATCTGCCTGGGATAGCAGACGGCCGTTCAGGCCTGGCGCCGCTATGGACTCAAACTCTGGCGAACTCGTTCACCTTTCGGCAATGAGCGCCGTCGACGAGTTGACGCATGCGCGCGTTGCGTCCCGCAGCCCTCACGCCACAATCAGCGTATCGAGCTGCACGCGCCTGCTGATCCGCACTTCGCCCTTCAGGTCGCAGGCTTGCAGGTTGAGCTCTCGCTTGCTCCAGTCGATGTCGATCAGGCCGAAATTGTTTTCGCGCAGCGCATCGCCCACGCGCAGCGCATTTGGCGGCAGCACGGGCCACACCTCGGTAAGGCCAGACGAGGTAAGGTCCCAGATCGGGTAGGGTGTGTTGAGGTCGAGCATGGACAGTTCGGCGTAGTGGGTGTCGCCGGAAATGCAGACGAGGCCTTCGGCATTCGCTTCCCGGATAGCGGCGAACAGGCGCTGGTGGTCGCGCGCGTAGTTGATCCAGCCCTCCCACCCCGCAAAGTCGGCAAGAACCTGCAGGCTTGATGCGAGGACGCGCACGTCTGCGGGCTGTCGAAGCTGCTGCGCCAGCCATGTCCATTGCGGCTCGCCGAGCATGGACGCATCCAGCGCCGGGTTGCGCTCATAGGGGCCGGGCACGGCTGCGTTGGCCTGGCGCTGCTCGTTCTGCCAGACAGCGTACGTTTTGCCGCCAAGGTCGAGCTTGCGGACCGGCGTGCGGTTCCAGCGCAGGTCGGGCAGGATCACCTGCACGCGCTGCCCAGCGGGGCCGAAGAGGTGCGCAGCGTAGATCCCGTCGCGCGTGCGGCGCATGCTGTCGGCGCTCTCGCCCCAGAAATCGCAGAACTGCCGCCGGCTTTCATCCTTCATCGGATAATCGGCACCGGCGTCGTCCTCGCCATAGTCATGATCGTCCCAGATCGCGCAGACCGGCGTGTTGGCGCGCAGCTTCTGGAAGCCGGGCTTCGCCGCGAGCCGCGCGTACTTGTCTGCCATCACTTTCGGGTCGCGCGTGTCCGCATAGATGTTGTCGCCGAGGAAGATGAAGAGGTCAGGCGCGGCCGCATTGATAGCCTCCCACACCGGCTGCTCCTTGCTCTCCTTTGCGCACGAGCCGAAGGCGATCCGGCTAAGCGTTTCTCCCGTCGCAGGATGTGCATCGGACATTGCTTGCGGGTCTGGCCCGGTCACACACGCGCTTGCGCCAAGCGCTGCAGCGCCAACCAGCGTTTCGCGTCGTGTGAGTTTCATGTCCGTCCCCGAAGAAAGAAAAGCGCCGCCGGAGAGCAGGCTCCGGCGGCGCAAGTATCAGCCCTTCTTCCGGGGCAGGCTAGAAGGACTTTCTAAGCGTGACGAACACCTGGCGTGGCGAGCCGACCATCAGCGTCTGGTTGTCGGCGCCGGCGTTGAAGCCATTGGTGCCGATCGTCGAGACGTATTCCTCGTCCATCAGGTTGGTGACGTTGAGCTGGACTTCCGCGCCTTCGAGCAGATCGCCGCTGAAGCGGTAGCCCGCCGAAAGGTCGACCAGCGTGTAGGCGTCGACTTCGGCCGTGTTGACGTAGGAGAAGTAGCGCGAGCCCGTGTAGGCCATCGACAGCTGGCCGTAGAGTTCGCCATTGTCGTAGCCGAGGTCGGCTTTGAACAGGTGCTCCGGCGCGTTGACGACGGTCTTGCCGCCGGTCGCCTGGATCACAGCGCGCGTGGTCGGGTTACGGACGTCCTCTTCGTACTGGCTGTCATTGTAGGCGTAGGAGCCGTAAAGGGTCCAGTCGTCGGCGAGGTCGTAGCTGCCGGCAAGTTCGAGGCCTTTGGTTTCCACGCCGCCGACGTTCTGGATCACCGACGGGTTGCCGATGATGCCGGCGCCGGTTGAGAAGCCGAGCAGGCGATCCTCGAACTTGACGAAATAGAGCGCTGCCACCCCTTCGAACGGCCCGTTGCGATAGCGATAGCCAAGCTCGGCAGTCTTCGAGCTTTCCGGATCGGTGTTGGCCTTGATGAAGTCGAAGCCGGACTGCGTCTGGCTGGCGGCGGGCGCAAGCGTGTGCGCGCGCATGTTCTCGGTGTAGCCGCCGAAGATTTCGCTGTCGTCGGTCAGCAGGTAGGTGAAACCAACCTGCGGCAGGAAGCTGTCTTCGGACGTGATCGTGCCGTCGAGATCGTTGTTGGCACCCGGTGTCGGAACCGCGAAGCCGTTGACGTTGGTGTCGACGGTCATGTCGACCGAGACCGACTTGAACCCGGCCGAGAGCGTCAGCGCATCCGTCACCTGCCAGACGTCCTGCAGGTAGAACATCTGGGTCTCGAAGTCATAGGCGTAGGACCACTGCGTCGCGAACGGGTTGCGCATGAACTCAAGCGTCGGGCGCGGCGACTGGCGCGTGTTGGCATAGAAACGGCGGTCCTGGTTGAAATCGTTGTACTCGTACCAGAAGCCGGCCTCGATCTCGTGCTGACCCAGCGTCCATGTCGCGGAGGCAAGCGCGCCTGTGCGGTTCATATCGTACTCTGTCGTGCGAACCGAGATGGGCGAAACGTTCGCGCCGCCCTGACCAAACGAGAACGGGCTGACATAGGGTGTGAACCAGATGCCCTGGCCTTCGTTCTCGTGCACGTAGGCGGTTGCCGAGATCGCGAAGTCGCTCGAGACATCCCAGTCATAGGTCAGGCGTGCGAGGCTGTCGTCGCGCAGGCCGGATGCGTCGTAATAGGCGTCGTCTGCCGTGGTGATCGGGGCGGGATAGACCCGCCCGGCACCAGCGTTCGTCACCGGCGCGCCTGTATCACCGCGGTTGTTCGCGATGTCCGCAACCCGCTGGGCGAGTGTCCAGTCCGGCGCGAAATTGTCCCAGTCATAGCCAAGGCGCGAGATCATCTCGAGCGAGAGATCCTGATAGTCGGTCTCACGACGCTGCGACCAGTTGTAGTAGCCCGACAGCACGCCGGGGCCGATGGGCTGCTCGAACAGGAAGTTGATCTGCTCGTTCTTCTGCGGGCCATCGCCCTTCCACTTGTCCTGCTCGTGGTTGACGTAGGACAGCGCGGCCTTGCCGCCGGTCGCGGCGATCAGGCCGGTCTCGAGACGGGCATAGCCGCGGAGCATGTTTTCCGAACCAGCCGTCAGCGCGATCTCGCCGCCGAAATCGTCCGACGGGGCGCGGCTGAAGAAGGTGAGGGCGCCGCCGAGGTTCGAGGTGGAGGCGGTTGCGAGCGAGGCCGCGCCCTGCGCAAGGTCGACGCGTCCGAGGTTCTCCGAAATGATGGCGCGACTGATGTGCAGGCCGTTATAGTTGCCATAGCTCATGTCGCCCAGCGGCACGCCGTCGAGCGTGTAGCCAAGCTGGTCCTTCTGGAAGCCGCGAATGTTGATGTTCACCGCCCACTCATAGGCGCCGAACGGGTCGGCTGCCGTGTAGTTCACGCCGGGCAGGCTTTCGATCAGCTTGATGGGCGAGGAGCCGGCTGCTTCGAGATCAAGGTCCGCTTCGGTCAGCGTCTGCGTCTGGCGCGTCTCGCCCTGGCCGATGATGACGACAGTATCCACGTCCGTATCGTCCATTGTCTCAGGTCCGGTCTGCGCGAAGGCATTGCCGGCACCGAGGGAAACGATCGCCACCCCCATCAGAAGCTTGAGTTTCATGAATCACACCCTGGTTGTTCACGCGTCCCACCCGGAGGCGCGCGGTGGGGGTAGGGCTGATCCGTGACGGTCCGGCTTCAGCGCTGCGAAGGATCGATGTCGGATATGCAAATGTTACGTGACGCTGCACGCTTGCAACGCAAACGGGCGAACGCTGGTGCGTCCGCCCGCTACAGTTTGCCACTTGTCCTTGTTCTAGTGGACGATGCTGGCTGCCGCCTTCCCAACCCTGGCTGCCCCGCGTTCGGCGAGATCGGCGCCTGCCTTCATCGCTTCGTCCGCAACGCCCTGGAGCTTGTCGCGCTCCAGCCGGCTCAGTGGCGCAAGCGAGCCTAGCAGCGCGCCGATGGCGACCGCGATCGCACCGGCCGCCAGCGGGTTCTGGTCGTACATGTCGACGGCCTGGTGCCTGGCCTTGCCGGCCATGTCGCCAATGCGATGCTTGGTGTCGTCGGCCATCTCGCCCATGTGCTGGGCCTGATCACGGACGAAGTGTCCGGCTTTCGCAAAGCCGCCAGCCACTGAGTCACGCACCCATGCTGCGCGTCGCTCGAGCCCCTCGACGGTGCGCGCGACGCGCGCCTGGAACAGGTCGGAGGCCTCGCCAGTCATCTGCGTCATGTCGAGTGCTTTCGCGTGCTCATCATGCAGACGGCGATGATAGTCCTCGTCCGTCTCGTCCGCTATGCGCGCCGCGTTGGCGCGAATGTGCTCTACTTTTCGGAAATGATGCTCGGCGCGCCAGTCGTCTTCCCTGATCTTCGGGCGAGTGTCGTGCTGCTTGTCCTGATCCAGGAGATACATGCCGACGCCGGCGCCGATCAGCAGGAGCGGCAACGGATTGTCGCGAACCTGCTTTCCGACATTTGTCGTGAACTGGCCGAACTGCCCCTGGGCCACGCCGAGCACTTCGTCGACGATCTGTCCCGGCGACAGCTTTCCGCCCAGTCGTTCGATCGTGTCGTTGAGTGCGCTGCGCGAGCGATTGATGTCCTGTTCAATCTGGTCTGTTTCCGTTGTCATGACGGCAGATGCTCCTTG
>Ga0163144_10022017_pt1 | contig 12647 bp, 15 predicted proteins | sample OliLak19BULKMAT1_FD_123175 | JGI IMG/M metagenome (GOLD analysis project Ga0163144, IMG submission 123175) | Freshwater microbial mat bacterial communities from Lake Vanda, McMurdo Dry Valleys, Antarctica - Oligotrophic Lake LV.19.BULKMAT1 | ecosystem: Environmental > Aquatic > Freshwater >... | reverse complement strand
CGGGCGTCCCGGATTGCCACAGTTCGGTCGCTTTGCGGAAGGCGCCGGCGCGGCCGGGATCGAGTGTGACCGTAACTGAGCGCGGAGCGCGGCCGGGATTGACGGCCCATAAGTAGCTGCCGCCGTCGCCGGTGTGGAAGCGCGCCTGGACCGCAACGTCATCGACTTGCGCCAATGGCTTGACGCCGGCCCAACTCAGCAGGCTGGCGAAGAACGTCCGGGTGGCGGCGGCGTGGTGGCGAAAATAGCCTCCGCCGGGGAAACTGCCCAGCAGGAGCGTTCTGCCTTTGCCTGCCGCGTGTTCGACGGCTGCGATGGCGCCATCTGAAAATTCGCCCGCCTTTTTCCCGCCGGCGAGTTCGAAATGCTGGAGGAAGAAGATACGAGGTTTGGAAGGCTCCCGCGGAGGGCGGAACTGCCGAACAAGTCACGAAGAATGGCGGTAGTTCGCCAGCCGAGTCCCACGATGGAAAGTGGTTGTATTACGCGGGCAACAACCAATACCTCACCTCGCTTTGGCGCCAGTCCGTTACCGGTGGGGATGCGGAGCGTGTACTCGCGGCAATGCCGTACTTTTTCAGCGTGGGAAGGGCCGGCATATACTTTGGCGGCAGAAAGTCTCGGGAAATATGGTACTGGGACGCGTCGGAACGGCGGGAGAGGCTCTCGTACGAGTTTCCCGCTGGAATCGCGCTCGGGCTTTCAGTGTCCCCGGATGAGCGGGAGTTGTGCGTCAGCCAATCGAAGCGACACAGCAGCGATATCATGATGTTTGATCATTTCCGGTGAGGATATTGGTGGGCCTCGCCCTGTTCGCGCTCGCCCTCCCCGCCCAACCCCCACTCGGCGTCGCCTTCCTCGGAACCTCAATAACCTGCGGCGCCGGCGCCGGCGGGCCATTCCTTCCCAAGGTCAAAGCCGGCCTCGAAAAGTGCTTCCATCGCGAGGTGGAGACGTATGGCGTCCGCTTCGGCGGAGCCAACCTGCCGGGCAGCGTATCACCCTGTCAGATATATGGGCGCTCTACCCGACCGTTCCACCCTTCCAATTCAAATCACTCTTGCGCCGGACACCCTCTGGTAACGGGGCGATTGCGTTGTTAGACTGTCTGGTGTATGCGACTGGCTGTTTGCTTTGCAGTGGTGATTCCGGCGCTTTTCGCACAGAGCGCCGAGACGTTTGATATCTTCCAGTTTTCGGCGCCGGCGGGGTGGAAGGTGGAGCGGACCGAGGCATCGGTGGCGATGAAGAAAGACACCGGGGCGCGGTACTGCAACAGCTATCTGTTCCGTTCGCGGCCGAGCGCGGGGAGTCATGCCACGGATGTGGCGGCCGACTGGCGGTCCCATGCGGCCAAGCACGGATTGACGAAGCCGGAGAGCGTGAATACCTTTACAACGGATGGGTGGGAAGTTACTACGGGAGCCGGAACGGCGCGGTTTCAGAATCAACGGTTTCTCGTCGTTGTCAGTACGCGGACGGGGTATGGGTTGGCCTATAGCCTGGTCCACTACTTCAGTGATCCGGGGTTTGGAGAGGAGCTGGCAGCGCTGACGAAGTCGATTGCGGCGAGACCGCCGGTGTCCAGCGCGCCACTGCCGCAGACGGCGCCGGCGGGGATGACGATGACGAAGTTCAACACGAACTTCGATGACGGCTGGGTGGCGACGGTGACACCCGCCTATGTACAGGCGACCAGGAGCGGCACTGAGGCCCGGCTTTACTATATGAACGATGCGCTGGAAAAGGGGCGGCCGAACACAGTGGACGTACCGGAATACTACTGGGCGCGGGTGGTGCAGCCGGCGTTCCGGACCAGCGCCCCGCAGAAGTGGGTGGGGGTAACGTATCCGCCCGTCTATTTGATGCAGGGCAATGCGGTGGACCCGCGCACGGGGCGGGCTTGCTATGTGGCGATGAAAGTGATCTACGCGGGCGGGGCGCGGGTTGTGGTAGTTGTAAGTCCGAATCAGTCGACGTTTCAACAACAGTTTCCGCAACCGAATGATATGGACCGATTGATTAATTACAATAAGTTTTCGGTTACAGCACGTGATATTGTTGGCACGTGGGTGCGGAATGCCGGCGGCGGCGTGGAGTATTACAACGCCTACACGGGCAATTACGCGGGGATGAGCGCGAATTCAACTTCAGATGAATTCGTGTTCCTGGAGAACGGGACGTACAAAAGCACGCACCGGTATGCGAACACGACGAACGGCGCGACAAAATTTAACGGGCTGGATTATCAGGGGCGGTTCACGGTTAGCGATTGGGAGGTGCTGGCCGGCAACCGTGTAGATGGGAAGACGAAGAAGTTCCGGGCGCAACTGGAGGCGATTCAGAATGGCTACTTGTTAATTCTGACGGACAGCGATTATGACCGGCTGCAGTACGTGCTGTACCGGCAGCGGTGAGGGCCGCAGGAAGGTTCCCCGAGTGCCATGGTGGACCGTATTTTACTTTCCGTGAGGAACCGATTGAACGGCGGCGGAGGCGCTGGCAGGGGCCGAGTTGGTTAGGTTGCGCAGCCGGATTGAGGCAGCGTTCCGTCTGCAGAGCCGGTCTGTTTTGCTCTATCTCCATGGATTGGAGTACATGGACAGCGCGGGGATCGGGGATTTGGTAGTGCGTATGGGAGCGTTGTGCGGGATGGGGGTATGTTGAAGTTGTCGCGGCCACAGCGGGCTGTGCGGCACTTGTTGGAACTGGTGTACGGCTCGCGGGATCCGTTGCCACCGCCGCGACAGACGTGTTCAGCGGCACTGGCGCTGTTTTCGTTGGATCGAAAGGCCTGCCCTCGACAGGCGAGCGCCGCGCAGGCGTCAAACTTCTGACCGAAAATCGCTGGAAGGATTACACCCTTCCGCCGCAACTGCTCCCCCGGCCCCCCCATAAGCGTTAACAGAAATCTTGATAGCAGGGTATGCGGCGGAAAAGTGACAGATCAGGCGGCGATGACGCCATACCTTCTATCCCGGAAATCTTCAGACCTGCCACTGAGATGGCGGCAACGGAGGGCGATGATGGCATTGGCGCCTTGGAGCGTCCAATGCATACCGGCGCGTTTTAGGCGGGTGCCGATAGAGGCTTTGCATCCGGCTTCGACGACACCGGATGCAGTACAGAGTCCTTGGGCCCGGATTTTTGGATAGTGCATTCGATTGCGATTGCGGCCGATGTAGATCAGGCATTTGGCGGCGGCAGGACGTGACTCGATAGACGGTCTCAGTGCGTGCACAATGGCGCGTAATTTACCTTCGTCCAGTTCCGTGCAGCGCTCTGAAGCCCACCTGTGGTTCTGCGCGTTGCCGGTTCCGAAGATCGACTGTGCCGTTCGGTGTAGAGTTTCTTTGACGTGGAATTGGTCGACGATCTGGATCGCGCCGGGGAACAGTTCGTGCGCGATATTCCATATCCAGGGCGCGCCGTCGCCGATGATGGCGCTGCGGGGAGCGTCACAGAAGCGCCGGCGGGCGGCCTCACGCAAGACACGTTCTGCGAAGGCGGAACGTTCGGCGCCGTCGAGCGAGCCGGCGCTCTCGATGGCCGCTGAATAAGTAACCGAGCCGGGGTCGCGCACAGTCACTCCTTCGGAATCGCGGCCTTCGGCGCTCCAAATCACGCACAATTTGACCTCACGCGTTTTCGCCGAGCCGTCGGGCTGCTTGCCTGCGCGTCCCGCTAGTTCGATGGCGCGCATTGGGATGCCAGACCCATGTAGAGTGTGGGCGGCAGAGGCGTTTCTGCCAGCGGTTCGGTGTAGCGCTGCTCATCGGCCGCGATCTCCTCGCCAAGGGACTCCGCGCCGCGTTCCACACCCGGTCGCGTGGGCATAATCCGCTGCTGCAAGCCCGGCAATGAGAGGAGGCCCGCCCCAGCCTGAATTCCCTTAAAACGCTTTGCAATGACTTGGCGCGGCGCCCGCCGCAACCGCAGGGCAAATGCGTACCCGCATAGTCAGAGGCGTCGGCGTTAATCCTTTGTTCAATCGCGCGAGTGTTCGATCGCGCGAGCGGCCAGGCCCAGGGCTTGACGCCGCGCCGCGATTTCGATGGCTTCCAAATCGAGGCGGTCGGAGGAGCCTCGTCCCAACAACGAATCGATCTTAACGGCGGCTTCGACGGCTAGTTGCTCGGCCACCGATGCTTTTTTTGACGCGTGATCTTGCCCACTTCGGCTGCCCACAATTCGTTCTCAGTAGCCCAACAATCAAGGCGCCGAAGTTAGCTTCTTCCGTCCATCACGACCGCAGTTGGGGTGCCCCCACTCCAACTGCGGTCGATCTTTTTGGAGCCGAGATTCTTGGAATCCAGATCCCTGCCGTTCGCCTAGCGCTTGACCTCTCCCGTTTATCGATCAACCCGCCTTGATAATCTTTTACTCCGTCTACCCAAAGGAATGCATCAAAATCGGATGGAACAAAAAACTTCCCAAACCCCGACCTGGCCCGATCTTGCAATCGGCCTTTATGACAAATTGACCGGACGCGGAGCCGAAATCACCTATGAATTGCATAATCTCGAACTCCATATTCCGAGTTCGGCATCCCCCAACGCGGAACATGCCCTGTGGAAAATAAGCGGCACCGTGAAGATCCGAACCAAAGATGAAACGATTGCTCCCCACGCTTGATCTCGACGTAGTCGTTGAACACCGCGGGCACCAAGCGGCAGTGAAAGGGGCGGGGCGCAACTTTGTCGCCAAGTTTCCGACCCTGCTCTCTCTCTTGCATTTTTGGCGAGTGCTGAGGCCATTGAGGAACAAGTTTCCTCCCGGCTATGGATTTCAGATTGAGTGGCGGGGGATACGCTTCCCACTTATCCGCCATTAAGTGTGGAGCTTTCTCTGTGTTGCATCGCCAACCGGGCCAACTCCAAGCGGTCAGACATAACCAAAGGGTCAGGGCGCGTGAAAGATTTGCACTCTCGCTCACCTCTATCGCCGGCGATAAGGGGTCTGGCGGCAACTCGACGCCGCGGCAGCCCGCATCAGGCGGTGGCCTTGGATGATTCTTTCCATCCCTTTGGCCGCGTGAGAGAAGACCAACAAGATCGTCCTTGCGCTCACTCACGACGAATACAGTCGAGGCGATCTGATTCACGGCGGTTCTGCAAGATGGAGTTCTGGTTCCGTTCCGTGTTATGGAATGTCCAGCGACAATTAGAAGTCCTGCCGTGTTGCCTCAAATGGAAATGTTACCGAACATCATAGGAGTAGCGGGACTGTTTGTTTACTCTCAACTTGGAAATTCGATTTCGCTTTGGCACACTGGTGCTGACGGCGGCAGAGGATAGGACGACGCCCGCCGAACGTGGCCCCGCCCCGATGGCGGACGGGGATGATACGACCGAGTTTGCCTGCGCTTTACCGACTAACAATCCGCGGCCGAAGTGGCTCGTTCAGGCTGAGCACAAGTGGGTACTTTTCGGTGAGAGCCCGGCACCTGTTTGTGTTTGCCCGGCAACGCCGGCAGGAACTGTTCCAAGCCCGGTTCGTCGTAATGCTGTACGATCTGACCGGCACGTATCTGGAAGGAGTATCCGAACAAATCCCAAGTGCGAAACGGGGGTAGAATCGGGACGGCAGTTGTACAAGTTCTTCGAAGCACAATATAGAAGGCTCGATGAATCGAATGATGAAATAGCCGAGCGCGCCAAGTCGCTCAGAGCCAAGGCGGTTCGGACTCTGACCGCGTTACTTATACTCGCCCGTTTGCAGGAGCAGCCAAAACCATTTTGTGAAGTCGGTCAAATGCTTGAGGAACTGATAGCCGGGCACGAATCCATCATTCGGAATCAGAGGTCGAATGTAGACACATGCGCCGAGAAGAACCACGATGTTGAAACCGCCGATTTCGTGAGCAGGCTAATGACGGAAGATGACAAGACGGCGTGGATGGTTCGCGCGTTCTTTCAGTAGCGCTTCTGGTGTGACCGAATTTCACGTTGGAGATGGGTGTCTGGAGTCATCAGAATCCCAGCCACCTGCCTCCCTCGTGCTGTTCTCATGTGGAGATTCTGCACGCCCCCCAAACTTCATTTGCCATTCCAGAGCGCACGAGACGGGGGATCTGCATCAGTTTGGTCCTTGGCGCCCGCCTTTGATAACTCAAGATAAGTGATCGAGAGCCCTCCGGCGAAGAGAAAGAACATTAAGAGGCCAAATACGAAAATCGCCGAGTCAGACACTTAACGTCTCCTGGCCACGTGGAAGTAGATCCCCGAAGCAATGATGGAAGGGACCCAGATTCCGACGAAGATGCCCCCCTCCTTGTTCGCCGACATGCCAATTCCAAACCACAAGGCAATGGAGAACAAGAAAGACAGGAAAGCCGCTAACATGATCAAAAGATCGCCCTTACTGAACATAGAAGGTTCCTTTGTTTGTCGTCACAAGGGTATGGATGAGCTTGCGGCTGGGAGGGTTTAAAATCTCTTGAAACGCCCGTGTGAGCTGGCGCCTTGGCGATCGCAAGGCTTAGGTTGTGGACCAGCCGCTAACTGGCAAGGCCGAATCCCGATGTTTATGGCGCGGTTATAATCCGTTCGGCAGCGCTCTTGCCGGACAAAAATGCGCCTTCGATGCGAGGTCGACCGTATGCATCACTGGCGAATGCCAACAGTGCTGGGGTTGAGGGTAAAAAGGTAAGGTGGGGAGGATGTGGCGACTGGCTGGCTATACCTCCAAAGGTGTAGCTTCCACGTCGGTGGTTCACTTTCCTCATAGTCGGAGGCGTCGGCCTTAATCCTTTGTTCAACCGCGCGAGTGTTCAATCGCGCGAGCGGCCAAGCCCAGGGCTTGACGCCGCGCCGCGATTTCGATGGCTTCCAAATCGAGGCCATCGGAGGAGCCTCGTCCCAACAACGAATCGATCTTAACGGCGGCTTCGACGGCTGGTTGCTCGGCCAACGATGTTTTTTTGACGCCTCGTCTGCCTTGTGGTCCGAGATGCGGGCGTTGCAGATTTTCTCGCTGACGTCGATCAGAGCCTGCGTCAGGTCGAGCGGCCGTCGGCCTTCCGCGATCTGTTCGAGAGTCTGCCGGACCCGGTGCGCCGGAATCAGAAAGGTAACGGTAACGGTCTTACCTTTCTCGCTATGAGTCAGGGACCACGAGGGTCCATATCCCGCTTCGCCGGGCTTGGCGCGACGGCAATACTGGCGCAAGCGATCCGTAAGACTTCCCCGACGCAGATCGCCAAGTCCGGCAATCTGGGTCCTGATGCTCTCACGTTGAGCGCCCAGATTGGACACGGTTGGATCAGCCATTGAATCGAAGCTCCTTGACTGACAGAGCATCACAATGTCAGACATAGAGTCGATTTCCCCGCCAGTTCCGCCCTTCTGATTCAAATCATTCTTGCGCCGTGCGCCCTCCCAGTTCACGGCGGTTGGTGCGCGCCGGGAGCCTGCCGAATTGGTTATAGACCGGACCCAGTCCGGTCTAACCTCTTTCCACAAAAAGTTCCCCGGCCGCCACGCTGGACTGCTGGCGCCGGGACAGAAAACCGTTCGCATCCACCTGCTGGTCGACCGCGGTTCTGTCGAACTTTTTGGCAACGATGGCCGCACCGTGATCACTGACCGCAACTTCCCCGAGCCGGGAAGCGAGGGCATCGAACTTTTCGCCACAGGTTCCAGCGCCAGGGTAAAGGCGCTGGAACCTGTGGACAATCAACGAAACGGGCCTAAAAGCCGATCCGAACGCCCACCTGCAGGCTGCGAGAGCCAGCGTTCTCCTGCCCTTGGGTCGACGTGATGCGACCGAACTGTGCGTTGGTGATGTTCAATTGCGGGTTGCCGAAGTTGGGCGTGTTGCCGAGGTTGGCGGCTGAACCTTCCAGCGTTGCGAACACGCGTTCGGTGATCTCAAAGCGCTTTTGCATCTTCATTGAAAGCACCGTCGTGTTGGGGCCCACCAGCGAACCCGGTCCCACGTAACCGAAGCGGCCGATCGCGCCGTTGTTCGGTAGCGTCACGCCGTTCACCCGTCCAGGGACAGAGAACGCCGATCCGTCGAACCATCGGTCGACAGTGCGAATAGAGCTGTCCAGATTGCCATGCGAAGTGCCCGTGTAGTCCGGCCGGTTCGTAGCGCGGGTATTGAGCGCGGTACCCGATGGGTCAGTCACGTTTCCGGTTGTTGGCGTCAGGAACAACCCACTCTGCCACAGCAGGATCCCCGAGAGTTGCCAGCCCTTGGCGAGCAATTTCGCCATGTAGTTGTTCCCGCCAAACTTATCGAACGGCAGATCATAGGTCACTGTTGTCAACGCACGATGACGGCGAGTTCCAGGCAAATTGCCCTTGTCGAGCGCGAGGTTGAATCGGTCTGTCGGCACGGATCCGTTTTCGGAGGCAACGCCGCCGCCATTGGATCCCGTGGCGTTCGAAGTACCGTGCGCCCAAACCCAGGACGATTGGAAGAACAATCCACCCGAATACCGCTTGTTCACTTCCACCATGCCGCTGTTATAGAAGCTCTGTGTATTCGGGTCCCGCGTGTAGACAATCTGCCAGTTGGGGTAGGGCCGGGAGGGCGCCGCCGCGGTGTAGCCAATCGTGTTCGGCCGTACCTGATTCAGGTCGGGTGACGAAAAGAGTTTAATAGTCTTGGATCCCGAGTAGGACAGGCGAATGCCGATGCGATACGGCAACTCCCGTTCCACCGTCAAGGACCATTGCTGCGTGTACGGATCCGCGCCGTCCCACTGTGTGGCGCGCCGGAAGTCCGGTCTGCCGCCACTGGCGCCAAGGCCGCTGCGGAAGGGACGCGGGAAGACCAACTCCGGCACCCCGCCCGCGGTCAACGAATTCGGGAACGTGCGCACATCGGAAACATGGATTCCGCTGATCGTATAAAACACGCTGCCGAGGATGGTCGACGTGAAGATTCCATAGCCGCCACGGATAACCGTCTTGTTGCCAAACGGTCGCCACGCGAAGCCGAGCCGTGGAGCGAAGTTATTGTAATCGGTCAACCGAAGCCGTTCCGGCAGGCCCACATCCTTGGCGAGCACGACCGGCGTATTTCCAATGGAGGCTAGAAACGTTGGCGCGGAGAACTTCTTCGCTGCCTCATTAGCGAGCACAATCCGGCCGCCTGGAAAGGCTCGGTCAAACTGCGTGGTCGTCAACGCCTGATCAAAGAACATGGGGTGTATCTCATACCGCACACCGTAGTTCAACGTGAACTTGCTGGAGATTTTGAAGTCATCCTGCGCGTAGAAGCCATAGTGGATCGTGACGCCATTTACGTCCTTACCCGTGTTAGCAAGCGTGGTTTGGTTCGGGATGCCTAGCAGGTAATCCGCGACGCCAAAGCCGGTGTACTGACCGTTAAAGTTGTAGGAGCCCATGTCATCACCAGTTGTAAAGCTGGTGATGTCGGTCGTACGCAAACGGCGAATGTCCGTACCGAATTTGAAGCTGTGGCGTCCTTTGATCCACGTTAAGTTATCGGCGAACTGCAAATTACGCGAACGGATAATCGACTCGCGACCTTCGCCGGTGCTGGTGAAGGCATTGATTGAAACGTCAGGAATCTGTGATCCCTGGGGCGGATCGTCGCGAATCCCCTGCATCCCGAGCCGCTTCAATAAGCCGGGACCATCAAACGTCTTGCCGTCAATCCCAAAGGTGTTCACTGAATTTTGGTAAGCGTAGCCGCCACGAACCTCGTTCAGCAGGTTTGCCCCTATAATCCAGTTCCAAGCCCCCGCCACGTTCTTCGGGTTCGAGGAGCCAATGTTGTTGCCAGTGGTGTCAACGAAGGTCTTGGGCGATGTCCCGGAAAGCTCTTTCTGCGAGTACCGGCCAAAGATGCGATGGGCGCTGGAGAAGTTGTGATCCATGCGCAGGTCGAATTGATCGTTGTCGTTTAGCACACCCCGCTGCAAGCTGTAGTTGGGCGAGCCGACGTTGTCTCCGGCCCGTGTCTGGTTGGGGAACAGCGCGTCCGTTAGCCCCTTGGACACGCTATTGATCCGTGACGCGGGGATGATGTTCCCGGCGAAAGGCGCATTGTTATTGAAGGGATCCCGCAGCGCTGTCGACAGACTCGAAAAGTTCCCGGCCCGGAAATTTGCCGTCGGCACCGTCGCATTAATCACGCGCTGGGAACGGTTACGGAGGGATTCGAAAGACCCGAAGAAGAAGGTCCGGTTCTTGATAACAGGCCCGCCCACGGTGAACCCATAATCGTTGGAAACCTTAAACGGCGTACGGGATGCGAAGAAGTCCCGCGCGTCAAAGGCGCCATTCTGGTGATACCAGTACAGACTGCCGTGCAGACTGTTGGTGCCTGATTTTGACGTAACCGTGATGTCTCCGGCCTGTGCAAACTCCGCGTTGTTGTTCGTGGAAGAGACGCGAACCTCGTCCACCGCATCGGCGGAAGGGAACATTTCGCGCAAGACTCCATTGGAGCGTACATTGATGTTGGAGATGCCGTCAACGGACGCGGTGGTTTGAAACGGCATGCCGCCGCCGACGGAATAGTTGCCGCTCGCATCGGGTTGCACACCGGGCGCGGCGGAAATGATCGCATAGAAAGTATTGGTTGTGCCCGCCCGGTAGTTGACCGGCAACTTCGTTAGCGCATCGCCGGACTTCGAGTCCATCAGCGTCGCCATATCTGTCTGAATCACTTAACTCTGCGCGACGATTTGCACTTCCGTCGTCACCTGCCCGACCTCAAGCGTAATATCCACGCGCGCCACCTCGCGGGCGCGAAGCGCAATGCCATTGGATGCAGCCGGGCGGAAGCCCGCCTTTTCAATCACGACGTTCCACGCACCAGCCTCAAGATTCGGTAGCACGTAAGTGCCGGATTCTCCGGAGATCGCCTTACGTGATTCGCCGGTTGTGGGCCGAGTCGCCTTGATGCCGGCTTGCGCGACAGCGGCGCCGGTTGGATCCTTGACCATGCCGCGAATTTCGCCGAACGTGGACTGGCCTATGAGAGGCGTGAATGGGACTAGAAACAGAGAAGCTATCAAAACGAGAGATCGCATGAAACATAGGCTAAAGGCTCAAGATAACGATCAAATGAACAAGTTGTGACGTTACGGCAACGATGCCTAAAGCAACTCGGCCCCCATTACGCCGCATGGTCTTCCGCGGTAAGCGTTTCAGCCAATCCGAAAGACAGCGTCATTCCGGAACCGCTCACACCGGTGACAACTCGTACCCCGGGCTCCGGGACAACCGTGAAATAGGGTTGCCTTGGATGTTTTGAGTAGACGCCATACCAGCGTTGTTCAATAGCGGGCTCCGGAAAATGGGCGAACGTTTCCAAATAACGGAGAATTAGCGCGTCAATCTCTTCGCGGTTAAAGATCTCAACCGCAAGGCCGTACTCATGGGAATCGCCAAAAATCACGGCATTTCCGGCCGGCCGGAGCCAATGAGGAGTTTATAATCGCGGCGCTGCTGCACGATATAGGCCACCTTTTTGATGAAGCCGAGACAGTGCGCGATGACCGCGCAGGTGTCGTCAACCATGACGAAATGGGCAAGCGATGGCTCTTGGAGCGGGGCTACTCTCAGCGGCTCGCAATGCTCGTCGGAGGGCACGTCGACGCCAAGCGCTACCTGACCGCCACCAACCACGGATACATGGAGCGCTTCTCCCCGGCCAGCGTCGAGACCCTGCGTTTGCAGGGCGGCCCGATGACGGACGAGGACTTGGCGGCGTATGGCGCCCAGCCCGAACTCCGCGACATGCCGCGGCTCCGTAGCTGGAATGAGATGGCCAGGGATTCTGCGTGGACCGGACCTGGAATCGTACCGGGCCAAGTTGATCCGCCAATTGGACGCCGCCTCCCAGGCCGCCGTTTAGACAGAAGAATTACGATTGAGCCGGTGCCTTTTCCTGCTGCCCGGCGAGGCTGTGGCAGCAAAGTAGAAATGTCCCCTTTGGCAACTCGCCCCTACGGCGGTCGTCCGAACGAAAGCCTGCCATTCCCCTCCAGCCTGATTGTCTTGCATCGCGGCCAGCCGTCGCGGCTATCCTGCCGCGCGAAGGCTGGCGGCCTTGACAGCCCCAGGCCGCGAAGCTGGATCAATTCCTGATGGCAGGGAATGGCGGGGCCTGCACTGGCGGCGTACGGGCAAAAAGGGGACATTTCTACTTTGCCGCGACACCCCCAGGTTGAGGCTGTCGCAGCCAAATGAAAATGTCCTATTCTGCCAAGTAGAAATGTCCTACTCGTGGATCGGGCCGCCCCTCGCCATTCCCCTCTGGATGCACGGTGTTGCATCGCGGCCAGCCGTCAAGGCTACCCTTCGGCGCATTGAACCGCGCGGCCTTGACGGCACCAGGCCGCGATGGGAGAACGCACTGTGATGAGGGGAATGGCAAGCCTGTTCTGCCGCAGTTTCAGGCAAGCGGGAAAGCGGACATTTCTAACTGGCGTTGACACCCCCAGGTTGAGGCTTGCGCACCTCGTTCATACCTGATACAGTTTTCCGCAGTTCGTAACGAGTGTTCGTGAGGGGTGTATCATGATTCGATTCTCTGGAGTAATCTTCATCGCTCTTAGCCTGCTTTGCTTCGCCCCGGATCGGGCGATGGGGCAGGCATTTCAGGGCTCGGTTGTCGGCGCGGTGACCGATCCATCCAACGCCCCTATTAAGGGTGCT
>Ga0163144_10022015_pt1 | contig 12648 bp, 12 predicted proteins | sample OliLak19BULKMAT1_FD_123175 | JGI IMG/M metagenome (GOLD analysis project Ga0163144, IMG submission 123175) | Freshwater microbial mat bacterial communities from Lake Vanda, McMurdo Dry Valleys, Antarctica - Oligotrophic Lake LV.19.BULKMAT1 | ecosystem: Environmental > Aquatic > Freshwater >... | reverse complement strand
TCAGCCTGATCGCACTGTTCGTCTACCTGTTCGGCGCCTATGCCTACGGCGCGGCGACGGTGTTCGGCGTCCGCGGGTTGCTCCTCTGGAACCGAAGCGAACCACGTGAGCGCCCGGACGGGGAACAGGTCCCACTGGTCCTGTTTGCCATCAGCACTGTCTGGTTCCTCCTGCACACCGTGATCGAGTTCCGGAACCTGACCGGCGACACCACGCGCGGCTGGCTCGACCTCGGCACCCTGATGGTCTTCCTGTATCCGCCGGTGGTCATGCAGACCGTCTATCGCGAGGCGGCCTGCGACCCGCAGCCGCTGCCGCCGCGGATCTACCGTCACCTGCTGACGGCCATGTTTGTGATTTCACCGCTCATCGGCGTGATCACGGTGGCCGGCATTTTCGAGCTGATCGTCCTGCCGGTGGACATTGGCGCGATGATCGGCGTCTCGATCGGCACCCTCTTCATCCTCGCCAGCATCTACTCGACGGCCATCATGCTGCGGCGGCGGCCGACACCGACGCCGAACCAGGCGCGACTGCGGACGGTGATGATCGGGCTCTACATCGCGCTCGGCACCGTGTTCGTGGCGCTGCTCTTCCTGCAGGAACAGCGACTGCTGGTGGCCATCCTCGACCGGGTGGCGCGGTCCTCGCCGATCTACTTCCTGATTGCCTCGATCTACTTCGAGAACCGCTTCGAGTTCTACGATCTGGTGGTCAAGCGCGGCCTGCTGATCCTGTTCAGCGTGATCATGCTGGGGACGTTCTTCGCGGGGACGCTGCCGTGGCTGGTGGACCTGCCGGCCGGCGCCGCCCGGCCCTGGCTGTTCGCCGTCGCGCTGGTGCCGGTCGCGATGATCATGCCGTGGCTGCACACCAGCCTGGAGCGCTGGCTCGATCGCATCTGGCTCGGGCGCGAATTCACGCCGGTGGAGGCCGTGAAGCACGTCCTGCTCGCGATGCAGCCGGCCACCGACGAAGCGACCCTGGTGGCCGCTACTGAGTCGCGGCTGTGCGAGATCTTTGGCGCGCGGATCGCGGTGCTGCTGGGCGATCAGCTGCCGCCGGCCGGCCTCGCGATTGAATCGGAAGTCGCCATGCCGAGCCCGGGCTCGGGACTGGCCGTGCGCATTGCGGTGTTGCGGGTGCCCGGCATGCGGCCCATTTTGAGCGAAGACCTGGCGCTGCTGCGCTCGCTGGCGGGGGTGTTCGGCTTCATGCTCGAGAACTTGCGGCTGCAGCGGCGGCGGCAGGAGCAGGACCTGATTGCCCAGGACCTGCGGCTGCAGTCGAGCAAGTCGGAACTGAAGGCGCTGCGGGCGCAGATCAACCCGCACTTCCTGTTCAACGCGCTCAACGCCATTGCCTCGTTGATTCACACCGATCCCGCTCGTGCCGACGAAGCAGTTGAACAGCTCGCAGAAGTGTTTCGCTACACGCTGCGCCGTTCCGATTCTGAATGGGCGCCACTCGACCAGGAATTGACCTTCGCGCGCGCCTACCTCGACGTGGAGCAAGCGCGCTTCGGCCAGCGGCTGACCTGCACCATTGACTCGGATCACCTGTCGCCGGCGCCCAGCGTACCCTCGATGCTGCTGCAGACGCTGCTCGAGAACGCGGTCAAGCACGGGGTGTCGCAATCGCGCGAGCCCGGCCGCATTGACGTGATCGTGCGCACGACCAGCGGCGAGGTGACGATCGAGGTCCGCAACACCGGCCCCGGCGCCGAGGCCCGCGGACCGGCGCCGCGCGAGGGCGAAGGGTTTGGGCTGCACAGCGTGCGCGAGCGGCTGAAGGGCCACTTCGGCGACCACGCCACCTTCACCCTGACCCGTGACGAAGCGGCCGGCATCACCATGGCCCGCATCACCATGCCGCATGTCAGGATGGCGGCGTGATTCGCGTCGTGCTCGTCGATGACGAACCGCCCGCGCGCGTGCGGATGCGGCAATTGCTCGAGGCCGCCGGCGGCGTGCTCGTGGTCGGCGAAGCCGGCAGCGCCGTCGAAGCCCGCGACGTGATCCGCGAGACGCGGCCCGACCTGTTGTTCCTTGACGTCGAGATGCCCGAGGTCAGGGGCACGGCGCTCGCCGCCTCACTGCCTGAGCCGCGGCCGTTCATCGTGTTTGCGACGGCGTTCGAGAACTACGCGCTCGACGCCATTGCCGTGGATGCGACCGACTACCTGTTGAAGCCCGTGTCGCGAAGCAAGCTCGCGGCCACGCTCGATCGCGTGCGCGCGCGGCTGGCGAAGCAGACGGATCTCGAACGTGACGTGGCGGCGGGTTCGGCCGTGCAGTCGCAGATGTGGCCGGGGGCCTTGCCGGCGGTGCCGGGGTTCGACTGCGCCGCGGCGTCGTTGCCGGCGCGCGGTGTTGGCGGCGACTTCTACGACCTGTTTTCACTCGGCGATCCGCCCGATCGTAGAGGCGGGTCTTTAGACCCGCCTCCGGTCTGGGCACTGCTGCTGGGCGATGCGTCCGGCAAGGGCGTGGCCGCCGGGTTGGTGGCGTCGGCCGTGCAGGCCCGCGTCCACACGGCGGCGCGGCTGGCGAATCTTGCGCCGGCGGCCTTGATGGCGGCCGTCGATCGCGACGTCTACGCCACCACCGACGGTGCCCGCTATGCCACGGCCATCTACGCCACCCTCGATGCCGGCCTGCGGCGACTGTCGCTGGTCAATGCCGGGCATCCGGCCGTGCTGATCGCAAACGGCTCCACGCTGACGCGCCTCGAAGCATCCGGGCCCGCACTGGGGTTGATCTCGGCTGGCCAGTTCGCGGCGCACGACCTTACGCTTGAACCTGGCGCGCTGCTTGTCGCCTATACCGATGGCGTGAGCGAAGCCCGTAGCGAGGACGATGACGAGTTTGGCGAGGAGCGGCTGGCAGCCTTGCTGGCCGCCAACGGACAGTTGCCCGCCGCGCAGCTGTGCTCCGGCATACTGGATGCGGTGCGGCGCCACCGCGGCAGCCGGCAGGATCAAGATGATGTGACGGTGCTGGTGGTGAGATCCCTTCGACGTAGCTCAGGGCAGGCGCAATGATTCGCACGCTGTTGATTGACGATGAGCAGCCGGCACGCGAGCGGCTGAAGCAACTGCTCGGCGCCCACCCCGACATTGAGGTGGTCGGCGAGGCGGCTGATGGCATCGAGGCGGCCGAGCGCATTGCCGAGCTCTTGCCCGACCTGGTGCTGCTCGACATCCAGATGCCCGGCGCCAGCGGCCTGGACGTCGCCGCATCGCTTGGTCAGCCGCGACCGGCCGTGATCTTCTGCACCGCGTTCGATCAATACGCCGTGGATGCCTTCGAGCTGTCAGCGATCGACTACCTGTTGAAGCCGGTGAACCGCGCACGCCTGGCCGCGGCGCTCGATCGCGTGCGTTCGACGAAGCAGCCACGCGGCCGCGATCGGGCCATGGACGCCTTGTCGCAGGCCACCGGCCTCTCGCCGACCCGCTTTCTCGCCCGTCGCGGCGCCCGCTTCCGCGTCGTCCCCGTCCACGAAGTCGTGGCGTTTACCTTCGTCGAGGGCGTGACCCACCTGATCACCGTGACCGAACAGCTCACCATGCAACCGACGCTGGCGGCGCTGGCGCGGCGGCTCGACGCGACTACGTTTTTCCAGGTCTCGCGGACGGCGATCATCCGGCTGGATGCGGTCCGTGAAGCCAAGCCGTTTGCTGATGGCACCGGCGAGATCACACTGGCCAGCGGCACCACCATGCTGGTGGCCAGGCGGCGGTGGCGGGCGTTGCTGGATCGGCTTGAGGCTTGAGGCTTGAGGCTTGGGGGGCTTGGGGGGCTTGGGGGGCTAACCCGCCCGACCCGACCCACCAGCCCCACCCGGCCTCCCGTATAATCCCCCCATGATTTCTCGCCGCGACCTGTTCAGCCAGCTGGCCATGGCCGGCGTCGTTGCCCGCATGGCCCCTGAATCACTCTTCGCGCAGGCCCCGAGCGCCGCGCAGCGCTTCGGCAAGGAGAAGTTGCTGGTGCGCTCCATGCGGCCACCCGACTTCGAGACGCCGGTCGCGCTGCTCGACTCGTTCATCACGCCGAACGACCTCTTCTACGTCCGCTCGCACCTGCCGATTCCGGCGCCGCTCGACGCGGCCACCTGGGCCTTGAAGGTCGGCGGCGAGGTGAACTCGCCGCTGTCGCTGTCGATCGACGAGATCAAGAAGCTGCCGGCGGCCACGGTTACGGTGACGCTCGAGTGCGCGGGCAACGGCCGCGCCTTCTTCGAGCCGGCGGTGGCCGGCATCCAGTGGGAGAAGGGCGCCGTCAGCACCGCCCGGTTCACCGGCGCTCGCCTGTCTGAGGTGTTGAAGCGCGCGGGCGTGAAGACCACCGGCAAGAACGTCGAACTGCACGCCGCCGATCGTCCGCTCGGCACCATGCCAGCCTTCGTTCGCCAGGTGCCGATGCTGAAGGCGATGCACCCCGACACCATCCTGGCCTATGCCATGAATGGCGAAGCCATCCCCGCCGTCCACGGCTTCCCGCTGCGCGCCATCATCCCGGGCTGGGAGGGCGCGTACTCGGTAAAGTGGTTGAACGCGCTGAACGTGCTCGATAAGGACAGCGACAGCTTCTGGGTCGCGACTGGCTACCGCTATCCCAATCGCCGCGTCGCGCCCGGTGCGGCCGTGGATGCGAAAGACATGGTGCCGCTCACCGGCCTGGTCGTGAAGTCGCTGATCACCACGCCTGCCGCCGGCGCGTCGTTGGCCCCCGGCAAGGTCTCGGTGGCCGGCTTCGCGTGGGCCGGCGAGGCTGACATCACCAAGGTCGACATCTCGATCGACAACGGCGCGACGTGGACACCCGCGCGCCTCGTGGGCGAGCAGGCGAAGTACACCTGGCGCCGCTTCGAGCACACCTTCACGGTCAGCTCACCGCAGTCGGTGTTGATCCTGTCGCGCGCCACGGACTCCAAGGGCATTACGCAGCCAGCGGTCTCGCAGTGGAATCCCTCAGGCTATCTCTGGAATCAGTACGACTCGGTTCGGGTGGAGGTCAAAAGTGCTTAGGTGCTGGGGTGCTCGGGTGCTGGGGTGCTTGGGTGCTGTGGTGCTGGGTGCTCAGGTGCTGAGTGCGCAAACGCTGCCGGCCGGTCCTGGCGCGGAGGTGTTGAAGCAGCGCTGCGTGAGCTGCCACGAGAGCGACATCATCACGTCGCAGAAGCTGTCGCTGACCGGCTGGACCCGGTCGGTGGACAAGATGGTCCGCTGGGGCGCCGCCATCACACCGGCCGAGCGCGAGGTGTTGCATCCGTACCTGGCGGCGAATTTCGGCCCCAAGCCGGCAGCCTCGCATGCAACCACTGATGCCGGAGCGGCGTCCTACAAGCGAGCATGCAACACCTGCCACGACGCCGACATCATCGAGCAGCAGAAGCTGTCGCGAACCGGCTGGACCCGTTCGGTCGAGAAGATGATGCGCTGGGGCGCCACGATCGGCGCCGACGAGAAGGAACCCCTGATCGAGTACCTGGCGGCACGCTTCGGTCCACGATAGGTTTCATGTGCTGATTGGTCTCGCGGCCGTCATCGCGCTCGGCATCATCCTGTGGCTGGTCTCGCTCGCCGTGCGCGATTCCAGCATCGTCGACATCGCGTGGGGCCCGTTGATCTTTTTGATCGGCCTCACCTATTACCTGGCCACTGACGCACCTGGCTCGCGCGCCCGCCTGATCGTGGTGCTGGTCGCGCTGTGGGCCGTCCGCCTCGCCGCGCACATCGGCGCCCGCAACCTTGGGCACGGCGAAGACTTCCGCTACGCCGCCTGGCGTGCGCAGCATCCCGACACGTGGTGGATCCGCAGCTACTTCAAGGTGTTCCTGTTGCAAGGCGTGATCGCGTGGATCGTCGCCATGCCGCTCTTCTACGCCATCACCACCAACGCGCCGTCGGGTTGGACGAAGTGGGATTGGGCGGGCGTGGCGTTGTTCGCCTTTGGGTTTCTGTTCGAAGCGATCGGCGATGAGCAACTGCGACGCTTCAAGGCCGACCCGAACAACAAGGGCCGCGTCATGAACACCGGCCTGTGGCGCTACACGCGGCATCCCAATTATTTTGGCGAGGCCGTGTTGTGGTGGGGCATCGGCCTGATCGGCGTGGCCGCGGGTGGATGGCTCGGCCTCGCCGGCCCGGCCATCATTACCTTCTTGCTGCTTCGCGTCTCTGGCGTCGCGATGCTCGAGAAGACGTTGAAGGAAACCAAGCCCGGCTACGCCGACTACATTGCTCGGACGCCATCGTTCTTTCCCTGGCCGCCTCGGAAAGACAACGGCGCGCCACTTCGATAGAATCAGCCCGTGAGGGAGTTGGCTCAGTTGCTGAACGAGATGCAACAGGCCGGGGTCATTCGGGCCTACGCGCTGTTCGGCGCTACGGCCCAGATGCGCTATACCGAGCCCGTCGCCACATTCGATGCCGACGTCCTGGTGGCGACGGTGGATCCGGCCCGTCTGGACCAGCTCACTGACATCTACGCGTTTTGCGCCTCGAAGGGCTACCACCCTGACGGTGAAGCGATCCGAGTAGGCGTCTGGCCCACGCAGTTCGTACCAGCTTTCAGTCTGCTGACCGAAGAAGCGTTGGATCAGGCGGTGACGGTCGACTACGAAGGGGTGGCCATACGGGTGGTGAGCGCCGACCATCTTGCGGTGATTGCGCTGGGCGTTGGGCGAGCGAAAGATCTGACGCGCGTACTGGCGTTGCTGGAATCTGGAAGCGTCACGCGAGAATCCATCCGTGCACTCGCTGAGCGGCATGGCCTCGGACAGACGTGGCAGCGTTTCGAGAGCAGGTTTCTGAATGACTGAAGTCGAGCGCTTGCTGCAGCGTCAGGCGGCGTGGCAAAAGAGCCGCACGCAGTTGACCTGGCCGGAGAAGATCCGCATCGCCGAGCAAATGCGCGACAGCCTGAAGCAGTGGCGCATCCAGGATCCCTCGGCGACCGGGCCTGTGCAGCAGAGCGAGGGTGATCGATAAGGCGCGCTCAGTCGGTCGCCTCAATACCTGGTCGAGTGCCGCTCGGGCAACCACCACGACCGGCGCATCCTAGACAAACGCGGCCAATTCGATAAGTTTGATGACCGCTCGTCTCGGCAGTATGATTCTAGTATGAGGATCACCAAGTCCCGGCTGACCGTGACCATCGACCCCCATCTGGTCAAGGCGGGGCAAGCCGCCGTTGCTGCGGGACAGGCCGATACGTTCAGCGCCTGGGTCAATGCGGCGCTGACCGAACAGGCGACCCGGCAGCGTCGGCTGGATGCGCTGGGTGACGCGATCGCTTCGTACGAAGCCGAGTTCGGCGTCATCACCGCGGAGGAACTGACGGCGCAGGCTAAGGCCGACCGGCCGGCCGCCAGGGTCGTGCGGAGCCGGCAGTCACGTCCTGCCAAAAGCCGACGACGGGGCGCAGCATGAGCCTGATCCTCGACGCTGGAGCCTTAATCGGCTTGGACAGAAACGACCGGGCCATGTGGCGACGGCTGAAAGCGGCGTGGTTGGCCGGCGCCGCTACCCTCTCGCATGGCGGTATTGTCGGGCAGGTGTGGCGCGGTCGCGGCCCTCGGCAATCGCGCCTTGCCAGTGCGCTGATGGGCATCGAGGTGCGACCGCTCGACGAGACCTTGGGACGCGCCGCTGGCGAGCTGTTGGCCGCAACCCGGACGCGCGATGTCATCGACGCCGCCCTGGTGTTGCTGGCGAGCGATGGCGATCAGATCGTGACGTCCGACGTGACCGACATCGCGCGTCTGGCCACGGCATCTGGACGCCGCATCGGGGTGATTCGCGCGTGAGGTCTTATGTTCGGCATCAAGGTGAGTTTCTGACGATTTGATACACTGCGGATCTGGTGGTAGATACCCCTGCTCCGCAGCATTCCCCCCGCTGGCTCCTCCCGCTTCTTCTGCTCCTGTTCTTTGGCTCTGGCGTGTGCGCGCTCGTCTACCAAGTGATGTGGCTGCGGCTGCTGGCATTGGTGTTCGGCGTCACCGTGTATGCCGCCAGCACCGTGCTGGCCGGGTTCATGGCGGGCCTCGGCGTGGGCAGTTTCGTGGCCGGGCGGCTGGCCACGCGCATCACGCGGCCGCTGGCGGCGTTCGGTGTTGCCGAGGTCCTGGTCGGCATCACCGCCTTCGTGTCGCCGATCGTGCTCGATGCGCTGACCGGCGTCTGGGTCTCGATTCATCCGTCGCTGCCCGACTCGCTGGCGGTGATCACGACCATTCGCTTCGTCGTCGCCTTCATCGTGTTGATCGTGCCGACGTCGCTGATGGGCGCCACCCTGCCGCTGGTGATCAAGTCGGCGGTGGCCCGCGAGGATCGCATCGGCGGACGCATCGGCCTGCTCTACGCCATCAATACCACCGGCGCGATCGTCGGCGCCCTGGTCGCAGGCTTCTACCTGATCTCCGAGGTGGGCGTCCATCTGTCGTTCCGTCTGGCCGCGATCGGCAATATTGCCATCGGCGTGATTGCGTTGGTCGCAGCGTATGCCATGCCGCCGCAGGTCGCCAGCACACCCAACCAGCCCGACCAGCCCCACTCGCCCAACCAGCTCACCCCCGGCCAGCGCCGGGTCGTGCTGTGGACGTTCTTCATCTCGGGTGTGATGTCGCTGGCGCTCGAGATCATCTGGTTCCGCATGCTGGTGGTGTTCCTGCGGCCGACCGCCTACGCCTTCACCATCATGCTGGCGTGCGTGCTCGCCGGTATTGCGCTGGGCAGCGCGATGGCCGCTCCCGTCTTGCGCAGGCGCGGCCGCTGGTTGCCCGTACTGGCCGTGGTGCAAGGGCTGATCGGGGTCACCGCGGTGCTGTCGTTCAACGCGCTGGCCCGCAGCCAGGCGGTGGCCGAGGTGGCGACGCCGTGGTTTGCGGCCATGGGCCTCAACACCTACCTCGCGCCGCTCGTGGCGTCGAGCCTGGTCGCCATGCTCCCCACCATGCTGTTGCTCGGCCTGGCGTTTCCGATTGGCATGTCGCTGTGGGCCGGTGATGACACCAGCGACGAGACCAGCCGGCGCGTGGGCGCGTTCTATTCACTGAACGTGTTTGGCGCGATCCTGGGCTCGGTGCTGGCCGGCTTCGTCCTGTTGCCCGCGATCGGCTCGCGCCACAGCTTGATCGTCGTGTCGGCCCTGGCCACCTCGTCGAGCATCGCGCTCGCCTGGTCGCAGCGCGCCACGCGGCCGTCGTTCGCCTACGCCGTGATGGGCCTGGCACCCGTACTGTTCGGCGTGGGCGCGATGTGGGCGGTGGAACCCTTCGACGTCGCGTTCGCACGTTTCCATCGCAACGAGACACTGGTGTGGCGCCAGGAAGGCGTGCAGACGACGGTGGCGGTGCACGATCGCGGTGGCAACCCGCCCATGCGGATCATGTTTCTCGACGGCAACCACCAGGCGAACAACTCGCCCGGCACGGCCTTCATCCACCATCGGATTGGCGCGCTGCCGGTGATGCTGCATCCGGCGCCGACCACGGTACTGGTCATCGGCCTCGGCGGCGGCGCCACGCCAGGCGCCGTCGCCCGTTACAACGTCGATGTCGACGTCGTCGAACTATCTGCCGCGGTCGTCGCCGGCTCGGCGTTCTTCAAGGACATCAACTTCGACCTGCTGTCGCGCCCCAACGTGCACCTGCGCGTGGACGATGGCCGCAACTTCATGATGATGGGCCGGAAGAAGTACGACGTGATCACGGCCGACATCATCCTGCCGCGCCATGCCGGCGCCGGCGCGCTCTATTCGAAGGAGTACTACGAGCTGGTGCGTTACTCGCTCGCCGAGGGCGGACTCGCCATGCAGTGGAACGAAGCCGACTCGATGACTGAGTACAAGCTGCTGCTGCGGACCTTCGTGTCGGTGTTTCCCTACACCACGCTGTGGGCCGATGGCGGCCTGATGCTCGGCAGCACCAAGCCTTTCACCATCAGCCAAAGCGCGTACAACGCCCGTCGCGCCGGTTTCGACTTGCTGAACTGGGACCTGGCGACGCTGAAGCGCATCTACTCCGCTGGCCCAGAGGAGATCCGCGAGTTTCTCGGTGACAGCGGGCCGCTGCTGACCGACGACAAGCCGGTGATCGAGTACTTCCTGTCGCTGCCGAAGAATGACTTGCCGGGCGGCTACACGGGGAAGCAGGCCGTGTTCGAGAAGCTGCTGACGCCGTAGGGGGCGCCGCCTCACGGCGGCGCTGGGGCTCGCCTCGCCGGAGCCTTCGGCGAAGGCGGGCTCGTGGGGGTCGGGGCTTCGCCCCTCCTACGCGGCCACCTGCCTCACCTGTAGTTCCAAGGCATCGTAGTGAGCGGGTGCGAGATACCCAAGGCGCCGAGCCGCGTGTAGGCCATACCCAACCTCCGCGAGGGAGGCCGAGGCGATGTTCAAGAAGTGAAATTTCTCCTTTCGATATTGGCGCGCATATCCCTCCACAATATTCGCAGGAACTGAGTACGCCGCCCGCCGGAGCTGTGAAGAAAGTTCGTACCGTTCCTCTCGCGGCAATTGTTTCTGCGTCAGCTGGTGAATCTCGATGAACAGGTCGTCCGCGCGTTGCCAGGCGATCAGGGTGTGGTGTTTGAGCATGAGGGCGTGGCAGCAATCCGGATGCCACGCTGGGGCTCGGGCTTTGCCCTTCGTGGGGTCGGGCCTTCTTCCTCCGCGTCCTAAGGCGCCTCGACGGACAGGTGGCGTCCCATGGGATCTCTTACCTCGACTCACCTTCGACCGAGACGCGATTTCTATATTTATCCATGACTGGGTATTCAAAGCGGTGGCCATTCGCCGTGCTTTGAGCTCCAACTCGTCGTAGGTGCCCCTCAGGAGTGCGACACACAAGTGGCGGGCAGGACAATGGGCCTTAACGCGGCGACAAATATTCGCCTACTTTCCGCACGAAGTCCCAAATATCTCCCTGCCGGCCCTCAGTAGATTGGAGGTGAAGTGCCGCGGCATTCGCCCACGCCCATTTCTTGTCCTTAGATTCCTCGATCTTCTCGTTCGGCAGCCACTCTTCCAGTTCCCCAACCGGAACGAGAAAGACTCCACATGCCTTGAGCTGGCTCAGGAGCTCGGCCAGTTGCGCCCTCTGGTCAGCGGGAAATGAAGAGAGCCCGCCCCGTTTCAGCTTCCGCATTCTGTCCAACTGTGAGCCTATTTTGCTCAACTCTCGGCGGAGGGCAACGTCAGCGTCACCGTCCCACGATTCGCTAGTCCCAGCCAGCTCGGCGAGCCTCGACCGCACCTCGCGAGGCTCGATCGTTGGCGGCAGCTTCTTAATGCCCTCAACAATTGACGTCGCCATACCAACAAGGTGCTCTAGCTTTTCTTGAGATGTCATAACTTCGAGAACCCGTCGAAGTTTGCGCAAGTCGGCAATCAAGTCCAGGTCGGCAATAACGGCAACCGGAATTTTCAGAGTTCGATATAGCTTGCAGGTATCAGCGATTCCGCCGGTGCCCCCAACCGTTGCAAAGTGCACATCGAGCTTCAGTTCAGCTGAAAGCAGCTCCTATGCCGTCTGATACACAAGACGGTCGCCGTCTGCCTCTATCACCACTACCGACTGCGCGAAAATACCGTCGAGGACTGACTCAGCGCGAACGGTCGGCTTCTCAACTGCCTCAGCGAGGACTGCTGCGGGAACTAAGTGCGCCGAAAAACGGCTTCCGACGCGGACCAATCGGACGACCTGAATATTTGTGCCAGTCTGAATGACACCACGCAAGATCTGGCTGCTATGTGTCGCGACCAACGTAACTGTTCCGGAGGAGGATGTCGGGTAAGGTGACTCGCTCCAGAGGGTTGAATTGGGAGGGTTCAGTCATTTACTCATCCATGAGCGGCTTTGCCGACTCAGCAAATTCTGTCTCTTGCGCGAAGACCATGCGGGATTCTCGCACACGTCGCCGTTAGGGTTCGAGAATGGCAAGAAAATCAATGCCACCAAGCACTTCCCGAACGAGATCGCTGGGTTTTTCCGTCGCTAGGTTGCCGAGCGTCAGCCCCAAAGGCCATCCGAACGTTGCCAGACGAATGGGGTGTGGTGCTTGCGCATGCGCCGGAAGGAGCAATTGGTATTCCACCCAAGAGGCGCGTAGGTGCGGAACCCCACGAGTGGCCCCAGGCCACGAGCCTACGCGCGCGTTCCACGCTGGCGATCGAGTTCCGCGGCCCTCGCGAGCGCGGTCGTCACGACTGTGGCCGGGGCGCCGTGTAGTTCCAGCAACGTGATCGCGTTTCGAGTCGTCGCGGGGCCCGGGGCCAAGCGGTGATCGAACATCAGGCCGTCGGGACCAATCGTGTCGGTGAAGTGAAACGCTTCGAACTCGTCACGCAACAGCTCGACGAGTTCGGCGTCGTGTGTCGCAGCCAGCACCACGTGATGCTTGCTAGCGCCTGAGCCTCTGACTAGCTCTCTGAGCACCGCCTCACCCGCCGCGATGCGTTCAACCGCGTTGGTGCCCCTGAACAGTTCATCGAACAGGAACAGGTGCGGCCGTTCTGACGTGCTCGCCTTCACCCTCGCTAGCACTTCTTCGACTTCAACGATGTAGTAGCTCTTACCGGCAATCAGGTCGTCCGACCGCCCGATGCAGCTTTGCACCACCAGAACCGGGGCGTGGTA
>Ga0163144_10022013_pt1 | contig 12651 bp, 18 predicted proteins | sample OliLak19BULKMAT1_FD_123175 | JGI IMG/M metagenome (GOLD analysis project Ga0163144, IMG submission 123175) | Freshwater microbial mat bacterial communities from Lake Vanda, McMurdo Dry Valleys, Antarctica - Oligotrophic Lake LV.19.BULKMAT1 | ecosystem: Environmental > Aquatic > Freshwater >... | reverse complement strand
TTCTTTGTTGTGCATCAATTGTACTGGTAGGTGTCTTACAAGAAGGATACTCCTGTACTCAAAGGAGTGTCGCTCGACATTCGACCGGGCGAGAAGATCGGTTTGGCTGGACGCACGGGCAGTGGCAAGAGCACGTTCATGCTGTCCATGCTTCGCATTCTGGAAGCGGACGAGGGAACCATCTCCATCGACGGCATTAACATCGCTTCGTTAGGACTAGACGATCTACGAGGCCGCGTTGCTATCATCCCCCAGGAGCCAGTCTTGTTTTCGATGTCTCTTCGAATGAACGTCGACCCGGCTGAACGATTTCCAGGTTTTACGTCCGCTTCATTGTATTGTGTCTGCGCCTCGGTAACTGTATGCATGCTGACGCGCAGATGTCGACATTTGGGAGGCACTGGAAATGGTTCAATTGAAAGAATACGTCAGCGCGTTGCCGGGAAAGTTAGACTTTGTTTTGTCCGAAAATGGCGAGAACTTTTCTGTCGGGCAACGCCAGATGGTCCGTCTTTCTATTATATCATGGTCCCAGAGTGCTGACTTTTGCTGACTTCTGCCCACACTACTTCATCTGTAGGTTTGTCTTGCGCGTGCGTTACTTCGCAAGCCCAAGGTACTGTTATTGGACGAGGCTACCGCGTCGATCGATATGGAGTCCGACTTCCGGGTGCAGCTGGTGCTCCGGAGGTGTTTTGCAAGCGCGACTGTGATCACGGTCGCTCATCGCTTGAAGACGATCATGGATTATGACCGCATTGCAGTATTCGATAGTGGTGTGCTTGCGGAGTTTGGACGCCCTACTGAGCTGTTGGAAGACGAACGAGGCCTGCTTTCTCAGTTTGTGGATGCTCATGGCAAGGTGGGTCATGGTGCTTGCTCGTGCACACTTTCAAGGCGGGCAGTGTTCATGTACTCGTTTTGTGTTGGGATTTGCTCCTCCCCCAGGTATATGCCACGATGCTTCGTCAGCTTGCTCGAGGGGAGCTGGACCTTGCTGCGGTGAAGGAAGTGGAGGCCTGATCGTGACATTGCTGCCCTCCTTCTTGGCTGGAACTCGCTGGTCCCAGCCGCTTCACCACACCACGGCGACGCACTATACTGGTTGCGAGGTGCGCATGCATTGGCGAGCTGGAGATGGATGACCTTGCCATCGATATGGATGTGGGAGATTAGTGGATCGACGTCGCAAATTAAACAGCATGCTACTTAGTACTATCAATTCAAGCTGACACTGAGCCACAATGATCCCACGAATCTAATGCATGATGCAGATTCTTAGTCTGATCCTACCTCGCAAACTCCGGGAACTCCGTCGGATGCGACCCCTAATTTACGATGTCAGCCTACTATTGTTTTCACGTCAACGTACCTTCGTTCGCCGCAGACGATCGTTCAAATCATGTAAGCACAGCTGGTGCGATGGCGTCACGCTAGCAATCGCTCTCCGCGGTGCTTCATCTGTCACGGGTCCGTGTTGAACCTGAGGTGGCTTGTCTTTTGTTTTCCTTCATGCTACCAGGTCGAAGCTACTGGCCGTGGTTGTTGCACTGTGTGTGTTGGCGGCTGTGGATGCCAAGGTGTTGTCCACCCGCACTGCGTATCCTGCTACCTGGACGCAAGGAGTATGTGTTGTCTTGTTCCAGTTGCAATTGCATGTAGTATCTCACCATGAGTCGTTGTGGTTGTCAGGATCGTGCATCTCCTTTGCATCCCATCAACTTCATCGTCGCTTTGCGCCAGCGCAACTTAGACGTGCTCGAGTCTACCTTTTGGGGTGGTATGAATGGACAGTCTTCAACACTGTTGATAGGTCGTTTGTTCATCTCCTTGTCCCACCTGCAGTGAGCGATCCTCGCAGCCCCAAGTATCAGAACTTCATGACGCCCGAGCAGATTTTGGAGATCGTTGCCCCGCCCAAGGCTGAGCACGATCAAGTGGTAGCCTGGCTGAAGGCTCATGGTGCTCGCAACATCAAGTCTCATGGCGATGCCCTGGATGTGCACACCAACGTTGCCGTTGCTGAGCGTTTGTTCGGCACCAAGTTTTTTCACTTCACGCACAAAGAGGGTATGTCATCGGACCATAGCGTGACTCGCTCGAAACAGCTTTCAGTAATCTGTACTTCCGTGTTGATAGATGCCGCTCGCAACATCGTCCGTCAGTTTGGTGCTGTCACCATCCCTGACGAGCTCGGCGAGATGGTGCACATGGTTGCTGGTCTGTCCGAATTCCCCATCCCTCACTACCGCTCGATTCCGTCTCCTCTTTCCAATGGTACTTTCGAAGGCAGCTCTGGCGGTGACTCCTTTTTCCTTACATCGATGCTTACAATTGGTTGCAGGCATCGGCATCATTCCTGAGACCGTTCAACAGATGTACCAAACTCCTAACTACACCGAGGTGACCATTTCCTCCAACACATCCAACGGTGTCATCGAGTTTGAGGCCCAGTACTTTAGCCCTCAGGACCTTGGTGCGTGCTCTCCTGGCCACCCCCATTTATGTTATATGTGTCTAATTGTTGTGATCCCGCTCTGGTGTGGATGTTTTGACGGATGCAGCCACTTTCGCCAAGGATTGCGATCTGACGATCCCCCCCGTGCCGTCGAATCAGATCGTGGGTTTCAACGATCCCTCCTCCCCTGGTATCGAAGCTGAGCTCGATATCCAGTACGTTGCTGGTGTTGGTCTCAAGGTCCCCAGCTGGTTCTGGATCGAAGGTGGCACCACCTGGCTTTACGGCTATGCCACCCACTTCTTCAACACCGCCAACGTGCCATATGTGGTATCGATCTCGTATGGCTGGTCCGAGGCGGATCAATGCGAGGACGGCATTGGCGCACAAGAGTGCCAGCAGTTGGGCGTCAACTCTCAGGGCTACGTCGCTCGGGTGAACACGTATGGCACCGGATGGTGCTGGGGCTTTTGGCCGATTGCTTCTTAATGCTTGTGGTGCTTCGTTCTGCATCGCAGCGAATTCCAGAAGATTGGTCTGCGCGGTATCTCGATCGTGGTTGCTTCCGGTGACTCTGGTGCCAACGGCCGCACTGACCCCGACTGCACCATGCCGACCCTGTTGCCCGACTATCCGGCGGCTTCTCCTTTTGTCACCAGGTGGGTACCTCGGTTCATTGACTGGTGAACAATGCCACATGTTCCAAGCGGCATTGTGTCCGTTCTTTTGTAGTGTTGGTGCCACTCAGGTCAACAACGCCCAGTCTAAGTTTGAGAAGCTGCCCCCGATCTGCTTCGGGTATCAGTGCGTCTCTGGCGGTACGGAGGTGGCCGTTACCTACGACCAGGCAAACTTTGCGTCTGGCGGTGGTTTCTCTAACGTCGGTGCCCAGCCTAGCTATCAGACCGCCGCGGTCACTGCTTATCTGTCCTCTGGTGTTGCGCTACCGCCCGCATCCTATTTCAACAAGACTGGTCGTGGTTACCCCGACGTTGCTGGCTTCGGTCTGTATCGGTGCTTGTACGGCCAAGAGTAGCAGTGTGCTTATCCGTGTGTTGCTCGCAGGCTCTGACGTGTTGATCATGTCGGGTGGCGAGGCTGAGCCCGTTGGTGGAACTTCTTGTGCCTCTCCGATTGTGGCAGGTACGCTCTCATGCGTTTTTCGTCTTTCGTTTACTGTCAGCCCCTTTCTCACTGGGTTCGTTTATCAGGTTTGGCTTCTCTTCTCAACGACTACTCCTTGAAGACATCTGGCAAGCCTTTGGGTTTCTTGAACCCGCTGTTCTATCAAGCACAGGCTGATGACCCCTCCACTTTCCACGACATCACCGTACGATATTCTACGATATTCGTTTTCGATCGCTGCCGTTGTCAGTTCTGAAAATTGTGCTTGGTGTCACTCGTCTAGGTCGGTGACAACAAGTGCACTGAGGACGGTTGCTCTCCTACCTGCAAGGGCTTCTTAGCCACGAAGGGTTGGGACCCCGTCACTGGCCTGGGTACTCCTCAGTACCCTGCTCTGCTGGCATACTTGCAGAAGACCTTTGCTCGCAAGGTACACAGCTTTTACGTTACGCGCACATACATCCTTGCGCACGATTCTCACATTTCTGTCCATGTCGTAGGCATCTGCAACTGTGATGGCCTAAAGCTGAGTCATCCATCTGTCTTGACATCTGCGTGCGTATTTGACATTGCTTTGACGTGTCCTACACGGACCTGGCCCGGTCGTGCGCAACGCCTTTGTTTTCGCTTTGTGTTGTAATGTGATGAAAGCCAATACACTTTCTGATCATGACATGAAGTAGTATCTTCAAGAGTGTTATGGATTATGAGACCGGTGGAAGGCGAGTCGGTTAACAAACTTTGCAGCACGTGTCGCCGACTTTGGAACAGCACACGTTCACCTTGGCGGGCTCGCAGGGCTGAAGGGATCCCATTTTCATCTGCACGCAAAAGTTATGAGCTTGCGCAATTAACGAAAACACAAACAAGCCTTACCGAGCCGATGACAGGGTTGCTGCAAGCTCCCTTACTGCAACACTGCTGATCAGGAGTGGTGCAGCACGTGGTTGTTCGCAACACCGACGTGCATGTGGAAGCCTGATGATGGAACCCGCGAGTCAATCAAGCGTCAAGATATGGATTCAACCATTCGTGCACCATACCAGAACTTCGGCGCAAGAAGACTTCGGTTGACAGCAAGACGTGAGATGTTCAGCATCTGTAGAACAGCATTTGGAAGCACGGACGGCGTCGTCGCAGCCAGCAATTTTTGCTACCAACATCTTTTTGCCGGACTTTCATGATATGCACATCCCAGAGTCAGCTTGATGCCGGTGTCAGTGAGAATTCGCAAGAGTAAGCCAGCGATCCTACCGTGGGGTCAGTGATGGAGGACCCAGGCTCTAAAGCACCGCCATACTCGGTCTCGCTTTCGATTTCAGCAGAGAGCTGAGATGATGAACTCCGGGTCAGCATGCCCTGTCGGCCGCGGCCACGGATTTGCAGAAGCAACCCCACACGTCACAGTACCTGATTGTTGACAGTGTGCCCGGTTTCGAGCAATGCCGTTTTGACTGCGCAGGAGCTACAGCATGCAGTGACAGCGGACGTGCAGCAGGTGGCGGAGCGCTGAGAAGCCGGGCAATCCGCATCCGTGTGAGTGATCTGCGCCGCACAAGCAATGGTAAGGTTCCACAAAAACAACCAACATCAATGCCACCCCTCAGCTTTACCATGTCCGCTTTTTCGATTTTTCGACATGACAGATCAGTGCAATTGTTCAATTTCAGAGCGCCCATGTTCATCTGGAGCGCAAGGAGCGTTGACGGCGACCGTCGCATCACTGATTCAGCGAAGGCTTAAACGTACCGCGCCAACAGTAGAGTTGCCACACGGCTTGCTGCAGCACGGAGTTTTCTCATTGAAGCAACATCGCTTGGCTTTCTTTTCATCGGTACAGTCCCCATCCAGAGGCCCTTGGGACGCTTCCTGTCACCGCGAATCCAAAGTGAAGCAACGCTCCGACAAAGCCTCAACGGTACGACTTACAGCGGTGACAAAGCGGGCATTGGATCCCAATGGTTGTGAGCACTGGTTGCAGCACCGTTCTTCCGTTGAAGAACAACAAACGGTGGCCTATCCAAAATGCTTTGGTCTGAAAACAGTGATCAAATATTGGGTTTGACGCTCTACATACCGTGCGCTTCACACATGAGTCTGTGTACGTAGGCTCGACGTAGCACTTCTTATTGCAGCATGTGTCTTCGGCAGTCTTGCAACACCGGTCACTGTGCAAATCGTCATGCGATCAGCAAAAGCTTTCGCAGGTACACGCGATTGCATCAAGATCACACACCTGATAGCAGCTGTGCAAGAGCTGGAGGAGACTATCTGCAGGGTAGCCGCACAGGCGTCCTTTTGAACACAGCAAGTTGTAGTATGGTCACTGCCGCTACCGCAGCAACCCGCCTGAACATGTCAAACAGCCCCCGGCATCAGTTCGAAGATAGATGGCCTTGAAGTACACAACCAAGTGCTGACCGCTGTGCGCTTCTCTGGTGTACAATCGATGATGGCTGTAATCAAACGGGGACCGGCCGTTGGATTAAGAACGCCTTGGGGTGCTTGTTCCTCTGTCAATGTGACAGCACCCACCGCGATTGCAAACGCAAACAGGATGCAAATAGCACGCATGGTGTGCTATCTGGCTTGCAGACTGTGAATTATAATATTACGATCAAAGACAATTCCGCCACCCCAAAACAAATTGATCGTGAGTCATCTGAGCTCCTATTGTCCATTAGGAACCTTATCTTATCTGACTGATCTTTCCTCAGGGATCTTAGTTTGAGTTTGCTTGACTTGTAATGTCAAAAATCCAACCATAATGCAAACGAACGCTGTCAGAAGACAAGTTGTTTGGTTACAATAATTGCTGCGAGGTTACTTGGCCAGCTGATTGTTCGGGGTACCGCGACGAAGCACGGTGTTCAAAACACGCTGCACAGGCGTGACCGAAGGTGAAAACGAGTTCGTCTTGGTCGCAGTTTGTGACGCAGGTGTCGCACTCAACGGAGCTTGTACAGCGTTCGCGGTAACTCCATCAGTTGAGGCCTGGGCAGATGCTACCGTCCCCTTGATCGACATGAGCTTGGTCCCAGTCGAATTATTAGAGCTCGTCGCGTTGGTTGAAACAGAAACGGTTGTAGCATTTGCGGGGGCGGTATTGTTTACTACAGCAGCGACGACAGTGGTGGCGTTCGATGCAGCGGCGCTCGTGGCGTTGGTCGCAGTGCTGTTCGAGCTACCAGTAGACGCCGATGCAGTACCGTTGTTCTGATTCATCTTGCGAGCTGGAGTAGCAACTACCTGCTTAACGGACCCAACCGCTTTAGGCGCAGTCGAGTTGGAGGCAGCCGCAGAAGAGTTGGAGGCAGCAGCGGAAGCGTTGGCGACGGTGGTGGTGCTTGCAGCGGCAGTTGCGTTCACAGCGACGGTAGTGTTCACGGCCGCAACAACGGTGGCGTTTTTGGAAGACGTAGCACTTTGAGTAACAGAGTCGCTTGCTGATGAAGGCGTTGTTGCGTTCGAACTCGTGGTCGTGTTCGCGGTTCCAGTTGCGTTGGCGGTCACGGCCTGCGCAGTGAGGGACCGACCAGGCGTACCCTTGCGTGCAATAATGCCTGACTGCACTGCCGTTTGCAGCGAAGGTTGCACGCTGACTTTCCCCGATTCAGTGGATGCAACAGGGTCAAGGACTTGCTGAAGATCAGTCATTCGGTCCCTACGAACGAAAAAGTAGAAACGTGAAACAGTGTAGAGAGTCGTTTTGATGATGTACAATCTGAGAATCATACCCATTCGCAACTGCTGCTGCCAACAGCAGCGTAATCGCTACAACCCAACGCATGGTGGCTTCGCAATCCTTGTATTATACCAGATCCGAATTCCGACTCCGACGACTGTGTGTCTCTCACGTGCAGTATAAAAGACGCCATGCGTTGGCTGCTTGCTCTTGTAGCATGCACGGTTTTCTTTGGAGGGTCAAGGTTCGTCAGTCAATGTTTGGTTTACAGGATGGATGCGTGCTCAAGATGGCGTTTTCGGTGTTTTTTAGTGCAAACGAACATGATTCGTTCACAGACGCCCTTCAAGACCTTCGAGCATCTTTTTCGGAAGCAGACGCTGCACTTGACCGCGCCAAAGACGCAGACGCTGCATCCTTTCGATTCAGACGGTTTGTTGGTGTCACTTACTGCGTGGGGGGCTCAATCCTAATGCGCCACTTCGTTGTTGCAGTTTGACGACGGGATCGGTTACGCCCAAGTCTTCCGAACCGGTTCGTCCTTTTAGTTCTACGTGAATCTGTTTGAGCACAAGGAGAGACGTAACCTTGCACGCCGCATCTATGTTGTGATCCAGACATCTGAGATTCAGTCGGTCTCCCAATGGGTCCAGCAAACCATACAAGTGCAACCTTCTGTGGATCTTGAGGCTATTGACGCCGTGCTTTCTGGCATATCGAGCTCGTTGGCGTCTTTGACCTCGCGTCAGCAAAAGGTGCGATGTATTACGAAGGAGTGATTCCTTCATGCGCTAATAACGTGCTGACTGCAGACTGATACGCGTTTGAGAAAGATGCAGTCGGATGTGACGATAGCCGATCTATCAGGAGATGTCACTCGAAATCTCTTGAAGGTTGGTTCAAACGAGAGCAATTGATCCATTGCGCACCCTGACTCTGCCTTTTCCGTTCAACCAGATTCAAAGAATGAAGAGAGACCAGCTAGTCTCCAAATTGACAGGCACTTCTAGCAATCTCTACCTTCTGGCGAGCACCCGCGACAATCGTAAACAGTTGGAGGGTTCGTGTCTTTAGATTCCCGTTGATCATTTCAAAAGACGTTCATCTCATGTCAATCCGTGGCGACAGATCTACGCTCAAAACAAAAAGAAGAAACAAGCTTACTGCAACAAGCAGATACCGAACTGGGTACAACCACATGTACACAGACATGTCGCTGTTTGTGGCTCACACGCAGTAACTGATTATGAACAGCTGCATTAACGTCCAAAAGCCAAAAGGATAAAGTGGAACGAGACACACTGCTTTCGGCCACCGCATCGAAACAGCAAGAGTTAGTCAAAGTCACGGAGATTGTCACAAAGCTGGCATCTGATACGACCGACCTGCGCAGGTACCAAGATGCAATATTTTTGTTTATTTTTTGCGTGGATTGATTGTCAGCGCTCACGTGTGATGTATCAGGTTGCAACAAGCGATGACTTCCCGACTGAGCAGGCAACGAGCTCCCTCAAATCTGAAAGCATCTGCGCAGATCTACGCACAATGGAAGAGCCAACTCGATCCGATTTTGTTGCGGCATGCTGATCTTCTGCCGAAATCCTACCCCGTATCGAACGGACAGAATTTGGCGATGCTGGCAAGAGCGGGGGACAGGAGGAAGCTAAGTGGAAGCGTAGCCGACCCGTCAAGCGATCACAACACAACAGCTGAAGGCAACACGTCTACAAACGTGCAGCCAGCTGGGACGAACACAACGCAACTCACGATAGTCGACGTTTTAGTGCCAAGCCAGTCAAATGCAACAAACGTCACGGCAGCGCCATCGAACAGCGCAGCGAGCCCCTCCGCAGAGGGCCTGTTGCGCAATGCTTCAAACTCAAGTCTGCCGTCTAACTCATCAGTGTCTGCGATCACCAACACATCGTCGGACGACAGCTCAGGCAATTCTACAAGCGGTTCAGCCAGTGTGGACAAAACTGAGACTGTCAACTCGTCAGTATTTGCCACTGCGTCCACCAATGCTTCAGCAACAGAACCATCCGGTTACGACAAAAACACGTCGATCGAAGCAATGTCTCTTGCACCAACACCCCCGCCTCAGTCCAATTTTTCGAAGGCATCAGCCCCTCCTGCCTCTCAAGGGCGTGATGCAACGATTTCTCCAGTCCCTGGCGTTTTATCGAATGATTCTTCCACCGATTCAACCGCTGTCGTTGTGGTAGAAGCGCCAGTCACAAACGAAACAGCTCCACTTCTTGCACCTGCAGTGGCGCCGCTCCTACCTTCAAGCAACGTCACGCATACCTCTCCAAATACAAACACAACGCAAGCGGTGCTTGCTGTGAACGGCAGCCAACCATCCACAAACAGTTCTATCGACGTTGTAGCTGCGCCAAACGGGCAACTTGCCAACAACGCAACGAGCGCTGCGCGTGATCCGGATTCCGAAGCTCTACCTCCGCTATCAAACGCCACAGCTGCAATTGACAATCGAACCAGCGCTTCCGCAGGCGCAGCAAGCGCTGTCGAGAACACGAGCACAGCAGACAACAGCACCAAAACGAACGAGAGGTCACCGTCCGTGCCCGCTCCAAAAAGCCCATCGCAGAAACCCTCGTTACCACTTACTCCTGTCATTTCCGCGCAGCCTCCCAAGTCATGCTCACCCGGCATCTGTGCGGCGCCACCATGCGATTGTGTCCATGAGACAGTGCCGGTGGATGCAGCAAGACTCACTGTAGTGCCGATGGACGATGGAGGGCTGGAAGACACATCCGCACCGACAAAGAGCTACATACGGGAAAAAGGTAGCTACACAGAAGTCCCAATGTGGTCTACTTATCGCTCACAACCGCTTTTGCGACAGCTCCGGAGAGCGGTGCAGTTGTGGCACATCTTGGTGCATTTGGAAGAAGGCTGATCACTCCTGAAACACTGATTGCACCTTTGGTCACGGTATGTGCTAATGGACGTTCTCATAAGATACTGGTCGTTCTCATCCTGTGGGTTTGCATATCAGGAGTCAAGCGAGGAATCTTCACGCGAAATGCCACGATCTGTTGCAGCGTCATCCAATTTGGCATCGGCCTCGTCAGCGAGCGCATCATCGATTCACAGCAGCGTCATCGGCGAGCGCAGTCCGTCGAGCAGAGCAAGCTTTTCCTCTCGCGCTACTAGTGCTTCAGCCCCTTCGTTAGGTTCAGCATCCAGCGGAAGGTACCGTCGGGGTTGATGAACCGAAATTAGATTGCAACGCGAATTGACGTCGCTTCTCTGCTTGTTAACGCTACAGCTCAACAGCTTCCATGCCCCTGAAGCGAACCGTCCACGTTCCCTTCCAGATGGAGCTGCAACAGGTTGATGACCTCGAACCACCACAAAATGCACCAACACGTGCCAAACACGAGCAGCTACCTAGGTTCGCTCGTAGCAGACTCGCCAGCAAGCTCCTGAGGCGCAGCCTAACACCACGCGCAGTAAGTGGCACACCGATTACGATGTCGCGAGTCGCGATCAGGTTGCTTACAAGTGCTCTGCGTGACAGACCGAAGTGCAGGTTATGAGATCGTCCATGATGGCCCAACAGGATGTGACTCGTGTTCTCGTAGACGCTCAGATCACTGCTGAAATTGAAGCTCGCCGTGTTGCAGATGAGCAAAATTTCTTCGGCCCTCCAATCGATTGTAAGTGCATACCCGTGCGATGGCAGCTACAGATCGACTCACCATTGCAAACGGTATCTGTAGCTCTGGACAATCAAAAGCTGCTTCAAGAAGCGGATGATCTGATCAGCAGCGGATCTCTACTTCAGACTGGCATGTACACGAACAGGTGCAGTACATCCCTAGCATCTGGCATGTATGCAGTCGCTGCCCTTGACGAGAGCGCTTGCTACACGAATAGGCGGGCATGAATTCTGTCGGCAAACGGATGAACGACTTGCAAATGCATGCTTTAAAGCCTCATGCCATCGAACAGCGTTCAGATCTTCATGATATCTTGGGATTCAACAGGGATTGTGATCTTGTTCGGAATATTAGTCGCTCGAATTATGCCTTTACCCAATACAACTTCTAGTTGAAATGGAGGCGAGATCAAGTAGATTGGAGTCCGAATCCTGTCACTAAGTGTTCTGCGCCTTGGTACGGTTGCAACAGTTATCTTGAGCATCTTGTCCATTGCTGTAGGTGTCCACTTGTTGGTGCCCTCATTTAGACACAAATGGGGAAAGGAGTAATCAAGAAGCATACGGCCAAAGAACTGCAGGCCAAGGTCGACTCCCACAAAGACAAAGGTGCCGTTCATTTTTGGGGCCCTATGTGCTGGCTCTGAACGCGTGAAACGTGCAGGTGGTGGCAATCATGGCGTCGAGCGTCGTAAGCCCAAGTGTGCCCTCACCTGCAAGCTTTGCAAGGTTCAAGCACCGAGCGTTACTGTTATGCACGAGCATTACACTGCCAAGCACGCAAAGGTCGGCCTTTCGTTTTCAATGATCGACATCCTGCGCACGTCTTATACTTTAACACGCCTCTCATCATCTCTATCTTAGGTGGTGTTCAACCCAGCCGAATACGAGCAGAAGTCGGATGAGTGATTCAACCATCGATGCACAACCTCCAAGCCTCATGACAAGTGCGTGTTTTTGTACAGATCCACATGAGATGGCTGCACAAATCTATTGACATCCATTTTCAATACATGCGAATTGCAAATTTTCCGAGCATGATCCACGTCGTTGCCACGGTATAGAGCTAGTAGGGCCACAGTTTCACCTGATCCCGCTTGAAGATCGGCAGAGGGTGAGCCTGAGAAACTCATAACAGCGTCACCACTTGCCATCGTAGAGAAACATGAACAATGACGTACCTCCGTGTTGAAAACGTATCGATCCAGTGGGATAACGCTCTCGTCAGAGAACAGAAGGTACAAGTATTTGAGCGTTTCGGCAAACCAAAACGATTCGGTTTTATCAGACCAATTCTGCCCTTCAGATGAGGCCCTGCACACAGCCCGACGGTAGCTGATGCGATCGTGGAACAGCGATACTAAAGATGGGCAGTTGATACATTGACATACCTGGCATTTTGTACATCTCGTAACGACGAGTAACCTCCAGCAGGGATGCGAGCATGCTGCCGGAATGCTTTAAAAATCCTGTAGCCCCAATCCCTACGTAACAACGACGACAGAACAGCATATGGAATAATACCAATGAAAGCAGAGCCACGGTGACGGACCTGTAAATCGGGTCTCGGGTGATACGAAACATGATGAAAAGCGATTCGACGGTTTCTGGCCTTAGCAGATTATGCCTAGCGTTGGCATCTACATGCATGTCATCGCCTGCAGGTATGTTCAGTCGCAGAGCGAGCCCAATACG
>Ga0163144_10022012_pt1 | contig 12651 bp, 11 predicted proteins | sample OliLak19BULKMAT1_FD_123175 | JGI IMG/M metagenome (GOLD analysis project Ga0163144, IMG submission 123175) | Freshwater microbial mat bacterial communities from Lake Vanda, McMurdo Dry Valleys, Antarctica - Oligotrophic Lake LV.19.BULKMAT1 | ecosystem: Environmental > Aquatic > Freshwater >... | reverse complement strand
CTCAAGGACCGCCGGATGGTCCTGCGACCCCGGGCGGATGGAATCCAGTTCTGCGGACGCCGAAGCGAAATCACGGAGCCCCATCCAGCCGGCGGCGGCCTGTAGGAGGAACGGATCAGGATGTTCGAGGAGATGCGGCATCGTGCTGGCGAAGCAGTTGGCCCACGAGACTCGGCCAAGGCACAGCCAATTGCCAATCCGGAGTTGTCGGGCGGTCGATCCGTGGAGTGTAGGATAGCGAGGTAGGGCGCGTCACTCCGTGCGCGCCGCGGGCGTGACCTGACGGCCCGGCTGGTCGGTCAGCAAACGGCGGCGGGCGAAAGACAGCTCTTCCTACCCTAAGCGGCGCGCCGACCTCCGCTCGGCCGGAATGTTCGTCGAAGCAGAAGCCCGCGTCGCAAGGAAGACGGACGGGGCAGTCGGAGCTGCTGCGGCCTAGAAGGCCGCGCTCCAGGGAAATCACTCGGGCCGTTCGACGGTGAAGGTCAGGTCGTGGCGGTCTTCGGATTTCGGATAGGCGGGAGGTTCCTTGCCGCCGTCGTCGGAAAGGTCGCGGCCGATGCTGTAGACGACGTAGCCGTTGGGGAGCTTGCGGTAGCGGAGCGGTTGGCCGTCGAAGAGATCGAGCGGGACTTCGGGGAGGTAGGCGGGAACCAAGTCGGTGAGCGACTCGGGCAAGGCGTTGGTGTGGGCCAAGCGGTAGCGTTCGATGGCAACGGCGGTCCTGGCACTACGGATTCTCATCCGGCTATCGAAATCTTGGGCGAGGCGGGAGTCGGTGTCTTCGAAGGGAAAAAGAAAGAGGTATGCCGGTGACACGATTCCGTTCCCAACGTCCCCCCATGAGCGGGTCGATTCCTTGGCGATCGCTTGAAGTCTCGCGATGGCCACAACGGGCTTCATTGCCAATGATTCGAACTGCTTGGCTCGAACCTCAAGGATGAGGCAGAATTCGTCGTCTGAAAACGCCTTCATCTTGGCGGATGCGTAGAGTCTCTCGAACCAGTCCTTTGACCGAATCCATGGATCATCCGACGTGGAGTATGGGAGAAGGGCCATTTTGGACGACCGTCTTGCCTTAAACATTCCCTCCACATCACCAACGGTCAGATACTCAAAACCGTTCCGGAATCCGTTGGGGCGCTCATCCGCGAAACGGGCCGCCAGATCCCGGAGGTCGCCTTCCGAAAGCGGTGCCCGGTTCAATAGCCGTTCAATGAGCGCGATTGATCGGCCTGAAAAGTTGATAAACGCGACATGGATGACGAAAACGTCGCTGTGTATGGCGGCCCCGACCGCTTGTGCTCGGGATATGCGGAGGACGGCTTGGGATGATCGGCCGTCCTCGATGTCCAACAGCGCCATGAGGTGTAGCACCTTCACCAACCGGTAGGCATCGCGAGGCCGGCCTTTGCCGGAGTGCGTTTCCCAGTCGGCGAATCCCGAACCAAACCATGCTCCGTCGAGGCTCACGTCTGGAATCCGCAAAAGAGCCTGAGTTTGTCCGTCTAACTACGATTTCGCCTCTTCACGCTGCTCGGTGGAAGGGCGCGTCAGCCGGTTGGTGGGATGCCCACCTCCAAAATAAAGGATCTTGTTTCCGTCACCTGGATCGGTGAGGTCAGCCAATCCCGGTTGGAGAAGTCTTCTGGCGTCCTTCTCTGGTGGAGGATCGGGAAACTTCATCGCCAGTTCCGCAGGCGTCACCGGCACGCCCAACGCACGCAGAACGGCGAGCCGCTTGTCGATCTCGCGACGGCCTTTGGCGCGTTCCCGGCGGTGGTTCGCCCAGATGCCGCCGACAATCAGCAACACTCCAACGACGACGACGACGAGAGCCCATGGACGACGAAGCCAGCGGCGGGTGTTGGCCGCACCGCTGGTTTGATTCGGATCGGGCATGGCTTGTAAGCCTTTCGGCGTTCGTCCGCCTCGTGACCTCGGCGGCTACAAGGTGCGTGTCACCACTTCAACGTCTGGAGCCGCTTGGAGACTTCCTCGGCGTTGGCGCGGCTGTTGAAGGAGCTGATGCGGAAATAGCCTTCGCCCTTGGAGCCGAAACCGGCTCCCGGCGTGATGACGACGTTGGCGCCGTTCAGGATCGTGTCGAAGGCCTGCCAACTGCCCACACCCGCCGGGGTCTTGACCCAGATGTAGGGCGCGTTGACTCCGCCGAAGACGGTGAGTCCGGCCGCCTTCGCGCCGGCGCTGAGGATGCGGGCGTTGCCCATGTAGTGCTCGATGAGGGCGGTGACCTGAGCCTTGCCCTCAGTGGTGAAGAGAGCCTCCGCGCCGCGTTGCACGATGTAGGGGACGCCGTTGAACTTGGTGCTCATACGGCGGTTCCACAGCGGGTGAAGCGGGAGCATTTCGCCGGATGACGTGGCGGCTTTGAGCGACTTGGGCACGACGGTGTAGGCGCAGCGTGTGCCGGTGAAGCCGCCGTGTTTGGAGAAGCTGCGGAACTCGATGGCGCATTCGCGCGCGCCGGGAATCTCGTAGATGGAGTGGGGGATGCCGGGCTCGGTGATGTAGGCCTCGTAGGCTGCGTCGAAGAGGATAATGGCGTTGTGCGCCAGGGCATGTTTCACCCATGCCTCAAGCTGCGCACGGGTGGCTGCGGCGCCGGTGGGGTTGTTGGGCGAGCAAAGGTAGATGACGTCGACGTGTTCCTTGGGCGGCTCGGGGATGAAGCCATTGGCCTCGGTGCAGGGCAGATAGACAAGCCCGGCGTAGGCGCCGTTGGCATCAGCGTCGCCGGTGTGGCCGGCCATGACGTTGGTATCGACGTAAACGGGATAGACGGGATCGCTGACGCCGATTTTGTTCTTGGACCCGAGGATATCGAGGATGTTGCCGCAATCGCACTTGGAGCCGTCGCTGACGAAGACTTCGTCGTCGGCCACGTCGAGGCCCTTGGCTCGGAATTCGTGCTGGGCGATGGCGGTGCGGAGCCAGTCGTAGCCCTGTTCGGGACCGTAGCCCTTGAAGGTGGCGCGCGAAGCCATCTCGTCGACAGCCTTGTGCATGGCTTTCACGACGGCGTCGGGCAGGGCCTCGGTCACGTCGCCGATGCCGCAACGGATGAGGCGTTTGGCGGCTTCGGGATTGGCGTCGGTGAACGCCTTCACGCGGCGGCCGATCTCGGGGAAGAGGTAGCCGGCTTTGAGCTTGAGATAGTTGTCGTTGAGGAAGGCCATGTGGTTGTCCGTAGTCAGTTGTTCAAGGTCCGACGGAACGTTCCGCCGGACGGCAAAAATCGAAGCGCGGAAGCTAAGGCAACGCCTGCGGGGGACGCAAGATGGTGGGTGGCCTCGTTCTCGATCTCGCGCGCTTTGCCCCTCTCGTCAGCTCAATCCAAGAAGGATCCACCGGATCCAAAAACGAAAAAGGCGGAACCGGAGTCCGGTTCCGCCTGTGAAAAAAACTATTGGGCGAGTCGCTTAGTAGCGGCCGCCACGTCCGCCGCCGCCGCCGCCGGAGCCGCCACCGTATTCGCGACGTCCACCACCGCCGCCGCCGCCGCCGCCGCCGCCAGTCCGCTCTTCGCGGGGCTTGGCGATGTTGACAGTCAGAGCGCGTCCGTCGAGCTGGGCGCCATTGAGGGCGTCAATCGCCTTCTGGGCGGATTCAGCGGAGTCCATGGTGATGAAGCCGAAACCGCGGGGGCGGCCGGTCATACGATCCATCATCAGATTCGCCTCGAGGACGGTGCCATGGGCCGAAAACGCGTCGTGGAGCGCGTTTTCAGTCGTATTGAAGGAGAGGTTGCCCACGAAGAGCTTGTTGTTCATGTGATATGTTGTCCGTAACCAACCACTGCATCCGACAGACTGTTCCCGACTACCGGGTTTAGAATCACCACTGAACAACGTTCACTTGAGATCCACCATGCCTGACCAAGAACTTGCGATCGAACAGACGGTCGCCAAGCTGCACCCTTTTTTTCCATGGGCAATGACCAAATAGAACTATCTGCGGGGTCGAGCCGGCGCTGAATCTCGGGAACATTTCAAATTTACAGGCTCCATTCCGTGTCCAGTCTCCCACAACACCCATGCCTGAATTCTCTGTTACAAATCTCGGGGCTGCTCTTGTCCTGGGCCTGATCGTCAACTCCCCGGTGCTTGCCGCCGAGGGCGACAAGATCGGAGCGGACGCCAAAACCCCAGCCACTGACGCCGCTGCTCGCCGCGTTGCAGGCGAACACGCGGTGAAGCTTCCTCCCGGATTCCGCTACGAGATCCTCGTGCAGGGCGACATCCCGGAGCCGCTCTACCTGCAGTTCAGCCCGGACGGCCGACTGTGGTTCACCGGACGCCGCGGACAGGTCTGGGCGTATGATTTTGGCACGAAGACCCACAGCCAGATCGCCGAGCTCAAAGTCGATTGGCAGCAGGTGAAGGGAAAGGAAGCCAACGAGCGCGGCCTTCACGGCATCGAGTTCCATCCGGACTACCTGAAGAACGGATTCGTCTATCTCTACCACACGCCAATCTACGGGAACGGCATCTACTCGAACCGACTCTCCCGCTTCACGGTCGATGATCCCAAGAAGGCCACCGCGCTGAAACCCGACAGCGAGAAGGTGATGCTGGAGTTCGTTTCGCTACGGGGCTTCCACCAGGGCGGCGCCGTTGAATACAATCCGAAGGACGGGAAGCTCTACGTCACCATGGGCGACAACAACGTCTCTTCCGACACGAAGAGTTTCTGGAACGATCCCAAGAATCCGCCACAGGTCCTCAGCATGTATCAGGGTAAAACCCTTCGCCTGAACCTCGACGGCACTGTGCCGAAGGACAACCCGTTCGTGAAGACACCCGGAGCGGCGCCCGAGGTCTTCACCTACGGACATCGCAACCCCTACTCCATGCACGTCGACGAAACCACTGGCCAAGTCTACGTCGGCGAGGTCGGCTACGACCGCAAACAGGACTGGGAAGAGATCAATCGCCTCAAATCCGGCGGGAATTATGGCTGGCCGTTTCTCATGGGAGACGGGCTGACCGTTTTCCCTACCGAGGAAACCAACCGTTTCCCGAACGCGATCAAACCCTTCATCACCTACATCCATGAAGCCGGCGCAAACGTCACGGTCGGGCCGGTTTACCACGCGTCCGGCAAGGGTGCGTTTCCGAAGGAATTCCAAGGCGGAATGTTTTACGGTGACTTCACTAGGAAGTGGGTCCGCTTCGCTCCAATCGACGCCCAGACGCAAACGGTGACGAACACCGTCCCGTTCGCGCGAGGCTTCGGCGGTGGACCGGTCCAGATGCAGCTCGGCAAGGACGGCGCGATCTACATGACCGAATACGCCGGATGGTTCACCGGAACGCCCAAGGATGCGATCTCACGTATCGTCTACGTTGGAGACGACAAAAAGTAACCGCCGGTTCGGCAGCCGAGATTCGCTGACACCACCTGGAGGCCCGTCGAGAATTTGCGGTGGCATTTCCGGGTTTTCGTCTTTTGAACACCCGAACTTCCCGCTTCTCCGCACCGGCATAGCTCCCTATTTTCCGCGCCATGCGAATTTTGACCGGCATCCAGCCATCTGGCGCCCTGCACCTCGGCAACTACTTCGGGGCGATGCGGCCGGCGATCGAATTGCAGGATAAAGGCGAGGCGTTCTACTTCATCGCGGATTACCACTCGATGACGTCGCTGACCGATCCGGCAAAGCGCCGGCAATACACCCACGACGTGGCGTTGGACTTCCTCGCGTGCGGACTGGATCCCGCGAAATGCATTTTCTGGCGGCAATCCGACACTCCCCAGCACACCGAGCTCGCCTGGATCCTCAGCACCGTCACTCCGATGGGCCTTCTCGAACGTTGCCACAGCTACAAGGACAAGGTCGCCCGGTTGGCGGAAGGCGATGCCGGCGCCGTGAACCACGGGCTATTCGCCTACCCCGTCCTCATGGCAGCGGACATTTTACTCTACGATTCGAACGTCGTGCCAGTCGGCAAAGACCAGAAGCAACACATCGAAGTCACCCGCGACATCGCCGCCAAATTCAACCAACTCTACGGGCAGACCTTCGTCATTCCGGAACCGCAGATCCGCGAAGACGTTGCGATCGTCCCGGGAACCGACGGCCAGAAGATGTCCAAGAGCTACGGCAATACCCTTGAGATCTTTGGCGACGAAAAGATCCTTCGAAAGAAGGTGATGTCGATCGTCATGGACAGCCGCACCCCCGCTGAACCCAAGCCCGATGCCGACAAGAACTCTGCAGTCCAGTTGCTCAAACTGGTGGCGCCAGCCGACACCGCAAAGGAAATCGAGGAACGTCTACGCGCGGGCGGGATGGGCTACGGAGATCTGAAGAAAGCCCTCTTCGAACACTACTGGAACTACTTTGCCGGCCCGCGGGCCAAGAGGGCGGAACTCGCGAAGAACTCGGATTATGTCGAGCATGTCCTGAAATCAGGGGCACAAAAAGCCCGGGTAGTGGCAGAAACTGTCATCACCCGGGCGAAGCGTGCGTGCGGTCTCAGCGCGTGAATATCTGAGTATCGGAGCCAGACCCCGAAGCGTTTTCAGGCGAGACAACGGGCGCGGACCCATTTTGATTGGAACCCGATTCAGCCGCCATTTTCTGGCGGGCCAAACGACCGGGTTGCCCAGACGGCCGGTTCCGAGCGGATTGCAAAATAGCATCCACAGCCAGCAGCATGGACAAAGGAGAGGCAGGTTTTCTCATTTGTGTGAGAGCACATTAGCCCAGAACTTGGGCAGATGTGTAACCTATTTTTTATTCGGGCTGTTTTGAAATGCATTTTCGCGGACCCTTCTCAGACTTCCTGCTTGGACCAGGGCCCTATCCCCAACTAGCCGATTGCCCAAACATCAAGGCCTTCCGCCACGAACGATCGCGTCTTCCAAATATCCACTTCAAATCGATTCAATCATCTGATGGATAAACGGTTGAGACATACAAACGTAGACATCAAAACCACCGGCCAAGCCGGCCGGTTCCGGCCACTTTACTAACAAGCCGACAAGCCGGTGATGATGCAGTTTCAGGTTCGTTCAACCCGAACAAGAAACTTAGCATTTCAGAAATTCGGGAGCTCCAATCCGGAAGTTCAGGGCGCAGATTCGAGGATTTGCCCACCGCAAAAATACCCCGCGATTCAGGGCGAGGCTATCGTTACCGTTTGCCAGAGTGCCCCAGATCGAAAACAGAACAACTAGGCTTCAAATGGCCATCCAACTGGAAACGTCCCGGCTTGAGGCATATCAACCCACCCGGCGCGATCCCACGGTGGCCATTCTCTGGAATCCCTAAACGCCCCCACGCCCCAGCCCATCACCAAAACGTTCGGGCACGATGGCCCGCCTACTTTCCGCCATCGCGCTGCTTTTCCTTCTCCTTCTCCGACGCTTCTTCGATTGGCTGAAAATTCCCTTCCTCACAGCAGTGCACGAACCCCTCGGTGATCGATTTCAGCTCCTCCCAGCGCGCGCGTATGGCTTTGGATTCCTTCGCCGTGATATGGCTGTCGGCGGCTGCGGTGGCAATGACCGAGAGCAGGTCGGCAAAGTCTTGGACGATGTGGTTCGTGGCGGGGACAACGTAAAACGGATGCGGCCATTTCTTTTTCGGGTTCTTCATGAAGAACCCATCCGCGTGTTGCGCTAGCCACTGCACAATCCGGTCATCCTGTGTGACGCGGACAAGCTGCGCCATTCGGTCAAGAGGGTTGGTCGCGCCGCTGCCATCCTCAGAGGCCGGCTCCGCCCACTTGTAGATCAAGGACAGTGACAGTCCGAGCTCGGACGAAATCTGCTTCGGACTGGTTCGCTCAAACACCTCCCGGAGCATCTCATGGGATTGCATGGGCAATGAGATTGGTAATCGGAATCCCCACTGGCAAGCCGGGAGAACCGACAGCGGACCATCCGCCTCCAGAGCCCAGCGGCTCAACCCATCTCGTCCGCATCATTCGCGGCACGGCTTCTCATTGAAAGATCGCGACAAAGACCGCGTTTCGTGTTCGCAGCGAAATCGATCATTGTCCGCGCTGCCGGGCTGTGGAACCGGCTCGATGCATCCTCCAGCGCCTGCCGAAACAGAGTCCGCGCGCGAAAAAGCGCGTGATAGACCTGTTTCAACTCGAGCCGATCAGCGGCCGAAAAACCAGCTCGTCGCAGGCCAACGACATTAAGCCCGGCAATTCCATTCCCCCCCCGCGCTATGCAGAAAGGAGGAAGGTCGACGCTGATGGCGGAACCGCCCTGCATCAGCGCAAGCGTGCCCACGCGGCAAAATTGATGCACAAGGGCGTTGGCGGATATGAAAACACGGTCGCCAATGATCGCATGGCCGGCGATCGCCGAACCGTTGCACAGGATCACCCGATCGCCGACGACGACATCGTGGCCGACATGGCAGTGGGCCATCAGGAGATTGTCGGACCCGACAACGGTTTCGCTTTCAACCTTGTTCGACCGATGGACCGTGGCCTGTTCGCGGATGACGTTCCGGTCTCCGAAACGGAGGCGGGTGGGTTCGCCGCGATACTTGAAATCCTGCGGCGCATCCCCCAGCACGGCGCCGGCATGGATGACATTGTCCGCCCCAAAAGTAGTGTGGCCAGTGAGGTAGACGAACGGACCGATACGGCAGCGGGGCCCGACAATCACGTGCTCGTCGATCACGGCCATCGGGCCGATTTCGACCGATGGATCAAGTTGTGCACGCGGATGAATGACGGCGGTCGGATGAATCATCGGGCGGAACGCTAGCCGACCACGTCAAAGGCCTGAAGCCCGAAGAATCAAAGAGGACCGATCGGCCTACCCGGCCCTTTGCTGCTCGGGCTCGCGCCGTTGGAACAGGGACGAAGTGTCGGCGAGGTTCAGCTCGACCAGATCCATCCCCTCATCCGGCGCCCGCTCACGCGCGCGGCTGAGCTGCGCGGCGATGAGCTGGGTCGTGCTTGCCGCAAAATACTTGATGGCGCCGACACTGAGCGAAGCGCGGAAAATGACGACGAGCAGGAGCTGATCATCCACGTTCTGGACGAGAAGCGAATGCGCCACGCCCTGCTGGTAGACGCTGCTGAAGTCCGACTCACCCACGAGGCCGGCGATGGCCTGATTCGCGCAGTAACTGCCGGCGGCGAGCGCGGCCATCGTCGTCGTGTCGAAGTCGTCGCAGTTCCCACGCTCGATGATGAGCGGACCCCCCTTGTCGATGACGAGCGCGGCCGTCGCTTCGGACCTTGTGATCAGGTCTCCGAGCGCGGCGTCGAGGACGGCGACGTCCTCTTCAATGAGCTGTGGAAGGCTCAGCATGGGTTTGGCCCTCAGGCGGCCTTGCGCTGGCTTTCATTGATGAACTTATGGAGGAGCAGGCGCGTGATCATGTTCAACGTCTCGAAAACTCCCTCGCACTTGGACGCGCAGGCCTCGAAAGACGGCACCTGAACGTCTCGGTTGTTCAGCAGATACTCCAGATAGTCGACCGGCGCGGCGCCGGGCAGGTCGCGTTTGTTGTATTGGATGACATACGGGATGTCCGCGAGGTTGAGTTTCAGATTCTTGAGGTTTTCCTCGAGATTCTGGAAACTCTCGACGTTCTCCTTCATCTTGTCCCACTGCGAATCCGCGGCGAAGACGATGCCGTCGACACCCCGCAGCACGAGTTGCCGGGTGGTGTTGTAGATCACCTGACCAGGCACGGTGTAGAGCTGGAACTTGGTCTTGAATCCCTTGATCGCCATCGCCTCGATGGGAAGGAAGTCGAAGAACAATGTCCGGTCGGAGCTGGTCGCGAGGGACACGAGCTTGCCCTTCTCCTGCACGTTCTGAACGTTCGCATGGACCTGCTCGAGGTTGGTGGTCTTGCCGCATTTGGCGGGACCGTAATAGACGATTTTCACCTGCAGCTCGCGGGTGGCCTGATTGATAATAGCCATGGTGTGACGGTTACGGATTAAGGTTGTTGAGCTCGGTCGCCACGAGGGACAGCTGGGCGGCCGGCAGGCTGGCGCCACTCTGTCCGAGGACTCCGAAATAAACTCGGCCGGTGCGGAAGACCATCATCGCACAGCCGTTGACATCGATGACGAGGCGGGTCGATTCACCCATCTTAAGCTCGCGGGTATACTGGTTGATGCGCGCGAACATCTGCGGAAGAAAGCCGCAGAACGCGTCCGCGCTGATGTGGGGCGGCAGCTGGGATGCGACAGGGAGGCCTTCCGGCAGGGCGATCACGGCACCCGCCACGCCGGGCAGATTGCATAGCCGCTGCACGATTTCGGCGGGTTCCCAGTTCGATTTCTGGGGCTGCCCGAACAGCGCGCCGAGCCGGGAGACCTGGGCCGGAGCAACCGGCGCGGCGACCACGGGGGCAACGACCGGCTGCGGAGCCAGGACCGCAGGAGCGACAGGGGCCGGTGCTGACTTGCCCAGGGAAAATGGAATCGGGATCGGCGCCGCGACATCGACCACCTCAGGGGCGGTCACAGGAGCCTGTCTGGGCGCCGCCATTTCCACGACCGGTGCGGGTTCGGGGGCAGGAACAGCGGCCGGCGCCGGATTGACCTGGGGCCTTGCGGGCGCGCCGCTCGCATTGCCGAAGACATCTGGAATGTCCGCACCGACGGATACCTTTTTCACATCCCGGGCCTTAAACCGCGACAGGAAGAGCGAAGCCACGACGGACAGGGGAAACTCAAGCTTGAGTTCGGCGTGATCCGGACCGACGGCAACTGCTTGCGGCGTCAGCCATCCGGCCACCTGACGCCAGGTAAAGGCCACCCGGCCCGTCTTGAGAACGGGCTCCATTTCCGATGCCGGAATCGCGATCTGCGAGCCGGCCAGCCGGAGTTTGTTGATCTCGACACGGACAGGTTCGGGCCATTTTTCGCAAACCTGCGCCAGCGAGATCGTGACCTGCTCGCCCGCCGATGCCGCGTTCGGCAACGGAGCGATGGGTGCCGCCGCCTGAACCGGCACGCGCGGCACCGGAGCGGGATTCGGCGCAGCCGCCATCGGCTGCAGGACCGGGGTCGCCCCGGCCTTTGCCGGAACGGGTATGGCCGCCATGGCGTTCATCGCGATCGGCTTGTCCTCCAGCGACGCCCGGCTCAACGCATACAGGAATGCCGTGTCGCCACTGGTCGCGGTGGCGTTGGCGGGAGACGATTGCGACGGGTCGAGCGACGGCACCTGGGAATCGTTGAAAAATGGCTTGGCCGGCTTGATCGTTTCGCCCTTAGGCCCGAACAGATTTCCCAGCTCCGCTGGCGCATCCCACCGTTTTACCGGCCGCCGGCGGGCGAGTTTGGCCGGATCCAGCCGCGAGACGACTTCGCCAAGCGGAAGCACGATGTCCACATCGTTCGCCAGCGCCGATCCCTTGAAAGCCTGTTCCGGCGCACCCGCGCGGATGACGGAAAGCGGAATCTTGACCGAGCCGCGGGACAACTGCGGCAGCACCAACGCAAGCGGAATGGCGGACTCGCCCGCCGCCATGGGGAGGCAGACCTGAGCGACCTCGGGCGGAATGCGCCCGGCGATCACACTCATGGGAATCGCGACGAATCCGGCGGCGGCGGAATCTCCGGATCGATTGGCTGGCGCGGCGGCAACGGGCGCGCGACTCGCTTGCGGGGCGGCGGACCTTGGAACCGGTGGTGCCGAAGCGGCCGCCGGGGGGCGGGGCGACAATTCACCGGTGCGCGGAGTCACACGGGCGGGACTCTGCACCGCAGCCGGGACAGCGGCGCGGGCGGATGCGATGGGAGGGGGTGGAAAGGTCGAAGTCATGGAGACCTCTGCCTCTCCGCGGCCGAACATTTTTTTCAGTGCTGCAAACATGATGCGTCAGGCGGGGTTTCTGCTCTTCCCGGCTTTCGTATGGTCGGCGGGACCGATTCCGCACTTAACCGGGATTCGTTTCCGGCCGTTTCCATACCTGCGAGAGAGCTCGAATCATGCCCTCCACACATCGAATACTTCTGCTGGACGACGACGTGGACCTCCTGGACCGCTACAGGAAGGCCCTCGAAACCATGCCCACGCGACCTGAAATCGTGACCTGCACTTCGGGCGCGAAGGCCCTCGCACTTCTTGAGAGCACACCCGTCGCGCTCATGGTGTCGGACTTCGACATGCCGGGGATGGACGGCCTCCAGGTCTTCAGCATCGTTCGCCGCCGTTTCCCGAAGCTGCGATATGTCGTGATGATGCCGACGTCGGATCCGGCCATGCGTTCCCGGGCCTACAGCGCGGGTGTGGACCTGGTCTGGGAGAAACCGGCGTCGGACGAGGATCTCGCCCTGTTCCAGAGCTGCATCGAGGGATTGGTCGACAACTTTGGCGGCGGCTTCCGCGGTATCCAGCACAAGAGCCTGGTCGACCTCGTCCAGCTCGAATGCCTTTCCCAAAGCTCCTCCGTGCTGAAGCTCGAGCACGGAACGAACTGCGGCCGGATCTGGATCAACGGCGGTGAAGTGATCGACGCTGAAGTCGCGAACCTGGAAGGGGAACCCGCGTTTTCGGAGTTGATGCGCTGGAAGGCCGGCAGTTTCGAGATGCTCCCAGCCGAGCCCGATCGCCATCGGCGGATCGACGTTTCCTGGCAGGCATTGCTGCTCGACTCCGCCCAGGCGGCCGACGAACAGCTGG
>Ga0163144_10022010_pt1 | contig 12652 bp, 14 predicted proteins | sample OliLak19BULKMAT1_FD_123175 | JGI IMG/M metagenome (GOLD analysis project Ga0163144, IMG submission 123175) | Freshwater microbial mat bacterial communities from Lake Vanda, McMurdo Dry Valleys, Antarctica - Oligotrophic Lake LV.19.BULKMAT1 | ecosystem: Environmental > Aquatic > Freshwater >... | reverse complement strand
TTCCGTTTGGAAAAGTAGCCTGACGGGACGGACGAGTCCCGCCGCTGCGCCACACCATGGACTGCGGTGGGAGGCGAAGCGCCACACCGCTTTGGATGAACCCGTCGTCCCGGCCCGCTACCCACTGCGGAAGAATCCAAAGCGGTGTCGGCGCTGCGCTCTGCCACCGCACTCCATGGCGAGTACTCCGGTAGCTCCCGCCGCTTGCTCCGGTCAATTTGTGCGCTAGGATCGGCTTATCATGATTACCCCCACCACCTTGATTCTTGCCTCGCTTTGCACGGTTTCCCTCGCTGCGGTCCATTCCGGCAAGGCTTCGGCGGACTGGATTTCCTCCTCCCGCACGACCGAGGCGGAGATGCCGGTGATGACCGGAATCCGGCTCGCCGTCGATGAGGGATATCACACCTACTGGATCAATCCCGGCGAGGGCGGCATGAAGATGTCCGTGAAATGGGATCTGCCGGAGGGTTGGGTGGCCGGTGATCCGCAGTACCCGGTGCCGAAGCGCTTCGTGACTGCCGATCTCCCAGGCTTCGGCTACGAGGGGACCGTGGTTTTCCCTGTGAATCTAACGCCACCCGAGGATTTTTCCGGAGTGGCGGTATTGAAGGGAAAAGTCACCTGGCTGACCTGCGATGACAAAGGCTGCATCCCAGGAAACGCCGATCTCGAACTGACCCTAACGGAAGGCGCGCCCGCGCCTGCGGCCGAGGCAAAGGTGATCGATGCCGCGCTGCGCAAAATCCCGCTGACTCCGGGAAATCGGATTTCACTCAAGGTCGTGGAGACACCGGAGACCCTGGTGTTGAGCGTCGAAGGACTGGCAAAAACGAATGTGAATCTCGCGGAATACGAGGTGTTCCCCGCCACCCCAGAGGTCATCGACGCAGGGGCTAAAATTCAATTCATTGATGAAGGAGCGAAGTGGACTGCCGAGGTGCCGAAGAGCGAATATGCGCCGAAGAAGGTCAGCGAACTCACCCTGGTTCTAGCCGGGAAATCCGACCAAGCACCCATTTCCCTGACCTGGAAAGCGACAGGTGACTGAAATGTCATTCGACAAAAGCCGAAGGCACGCAACTTTCTCCACTGACTCGATAACCAACGTCAAACCATGAAAACCATCCTGCTATCAACCATCGCCGGTGCCTTCGCACTGGTCTCCGCAAACGCCGCCGACATCGGCCAGGCCGCTCCCGCCTTCAGCGCCAAGGACCTCAAGGGCAGGGAAGTCTCGCTCAGTGACTTGAAGGGCAGGACCGTTGTCCTCGAGTGGGTCAGTTTCGACTGCCCGTTCGTCAAGAAGCACTATGGCTCCGGCAACATGCAGAAGCTCCAGTCCGACGCCGGCTCCAAGGACGTTGTCTGGATCACCGTGAACTCGGTAGCCAAGGGCAAGCCGGGTTATCTGGAAACATCCAAGATGGCCGAACTCGCCACGGAAAAAGGCGTCAAATCCACCCATTTCGTCATGGATACCGACGGAGCCATCGGCAAGGCCTACAATGCCAAGGTCACGCCCCACATGTTCATCATCAGCAAGGAAGGCACGCTCGCCTATGACGGTGCGATTGATTCCAAGGCCACCACCGGGGAAGCCGACGTTTCCACCGCGGACAAGCTTTTCGCCAACGCGCTTGAAGCCGTGCTCGCAGGCAAGGAAGTGGAGAACGCCAAGAACCAGCCTTATGGTTGTGGCGTGAAATACTGATCATCCTAACAATCCCCCCGGATTCCCCAACTTTATCCGGGGCTGCCCCTAAAGCAAAAAGCCACCCGATCCTTCTGATCGGGTGGCTGATCGTTAACGTTGAAGTGATGTGATGGGATCCCTATCTCTTCGATTTCTTCGGAACAAGCGTGTAAGTCACTTGCCCGGGAGCGGTGATATTGCCCATGACCTTCACGGGTCCGAAGAAGGTGAGGTCCACACCGACGGGCTTGCCGGTCGTGGTGTTCTTGTGCACGTTGGCCGAGGTGTACCTCAGCGTGCCGGTTGCCTTGCGGTAGAAGTCGGAAGTGATGTCCGAACTCTCGATGGGCAGAGAGATCTTTTTGGGACCTGTCAGCTTTTTCGGAGAGATTTTGAGCACGACGGTTGCGCCTTTTGAGAACGTGGCAGCGCCGGTCGGAATCTTGCCGTTCACCGAGACGATCGTCACTTCCTTGACCGTAAATGCCTGGGATTTGACTTTTTTCGCATGAAGCGGGGCCATGGTGGCAACGACGGCGAGGGCGGTTAGCATGAAGGTTTTCATGGAGTATGTTGGGTGTGGGTGTGGATGTTATTCTTGCTCAATCCGGGGCATGGCAAACAGCCAAGGCCTCTATTGATGAAGCCAGAGGCTAGCGATCCATCCCAGTTTGCCAAGATTTCTTTGACTAACATTTTGAACGGATTCATCCGTCCCTGTCGTACCGTTAGTGCCATTGGGTCCCGATGGCAATCCGGCAGTCGGCTCAGTGTGCGCGGAGGGGCGGGAATTCAGAGTTTGCAAGTCAATCATGGTGTGTATTGTTACACACGAAGACGAGCCGAGAAATCTTCAGGCTGCTGAACGAGGCCGGATGGCGGGAAACCCGGACGAAGGGAAGCCACCACCAGTTCAAGCATCTGGAGAAACCCGGCGTTGTCACCGTGCCGCACCCGAAAAAGGATCTGCCATTTGGGACGGCCCGGGCCATTTTGAAATCCGCAGGAATCGACAAACCATGAACTATCCAATCGCCATCGAACACGAACCTGGCAGCGCCTACGGGGTGCGTTTTCCCGACCTTCCGGGCTGCTTCAGCGCCGGAGACACCTTGGCTGAGGCCATCGCCAATGCCAGTGAGGCGCTCGCCTTCCACATCGAGGGATTGTTGGATGCCGGAGAGAAAATCCCCACTCCGCTAGAGATCGACCACCACGCCGCGGATCCCGATTTCACCGGCGTGATCTGGGCGCTCGTTCACCTTGATCTCGCAGCCCTTTCCGGGAAATCCAAGCGACTCAACATCTCGCTCCCCGAGCGCGTCCTCCGCCGCATCGACGCCGCTGCGTTGAGAAACGGGGAATCGCGCTCTGGATACATCGCGAGGGTGGCGCTGGAGTCGGCGTGAAAACCTAACAATTTCTCCTGCGGATCTATCTCTGGTCAAATAGTCCGTGTCAATTTTGTTCACTCAGGCAATTTCAATTTTCAAGCTGGGGTCTGTTTCGCAAACTTCAATTATCGCGTTATAGCGTGTGATTAAATCCTCAAATTCATTTCGTCGTCTGCTGCCGTCGAACCCCGTCCATTCCAACATGTTCGAAACGAGGAATTGGGTGATGTCCAGGACTTCGATCCGTTTGCTCATGCCTTTTTCGTCGGCGAGGTTTTCAGCCATGGCAGCACCGGCGTTGGTGGAGATGACTAGCAGGCGGAGACCTCGGTCGAGGTTATCGATGCACTTTTGGAGAAGCAGTTGGGCCGGAGCAGTGGTGACGTGGATGACGCAATCACCGATTTCAAAATCGCCAGATCTTCCTGTTGGAGAGTCTGCGACCGAGTAACCGCTGTGTCTGATGGTTTGATCCGGATAGAGCGTTTCGAGCTTTGCTCCGACGAGATGCTGCATGACAGCTCCGGGGACAGTTGATCCTCGGTTTTCACTTTGTCGCTTCTTGGCTTCCTCAAAAATGCCTGTTAGGCAGGCTTTGAGAGTGGAGCCAGTATCGACCTTGAGTTTGAGTGGGGAGGATTCGAAGAAGTCACGAACGCGGTCAGGCGACTGGTGAGTGTCAGGCGACAATTAGCATGGAGGTTCCAGTTGCTTCCGATTCGAAATATTGTTGCGCTTTGTCCATTGCTGCTGATGGATCTTCTCCAATGGCGTGAAGGTAGTGGAGGAGGTCAGTGATTAGATCGATTGTGCAGGTGGCTTCGTCGGAGTCTAAACGGCGTTGAATCTGATAGTGAAGCATGGCATCACGAGCGGAGCTAGCGCGAAGCCCGTTGGTAGCGCCTGGGTCCCAAAAACCATCGGTGGTGACTACGAGATGCGGATTGTGAGGGGGCAGATTCATTGGAGAAGATTAATCAATAGGATTACGCTGGGATTTTTGCATGCCACGTGAGGCTTGTTTGCTGCCGTTCGCGGTGGATGAATCCAAGGCCTTGGTCGAGGGGATTTTGGAACAGGGAGATGACGGGCTTTTCGGTGAAATTTCTGACGACACAGAGAAAATAGCGATTCCCAAGGTATTCGGCGACCTGATATTCCTTGCTCGTCATCATGATTTCTCCACTGGCGGCAGCGATGCCTTTGACTTCAACCGCGAGAAACGGGCGGGAATTGGCGGGCTGGAGGCGATAATCAAAACCGCAGCCGAAGCGGGTGACGTTCGTGAGGATGTGGCCGGTGAAATCGGCGATCTTCGCGAAGGATGATTCGAAGAAGCCCTCGGCGGCCGCTCCAGTAATCAGGCGCTTGGAGAAGCTTTCGTTTTCGAGTTTTTCTTCGTCGAGAGCGGCAAGCTCGTCCATGCCATCCGGAAGCGGCTTGACCCTGTTAAGCAGTAGAGGAGAAAGAAGGCGGTAGAACTCGGGCAAAGATAGCAGTCCGAAACGCTCATAGGCTTCGCGGCAGTGGTCGCGCATTTGGCGCTTGTGCCAGCCTTGCCGTGAGTTCGGAAAGAGTGGGTCGAACTCCTGCATGTAATTTTTGATCAAGGCAGGTTTGCCGCCGAGAGCGTAACCCATCGCATTGTAAGCCTCAGAAAAATTGGAGAATCCCAGACACTTCAATCCCCCCCCGGTCAAACTTGGAGAGGAATAGGCCCGCCAGCATCAGGCGCTCGCGTTGGGATAAGGACTTCATTCGATAAAGAGGCTAAGACCCAATAATCGACTGCCGAGGACTCGGAGCCATTCCCAGAAAAGGCCACTGCGGGAGGCGGCGAGACCACCCATCTTGCCAGCGAGGGATAAATCTTGGCAAGGGAAGCTGGCCCAGACGATGTCGCCGTGCGGGATGGTGGCCCCGCTGATCTGCTCTATGGAACCGAGGTGGAAATGTTCGTCCCCGTGGTTGCTGATGTAGCTGGCGGCCTTCTTCGGGCAGATGTCGTTGGACCAGACCGGGACACAGGCATGTCGAGCGCCTTGGGTGACGAGGCCGCTGCCTGCGAAGAAATCGACAAAGGTTGGAAGGGTGGCGCTCAAGAGTTCTTTTGAACAGTTTTTGATCTGGGTGTCAATCTTTGAAGTTCTATCGAGTCATCGCCGCCGCACCGGCGCCTTTCTAGCAGACGCGATTTCCACGATGAGGCGGTGGAGGACGAGGCGGTGGTCGAGGCCGGTGGTGACGAGGGCTTGGTCCGCCTTGAGGGTGGCTTCCATGACTTGCTGGAGGCCGCTCAGTTCGAAGTTTTTCGCGTTGTCGGCGGCGAGGAAGATGGGGAAGACGTTGACGCCGGAGCCGTCCTTTTTTTGCGGCAGCCAGGCGCGGTCGGATTCGGGGAGGCGGTTGAGGCCGCCGGAGAAGGCGCTGTAGTTGCCGGTGGGGACTTTGAATTTCTCGATGATCAGCTTGGCCATGTAGAGGTTTCTAACGACACCGATGATGGAGGCGCGCATGATGCCGATGGCGGATTCGTCGGCTTCGAGCTGCTGGTCGATGAGCTGGATGGCGCGGGCGGCATTCCCTAACTGGATGGCCTTGCCGATTTCGAAAACGACGGCGGCGCGGCTGAGCGGGACGAGCACGCGGACGTCGTCCTCGGTGATCTCGCGGCGTTCCTCGCCGAGGTAGAGGTCGAGCTTTTCGAGTTCGTTGCCGATCTGTTGGGATTGCTCGCCGGCGAGCATGACGAAGAGGGCGAGGGCGTCCCGTTCAAACGTGAGGTTGAGCTCGCGGGCGCGGCGGTTGACGAGCGCGGCGACCTGGTCCTGCCAGTCGTCGCGGCTGGTGTCGATGCGGTCGTGGGATTGGACGTCGGCGGCCTTTTCGATGAATTTCCAAAACGCCCGCCGCTTGTCGATGCCTTGGGCGGTGAGGAGAAATTTCACGCCGTCAGGGATGCCGCGTTCGAGCGTGGTGCGGAGGCTTTCGACGCCGGCTTCGGTGCGTTGCGAGCGGCCGGTGACGTTGTCGCCGAGGAAATTCGCGTTGCGCAGCCAGACGACCTTGTCGCCGCCGAACATCGGGAGCGTGAGCAGCGCCTGGACGGTGGAGGAGCAGATCTCGAATGCGGACTCGGAGTTGTCGGCGATGCCGTCGATGGTTTCGTGGGTGAATCCGTCGTCCACGCCGCCGGTGAGCTGGTTGTGGAGCATCAGCGCCTTTTCGCGGACGAGGCCCTCGTCGCTGCCGACGACCGCGAAGAAGTTGTCGGATTTCTTGGGAGTTGTCTTCGGTTTTGCGGCCACGGGAGTTTTTCTAAAGGTGCCGGGCAGCGGGTGCAAGAATGGGTTCCGACTGAATGTGTTCCGACTGTCTCAGTCGGATTCCGAAGACCGGCTGAGACAGCCGGGACACATTCATTCCGGCTGGGACAGCCGGGACACATTTTTTCTCTCCCGCGCCTCACGGAAAAAGCTCTGGAGCATGAAGAGGCATTCCTCGCCGAGCACGCCGGCGGTCACATCGCAGCGGTGGTTGAGCGGGGGATTGGCCTCCAGCAGGTTGATCCAGCCGCCTGCCGCTCCTGCTTTGGCGTCCGGGCAGCCGAAAACGACGCGCTCGGGGCGACAGTGGACGATGGCTCCGGCGCACATCGGGCAGGGTTCCTTGGTGACGTAGAGCGTGCATTTTTCGAGCCGCCAGTCGCCGAGGGCTTCCTGCGCTGCGGTCAGGGCGAGCATTTCCGCATGGGCGGTGGCGTCCTTGAGGGTTTCCACCTGGTTCCAGCCGCGGGAAATGATCCGCCCCTCGCGGACGACCACGGCACCGACCGGCACTTCCCCGGCCGCGTAAGCCTTGCGGGCCTCACGGAGCGCTTGGCCCATGAAATAGCTGTCGCTGTGCAAATCAATGATCGTCCCTTCGTCTTCCACGCCGGAGGGGGTAGCGGATGGCATCGCACCACGCACGCAGTTTCATCCGGTCTGGAAATTTTTCCGTGCGGCACCGGCCAATCCATGGTTCCTATCGCCGCCGTGATTCCGAAAACTTTCCATGACCGTGTCGTCGCCCCCTCGCTGTTGGCGGCGGACTTTTCCCGCGTCGGGGAAGAAGTCAGCCGGGCGATCCAAGCCGGCGCGGACTGGATGCACATGGACGTGATGGACGGGCATTTCGTGGATAACATTTCCTTCGGTCCCGCGGTGATCCAGACGGTGCACGAATCGAACGACATTTTCCTGGATGTCCACCTGATGATTTCGCGTCCCGACCACTATTTGCAGCGCTTCATCGCCGCCGGATCGGACCTGATCACGGTCCATGTGGAGGCCGAGCATGATGTGGCGGAAACGCTCAAACGCATCCGCGAGGCAGGCTGCCAGGCGGGCCTCGCACTCAATCCCGCGACGCCGTTTAGCGCGGTCGAGCCGTTTCTCGATCAGATCGATCTGCTGCTCTGCATGACGGTCGTCCCCGGCTTCGGTGGGCAGGCATTCATGCCGGAAATTCTGGAGAAAGTGAGCACCGCCGCGAAAATTCGAGAGACAAATGGCCATTCCTACCACGTTGAAGTGGATGGAGGCATCGATGCCGTCACCGCCGCCCGTTGTTTTGCCGCAGGGGCAAATGTGATGGTTGCCGGGTCCTCCACCTTCCGCGCGCCTGACATGGCGGCGGCCATTTCCTCCATTCGCAACTCATGAAACCTTACTTTCTTCCCGCCGTCACCGCCCTCATCGGGTTTTCCCTCGCCTGGGTCGTCAAGCCCGCCGGGACCACGGATTCCCAACCTGCGGAGACCGCGCAATCCGCACCTGTCCGCGCCCCAAGATCCGGGCCTGGCGCCCGGCCTGACACGGCATCCGGCAAGCGCCCGACCGAAGTGAACGCCGGGGATTTTCCACTCGTGGAGCAGGCCGAGAATGGCCCGAAGGGCAGGGAGGAAGCCAAAATGCTGCGCCTCACCGAAGCCCTGGATCTCGCCATCGATCAGCAGGGGGCGATCATTCAACTCGTTGAGGATGTGCAAGCTTCCATCGACATTGACGTGTCTGCCATCGAGGATCTGACCGTGCGGGGCAGCGCGATCGAGGAGGGGCTGCGCCAGATTCTCACGCCCGAGCAGTTCGCCAAATTCCAGGAAATCCAGATCCGCGAGCGTGACAACCGCACCGAACTCCGCGCCCAGCGCATCCTCGCGGACACCATCGAGTATATCGACCTTTCGCCCGAACAACGCGAGGAAGTCATGAGCCGGCTGCGCCAGAAATCCAAGGCCGACCTGCAAACGATCCCCGCATCCGCCACCCTGCTTTTTGACAAATCCATCCTGCCCACCGGCGGCAAGGAACTCTCGCCGGACGGGGTGCTGCTGCTTGCCAAGATGGGGGAGAAAGTCTCCATGAGCGACCCGCAGCTCGTTCAGGAAACGGTCGTCAACCAGTACAAGCAGGAGCTCGAGGATGTCCTCAAATGCTTCGACGGCATCCTGACATCCGGCCAAATGGGCCAGTATTACGCCTCGGTCGCCGAAAAACGCGAGAACATGGAGCGCATCCGCACCAGCATGGCCCAGCAGGGCAAGGTCGCGCCGCCGGAAATGCCGGATCTGCCAGCCGAACCGGAGCAGTCTTTCCGGCCCTCGGCGGAAATCGTCCCCTACGGCGACGGGGAGGATGATGCGGATGACGAGGATTAGTTGCCAAACGGCGGGTCGGAGTCCACGTCTTCAGCGTGCTCTTCACGAAGATAAGGTAAACCTTGAACTCCGGACGGGAGAAATCCGGCAAAACGGGAACGGGTTTCAGCAATAGGTTCAGGCAGCCTGGTCCAGTCCCACGGCGTCTCCATGCTTGCAGTGCTTGCGGTGGTCGATTTGACTCCGCGCATGACACGCCCTGACGGTCGCCAGAACGACCAGCTCCGCCCGATTTCCTTCGTCCCGAACGTGGCCCCCTACGCGACCGGCTCGGTGCTCGTCTCCTTCGGCGACACCCGCGTGATTTGCTCCGCCACCATTGAGGACGACGTGCCGCGCTGGATGCGTGCCCAACGCGTCGAAGGCGGCTGGCTCACCGCCGAATACTCGATGCTGCCCTACTCGACCTTGGAAAGGAAACCCCGCGACATTTCCCGCGGCAAGCTCGACGGTCGTTCCTCCGAGATCCAACGCCTCATCGGCCGGGCCTTGCGCGCCTGCGTCGATCTGAAAAAAGTCGGCCAGCGCACGATCTGGATCGACTGCGACGTCCTCCAGGCCGACGGCGGCACCCGCACCGCGTCGATCACCGGTGGCTGCGTCGCCATGGCCATCGCCCTGAACCAGCTCATGGCCAAGGGCAAATTGAAGACCTTTCCGCTCAAGAAACTCGTCGCTGCCGTGTCGGCCGGCGTCTATCAGGGCGTGCCGGTTCTCGATCTGAACTACCCCGAGGACAAGGACGCCTCCGTGGATTTCAACGTCGTCATGACCGAGGCTTCCGAGTTTGTCGAAATCCAGGGAAGTGGCGAGGAAGCCGTCTTTTCCTCAGAGGAAATGACCGCCATGCTCGACCTCTCGCGCAAGGGGATTTCCGAAATCATCTCGCTCCAGAAAGCCGCCATCCTCACCGCCGACCGCGCCGCGCCCGCCGACCTCGCGTCACTGGCCGCGGCGTTCGGGAAGTAGCCTGCAATTAGGAGTGGGGACATTCTTGTCGACCGTTGCACCCGCAGTCCAGTTCCACGGGTGAAGCATTATACTGCCGCGCGTCAGGTTTTGTGGAATCGTGGCAGCGGTTTCCAACCGCATGCCCCTCTTCCAGTTTTGATCAGGCATGGCGGTTAAAAACCGCCGCCACGCCGCGTCGCGCCAATCCCCTAATCACAAAACCTGACGCGCGGCAGTATAGTTCCCATGATTCAGGATCTGGCAAAAAGCCCTTACTCCGGCAACACCGTCACCACCGTCGGCTTGACCGAGAAAATACGTGCCGCGACCTCGCGGACGCTACTGGCGGTCAGCGCGTTGTAGGCGGCAGGCAGGCGGCGGTGCTGGTCCGCCGGATGGCCGAACAGCAGATCGAGCGCCACGTGGCGGGCGACTGACGCGGGCGACTGCTGTTGGATGGCGAGGCCGCTGAGAACGGTGGAACGGACCCGTTCGAAGGTGTCGTCAGGTATGCCGTTTTGCGCGATTTTCCCGATCTCCGCCAACAGCTCGCGCTTGGCGAGGTCGGCCTGGTCAGGGGCGGTCGCCAGGTAGAAGGTGAAGAGCCCGGTGTCGAAGCCGAGGAACTGGGTGGCTCCGACCTGATAGGCGAGGCCGAGTTCCTCACGGATCCGGTTGAAGAGCGGGCCAGCCATGTCGGTGGCGTGTTCCTGGATCATCGCCAGCGCGTGGCGGTCGGTGCCGCTGACGGTGGTGCCGGGGAAGCCGATGGTGATGACCGCCTGTTTTTTCGCAAGGTGGCGGGTGCGTTCGACGCCGGGTGAGAGCTGGCTGGCGGGCGCGGACCAAGGGTTGCCGGTGGGGAGAGCGGCAAAATGTTTCTCCAACAGTTCGAGGGTGGACGCCGGATCAAAATCACCGGCGATGGCGAGGGTGATGTTGGAGGCGTTGAAATGGCGCGAGTGATGGGCGCTGAGGGAAAGCCGGTCCAGCTTCGTCAGGGATTCCGGTGATCCGAGGGAATCGAGACCGTAGCCATTTCCGCTGAAGATGGTTTCCCGCAAGGCGCGGAATCCGGTGTGCAGCGGGTCTTCCAGCGCTTCCTCCAGCGAGGCGAGCTGGCTGGCCATTTCCCGGGCTATCGCGTCGCTCGGAAGGGACGGCGAGAGAATGACGTCGGCAAAGATATCGACGATGGTTGCCAGATCCGGGGCGAGTCCGGAGGCTTGGATGAGCAGGGCATTGTTGCCGGTGCCGGCACCGATGGATGCGCCGAGCGACTCAAGCGTGACGGCGATTTCCTCGGCCGTGCGCGTGGTGGTGCCCTTGGGCAAGGTGGAGGCTAACAACTGGTTCAGCCCGTTGTTTTCCGGTGTCTCGGAAGGCAGCCCCCCTCGGACGGCCGCTTGGAAATGGACCAGAGGAACGCGGTGGTCCGGGATGAGCGCAAGCGTCAGGCCGTTGGAAAGCGTGTGGACCTGGATTCCCTCCAGCGTCCGCGCGGATTTCGCCACGCGGGCCGGGGCGGGGGCGTCGATGGGATCCAGGATCGTGAGGCCGAGCCGCTCGTCGGTGAGGGTGGCGGCGGCGCGGCGGATGTCCGCCGGAGTCACGGCCTGGATGGCGGCGAGGTGGCGGCGGGTGAAATCGAGATCGCGAGCTTCGTGCCAGTTGGACGCGAGGTCGGCGGCGCGGCCGGAGGCGGTGGTCAGGCTGCGGAACTGGCTGGCGGCGATTTGGCGTTTTGCCTTGGCGAGTTCGTCGTCCAGCGCGCTTGCGGACACGGCGGCGACCTCGGTCAGGATGGCCTCGATCAGGGCGTCGCGCTTCGCCGGATCCGCATCGGCGGACACGGCTAGCAGGCCTTCGCGGCCGGGGCCGGTCCATGAGAAGGCGGAAATTTCCAGCGCCAGTTCCTTTTCCTCGCGCAGGACCCGGTGGAGGCGTGACGCACGGCCGCGGCCGAGGATGGCGGCCAGCACGTCAAACGCCGGCGCGTCCGGATGATGCAGCGCGGGCGTTTTCCACGACAAGGAAATGCGGCTGGTGGGCACGGCGAAAGTCTCACGCGCACGGCGGGGGCCGAGCTGTGGCGGATCGATGGCGACCAGCGGCTCACGTCCGCAACCGGGACGGAAATCCGCAGTGAGTTCCACCGCCATTTTCCGCGCCTCATCCGGATCGAAATCCCCGGAAATGACGCAGAAGCAGCGGTCGGTGGTGTAGCGGCTGCGGTGATAGTCGGTCAGGTCCTGATGGTGGATGGCATCGAACAAATGCCGGTGGCCGATGACCGGATGGCGGCGCGGATCGAGATGGAAGACCGTGGAAAATAGCAGGCGCGAGGCGACGTTGTCCGGATCGTCCAGCCCCATGTCGATCTCGCGGCGGATGACGTCCTTTTCCTTTTCAAATTCCGACTCCGGCAGTCTCGGGTGGAAGACCAGGCCGGTGAGGGTTTTCATGAAAACCGGCAGCGACGCGGCAGGCCCGTCGATGTAGTATACCGTGCGGTCGAAGGTGGTGTAGGCGTTCCAATGTCCGCCCGCCGCCTGCACCGTGTTTGCCAGCGTTTCGCTGTCGTAATCGCGGGTGCCCTTGAAGACCATGTGCTCGAGGAAATGCGAGATGCCCGCGCCGAGGTGGCCGTCCTCGTGCATGCTGCCGGTGGCCACCCAGATCTGGGCGCTGACGACCGGGGCGGCGGGATCGGGATCGAGAATCAGGGTGAGACCGTTGGGCAAGGTCTCGACGGTGGCGGCGGTGGCAGGGTATTCCATGAAGTTCTGGCTTGGAGAGACGAACCGATGACCTATAAATCCCTGTCATGCAACGTTGGATCGCGGTGGGTGTGTTGGTGGTGATGCTCATGCTCGGGGGTGGAGCCTTCGCGTATTGGAACCACAAGCA
>Ga0163144_10022007_pt1 | contig 12653 bp, 6 predicted proteins | sample OliLak19BULKMAT1_FD_123175 | JGI IMG/M metagenome (GOLD analysis project Ga0163144, IMG submission 123175) | Freshwater microbial mat bacterial communities from Lake Vanda, McMurdo Dry Valleys, Antarctica - Oligotrophic Lake LV.19.BULKMAT1 | ecosystem: Environmental > Aquatic > Freshwater > Lake... | reverse complement strand
GCCGTAACCGTGGGGGTGGGATTTGTGCCAGCGCCAGGCGCGGTTGACGATCGGCTCGATGCCGACGTATTTCGGCGTCCAGTCGAGCGTCTTCCGCGCGAGCGAGGCATCGGCCACGAGTTCGGCCGGATCGCCGGCGCGGCGCGGAGCGACTTTGTGCGGAATGGCGTGGCCCGTCTCGCGGCGGCAGGCGTCGATCACTTCCATGACGCTCGCCCCGGCGCCGGTGCCGAGGTTGAGCTTCAGGCCCTTGCCGGGTTGAAGGCGTTCTAGCGCCGCCAAGTGAGCCGTGGCGAGGTCATCGACGTGGATGTAGTCGCGAATACAGGTCCCGTCGGGCGTCGGATAGTCGTCGCCGAAGATGGTGATCTCCTGCCGCTGGCCGAGGGCGACTTGCAGGATCAGCGGAATGAGATGCGTCTCGGGCTTGTGGTCTTCGCCAATCGTCCCGTCCTCGGCGGCGCCGCTGGCGTTGAAGTAGCGGAGCGCGGCGAAGCCGAGGCCGTAGGCGTGGGCGTAATCGTCCAGCGCCCGCTCGATCACGAGCTTCGTGTAGCCGTAGGGATTGATCGGGTCCTGCTTTTCGGCTTCGGTGATCGGGACCTTCTCGGGCGTGCCGTAAGTGGCGCAGGTGCTGGAGAAGACGATGCGATTGACCTCGGCGGCTCGCATCGCGTCGAGCAGGTTGAGCGTGCCGACGACGTTGTTGCGGTAGTAGGTGGCCGGATCGGTGACGGAGACGCCGACGTACGCCAGCGCTGCGAAGTGCATGACGGCGTCGAACTTGTTCTCGGCGAAGACTTGGGCCAAGCGACCCTCGTCGAGCAAATCGCCTTCGAGGAGGCGTCCCGGGGCGACCGCCGCCCGATAGCCATTGGCCAAATTGTCGAAGACCCAGACATCGTGTCCCGAGTTCGCCAGCAACCGGGCCGCGTGCGAACCGACATACCCGGCCCCGCCGGTAAGAAGAACCTTCATCGTCGCTGCTCTACCTCTGCGAGTCGGCGTCGCCGCCTACCCGCGGAAGTAGAGGTAAGCGGCGACGATCAGAACCAACAAGCCGACGGACGTGACCAAGTCGAGCACGCTCCAACTGCTGCGGGTGCTCTCGCGGTCTTCGTCGGTCAGCGTACCGTACGTTAGGCCGCTGATTCTTGCATAATCTGGCTCGCGCGTCATGTAGCTGACGACGATCATCGTGGCCGTGCTGATGAAGAAAATCAGAATGCTGAAGTACTGGAAGTAGATTTGGTTGACGATCCAGAGGAAGGAACCAGTTTCGTAGACGAATTTCGGGTCGATCTTCGCCGGCGTATCGACGCCGAGTCGGAAGAGGCCGACGGCGAAACCGACCAGCAGGGCGGCGAGGCACCCCTGGGCGTTCATCCGCTTCCAGAAGACGCCGAGGAAGAAGACGACGAAAATCGGCGGGGCGAGGTAGCCTTGGACCGACTGGAGGTAATCGTACAGGCCGTGGTGGCCGCGGATGATGGGAATCCAGGCCATGCCGATCAGCACCATAACGCCGGTGGCGATGCGGCCGGTGCGGACGAGTTGAGCATCGCTGGCGTCGGGCTTGTACTTGGCGTAGAGGTCGATCGTAAAGAGGGTGGCGCAGGCGTTGAAGACGCCGGCGAGCGAGCTCATCAGCGCTGCCAAGAGTCCGGCGACGACCATGCCGCGGATGCCAACGGGCAGGACGTTCTTCACCATCATCGGGAAGGCTTGCCCGCTGTCGCTAATCGTGCCGTCGGGGTTCATCATCCCGCCAAAGTTCAGATCGGTGATCTCGCCGGCGTTGATTTTCTTAATGAGCGCCCAGCAAATGAGTCCCGGGATGATGAAAATGAAGACCGGCAACAGCTTCAGGTAGCCGGCGAAGATGCAGCCGCGACGGGCCTCAGTCTGGTTGGGGGCACCGAGGGCACGCTGAACGATGTACTGGTCGGTACACCAATACCAGAGGCCGATGATCGGGGCGCAAAGCAACATGCCGATCCAGGGGTAGTGGTTCGGGAAGCTGAAGTACCAGGCCTGTTTGACGACTTCGTTTGCATCGTTCTTTTCGACGATCGGCGACCAGCTCCACTCGATTCCGGCGGGGACGATTGGCTTCCAGAGGTTGAACTTGTCGCTTTCGACAGTCTCACGCAACTCGTTCCATCCGCCGAGTTTTTCCAAGCCATAGTACGTCACTAGGGCCGAACCGAAGATCAGAATGATGGTCTGCAGCGCTTCGGTGTAGGCGACGGCGCGAAAGCCGCCCAGCGTCGTGTAAAGACCGGTGATGACCAGCACCAGGATCGAGCCGATCCAAAAACCGTCGAGGCCGGCGAAGTGCATTTCCGGCAAGAGAGCGTCGAACACGACGCCGCCGGCGAAGATGCCGACCGCAATCTTCGTCACCACGTAGGCGATCAAGGAAATCACCGACAAGACGTAGCGCGACGCCACCGAGAAGCGGCGCTCCAAAAACTGCGGCATCGTGAAGACGCGCGACCGCATGTAGAACGGCACCAGCATCCAGCCGAGGACGAGCAAGCACCAGGCGTGGAGCTCGTAGTGGGCCATCGCGACGCCGTCGGTCGCTCCCGAACCGGCGAGGCCGACGAGATGTTCCGAGCCGATGTTCGAGGCGAAGATCGAGGCCCCGACGACGAACCAGCCGAGGCTATGGTTGGCGAGGAAGAAGTCTTGCGACGTATCTTTCCCCTTGAGAATGACCCACCAAGAGAGGCCCAACAGCAATGCAAAATAACCGCCGACGACGGACCAATCTTGCCAGCCAAGGGTTTCCATGCCGAATACTCGCGCGAGATTTGTGAGGAGATCAATTAGAAAAGCAGAAGAGGCGCCTTAGCGTCGCAGCCGCGAATCTTAGATCGTCGCTAGGCGCGGCGGAAGACGCCAGCGTCGTTCCATCGCAAAATATTTTTGAAATCGCGCAGCCGGGTCTCGCCGTCGATCACCACGAACTCGACCCCCCACATCTCGGCGAGGTCTTCCCAGTGCTCGGTGGTGAGGGCCTGACTGAACGTCGGATGGTGCGAGCCGCCCGCCTGGATCCAGGCCGCAGCGGCCGTTTTCAGATCGGGACGCGGCTTCCACATCGCCCGGGCGACCGGGAGTTTCTCCATCGGTTGCTCAGGGGCGAAGACATCGACTTCGCTCAGCACCATGCGGAAACGATCGCCGAGGTCGACCACGGTCGCGTTCACGGCCGGGCCGGCGGGGGCGTCGAACACGAGCCGCACCGGATCTTCCTTGCCGCCGATGCCGAGGGGGTGAATCTCGCACGATGGTTGCGCCGCCGCGATCGAAGGGCAGATCTCCAGCATGTGGGAGCCGAGAACCTGCGGATTGTCTTGCTTCAGGTGGTAGGTGTAATCCTCCATGAACGACGTGCCGCCCGGCAGGCCAGCGGCCATCACCTTCGCCGCCCGCAGCATGGCGGCCGCCTTCCAATCCCCCTCGGCGCCGAAGCCGTAGCCGTCGGCCATCAGCCGTTGCGAGGCGATGCCGGGGAGCTGCTTCATGCCGTTGAGGTTTTCGAAGGTGTTCGTGTAGCCGACGAACCCCTTCTCTTCGAGGAACCGCCGCAGGCCGATCTCGATGCGGGCGGCGTCGCGGAGCGATTCGCGGCGTTCGCCATCGCGGCGAAGCGCGGGCGCCATGGCGTATTGCTCTTCGTACTGGCCGCAGAGCCACTCGACCTCGGAGTCGCTGGCGGCGTCGATGTGCTTGAGAACGTCGCCGAGGCCGTAGCCGTTCACTGAGTAACCGAGGCAAATCTGAGCGGCGACCTTATCGCCTTCAGTGACGGCGACCTCGCGCATGTTGTCGCCGATGCGGGCGATGCGAGCGGTGAGCGCGTCGTGGCGGGCGGCGGCGGCGCGGGTCCAGGTCGCCACGTCGGCGATCACGTCTTGATCTTGCCAGTGGCCGACGACGACTTTGCGGGCGATGCGCATCCGGGCGCCGATGAAGCCGAACTCGCGACCGCCGTGGGCCGACTGGTTCGTGTTCATGAAATCCATGTCGATCGTCGACCAGGGAATTTCGCGATTGAACTGCGTATGGAGATGGAGGAGCGGCTTTTGCAGCAGTTTCAATCCCGCGATCCACATCTTGGCGGGCGAGAAGGTGTGCATCCAGGCGACGAGGCCGATGCAGTTTGGCGCCGCGTTGGCGGCGAGCACCACGTCGCGGATTTGCTCCGGCGTCGTCAGCACCGGCTTGAAGACGATGCGCACGGGGATTTGCGGAGCAGAGTCGAGCGCGGCGGCGACTTCCTGCGAATGCCGATCGACCTCGCGGAGCGTTTCGTCGCCGTAGAGATCCTGGCTCCCGGTGATGAACCAGACTTCAAATTGCTTCAGGTCGATGGCAGGCATGGCAGTGGAACCGCAGAGTAACGTCGTTGTGAAATTGAATCGAGAAAAAGAACTAGCGTTGGCCGTAGTAAGCGTCCTTGCCATGCTTGCGGAAGTAATGTTTGTCGAGGAGGAACTGGTCGACCGGCCCTGTCTCTTGGGCAAGGGCGAGCGTATCGAGCGCCATCGCCGCGACCGCTTCGAGCGCGACGGCGTTTTTCACCGAGTCGGCAGCGTCTTTTCCCCAAGCGAACGGGGCATGGCTCGCGACCAGCACGCCCGGCATCGCCACGGGATCTAGGCCCGCAAATCGCTCAACGATCACTCGGCCGGTGTTGATTTCGTAGCCACCGTCGATTTCTTCAGCCGTCAGCAGTCGCGTCACGGGAATCGTGCCGTAAAAGTGGTCGGCGTGCGTCGTTCCGAAACAGGGAATCTCGCGGTGCGCCTGGGCAAACGCCGTCGCCTTCGGGCTGTGCGTGTGGGTGATCCCCCCGGTCCCGTTGAACTTTTGATAGAGCAGGCGATGGGTGACCATATCGGAGGAGGGTTTGAGCGCGCCCTCGACGACTTCGCCCGTCTCGATGCTTACCACCACCATTTGCGAGGGTGCCATCCCGTCGTACGCGACGCCGCTCGGCTTGATCACCAGGAACTGCCGGTCGTCCGACAGCCCGCTGACGTTCCCCCAGGTGAGGGTCACCAGCCCATGCGCGACCAAGTCGAGATTCGCCTGGCAGACTTGTTGTTTGAGCGTTTCAAGCATGGGTCGTCACTTCGCTCCGCGCCGCACGTCGTGGCGAATGGCGACCAAATCCTTCATGACGCCGGAGAGCGAACCGCTAAACCCGGTCGTGCCGAACGCGTCGTGCAGCGTTTTGTAGACGCTATACAACTTCGCGTAGACCGCGACGTTGGCGGCGATCGGCTCGTAGAGGGTTGATTTCACGCCGGTCATCTTCGCTTGGGCTGCTTCGACCGTTTGGTAAGCGCCTGCCGCCACGGCGCCGAAGATGGCCGCCCCCAACGCACAGGTCTGCCCGCTGCGGCTGGTCTTCATCGGCCGATTGGTTACGTCCGCGTAGATCTGCATCACGAGCGGGTTCTTCTCGGCAATGCCGCCGCAAACGATGACCTCGGCGACGTGGACGCCGTACTCTTCCATGCGGTTGATAATCGTGAGGGCGCCGAACGCGGTCGCTTCGACGAGGGCGCGATAAACTTCCGGCGCCGTCGTGTGGAGCGTTTGACCGATGAGCAGGCCGGTGAGGAGCGGGTCGGTGAGAATCGTGCGGTTGCCGTTGTTCCAGTCGAGGGCGACGAGTCCCGACTCGCCGGGGCGCAGCTTCGCGGCGGCGTCGGTCAGTTTGGCGTGCGCCTCGGCCCCTGTGCCGAACTCGCCTGGCGTGAGACGCTTGACGAACCAATTGAAGATGTCGCCGACGGCGCTTTGGCCCGCTTCGAGGCCGTACATGCCGGGGATGATCGACTCGGGGACGATGCCGCAGAGGCCCGGAACGTCGGGGAGTCGCTTCGACAAGGGCGCCACCATGCAGTCGCAGGTGCTGGTCCCCATGATCTTCACGAGCGTTCCTTCGCCGCAGCCTGAGCCGACGGCGCCCATGTGGGCGTCGAAGGCGCCGACCGCGACGGGAATGCCGGCGGGGAGCCCGACCTGCTCGGCGACTTCGGCGCAAAGGAGCCCCGCTTGATGATTCGACGGCACGGCCTTCGTGTCGAAGCGGAAGCGCGACAGGCCTGGTTCGACTGATTCGAGGAACTCGGCGCTCGGCAGGCCGCCCCACTCCTCGTGGTACATCGCCTTGTGACCGGCGGCGCAGATGCCGCGGGCGAGTTTGGACGGATGCAGGTTCCCTGTCACATAGGCAGGCACATAGTCGGCGAGTTCGACCCAGGCTGCTGCGGAGCGCGCCACCTGGGGGGCCGTGCGCATGCAGTGGGCGATCTTCGACCAATACCATTCGGAGGAATAAACGCCGCCGCACTTGGCGAGGTAGGGATACTCGCCGCCGCGAGCCTTGCGCGTAATCTCCTCCGCTTCGCGATGGGCGGTGTGGTCTTTCCAGAGCCACGCCTGTGCGGCGAGGTCGTCCTTGAATTCATCCAACAGCGCGAGGGCGACCCCTTCGGCATTCACAGGGATCGGCGTGGAGCCGGTGGTATCGACGCCAATGCCGACGACGCGCTGAGGGTCGAAGCCGGCGGTTTGCTTCGCTTTCGTCACCGCGCCGGCAACGGCGGACAAGAATCCTTCGATGTAATCGGCTGGACTTTGCCGCGCGAGATTCGGGTCGGACGAATCGAGCAGCACGCCGGCGTCGCCGCGGCGATAGTCGTAGACTTCGGCGGCGATCTCGGCGCCGGTGGCAATATCGACTACGAGCGCTCGCGCGCTGTTGGTGCCGTAGTCGACGCCGATCGCAAATTGCTGAGCCATGGCCAACGAACAGAGGAACTGATTGCCAGTGAACAAGTGAAAAGGGAGAACATCGCAGCGTATCAGCCGCGCGGTTCGCTGAAAAGCGTCGCCTCGGCGGGTCGTGTGCCGTTTGCCCCGGTCACCTCGAGGTACTCCGAGAGGTCCGGCTAGATTCCTCGGAGTACCTCGGAATGACAGGGAGGAGTACCTCGGAATGACAGTCAGCGGCGACGGTCGCGATGGATTCCATCTTAACTCCGTTCCGAGCGAAAGGGGCTGATTTCGCCGGAGTTGCGCAGTTTACGCAAACTCTAAACCAAGGCTGCGCACGACCTAAAATAAGGAGCGTTTGTCCCGAACTCGCCGCGGCCGCGTCGCTGCGGCGTTGCGCGCCTTACGCTCAACGCCCATTGAGACTTTTCGGGAGATTCGCGTATTCGGCAACCATGTTTTGCGTGATCGGCCAACCGATCTTTGGCATAATGGACCGGCTGCCGCGCAGGGAGTTGCGGGGCGGCATCATGCGAGATTTACCAAGTCGTTTTGATTGAACCGCCAAGGACGCCAAAGAAATGCAGGAAGAGTTACCCGCGAATCACGCGAATCGGCGCGAATGAAGAAATGAATGATTGATTTCTATTCGCGTCCATTCGCGTGATTCGCGGGCCAATGTTTTCTGTCTTTCCTTGGCGTCCTTGGCGGTTGATTTGTTGGACTTCGCCGTTCGCCTAGCGCCATCGGTTGCCGTATTCTTTAGCTCTGGATGCCATGCGAATCTGCCGCTCGTCAAAACGTGGTCTGGGAGTGCGAGCTTGCTGCACGGCAGCGGCCCTGGCGTTGGCGACGTTTGGCTTGCCGTTCATGGCAGAGCGGTCGCTGGGCGAGGAACCGAGCGTTGAATCGGCGCCGGCTCGCGTGTCGTTCAATGAACAGATCCGGCCGATTTTCGCCAAGCATTGCGTCGGTTGCCACGGCGGCGTGAAGGAGGCGAGCGGGCTGTCGTTCATCTATCGGGAGTCGGCGCTAGCGGAGGCCGAGTCGGGACTCGCCGCCATCATCGCCGGCAATGCGGCCGACTCGAACCTCATCGCGCGGGTCACCGATCCCGACCCCGATAGTCGCATGCCGCCGGGCGATCATGGCCCGCCGCTCGACCCGCAGCAGATCGACGCGCTGAAGCGGTGGATCGACCAAGGCGCCGAGTGGGAGCAGCATTGGTCGTTGACGGCGCCGCAGTCGCATCCGTTGCCGGCGATTCGGCGCGAACACTGGCCGCGCGATCCGCTTGATCGGTTTGTGCTGGCCCGCATCGAAGCCGCCGGCATGGAACCGGCGCTCGACGCTGCGCGGGCGGAGTGGTTGCGCCGCGTCTCGCTCGACCTCATTGGCTTGCCGCCGACGCCGGCGGAGTTCGCTGAGTTTGAACTCGACAATCGCCCCGACGCGTACGAGCGAGTGGTTGCGCGCTTGCTCGCGTCGCCGCGCTACGGTGAACGTTGGGCCTCGCTGTGGCTCGATCTGGCTCGCTTCGCCGACACGGTCGGCTTTGAGAAGGATCCCCACCGCGACATCTGGCCCTACCGCGATTGGCTGATTCGGGCGCTCAACGACGACATGCCGTTCGACGAGTTCACGATTCGGCAACTCGCTGGCGACTTGCTGCCGAACGCGACGCTGGACGATCGGCTAGCTACGGCTTTTCATCGCAACACGCAGATGAACACCGAAGGGGGGACCGACGACGAGGAGTATCGTCTCGCCGCGGTACTCGACCGGGTGAGCACGACCTGGCAGGTCTGGCAGGCGTCGACGTTTCGCTGCACGCAATGTCACTCGCATCCGTACGACCCGTTTCGGCATGAGGAGTACTATAAGTTCGTCGCATTCTTCAATACGAGCCGCGACGCCGACCTGAATAGCGACGCCCCGCTGCTGAGCATTCCCGACGACGCGGCGAAGTGGGCTGAGGCGGAGCAACTCGACGAACACATCAGGGAGTTCGAGCGTCAGCTTTTCGAACTGCAATCGCCGTTGGTTGAGGATTCAGCCCGTTGGCGAGCGCTCCCTGCGGTCGCGGCTAACTCGACCGGTAACGCGACGATGGCGATTCGGAACGAAACGGAAGCAGGCGTCGCCGTTTCCGAAGTCCGCGCGGAGGGAACGATCACCACCGGCAGCACGTTTACGGTCGACCTTGATTTGGCTGACCTGGAGCGCCTCACGGCGGTGCGGATCGATGCGCTGCCGAAGGATCCGGCGCAGGCGCTGAAGATTCCGGAGGATGGGTTCGTTCTTTCACATCTGAAGGGCGAACTCGTCGACGCGGCTGGCGCTGTAGTGAGCGAGATTCCATTCGTCGCCGCGTTCTGCGACGAACCGGCGCCGCTGTTCGATCCGGAGGAAAGCCTCCGCGACGGCCCTGACGGTTGGGGCGACTACACGCGGATGTCGCGGCGACGTTACGCCGTGTTCATTCCGAAGCGGGCGATTGAGGTTCCGCCCGGGGCGCGTCTGCGGCTCTCGATGAACTTCGGCCAAGCCGATTCGGGGGGCGGCGCGCTGGCCATTGAGCGGGGCCGATTCGCCGCGTCGTCGAGCGACGATTGGATTCCGTTCGCCAATGACTCCGTATATGCGAAAATCAAACTGCAATTGGCGGAGTTAAAGAAAGCCCGGGCCGCGATCGCCGGCGTTGCCGTCCCGGTAATGGCGGAACAGCCGGCCGCGTTCGCGCGGCAGACGCAGGTCTTTGCTCGCGGCAACTGGCTCGATCGCGAGGCTGCCGTGACGCCGGGCGTCCCGGAAGTGATGCCGTCGCTGCCGGCGGGGGCGCCGGCCGATCGGCTCGCGATGGCCCGCTGGTTGGCTTCGCCAGAGAATCCGCTCACGGCGCGGGTGATGGTGAATCGCCTGTGGCAGGAACTGTTCGGCATCGGCATCGTCGAAACGGCGGAAGATTTTGGCACGTCGGGCGAGTTGCCGTCGCATCCGGAATTGCTCGATCACCTCGCTCTTCGCTTGCAAGGCGAGCATGGCTGGAGCGTCAAGCGGATGCTGCGAGATCTTGTGTTGTCGTCGGCCTATCGCCAGGCGGGAGTCGCGACGTCGGATAAGCTCGCGCTCGATCCGCGGAATCGCTTGGTCGCCCGCGGGCCGCGGACGCGGCTCTCTGCTGAGATGATGCGCGACCAGGCGCTCGCCCTTTCCGGCAAGCTGTCGGACAAAATGTACGGCAAGCCGGTGATGCCGCCGCAGCCCGAAGGGGTCTGGCGGAGCGTCTACAACGGCGAGTCATGGACTACCGCTGAAGGCGAAGACCGTTTTCGCCGGGCCGTCTATACCTATTGGAAACGGACGAGCGGGTATCCAGCGCTCGCGACGTTCGACATGCCGAGCCGCGACGTTTGCGTCGTGCGCCGCATCGCGACGAACACGCCGCTGCAGGCGCTGGCGACGCTGAATGACGTGGCGTACGTCGAACTTGCCCAAGGCCTTGCCGTACGAATGGCCGCCGCGGCGGAGGTGCCAGCCGCGCAGATCGCCGCCGGCTACCGTTTGGCGACGGGGCAAGCCTTGCACGCCGCGAAGCTGCGCCGTTTGCTCGAACTGTATGAAGCCGCCGCCGCTGCGTTCGACGCCGATCCGGCGGCCGCTCAGCCGCTCGCCGCCGACCGCGCGACGTACGCCCTGACGATCGTCGCCAATGCGATGTTGAACCTCGACGATTTGCTGACCAAGTAAAAAGTAAGCCGACGCCCTCCAATGCGTTGTAATGACTATGAACCTCGCCCAAGAATTACAGTACGCCCAGCTTTCGCGCACGACGCGGCGACTGTTCCTCCAGGAATGCGCCGCCGGTCTCGGCGCGGCGTGGTTGGCTTCCGCGGCTTCCTCAGCATTGGGCGTCACCAGTACGCCTACGATGCGCGACGCCGCGCGGCCGTTGGCGCCGATCATGCCGCCGCTGCCGGCGAAGGCCAAGCGAGTCATCTATCTCCACATGGCGGGCTCGCCGAGCCAGCTGGACTTGTTCGACTACAAGCCGGAACTCCAGCGGCTCGACGGCCAAGATTGTCCGCAAGAGTTCATCGCCGGCAAGCGCTTCGCGTTCATCCGTGGCGTGCCGAAGTTGCTGGGGCCGCAGTTTCCCTTCCAGCAACATGGCGAATCGGGCGCCTGGCTCAGTGACCGTCTCCCCCACTTGGCTAGCGTCGCCGACAAGCTTTGCTTCGTCCGCACGATGGTCACGGACCAATTCAATCACGGCCCCGCCCAGTTACTCGTTCATACCGGCAACCAGAATCTCGGCTATGCGGCGATGGGATCGTGGGCGACGTACGGCCTCGGTTCGGAAAACCAAAACCTGCCCGGCTTCGTCGTCCTCCTCTCCGGCGGCAAATTCCCCGACGCCGGCAAGAGCGTCTGGGGCTCCGGGTTTCTCCCTTCGGTTTACCAAGGCGTGCAGTGTCGTTCGAGCGGCGACCCCGTCCTCTTCCTCTCCAACCCCGCGGGCATCGACCGCAACCTGCGCGGCAAGATGGTCGAGGCGATCGCCGACGTCAACCGGCAGACCTACAACGAGGCGGCCGACCCCGAGACGCTCACCCGCATCTCGCAGTACGAGCTTGCCTACCGGATGCAGATGTCGGCCACCGACGCGATGGAGCTCAACCAGGAGCCAGCCCATATCCATCAGATGTATGGCACGCAGCCGGGACAGGAGAGTCTGGCGAACAACTGTCTCTTGGCGCGTCGGCTCATCGAGCGCGGCGTCCGCTACGTGCAACTGTACGATTGGGGTTGGGACTCGCACGGCGCCGGCGAGAACGAGGCGCTCCATCACGGCTTCAAGGATAAGTGTCGGGAACTCGACCAACCGGTGACGGCGTTGTTGCTCGATCTGGAGCAACGGGGGTTGCTCGACGAAACGCTCGTCGTCTGGTCGGGCGAGTTCGGCCGGACGCCGATGCGCGAAAACCGCGGCGGCCAGGAGATGAAGCTGATTGGCCGCGATCATCATCCGCACGCCTTCACCGTATGGCTCGCTGGCGGCGGCGTCCGCGCCGGCTACGCGCATGGCGAGACCGATCCGATCGGCTACGCCCCGATCACTGATCGCGTCGAGGTTCGTGATCTGCAGGCGACGATGCTCCGCCTGCTCGGCATCGACCACGAGCGGCTGGTCTTCCCGTTTCAGGGCCTCGACCAAAAACTGACCGGCGTCAAACCGGCCCGCGTGATCGATTCAATCATCGCGTAAAGACGCCAAAAGAACTCAACATTCCGCCGTAGCCGCGGGTCAACGACCCGCCGGAGCGGCGAGAAAGATTAACCACCAAGGCACAAAGGTCACGAAGACGCACCAAGGAGAAGAAAGGCAAATATCCTGGTGCTTGAGCATCATCTCCAAGGTTATTAGTCTCCTCATTTCTTGAATTTCTTCGTGCTTTCTTGGTGATCTTCGTGCCTTGGTGGTTAGTCTTTTGGGCTCTTCTGCGCAGCAAAGCGACTCAACGCGCACAACGTCCGCTGAATCGCGGTTTCTCGCAGTTGCGAGGAGGCCCATTTTCCCGATGGGGCCCCAAATGAGTAAACTGGAGGGATGCCCCCTAGCTCGTTCTCAGTACGACTTGTTTCTCGCTGCGTCTTGGCAGCGCTGGCGATTCTCTTTGGCGACGCCCTCATCGTTGGTTCGCAGGCATCGGCCGAGCCCGTCGACTTCTCCCGCGAGGTGAAGCCGATCCTGGCTCGTCGCTGTTTTGCGTGCCACGGTCCTGAGTCGGGGGAGGGGGGCTTGCGGCTCGATGGCCGGGATCATGCCTTGGCGGAGCTTGATTCGG
>Ga0163144_10022006_pt1 | contig 12653 bp, 11 predicted proteins | sample OliLak19BULKMAT1_FD_123175 | JGI IMG/M metagenome (GOLD analysis project Ga0163144, IMG submission 123175) | Freshwater microbial mat bacterial communities from Lake Vanda, McMurdo Dry Valleys, Antarctica - Oligotrophic Lake LV.19.BULKMAT1 | ecosystem: Environmental > Aquatic > Freshwater >... | reverse complement strand
CTGTACGTTTGCGAGACGGTGGTGGCCCAGGCTGCGTGCTGATGGGCGGCTCCGGGCTCGCGGTGCCGAGCGCGTCGCGCCGGCGCGCGCTCGCCTTTACCGGTGCCGCAGCGACCATGGTCGCGAGCGGCACCGCGGGCGCGACCTCGCTCGTCAAGAGTGTCGTGCTTTGCGTGTGCCTGGGAACGGTCGGTGGCGGCCTGGTGTCGCTCGCCGCTTCCGAGACCTTCTCGCGCATGGAAACGACCCAGGCGGCTGACAAGCCCGCTCCGCTTCCGAAATGGGCCGCGCCCCGAGGCAGCGCAGCCGCCGTTCGAGCGCTGAGCGTCGAGGAGGCGGCCGTCGCTCCTGCAGCTCCAGAAACAGTGACCGAGTGAGATGCACCCGCAAACGACCAGGCGCCAGCCGCCACGGGCGGAGGGTCGAGACCTGCCGAGACGGCAGGCACGGGTAAGCCGCACTCGGGCCCGAGCCTGTTCGAAGAGCAACGCATCATCGAGTCCGCTCGGGCAGCCGTCGCGCGTGGAGACGTGGCCTCCGCCCTCTCGGCGCTCGATGGCTACGAACGGACGTACGCTCAGCGACTGTTCCGACCGGAAGCGCTGGCGCTTCGCATCGAAGCGCTGAGCACCAGGGGTGAGCTCGGGCGGGCTCGCAGCCTGGCCGCCCAGTTCAGCCGCAGTTACCCGCACCATCCGTTGCTCTCACGAGTGCAAGCCGCCGTGCAGTCTTCGCCCTGACCTCGACGGCTCGCACCCAGCGCTATTCGTCAGCAACGTCGCGCTCAAGAACGTCAGCGCAGGACGTCCGGCGTGGCCGGGGCGCCACCGAGCACGCTCGGCGCTTCGCGCGGGCCTTCGACGCCGCGGCGAAGGCCCGCCGCAGGGGTCCACTAACTGATGTTTCCCAGCAGGAGCATCGTGGAGCATCTGGCGCGAGGGGTGCTTGGCTTGGGAGCCTTCGCTGCGGCGGCAGTCTTGGCGACGCCACACCCGTGGCTGTCACTCGCCGGCATTCCCTTGGCGTTGCTGGCGCTGCAGGGTTGTCCGATGTGTTGGCGGTCGGGCTGTTTCAAACCGTGCTCGCCAAACGGCGGCTGATCCGGGCCGACGCTTGTCGGTGCTCACCGATTCCCTGTGGAACCACGCGCCAGACACGCCTCTCGAGCTCAGCTGACTCGCCTACAGGTCGTACTGGCAGGTCTTGAGAAACGGCACTACCGGATCCGGCAAGCACCCGGTTGGCGGTCCGACAAACTCCGGGCAATCCTGAATGGTGCTGCAGGCTCAGTTTCCGCTCATGCACATGCCCGAGCAGCTGGTATCCAGTATCCCTCCCGCGGTGCAGCCGTGTTCGCCGCCGCAGTCTGCGGGCGAGGTGCACTGCAGCAACGTGGTGTGCTCGGTCCGTGCGCACCCGGAGTCGTCGTCCGAATGCGTCTCCGCCGTGATTGCGACGCAGCGCGCTTGCTTGGTACTGGCGTCGTAGCAGCAGCCCGGCGTGGCGCCCGTGCAGACACTGCCGCCGCAGCTTGTCGTCGGCCGCTCGACCAGGCACATGCCACCCGAGCGCGATCGCCGATCTGCGTGACAACGAAACCCGGCGCGACAGCCAGCGGGGTCGCCGGGCACGCAGGCAACGCTGACCTCGCACTGCTCGGCGCAATGGCTAGGTCCCAGGTGAACATCGGGGTAGGCGCAGCAACTCTGCCGATTCGGACAGTCTGCGGACGAGAGGCATTCGATGCCTATTCTATCTTGCGTGTAGGGACCGTAGCAGCGGTGCCCATTGTCGCTGGGCGCGAGGGTCTTGCTCACACAGCCAGTCATCCGATTTCCCATTCCTGCCGACTCGCAGCAAGTCTCGGTCCTGTAGTCGCACGACGTGGCGTCACAGCTCACCGCCTCGGTCTCGAGCGTGGCGTTCGCCGCGGCACGGGCCGGGGAGGGCTTCAAACGCGCGCTCTATTTGCCGTCGCCGGCAGATGCTCGCCTTGTCCTTATGGCTGGCGTGCGTCTGGGGGGCGTCATGGGGCTGCCGATACGCAGCCAAGCTTGCAGAAGGCTAGCGTGTCGGTGCCCGGTGCCATTGATTGGCTCGGGAGCGGCGGGAACGCAGGTCTGCGGCCAGCGCGAGAACGTGACAGTTTAGCTGCGAGACGGCCGAGGCGGGGGTGACCGGTGTGACTCTTTAGTGGTCCTCGACGCGGTCGCTTTCGCTATGGCGCCTGCGCTTGTGCCGCTTCAGCTGACCATTGTCGTCGTCGACATCTGGTGGATGGTCGTTTTGTTGGACCCGGTTCGCCAGGAAGTTGCCGGCAACCGCGGCCAAGGCATCGACGATGAAATGCCTCAGCTCGCGCGTCACACGCCTAAACGTTTTTGTTCGAACGCTTGCGCCGTGCCATCGCTCGGTCCTTACGCGGCCGATGTCGTGATGACCGGCCGATCCATGTTCCGCTCCATGCTGCCGTTGGCGAGCGGCTCAGAGGCGGATGAACGACGGGCTTCTAGACGATGAACGACCATGTCCTTGAGTTGCCGGGTGCGCGCTCGAACGCCTGGGCTCAGCGCCGCGGCCGCAATGCCGCCGAGCGCCAATGCGGTAACGCCGATGGCAGTGCCATTGCGGCGGATAGCTTTTTTGAGATTCTTCGCCTTGAGGAGGCGGCGGGTCTTCTTGCTCATAGCGCCGGTCTTTGCAGCCCTCGTGCCAAACGACACGCAATTGTCATCAATGCAGCAAGTGCGCGAGATGCGTGACAGTACGCGCAATTCGGGGAGGTTTACGACGGAATCTGCAGCGCACTGTCGTCTCGGAGAGTCAAAAGGTCCCGTTTCGATGCGCGAGCAGCTGCTAGCGGCGCGCGCGGGCGGACGCCCGCGCCAGCGCAGTGCGGCGCCGAACCCTCGCCGCTCACTCCGTTGCGCATTTCGGGCACGAGCACCTGTCATCATTCATCACTTCTCAGAAACCCCGCTTCGCCAGAAACCAGGCTTGGCGGGCGGGCAGCTGAAAGATGTGGCTAAAGGTCAGGTTCTGCGCGACTTCATGCGCTGCCAAATGCTGAGTCCGGCGGGCATCACGAACAGCGCCGTGAGCAGGCACGAAAGCTCGCCGAAGACGGCGTATTTCCCGAAGGAGCGGAGCGCCAAGTTGTCGCCGATGAGCAAGGTGCCGTAGCCGAGCATGGTGGTCATGCTGCAAGCCGCAATCGCGCCGCCCACGGATTGGATACTCGCGCTGACTTGCCCGTTGAGCGCCCGGATGCGGTCGTTCAGGTTGATGGCGTATTCGACGCCGATGCCGAATGTCAGCGGTAGCGCTACGAAGTTGAGAAAGTTGAGGCGCACGTCCAGATTCGCCGCGAGCCCCAAAGTGAGCCAAACGGCAAGCAGTAGCGATCCCACCACGGCGATCAGCGGGACCAGGGCGCCCGTGGCCAAGCTGCAGACCACGACGACGACGCCGAACGCCACCGCCATGCTGCGAGGCGCGTCTCGCGTCATGGAGCGGATCATTTCGGCGAACACCGTCGCTCGACTGGCATTCGGTACCACCTGACCGCCTGGACCTCGCACGCCCTCGAGCAGGTCCGCGATTTTCAGCAAATGTTCGCCCTTACTGCGTGAAAGCTTGCGATCGATTTCGACGTAGACAGCGGTTCCGAAGCGGCCGTTGACCTCGGTGAAGCGCTCACGCAGCAGCGGTGGTAGGTCCTCGGCGCCCAGCGCTCTGAGGCTTTCGGGCGGTCGCCAGCTGCGGGCGAACTCCAGATTGTCACCCGTAAGCCGCGGCAGCACGCGGTCCATCTCTTCGCGAACCTCGTTCAGGATCGCCAGCTTTCGCTGGACGGAGTCGGGGCGCCCGCCTAGGTAGTCGTGCACGGTGAGCACACGTTCGACCAGCTTGCTGCCAAAAAGCTTGCGGTCTCTCGCCCAGATCGCGTCGGCCACGGCGGATGCCTGCGACATGTCGTCAGCCAGCAACAGGTCTGGCGAGCCCCGAGTCCGAAAAATTTCGTCTGCCTTGCTGCTGAAATGACCGGCACCCTTACTCGAGCTCGAAACACTGCGTAACTTTCCGAAGTCATATTCCCAAGGATCCGACACGTAGCGTGCGATCGGGAACGTCAGTGCTGCGGCGACGCAGCCAGCGGCCACGAGCACCCAAGCCGGCTTCTTTACGACGAGCCATGCGATGCGGCGAGTCACGAACGGGTCGCGCTGCTTGACCGGCGCTTTCGCGCGCTCGCTCGACTTTGACTTGGACCGAAGGCCTTCGACCAGTCCGATTGAAGCAGGGCACAGGCAAAACGTCGCCACCCAGCACGCCACCGAGCCAGCTCCGCCGATCAGCCCAAACTCGCTGAAGCCTCGAAAACTGGTGACTCCCAGGGCCGCGTACGCGCCCGCGGCTGCCATGGCGCCGAGCCAGGTCCCGCGTCTGCAATCGAGCGCAGCCTGCTCTACCGCCTGCTCCATGCCCTCGCCTTCGCCTCGCAGCTCGCGATAGCGCGCGAAGTAAATCATCGAGATGTTGATGCCATTGCCCGCGATGATTGAGCCCAGAAAGCCCGTCGCCATGTTCAAGTGGCCGAATGCCAGCTTGGCGACCGCAAACGCGATGCCACAGCCCGTGACCGTGGCGAGCCCGATGTGCAGGAGCGAGAGAGGCGAGCGAAAGTAGCCCAAAATCACGGTAAGGATCAGCGCGCCCGCCAGGCTCGAAACCAGCGCGATGTCCTGAATCAACGACTTGCGCTCAGCTACTGCGTTCGGGATATCCCCGGCGAAACCGACTTGAGTCGCGGCATGGTAGCGGGCTGGCTCTAGCTCCGCGACCAGCGCGTTCACCTTTTGCAGTAGCTGGTCTGAATCAAGCTCGCCCATCCCGGCTCCCGAAGTACGGATGACGAGCGCGTAGCGGGTGCCCTCGGCGTTTGCGAAGTAATTGGACTTGAAGCGATCGTACTGCTCGGTCTGCTGCTCGATACGTCGACGGATGCGTGAAAGCGGGCTTCTTTGCTCTGAATTTTCGGGCGACGCGGCCTCGGGCGACTCCGCCGGCTCCGTCGGCCCATCCGATTCGATCAACGCCGAAGGCTTGGCCGCGTTCGTCAGCCCGAGACGCTTGAGCTCATCGTCGACTTCGGTGTCGCATGGTTCGTCCAGGCCGAGGCCGAGCGACTGCTGCTCCCGCTCTCGCGAAAGCTCGCAACTTATCAGCATCAAGTCGCGCTCTGAAGCAAACAGCCAACGGTAGTCTTGAAAAAACTTCCGCTCGGCTTCCGTGCCCGTTTGCACCGAGCCCAACGCATTCTTTTCTAGCCCTCGCAGCTTCGCGGCCAGTGCGTCGACGAAGCGCTGATTGGAGGCGGCGTCGGGCGACTCCATCACGACGATCAGCGTCGAAGCGCCCGCACTTTTGCGTTCGAGCGCCGCCCGGAAGCGCTGGGCAGTGCCGCTCTCCGTCGGTAGCAAGCTAACGAAATCGCCTTTGATACGCAGCTGACTGGCCAGCCCCCAGCTCAGCGAAAGCACCAGAACCGCGGCCGCCAGCACCCGCAACGGATGGCGCACCGCCCAACGGGTGTAGCGGTGCAGCAACCGGTCCCAGACGGAGGCCGCGGGCGACGTCGAGGGTTCTGTCGTCACTCCTGTGATAGCTCGCTCGCAAATACAGAACAGATCACTGTGACGACCCCGTGACTTTTCGAGCGACACGCCCCGTTGCCAGGCGCGTAAGATTGGCGAAGAAGTGTGAGCTGGCGACACACTGTGCGTGCCGAGTGTATTCCCTTTGCAACACTAGCTACACCCTGCGCGCTCGGCCAGCAGCTGGTGGTACAGAGTGAACAGATCCTCGAAGTGTTTTTTGGATGTGGGGAACGACTCAGCCGCGGCCAGAGCGGCCCGCCCGAGTGTCGTCCTCGGCCGGGCCAACAGCTTGTGCACGGCGCGCGCCACTGCTTGAGCGTCGCCATCGGCAGCGTAAGTCTCGGCGTAATCGGGGTGAGCCAGCGCGCCGGCTCCGCCTGCGTTGGGTACCACCACCGGCGTACCGCTGGCCAACGCTTCAGCGACCACGAAGCCGAACGTTTCGCATTGAGAGCCGTGCAGCAGAACGTCAACGCTCGCCAGAATTGTGGCGAATTCCGCGCGATTGTGCGTAAAAGGCAGGAACGTCACGTGCCCAAGACCCCTGGCTCGCGCTTTGATAGCCTCGCGCTCGGGCCCGTCGCCCAATACCACCAATGCCACCGGTCGCTCGCGCTGCAGCGACTGAATCGCGTCGATAAGCAAGGCTTGGCGCTTGTCAGCGGCAAGCCTGCCAGAGATCAGCAGCAAGACCGCGCCAGCTTCACCCGCGAGCGGGCCCATCAGCCGTTGACGGAGGGTTGCGTCCGCGTGGGCCGGCCCAAGGTCGGATTGGTCAATGCCGAAAGCCACGGTCCGAACGCGTTGGCAACCCTGTTGCTCTAGTAACTCTTCCAACCAGCGCCCGGCCACAACCGTTACGTCACACGATTGACAGATAGCTCGCTGCCAGCCCCAGACGGCACGTTCAGTGCACCTGGCTGCCCTTGGCGGCAGCAGGCGCTGCAAAGCCGGACGCACGTAACAGCCGATTGGATCCGAGTGATAGAAGTAGGCGAGAAGAGGTCCCTTTTTGAGCAGTCGCGCCCCGAGCGCAGGCGCGAAAGGGCTGGAAATCTGCACGACGTCGGGCTTTTCCTGATCGACGGCTTGGCGCATCAGATCCAAACGCCAGGGTACGCGGTAGGTAGGGTCGTAGGGCATGCGTGGCGCCGGGTAGCGGATGAGCTTCATGCCCGAATGCTCACTCACGCTGTGCTGGGCGCCCGGCGCGACCACGGTGAGCGAGTGACCGCACTCTTGCGCGGCCCTGCCCATCCGCTCCAAGTAGGAACGAACACCGCCGCCGCGGTCCGAGAAGAATTCACAGAGGTCCAAGATGCGCAGTGAAGGTGGAAGAGTCATGAGAAGTTTCAGTGAGCTGTCGGGCGGAAGCGGTGGTGTGCGGGCCAGCCAATGGCCGGAGCGCATTGGCATTCTCAACGACTACGTTCGGATACCGTACGCCAACGGTTCGTCGTTCGCCTCACAGTTTTTGTATCGAGAGTTTCGAGCTCGTGGCCACCGCGTGACCGTGGTCGGCCCCGATGATTCCGAGGCCACGACCACTGACCTCCCCGAGCACAGCGTGTCGCTGAGGAGCTTGCCGCTGCGCAATCATCCCGGTGTCCACCTGGCGCTTCCCAGCCGTGCGCGGCTCCAGCAATTGGTCGACGAACGATTGGACATCATGCTCGCGCAGACTGGCTCGGCCATGCTCGAGGCAGGAGTGTGGCTACGCACCACGCAGCGCGTGCCTTTGGTGGCAGTGAATACCGTGCACCTACCCAGCATTTTTAACGTCATTTTGCCGGAGAAGCTCTACAATACGCGCGCCAGTGAGGCGGTGCGCGAGCGGCTTGTACCTTGGATAGAGCAGCAGTCGGTGAGCGCCTACAACCAGGGGGACGGTCTGGTCGTGCTCTCCGAGGGGCTGAAGCGGTATTGGGCCGAGCGCGGCGTCAAGGTTCCGATCTTCGTCATTCCGCGCGCGGTGGATCCGAGCATTTTCGATCAATCGGAGAGCGCCGACCCATTCCCAGCAGCAGCCGCACCTGGTTCGCGACTACTCGTGGTGTGTCGCATGACGCGTGAGAAGGGCGTCGCCGAGTTGCTGGAAATCTTCGCGAAGTTTGTGGCGCCCGCGGTGCGGGACGCAACCCTCACGCTGGTTGGGGACGGACCCGATCGCGACACCTTCGTCGAGCTGGCTCGAACGCTTGGCGTGGAGGGTCGAGTCTTTTTCGCGGGTGAGCAGCCGCTCAAGCAGATCCCAACCTATCTACGCAACGCGGACGTGTTCGTTTACACCTCCCTGAGCGAGACCTACGGCCAGGTGGTGAGCGAAGCTCAATGGTGCCGGCTCCCCGTGGTCGCGCTGGCGGACGGCATGGGTGTTTCCCAGCAGGTCGAAAATGAGCGAACCGGGCTGCTGATCGACCCCACCGGCGACCCTGAGCAGGTGAAATGGCGCTTCGCGAAGGCGGTGCTGCGGCTGCTGCACGAGCCGCGCGAGCGAGACCGTCTCCGTGCGGAAGCGGCCGAGCGGGTCCGCAAGCGCGCCCGACCAGAACCGTCCATCGCGCGTTACTACGAGGCGTTCGAGGCTGCGCGCGAGCATTGTCGCGCGTCGCGCCCGGTCGTCGGCGCGACCACATTCTCCGCAGCTCGCTCGCTCGTGCGTTGGACCGGCTTGCACTTGACGTTGGCAGGCGTTGGCCTGCTCCGCCCACCAGCAAGCATCAACCGAGGTGGCTGCATTCAACCTGCTTGGGATGGCAGCAGCAAGGTCACGCCCGTTCGAGCTGCTGATGGTGCCCTTGCCGCCCTGCCAAGAGTAGTAGCGACGGGTTGACGACCAGCTTGCCGCCGCGCGCTGCGAGGGCGCGGTGCAAGCTAACGTGCTCGCAGTCGTTCGCGCTTTCGTCGTAACGCAGGCCACGCAAACTGGTGGCGCGATAGACTGCCAAACCTCCGAACGCGCTTTTCACTGTCAGCGGCGGGTCGCCACGCCGTAATCGACCGAGCCGGCGGCGGATGCCTGCATCGCTAAGGTCTCGCTCCCAAGCGGTTTCTCGAAATGCGATCGGATCGTAATAGCTGTAGCCAATGAATGGCAAGAGCCTAGAAATGCCGCCCCAATTGTTGACGCCGAAGGCAGCGACCGCGTCCGGTCCTCCCGGCGCCATCAATAGCTCGACGGAGTGCAGCAGTCCTTCGTGACTGACTGGCCCCTCCAAATCCCCATCCAAGATCGCCACTAAGTCTGTGTCAGGCTCTTGCTCTGCCGCCTCGAGCAGCGTGTTGCGGAGCCGTGCCATCCGCCCGAAGCCGGAAATGCCCGGTGAAAACTGGGGAGCGGGAACGCTGCGCACGAACCCGGGCTGAGCCTCGCGAAAGTCCGCCATCACACGCTCGGTGCCGTCGGTCGAGTCGTCGAAGAGCACGAGCACGCGCGCCCTACGAAAGGCGCGCGAAAGTGACTCCAGCCTGGCGCGCAACAGAAGCGCCAAGTCGAGCCGATTATGCAGCAACACCAGAAAAAGCATCGAGCTTTCGTTGGCTCGCTGACCGCCATTGACCACAGCTTCACGGTAGGGTGAAGCTCGCTCAGTGCGCGGAGCAAAAGCCTGCTCGGGAAAGTGCACGCCGTAGCGATCCGAGCGAATCACCTCGTCGATGGTTTTTTGGGCGCGCAGCACCGCCGCCGCTTCGCGCCCGACGGCGATGGTGCTTTGCAGCAGGCGATTCATGCGGTTTTCGGGGATCCAGGTGTGCGCCCAGTGGTGCACACCCCACGACGCTGCGGGGTACTGTTTGAGCTCCAGCATGCGCTCGAAGTGCTTACGTTGATGCCGGCTTAGCGGTAGGCTTTGCGCAGCTAGATCTGGCAAAGGAAAAAAGGCGTCTGGGTGAGAGACCGTGACGCCGAGCCGCTGACCGTGCTGCTCGTAGACAGCGTCGAGCGCGATGGGGCCCGTCACGCTGACCGGATCCGCATGAGAGACGCTGGCGCGACGCTGCATCTCCTCGGTCATCAGCGCCCAAAACGGATGCGCCGCGATAGAGGCCATCACGGCGTTGCAAGCCATCCTTGCCTTGCCGCGTCGTCTGCGAGCGTGGGCCTCCGGCTCTGCGCCTAGGATGCAGTCTCCATTATCCCGCAGGAATCCGTCGAGCGGCCGCAACGGCTCCACGTCCAGATCTACGTACACTCCTCCAAAACGCGCCAGGTACAGGCAGCGAACCAAGTCCGTCCGGAAGATCTCGCGCCGGAACGAGCGATAGAGGTCGAAAAGCTCAGGAAACTCCGTGCGTACCAAGATGGAGTTGTCCTCGTCGGTCCACAGGCGATACTCGTAGCTAGGGTGGAGCTCCTGCCACTTCTTTTGGTAGGCCCGAAAAGGCTCGGGGACGGACCTGGACTTCCAAGTTTGGTGGATGATGCGTGGAATCGCCACGATAAGGTTTGGCTCGCGAGTCGATCGTCTGCGTTAGTTTTGGGCGCGCGCCCGTTCGGCTGCCCTACGCACTCCTGACACGGCCGTGCCAGCGGCGTCCCGAACTTCCGGAATGACGAGCGAAACTGGTGCCGGGAAGTCAGGCACGATCAGCAGCTCGAGGCTCAGCTCCGTGCGGTCTTCGGCGAGCTTCTTGATTCGCCAATGGGCGTCCAGGCGCTTGACGTTGCCCTTGACCATTTGGGCAACGATCAGCTCTGAGTCGCCCTCCATCTTGGGTGCGTCAAAGCGAACGACGGCCCAGATTTTGGCCGCGCCCTTGAGGATCGGGACGCGCAGATACACGTCGGTCGTGTCGCCTTTTCGTCCCACCACTCGCGATGTCTCGAACGACTTGATGTAGCCGGAGTACTGGCCGTAATCGAGCACCAGGGCGCGCACGAGCTCAGGCGAGGCCTCGACGACGGTCTTGGCCGCGCCGGCAGGCATGCTGACTTGCGGTCGCTTGACTTCGTACTTCTGCACCGCGGCCTGCGGCGCGGCGTAGGCAAGAGCTGAGAACGCAAGCAATGCGAAGGCAACTGAGCTGGGGCGAGGAAAAGACATGAGCGGTGTAACCCTTCGACTCCAGAGCGTATCTTAAGCACCTATCGTGCCAATGGTACCCCCTCGCGCGGGCTTTCTTCCCCGACTCTCAGATATGTACTGGTCGCCGATGCCCCTAGCCGTCGAGTTCACGCCCTCTTCCTGCCCGCATTCCGCTCGCCGCGGCGAGCTTTTGCTCGCGGTCTAAACTGACTTCCTTCCAGCAGGAGCGCTTTTAGGTGCTTCTCCGCGTTCAGGAGCTCCCAAAGGCGGCATCGCGCAGATCGGATCGCGCTTGATCCAGGCGAGCCGTTGCCGTACATGTACCAACCGGCGCCCGGAACGGGGCCGGTGCGGGAGGACATATCTGCGTGGCTCACGTTCTATTCTTGCTACTGGGCTGGTTGCTAGTGGTCACCGCCAGCTGCTCCGGACCGGGAGGATCGAACTCGGCGAAGGCCTCGTGCCAGCCGTTCTGCGTCAGCGCCTGTCAGACTTTGGCGGAATGTGGCATCGAAGAAGGTTCCAGCACCTGTGCCCACGACTGCAGCCGTGGGCTCGACCCGTCTACCTGCGAAAACGTGAGGCCACTCGATCAGTACAGCTGCGACGAATTGAATCAACTCTATCGCTGTGCCAGCTACTGCGCGACGCTCTGTAGTCGCGGCGATGAATGCGGGACGTTCGACGATGCGCTTTGCGTCCAGGGCTGCGCCGCCGAAACGCCACCCATCTGCAATCCAGCGTCGGTTGCTGCCCGCACTTGCGACCAGCTGAAGCCCGAGCTTCGGAGTTTCGAGGATGCGGGTCGGGCGCGGGTCAATGGCGGTGCAACCGGGTCCGTGTCTAGCGGAACGAGCGCATACGGTTTGTGCGGTACGGCCCGAGATTGCACGCCTCCTTCTGGATGCTCGGCCGAGACCAACACCTGCGGTGCCTGTACGACGGACGCCGAGTGCACGCAATTCCCCGGGCCGCATGCATGTTCTGCGACTGGCGAATGCTCAAAAGTAGCATGCGTGACTGACGCGAATTGTTTTTTAACGGGCTGTGACACTGCGCGCCATACTTGCAAGCAGTGCGTGTCTAACGCGGATTGTCGCGTGGTCTTGCTAGCATGCGATCCCGCCACCTTCAAATGCGTGGAATGCCTCAGCGACGCCGACTGCGCTTCGAAGAATCGGCAATGTGACTTGGCGACCAAATTTTGCGTGAGCACCTGACCGTCGCGACTAGCTGCAACGACTCTTCGAGGCTCTGGCTCCGCTAGGCTTTCACTTTTTCGATCATGTGATCGATGACAAGGCTGTGCTCGTGTTGCGGGCTGAACATGATGATCTCGGCGTCCACCTCGACCTTGACGTTGTGACCTGGCGGCCAATAGAAAAGGTCGTTTGCGTTTACGGTCTCACGCACGCCCTTGGCGTCGGTCGTGGTGATCTGCCCGCGCAGAACGAAGCCCCAATGGGGACACTGACACGCATTCCCTTCCAGACCCTGAAAGAGCGGTGTGGTGTCGACACCGGCAGATAGGGTGAAGTATTCCCCGCTGATCGTGTCAAAGCCTTTCACGCTGCCAAACTCCATGCGCTGACGGATCACGGCGCCGGGGATCTCCATTCGAACGTTTACTTCGTCTTTCGTAACGTGCATTTTCGTTTTCTTTCTGCTGCTGTTCAGGTGGATTTACGGATGGCCCGCGTGATCACGTAAGAGCGCGGCTGCTCGTACCCGAGCGGGCTGGTGAACGTCTCGTGCCACGCGATCATCGAGCGCTTGAAGTCTTCTCGCCGTGTGTCGTCGAGTGCGGCGGCCAGCGATTTCGCCGGGCCGTAGTAGTTCACCCAGAGGTTCCAGGCCTGCTCGCCCGAGCCGTAGCGGAACTGGTTCGTGCCTTCCTCGAACGTCAGGTCGAAGCTCGCGCCGAGGAGCTCTTGCACGCGCTCTACCCTCCCCCACGCAAAGGGCG
>Ga0163144_10022005_pt1 | contig 12654 bp, 9 predicted proteins | sample OliLak19BULKMAT1_FD_123175 | JGI IMG/M metagenome (GOLD analysis project Ga0163144, IMG submission 123175) | Freshwater microbial mat bacterial communities from Lake Vanda, McMurdo Dry Valleys, Antarctica - Oligotrophic Lake LV.19.BULKMAT1 | ecosystem: Environmental > Aquatic > Freshwater > Lake... | reverse complement strand
TGTTGCTGTTGCTCTTCTTGTACGTTGGGCATCGCATCGACTCCTCGCGGTCGGTGCCCACTCCGGTCAGCTTGTCCGGAGTTTCAGGCCCTCGCGCGACGGTCGATGCTCGACAACGTCACCTAACATGCGCAGCATCCATCGGTGGCGACTCGATCGCCTGGCCGCGCTGCGGTCCCGAGACCTCGTGTTCGCGCACACCAATCGTTGCGGCCAACGTGGCGGCCCACGCCCACCGAGAGCAGCAGCTCGGGGGAATCGACGGGCACCTCCGAGACGGGTTGACTCGACCACCTACCGCGTCGGTGCAGCCGCCGAGGGTGTGTGTGTTGCAGCAGTTGTCTGCGGTGGGGACTCCGAACACGACGTAGCTCCGACCCGAGTTCTCGCCGTTGGGGGCGGCGTGCGGCGCTGCGACGATGATGTCATCCACCCCATCGCCGTTGCGTCGCCCGCGCCGCTCACCCAACGGCCCAAGTTGTCGGATGCCGCTTCGCCGTCGAGCACGAAACCGCCGGCGCGCTCGCGCTCGGGTGCGCAGGCTCGTCCGCGCTGGTCGATGATCACCAAGGCGTGCGGCGCCGACATCGGCTCGGTCATCGAGGTGCTCGAGGGTCGACTGTCCGCGGCCGTGACGTCGCCGCTGTGATGTACGGCGTCGGCGTGCGACTCATGCGGCGGTGATCGACGAGGGTGATCTGAGCGCGAACTTCGGCATCGAGATGGCCTCGGACGCCGCGATCGCGGCACCGACGAACCGAAGTGGGCGGGATGAAGTGCCGTCTTGGCGGTCGCGCGCGCATGGTGGCGCGCACCTTTGCAGCGGTCGCGCCGATGGGGGACTCGCCGTGATCCCGAGATGCCGCGCCGCGCGTTGGCCGGATTGCGTCCGACAGATGGGTCACGGGCCGGCCCACCAGCGGGCCGCCCGGTTCAGCGAGGAATCGCCGCGAGCACCGCTGCGAGTGCCCCCGAGAGCGCGCTCGCGATCGCAGGGGCAGCGCGCATGCCCGCGGCATCGAGTCGGTTGCGCGGCAGCGTCGATCGACCTCGGCAGTGCGGCGTACCGGCTCGCCTATTGGTCGGTCGTGTCGCGGTGCTCGAGCGCGGCGATGCGTCGCTCGTGATCCTCGACCCGATCGCGAACGTCGAGCCGATCTCGCAGCAGATCGCGTACCTCGCCGACCGCCTTCGCCACACCGATGAGCTCGGTCGCGAGTCGCGTCTCGGTCTCCAGCTGGCGTCGGTCCAGCCCAAGTACGCGCTGCTCGACGGCGTCGAGTCGCGCGTTTGCTCCCTTGAGCTCGTCGCGGATCTCTCGAAGGACCAGGAGCGTCGCGGCGTCGGGCTTCGGCGCCATCGTCGTGATCGACCGTAGCGCGCAGGCGCAGCTCGGTCAATTCGACGAACGCACTCAGGATCGAGGAAGGCGCGCCAGTCCCGGCGGCACGGCGGACGGCCTGCTCTGCCTTTCGCTCGACATGATCGGGGATTGGATGGGGCATGACGCGTGGTACCTCCAAACGGCGAGATGTTCCCGGGCGGCATCACCAGGTGACCTCCAGCGATTTCTGGCTGGACGTGGCTGCCAACGATCTGCTGCCGCTCCCCGGCGCTCGCCCCTCGGCGACGGCCGCGCGAGCCGGGCCGAAGACCACCCCGGCCGAACCGATCATCCGTGCAGGCGGGGGCAGGTCCTCGGCGCGCTCGAACCCGAAGGGCGGATGCGGCTCGCAGGGCGCGCGCTGTCCCGGCCGTTTGTCCAACGTGCGATTGTCCGACCGTGGCTTGGAAAAATGAGAGATTCTCCCGTCTGTCCTCATTCCCGATCGAGCCTTGGAGGCACGGATGAACGTCCACAAACTAGTGACAGGAACCACGCTCCTCACTCTCAGCATTTTCGCGACAGCGGCGACCAGTGTGAGGGACGCGAGCGCGGATCCGCCGAAGGTCGCGGCGGCATCCGCTGCGCCGGCGGTCAAGCGCATCGCGTTCAAGACCGCCACCAAGCCGGCGATGGGATTGTCGTCGGAGCTCAAGATCAAGGTGAAGGCCGCGCTCGACAAGGCGCTGGTCGACTTCGCGAAGGACAAGAACACGACCAAGCTCATGACGGCCGGCGCAGCGCTCGGTGTCGATGGCGACAGCTTCTATCGCGCGGCCGCGGCCGGCGTCCTGTCGTCGCAGCACTCGAAGGTCTTTGCAGCCGGCTCCATGCCGAAGGTGCCGAAGGCCAGCGCGCTGCCGGGCTCCTACAGCATCGATGCGGGCGAGGTGGTCTCGCTCTCGACCGGCCCGTCGTGTGGAGGAGAGGTCCAGGTCGCCTTCACGATCAGGAATCGTGGACTCAAGCTTCCGGCAGGCGTGACGGCGAAGCTCTTCACGTCGCTCAGTCGTACGAGCGCACCGACGACCGCCATCGCGACCGCATGGGTGAATCTCGCCGCGCTCGACGCGGGCGCCACGACGACGGTGCAGGTCCCCGCGCTCCGTCACAACGCGTCCGCCGGTTCTAGCGGCTGCCAGTCGGGCGACATCATGATCACACCAACCTTCGTGGAGGCGAAAGGCTTTGCCGACTACCGACTTCGTATCGAGGTCACCGAGGCCGGCCCCGAAGCGACGCTGCTGAGCGGTTGGTTCATTGATCCGCAGGAACCTGGCGGTAACGGTGGCGCAGACGACTGCGTGCTCGGTACGAAGTGCGCGTCCGGCGCATGCTCGCTCCGCGGTTGCCCACCCTTCAGCCCGCCGCGCATGGAGGGCAATGACGGCGCTTGCTACTTCAGCCTGCCCGGCGCCGTCGGGTACTGACCGAGTCGATGGCCGACGACCTCGCCATCTCACGCTCGTAGAGCCGGTTCTTGTGCGGCGGCGAGAGTCTCACGTGTCGAGGAAGGTCCCGTTCGCGCGGTCGGTTCAGCCACCGCGACCGGCGTGCTGCGGGTTCGTGTACCCGACCGCCGCAACGACGTAGGGCTCGACCTTGTACGTCGCGATCCGAGCCGCCGATCCGCCGCGTCGCCGTGGCGGATCGGATTGATCAGATCGAACAGCTCCCAGGCTTTTTTGCCGTCGCCGAGCGCGGCGAATGCCATCGCGGTCCACACCGCTGCGTGGGTGTACTGGCCGCCGCGGATAGGCCACATGAACGGGGTCGCGACTTGTCATAGTGCGCGTTCTCGGCGTTCGCGCGGGGGCGACGGCGCCTCCGCTGTCGGCCTCCGAGACGTGGCTGCCACCGATCTGCTGCCGCCGATACACCCGCTGCAGCATCTGAGGCGTCTCCGGAATCCGCGACGCGATCTCGAAGCGCACGCCCCCGTCGCGGTGCTCATCCCGCGCGACTCGACGTCCGGCCAGGTGCTGTGGTGCTGTCGTCGTGCGTCGCCTGCGGCTCGTCGTCGAGCCACGGCGCCGACCCGGCCGCCGCCGGTGGTCCACGGGCCGGCCACGGCTCGGGCACATCGCTCGCAAAACCGACGTGCTCGAGCATCTTGCTCGCCACACGCTTATCGGTGATCTCGGCGATCGCCTTCATCCGGCCGCCACAGCTGCGGCACAGGCACAGCAAGACGTCGATCGAAAAAACTCGCTGCATCAACTCCGGACGCAACCATCGCCGCGACCTCGGCCTTGCTCGGCGGCGGACCACGCCCGTTCTTGACTACGTACGCGCGGATGCTCGCGTGGGCTGCCATACAACCGTGATAGCGCACCAAGTTCGAGTGCGGTCGCGGCACCAACGCTGCGAGCTTGCCGACGAAGTCGATCGGGTCGAACTCGACGGCCACCGAACCATCCCGCCAGACCCGCTTGAAACGGTAGGCAGGATCTGGCCGGGCAAGTTCTGCCGCGTGGCCGAGGACCTCTGTGCCGGTGAGAGTGGCACCGAGCCGGGAGATGAGGGCTGCTGGAACTATCACCTCGAGTGGTGCGACGCGATCCCACCGGGCTGCGACGAGGAGGGCTGTCCGTGCGAGGTGTAGACCCCCGAGCATCGCACGATCCTCGGTCCACGAAATCCGGGACCGCGGTGTCCGCTCCCTGCTCCCGCCCATCGCCGCGGCACACGCTCCGGCGTCGACAGTGATGAACGGTCGCGCTGATCCGCGCGTGCCACGAAGTCCGAGCGATCGACCCACGTACCGTGACAAATCGCGTCGATCAAGCGATGGGAGGGCGATGGGATGGTTCGCGGCGGAACCTCGATCGCCCGCGGAGCGGCTCAGGGCACGTCGGCGCCCGCGACGTCGTCCGCACCGTTCATGTCGGGGCGTGGGTCTCCGTCGATGTCGACCGTGGGATCGCCCGCCTGCCACTGCGCGGTGGTGAGCAACGACGGCGGGGCGACACCGGTGAGGTGAGAATCGAAGTTGCCCACGTCCACGAACCAGTCTGGGTCATAAACGCCGAGCTCGAGCTCGTTCGCGTTGTCGTCGAACACGTCGGTGACGCAGTTGACCTCGGGGTCGTCGGCCTTGCTCGGTGGCCATGCTAGGATGCAGCGATGCCCGAGACGCACCGAGCTCACGTCCAGAACGGACGCCTCGTTCTCGACGAGCCCAGCACGCTTCCTGAAGGCACCGAGGTCGTGTTGCAAGTCGTGCCGGCGTCACTCGACGACGAGGAACGACGACACGGATGCGGATGACCTCGATGACGAAGACCGCGCACGTCTGCATGAAGCCATCGTCGCCTCGGCGCGGGAGCTCGACGCGGGCGGTGGAGTGCCCCTGGATGAGATCCTGCTGGAGCTGCGCCGCGGGCCGTGACTGCGGTCTTCGTCTCGCCGCGCGCGCGGGAGCACATTCGGGCCATCCACGCGTGGTGGCGGCAACATCGATCGGCCGCGCCCGAGATGTTCGCGGAAGAACTGGGCTCGGCGTTCCGGCTCATCGCCGCGAATTCCCGGTCTGGACCACCGCACGTGGCGATCGCGGATGTGCCAGGCATTCGGCGAGTGTTGCTCCGCCCTGGTGAAGATCAGCGAGGGCATCGACCCGCAAAGCGGTGCGGTGGTGGTCACGTATCGGGCGCGAACCGAGGGCAGCTTCGCGCGGATCGAGCGGCACGAGACCGCAGGGGTCTCGCACTTCGTGATCCGCACCGCCGACAATGTGCTGTCGATCTTCGGGCAGTCCGAGGAGGCGCGTGTCGTCGATCCTGCGGATCGCAAGCGCGTGTTCCAGTGGCTGCTACAGGAGCAGCGCGACACGCTCGGCAACGTCGTGGTCTATCGGCATGTGCCCGAGGATCTGCGCAACGTGGAGATGGGCGCGGGCTGCGAGCGCGGGCGCACCGGCGTGCAGCCGCAGCGCTATCTGTCGCGGATCCTGTATGGCAACCGCGACGCGCCCGACGAAGCGATCACGGATCTCGCGGTGCTCGACGATACGGCCGCTCGCGATCGCTTCATGTTCGAGATCGTGCTCGACTACGGCGGTCATGCGCCCGGTGGTACGGCGACGCCCGACGACGATCTCGGGTGGAAGGCGAGGCCCGACACGTTCTCGAGTGGGCGCGCGGGGTTCGAGGTGCGCACGCGTCGGCTGTGTCGTGATCGACTCGCCTTCGCCGTAGCCGACGAGCTGCGCCGACACCAGTCGCGACGCCGCGGGATCCTCGTCGTAGCCGAGCTCCAGCGCGCGCACCAGCATCGCCATGAGCTGCTTGGTCGCGGGGCCGAAGTTCAGCGCGGGGGACTGCAGGCTCTCGGAGCCCCCGTACCCGAGGAGCAAGCGACGATCCACTTGGAACTCGCTCGTCGAAGGACTCGCGCGTGCCCTTGAACGCCATGCGATGCATGACGCTGGCCGCGTCGAGCGAGAGGCCGCGCAGGCCGTGCTGCGTGGCCGGGATGCCGTCGTGGATGTCGGTGACGAGGGTGCTTGTTCATGGGCGCTCGTGAAGCTCGCGGTGGGCGGCACGACGTTACGCTCCGCCCCGCGAGGTCGCGAAGGGGGTGTTGAGCCAGGTGACGGCGGTGTTGCCTGGGCGCGTCGGACTGACCCGCTGCCTTCGGGGGGGATCCAATCGTGCCTTGCCGTCGGGCGGCAGGCGGGCGTCGATCCGGACGTCGAAGCCAGGACTCGGAGGCTTGGACTCGGTCACGACGGCTCGCTCGAGCGGCCGGCTTTGGGGGCGAGCGAGTGGAGCTCGGAAAGCTCCAGCTCGATACGCGCGAGTGTGGGGATCGGACGTTGCTCGATCACGGTGCCGTCGAGCGTACCGGCGCACACGGTGCCGTCGACGCTGCACCGCGCGCGGCCCGTCACCGGCTTGCCGTGCTGGTCGACCACCGTGAACGCGACGAAACTCGTCCACGTGTCGGCGGGCGCAGGGTCGATCGCCGCTGGATCGATCGCGCGCGGGTCGTTCGAGGACGGTTTCGGCGGCTCGACTGTGATTCCGCCGATCGGCCGTCGATCGCCCAGCCGCGGGATGTCGTCCCAGTTCACCACCGCAGCGTCGCTGCCGAACAGCGGACGTCCCGGCGCGCCCGGTACCCCGAGATCTACCACCACCAGATCACGCGACGTCGACCAGGCGTCGTCTCGCGCACGCATCAACGCGGAGGCTCCGCGTGGATCCTCCCGCAATGCCCGGTCGCGCGAAGCATTCGCGTCACCCTCGAGCGGCCGCACGGCATGGGCGGGTACCAGCAGGATCTCGCGACCCGAGCGCGTGCGGAACCAAAAACTCTCGGTCATGCCTCGCCTCGCGGCAGCGTGTCACTCACGGCCCAACTGCATCACATCGATTGCTTCACCCGCAAGATGTCCCAAGCGGGCACTGCTCCCCGAGCGATGCGGGCCAAGGGCGAAGAGAAGTAGGGTAGGGTCTCTACCCGTGGAATGGACCCCGCTGCGTGTTGGTGCGAGCGACGTTCTGGTTGTGCCACGCAGTGCAGTATTACCGTCCGATCCGGCGAGCGTTGCGTGCCTGATCGACGACGCGCTCGCATATCCCGAGGGTCGAGCCGCGTTCGCGCGTTGGCTCGACGTGGAGGACGAGCAGCTCGAGGAGCCCGAGGTTCGCGCCCGTGCAATCGCTCTGCTCTCCGAGGGCGACTGGCGCGCGATCGAGGTCGGGCACAGCTTCGACACCGGGGGCGTGATCGATCCGAGGACTGACCCGAAGGAACCGCGCGACCCCGATCGTCCACGCGGTCCCACCACCGAACTCACCTGGGTCGCCATCGTGCTGCTCGACGACGATGGTGCGCCGGTGCCCGACGCGCGCTACCACCTCACGCTCCCCGATGGCGTGGTGACAGCGGGCCGGCTCGACTTCGACGGAGCGGTCCGCCGCGATCTTATCCCCAGCGGGAGCTGCCACGTCGAGTTCCCCGATCTCGAGGCCGCGCCCGGCGTGGCTGCACCACGCACGCGCGCGGAAGGAGCACCGCTCGACGAGCCGACCTACGAAGTCGCGCCGGACGACGACGAGCCCGCGGACGACGACGAACCGGCGCCGCCGGTGGTTGCGCCCGCCCCCGAACCGGAGCCCGAGGTCGACGACGACGACCTCGGGCTGGAGGACTGACGCGATGCATTTCGGCCCACTGCGCACCGGCACGCGTCACGTGCTCCGCGACGAGAAGGTCGAGATCCGACTCTGCCTCGAGGTCACGGATCTGCGCACGGGCGGGGCGCTGCCGCTGCCTGCCGGCGTGGACGTCACGCTCCTGGGCAGCGGCGCCCGCACGCGTCACGCGGCGAAGACCGACGAGCACGGCTGTGTGGCTTTCGTCGCGAGCGCGCGCATGCGCAACGTCGCGATCCTGCTCGAGCTCGGCGATCGGCACTGGCTCGATCTCGACGCCGGTGAACTCCTGCGCGAGCCCGACCTGGATCCGCTCGATCGCCGGCCGCTGGTGCGCCTGCCCGCGGTCTGGCGTAGCGACGAGCAAGCTCGCACCTCCGACGACCGCGGCGGTCGCTTCGCGAAGGGAACCTTCGCCGCGCTCGTGCAGGGCGGACAGGGGACCGAGGACGAGCAGTGGACGCTGCGCATCGACCATGCATGGCAAGCGCTCGAGCTCGCGTTCGTGTACTTCGATCCCGAGATCCTCGGGCGCCGCAAGGTCACGCTCGGTCCGCGCATCGAGGTGTTCCGCGGCAGCGAGCCGACGGCCGCGGCACTGGTCGGCGCCGCGACGGTGCTCGACGATCAGGGCCTCGTCCGCGTGCGACTGTTTGCGCCGGTCGAGCCGCCGGCGATCCTCGTCCGCATGCGCACCCCGGCCGACACGTTCGTGCGTATGCACGAGCTGGATCCGGCGCTCCGTGTCGCACGAATCGGCGCGGCCGAGCTCGCCGCGATGCCGCTCTCCGCTCGGCGGAGGCACTATCGGCTGCCCGAGGCGTGGCTGTCACGCGGTCAGTTCGCGAGCCTCGGCAACGATCGCGATCCGCAGCCGTTCGCAACCGTGGTCGCCGGCGGGTCGCCCGTGCACGTCGACCTCGACGACCTCGTGCTCGTCGACGAGACGCTCGCCCCGATCGCCTTCGACGAGGCCGTGCGTCTGACGATCTTCGACACCGAGCTGCGCATCGCCGACCCCGACGCGCGGGCGCCCTACTTCAGCGTCGTCGACGCGACGGTCAATCATTTCGCGGGGTGCGACGTGTACGCCAAGGGCGTCGGTGCCACGCGGTCCGTGGCACGGGTCATCCGCCGGGGTCACGGCTTCTACGACGTCACCGGCAAGCGGACCACCCGTGGGAAGATCATCGGGGCACGTGCCGCCGTCCGCAGCGACCATCCGATCGTCGATCGGCCCCGGAACGATCTCGCGGCTGTGGATGCTGCAACCGCCGAGCTGCACTACTTTGCCGATCTCGGGGTGCATGAGGTCGACGGCAACGAGCGGCGGCTCGGAGGCGCACTGGTGTTCGTCGCATTCCGCATCCGGGTCGTCGCGGGCCAGGGCGTCACGGAGAAAAACGTTGTCGCCACACAGAAGGAGCTCGACGTGGCCGCCCGCAGCTGGATGTGCGCGACGTCGTCGGCTCGCCGAGACGTGTTGGTGCGCTCGCGCGCCGACGATGTGGACATCCGATTTGTCTTTCACTTCGTTGCACTCGAGAGGGGCCGCCCCCACGTGAACTTGTTCTTGTGGGGCCACCGAGAGCTGCGCGCCCACGCGCTCCACCGAGCGATCGCGCTGGACGTCGACGGGGATCTCATGCCCGAGACCCTCGGCTTCGACCCGGAGGACTGGCTTGCGCTCGAGAAGCGCACCCTGCAGCACGAGATCGGCCACTCGCTCGGGCTCGACGACGAGTACTTCGAGAACCTGGGGGACACCGGGGTGCCCCGGCTCGCCCAGGCGGGCCACGCGACCGTGTACGCTCTCGACGCGTTCAGCATCATGAACGGAAATGCGTTGCCGCGGCTTCGCCACTACTGGTGTCTCGCGCGCTGGCTGACACAACACGCCGCGATCCCGATCACGAACGATCGCTACGAGATCGTCTGCGACACGCGCACGACCGGCGGACTCGGACGCATTCACCACTATGCGCTGCCCGCCGTGGCGCGCTCACCGTTCGCGCCGGTCGCCGGTCCGGACACGCTACGACGCGGCGCGCACGGTCGGCTGGCCCTCGAGCTCTATCTCGCCGGCGACGACCTCGATCCGCTTCTCGACATCACCGCCGTCGATGCGATCTTGCACGCGAGCCACGGCCTGTATGCGCGGTTTCCCGAGAACTCGAACGGCGACCGTATTCCCGAGGTGACGCAGGACGACGGGCCGATCCAGGTGTCGCGCTCCGGTGTGCTTCGCGATCTCTTGCGCGGCCTTCGCGGTGCCGACGGCGGCAGCCGCGAGGGGCCGATGTACATCGCCGTACTCGACGAATCCGCACCCGCAAGCGCGCTGGCCGAGCGTCACGCGCGCAGGGTGCTGGTCCACTTCCTGCCGCGTTTCACTTACTCGAATCCGGCGGCGGCGGACTTCCGCCTGCACATCCGCGCCACGACCGGTGTGCCCGCAGGGGACGCGTGCACGCTGCGCGGGCGCAAGCTCGAGATCACCGAGAGGTTCTCGGGCGGCGCATTGCTGTGCCACATGCTCGGCCTGCCGCCGCGACAGCAACCGCGCATCGAGGTGATCGGCGTCGCCGTGAACGGATCGATCACGCTAGAGTCGACGGCCGGCGGCGCAACGCTGCGCAGTCTCAGCAAGCGGACATCGGGCGACGGGAGCTTCGTCGGTTTCGGCGAGGGCAACGAGGGGCCGGGGCCGCTCGAACCAAGCACCATCGCCACGAGCATCGCGGAGGCGATCAACGACCCCGCCAACGACTTTGGCGACTTCGCGACGGCGACGGTGTCCGGCGCCATCGTGACCTTGACACCGGCATCCGCGGAGCTCGAGCTGGAGATCGAGACCTCGGCCTCCGGCCTCCGCTGCCGGAACGCGTGGCGCACGGCGATCGAGCCCGACGAGCTGCAGTTTCTCGCCGACTGGATCGGTGAGAAGCTCGGCGCGCGCTACCGGATCGAGCGCCATGACCATGACGCGTGACGCGCTCGCATGCATCCTCGTCTCGGTCGCGGTCGGTTGCGCGGCGGCTGTGGGTGGCGAAGCGCCGCCACCCACAGCCGCCGCGGGGGTGCCCCGACACACGCAGGCCTGGAGGCGGCCCGCTTCTCGCCATCACGAGGTCATGCACGTCGACGCAGACGTCGCGATCGATCCAGTCGTCGCATGGCAGGCGCGCATTCCACCGCTGGAGCAGCAGTGGCCCCTCGTCGAGCTGGAGTACGATCCGGCGCGCGAGCGTTTCGTGGCCGGCGGCTCGACGCTCATCGGTCGGAGCGGAGCCGTCGAGCAGGATCCGGGGTGGTACCGTCGCTCGGCGTCGGACGTTGCGACGGCTCGTCGGGGTCAGGTGCATCTACCGACCGACGATGCCGTTGCACACCATCTGTGGTCGCATGCTGGAGGACGCGCCACGCTCGTCTGGGAGCGAGCCATCAGCACGAACGCGCACGAGTGCAATCAGTACTCGTATTCGATCACCACGGTCGACGCGACGGGACATCGCGGGCGGCAGATCACGCTGGGTAGTCGACCTCGAGCCGCCGCTTTTGCCGCCGACGGGTCCATCCTGATGAGTCCGGGTCGCGCGCGGGTGCAGTCGTATCAGTACGAGCACGTGGGCGTGCGTGGAGAGCCGAGGTGGCCCGCACGCGACGAGACGCTTCGGATCACGGCCGAGGGCCGTGTCGAGCGCTTTTCGCGGCGGGGTTTCGACTTGATCACGCCGTCAGGATCGCAACGCGTCTGGGCGGTTGTCGATCGCTCCGCCACGCTGCTCGGCATGCGCCGGGATGGGCGCGTGTTCTTCCGCAAGCGAGTGCGGACCTGGATGTCCCAGCCAATGCCGACTGCGACGGGCGTGTGCGTGGTGGTCGGTACGCGGTCGAGTGGGGCCCAGGCGAGGTTGGCGGCGTCCACGGGCGCTGTCGGCGGCGCAATCCTGCGCTGCTTCTCGGACGACGGCTCAGCTCTGTGGAGTCGTTCGTTGTTCGACGAGACGAGCGTGATGACGACCCTCGACGGCACGACTTTCATCGGCTCGCGGCGTGGGATCGATGCCCATGACGCGCAAGGAAGAAAACTCTGGAGCCTGGCGATTCCGATCGTCAGCACGTTGACGATCACCGACGCGGGCGAGCTGTGCGCCATCGCGGATGCGCCGCTCCGACTGTTCTGCCTGCGCGGCCGTGCGGACGCGCGCCAGCGCTAGCTCGCTTTAGCCCGGCTCGCGCTCGAGCTCGGCGCAGTCGGGCACTGCGGCTTGGGCATCGATAGCAGCGGCACTCGACGGCATGACGACGACGTCACGGACGATCCGGCTCCACCGTGAATCGGGCAAGGCTGCGATCAATCGATCCCACGCGGCCGGATCTCGATGCGGATCGGGCCACTGCTCGACCCAAGGCGCCGACACGACGTCGAGCTCGATGCGAGCGCATCGCGGCGTCGTCGCCTGGGTCTCGGGAATCAGCACACGCGGCGAGTAGAGCGGGGCGATGGCGGGCGGCGTCTCGCTGTGCCAGCGCGGCTGCCGATCGGGGTCGGGCCGAGGGCCGCCGCGCCAGAGCGTGCGTGCGTGGCCGTCCGACTCACGCAGACGGAGCACGAGGAAGGTGTCGGGCAGCGTGTGGATCGGCAGCGACCCGAGCTCGCCTTCACGCAACTGCGTCGGTGCGTCGCCCACGTCGATCGCGAGCTCGGCCCAGGGCCGAACAGGCCGTTGTACGACGATGGCGAGCGCCACGTCGTTCATCACGATGTCGTGACAGCGTCCAGACAGCGGGGGACATCGAATCTCGAGCGAGCCGGTCAACACTGCGCCGACGATCGGCTCGGGCGCGGACAACGTGCTGGACCACGTAGACCGTCGCAGCTCGGTCACCTCATACGCTGTGGGCCGCGGTCTGGGCGGGTCGCGGCGCACGTTCAGTGGCTGCGAGAGCCTGACCGCCTCGGTCGAATCCCCGAGATGGGCCAGCCATCCTGCACCGGTGAAAGTCTGCGGGAGCGATGCGTTGGGTTCGCTTCGGAGCCGTCCCTCCGCCCCCTCCGCCCCCTCCGCCCCCTCCGCCCCCTCCGCCCCCTCCGCCCCCGCG
>Ga0163144_10022003_pt1 | contig 12654 bp, 10 predicted proteins | sample OliLak19BULKMAT1_FD_123175 | JGI IMG/M metagenome (GOLD analysis project Ga0163144, IMG submission 123175) | Freshwater microbial mat bacterial communities from Lake Vanda, McMurdo Dry Valleys, Antarctica - Oligotrophic Lake LV.19.BULKMAT1 | ecosystem: Environmental > Aquatic > Freshwater >... | reverse complement strand
CGCCGATTCGGTCAATGCCGTAGGACTTCAGCGAGGAACCCGCGTATGTCCTGGCACACCTCCCAAGGTGCGTCGTACGTCAGCATGTGGCCCGCGCGCTGGATCCGCTTCACTCGGACATCGGGGATGTGCAGCTTGAGCTCGGTGACGATGTTCTGGATGTCGGGCACGTCGCGCTCGCCGACGATGATGAGGGTGGGCGCCTGCACCTCGCCGAGCCTCGCGCGCGCGGGCGGCTCCGCGACCTGTTCGACGTGCGGCTGCAGCCAGCAGCGCGCGTTGTCGAGGGCCAGGGCGCGGATCTCCGCCGCGCGCTCGGGGTACTCCATCGACGGCGCCATGTAGGGATGCGCGAGCCACAGCTCGGTCGCCCCCGCCAGGTCCCCGCGCTGCGCCGCCGCCTGAATGCGTCCGAACGCCTCGGCGTCGGATCTGGACCACTGCCAGCCGCTCATGCCGGGACCGAGCAGGACGAGGCCCTTCACGCGCCCGGGGTACGCCAACGCAAAGTCGAGCGCGACCCTCCCGCCGAGCGAATGCCCGACGAGCACGAACTCGGACAACCCCAACTCCTCTACGACCGCGCGGAGGTCGTCGTGGTGTCGGAAGGGACCCGTGATGTCGCTCGAACGTCCAAAGCCCCGCGCATCGACTGTGACCACGCGGTACCCATCGGCGAGGATGCCCGCCTCCTCGTCCCACATGCGGCTGTCGAGCTGCCCGCCATGGAGCAGCACGACCGCCGGACCACGGCCTTGGACGCTGTACGCAATGGACCCGCCACCGTATTCGACGGCTCCCCGGCGCAGCCCGCCGAGGCAGCCCGTGAGCAGCGGCGCGAGCGCCAACAACACACCCAGGGTGAACAAAGGGCGCGTGAATCGAGCTCGGTCAATCGCTGGCAGGTCGGTACGGGGGCGCATGAGTTTCCCTTGGGGTGGGGCGCTGCGACCCCGACACGAGGGGTCGTGTCGTGGCCGTCGTCGCCTGTCGATGCTACTCCGCATGGGTCGATTCGACACCGCGCACGAGAGCCCACGCCGCTGGAGTGCCCCGGGGCGATTCAGTCGGCGGTGCCGCGGGGCGCTCAGGGCTCGAAGCGCGCCGTGTGCTGCCGGCGACGATCGACGTGCAGCGTGAGGACGTCCGGGCGCGAGTAGTGGCCGCACGGATCGAAGTTCTGGCGCTCGCGCAGCACCGCTTCGAGGCCGAGGTCGGCCGTGAAGATCCCCTCGCCCGATCGCGGCTCGATGATCCAGGCGCCGTCCGGACCTGCGATCGCGCTGCCGCCGTCGGCGCACGATTCAGGCAAAGCCTCGCGCAGCTGGGCCCAATATGGATGCGACGTGGCGATGTCCTCGCGCCGCATGAGACCGCTCACGCTGACGACGAAGCTGCGGCCTTCGCGCGCGAGAAACGGGGTGATATCGCGGGTGTTCCGCGCGCTCCCGGGCCAGAGCGCGAGGTGCAGATTCTCGCCCAGCGCAGAGAGCGCCACCCGCGGCAACGGCATCCAGTTCTCCCAACAATTCAACGCGCCGAGGGTGAACGGCGGCACGTCGAACGTCTGCAGTCCCGCGCCGTCACCGGGCGACCAGACGAGGCGCTCCTCGTACGTCGGGACGAGCTTGCGGTGCACGTTGCGCACGGCGCCTTCGCCGTCGATCAATACCAGCGAGCAGTAGAGGCTGTGGCGGCTGCGGTCATGCGCCCGCTCGATCACGCCGAGCGCGACCCACAGCCCGCCTGCGCGCGCAGCTGCTTGGATCGGCTCGAGATCGCCGCGCTCGATCACGACAGCCTCCGTGCAGTAGTGCGCGAACAGTGACTTCTGCAGCGCGCTCTCGAAGCGCGCGCCGTCCGTGTGCTCGACCCAGAACGGGTAACCCGGCAAGAATCCCTCGCCGAATACGACGAGGCCGGCGCCCTCGGCCGCTGCGGTCTGCACGGCGCTCACGACCTTGACGGTCGTCGCCTTGCGATCGAGCCAGACGGGCGCGATCTGCGCCATCGCGACGCGCAAGGTCTCTCGTTCGGTCACGTGTGGCATCGTCATGGAGCTTGCAAGCGCGCGTCGAGTTCGAGTCCGAAGAGGTCAATCCAACTCGGCCGCGGTGAAAGGCTGCGCTCGCCCGCGCGTCTCCTCACGCACTTGCTCGACGAGGGTCTGTGTGATGGGGTCCGCGCCGTTGCCCCAGCTGCGACGGATGAACGTGGACACGGCGGCGAGGTCCGCGGGTGTGCCCTCGAAACGCGGCATCTCCTGGTCCCAGGACTCGCCGTCGACCGTGAGCGGGCCGCCCAGCCCGTGCAAGAGAATGCGCGCGAGGCGACCGGGCTCGCCGAGCACCCATTCGGTGCCGCGCAAGGGCGGCGCCTTGCCTGGTTCACCGCCGCCGTGGGGCTGATGGCAGGTCGCACACACGACCGCGTAGACCTCGGCGCCGCGGTCGAACTGGGCCTGTTCGAGGGCGCTCAACGCGCGCACGGGTTCTGTTTCCACGGCGCCCGGCTTGCCGGGCCACGTGCAGCCGCCGTCGATCGACGCGAGCGCGGCGAGGGTTGTTTCATCGAGCGTGACCGCGTGGGCCTCGTCGGAGACGAGCGCCAGGGTCGCCGGTGGTCGACGCGCGAGAACGAGCGGCCGCGGCTCACCGGTCGGGCCCTTGTCGCGGGCGCGAAGCAACCCATCGATGAGCGGCGCGCGCCACCAAACGGTGGGCCCTTCTGCGCGCAGCGCGAGCTCGAGGACCGTCTCGATGTGCGACGCGAGGCGCTCGCGGCCGACACAGGTGGCGAGGTCGCGGAGGAGCTCACTGCGACCGAGACGCTCCTCGCGCCACTCTGCGTCCTCGGCCAGACGTGCGAGGAAGGCGACCTCACGGAAACGCAAGCCGGAGACGAGGGCGCTGCGCACGGCGCTGTCGGAGAGCTCACCCGCGGCCAAGGCGCGAAGCGCTCGATCCGCGTCCGGGGTCTCGGCAGCGCCCAAGGACAAGATCGCCTGCAGGCGGACCCACGGCGCTGTATCGGTGAGCCCGACTCGCAGCGTCTGCTGGATCAGGTCGTTCCCCTGCAGCGCGAGCCACGGCTCCGCGACCCGGAGCGCCGCATGACGCACACGCGCATCCGCGTCGCGCAGCCCGCTCTCGAGAGTCTCTACGGTCAGCTCGTCGAGGCCCTCGAGGGTCCAGAGCGCGCACACTCGCGTGCGCGCATCGGACGCCGAGCGAGCGATCTGGCGCAAGCGGTTCGCGACGTCGGCCTCGCCGTCGAAGTCCTCGACGAAGATCCGTTGGGCTACGTCGCGTAGCGCGCCGCTCGGATGCGCGAGCGCCGCGATGAGCTCGCTCCAGCTCGCGGCGCCGAGATCCGGGACCTTGTGCAACGGCGCTTCTGCCCTGACGACGCGATAGATGCGCCCGAGGCCAACGGGCGCTGCGAGGCCGCGTTTGTCCACTTGCTCGCGCAGGAACGAGGTCATGTAGATCCGGTGCTGGATGATCCCGCGCTGGAAGTCCGCGATGTACAACGCGCCATCGGGCCCCGTGACACACGCGACGGGACGGAAGCGCTCGTCGGTGGACGTCAGGAAATCAAGCCGGTCGATTACGACGGGCTTGCTCTGGAGACCTGTGCCTGCGTCATCGGCGTGCAAGGTGTACCGCTTGACGAGATTCGCGGCGGGCTCGCACACGAACGCGTTCCCCTCGACGTCCGCGCCGAGCGCGCCGCCGCGGTAGATCGCCGGCGCACACGCCGCGGTGAACGTGCGCAGGGTGAAGTCCGCGCGCAGAGTGTCCTTCTGGTAACCACGATTGACCCCCGGAGTGATACGCCGTGGCCAGGTCGCCATATCCGTGGCGATGCGCGTATTCGCGCCGATAAAGCCACGCTGGTGCGGGTTGCGGCGTGCGTAGGTCGAGGGCACGACGTCCGCGCGCAGCGGGTCGGAGTTGGTGTTGAAGAAGAGCCGCCCGGCGTCGTCCTGGGAGAGGCCCCATTGGCCCCCACCGCCCGTGCGGCGCGCGAGCCACTTGCCCTCGACGCGGCGATACTTGGCGCTCCAGTTCGCCAGGTGGTACCAGTTGTCGCGACCGTACAGGAGCCCGTTGATCGCGTGTTCGGGGTTCTCGAGGCCGTCGACGCGGGCCTCGAGGATCTCGCGTGTATCGAACGCGCCGTCCCCGTCGTCATCGCGCAGGAACAGGAGCTCGGGCGGGGCGATGACGAGCGCGCCGCCCTCGCATGGGTGGACGGCGCGCGGGAGCACGAGGCCGTCGGCGAACACCTCGCGCTGGTCCATGCGCCCGTCGCCATCCGTGTCGCTGAGGATCGCGATGCAGCCGCGCGGCTCCCGCTCACCGGTGCCCATTGGGTCGGGCATGTAACCGCGCATCTCGACGACCCAGAGGCGACCTCGTTCGTCGAACACGATTTGCACCGGGTCCACGACGAGCGGCTCGGCAGCGACCAGTTGGAGCTCGAAGCCCGCGTGGAGCTGGAAGCTCGCGAGGGCCTCCTCCGGCGTGAGCACCGGCGCTTCGGGGACGACCAGGTCCGGCGGGAGCGCGGGTTGATTTTCTCCCTGGCGGTCGCCGTTCTGCGCGCCTGCGGAGCTCGCGCAGAGCGCGAGGGCAACGAATGCGATGGCTCGACGCGACATGGCGGGCAGTTTCGCAGCTCCGAAGGGAGAACGGAACCCTCGCTGGACCAGGGATCGGCCCTTTCGGTCCGGTCGTTCACGCGGACGCGTCTGCCAGGGTGATGCGACGTGATGAGCCCAGCGTGAAGCACCCACCGTGATGAGCACGGAGAGGGCATGATGGACCGAATGCTCACACTCCTCCTGACAGCCGTCATCGCAGCACAGGACGCGCCGCCGCTCGAGCGTGTCGCCCGTGTGCTCTCCGCGCCGAACGCGCGCCAGGCAGGTATCGGGCTGCGTCCCGTCGACGCCATCGGCGTCGACCTCGAGGGCGCCCCTCGGTCCTGGACGATCGCGCTCGGAGAGGCCGGGGGCGTCGTGGCCCTGACGAGCCTTACGTGTCCGCTCTGTCAGAGGCTCGCCCCCGAGCTCGCGCGCCTCGAGGAGCGCGCGCGCGCGGCGGGGTTCGGGTTCATCCACGTGGCGGCGACAGGCCTCGATTCGGTCGCGGATCTCGAGGCCCACGCCGCGCGCTTCGGGCTCGCGAGCGAGGTCCTCTGCGACACGACCGGCGCCATCGCTGCTGCGTTCGATGCGCGGACGACGACGGAGGTCTTCGTGCTCGATCGCAAGGGGACGCTGTGTTACCGCGGCGCGGTGAACGACCAATACGGCCTCGGCTCCGCGCTGGACGCGCCGCAGAATCGCTTTCTGGAGGACGCGCTGCGCGCGTTGTTGCGCGGCGAGGCCGTCGAGGTCTCGGCCACGACCGCGCCAGGGTGCCTCTTGGAGCGGACGCCGGAGGCCGCCGCCGGTGAACGCGCGCCGCTCGACGACGGCGCGAACAACGCTGGCGCGATCGGGCCCGCCTCGTTCGGACCCGCCTCGTTCGGACCCGTCGACTACGCACGCGATATCGCGCGACTGATGCAGCGCAGTTGTGTCGAGTGTCACCGCGAGGGCGGCATCGCGCCCTTCGCGCTCGATTCCTACGACGACGTCGCGCGCCGCGCGAACATGCTGGCGGCGGTGATGGACGACGGCAGCATGCCACCCTGGTTCGCGCGTGCGCCCGCGCACGGCGCGAGCCCGTGGGCCAATGATCGGAGCCTCGGCGCAAACGACCGCGCGCGTTTCGCCGCGTGGATCGCGCAAGGCAAGCCGCGCGGCGACGAAGCCTTTCTGCCTCTCCCGCGCGCGTTCGGCCGCTCGGACGGCTGGCAACTCGGCACGCCGGACGCGATCTACACGTTGCCGCGCCCATTCCGCGTGCCGGCGGAAGGGACGGTCGACTACCAGTACTTCACGGTCCCGACGGGGCTCACGGAGGATCGCTGGGTGACCGCGCTCGAGGTCCGCCCCGGGGCGCGCTCCGTCGTGCACCACGTGCTCGTGTATGCGTTGCCAAAGGAGGCGTTCAAAAACGGCCGCCTCGAGCGCTGGGACCTCGTCGACGAACGCCGCGGCTTCTTCGCGGCCTGGGCGCCCGGTTCGGAGCCAGTGGTGTACCCCGCGGGCCACGCGCGCGAGCTCGCGGCCGGCACCGGGCTGCTCTTCGAGTTGCACTACACGCCGAACGGGCGCGCGGCGGTCGACCAGAGCAGCATCGGCGTGCACTTCGCGCCGGCGGGTCCCGAGGGACGACCGTCGCACGTCGTGCGGACCGCAGGTATCAGCAACCGCGGGCTGCGCATCCCGGCGGGCGTGGCAGCGCACGTCGAGCGTTCGACCGGCGTCGCAGCCCGCGAGCTGCGATTGACCGCGTTCATGCCGCACATGCATTTGCGCGGCAAGTCGTTCACGTTCGACCTCGTCGAGGTGAATGGCGCGCGCCAGACGCTGCTCGACGTGCCGCGTTACGACTTCAACTGGCAGCTGAGGTACGTCCTCGCCGAGCCGCTGACGATGCAGCGCGGCGCGCGGCTCGACATCGCGGGTGTGTTCGACAATTCCGCGGGCAATCCGGCGAACCCGGCACCTGAACGCACGATCGGCTGGGGTCCCGAGACGGCCGACGAGATGCTGATCGGCTTCGTGGACTACGTCCTCGTCGAAGAGGACCACTCGCTGCGCGCCGATGATCCGCAGTTCGTGGTTCTGGAACCGCGGGTGCAAGCCCAGCTCCGCGCGCTCGCGGCGCAGAACGACGGCGTGCTGCGACGAGCCGCCCTGCCCCGCGGCGCACGTGAGTCGTTCGACAAGCTCGACTTCGACGGCGACGGCGCGCTCGACGCGGCGGAGCTGTCGTTGCTCGCCCGCCGCGATGCGGGAGAGCGCGACTGAGCGCACCCTCGGCACCAAACATTCTCAGACAGCCGGCTCCGGGCTGCGATCGAGGTCGGCACATGCGGCCGCAACTCGGTCCCAGAGCGACTCGCGCGCATCCAACGCACGCAACGCGGCGGCCTCGGCCTCGACGCGCAGATCCTCGCGTCCCGCGTACAGCGCGTCGAGCATGCGGCGCGCGAGCGGCCCGTGGTCGCCGCCGTCGACCTCGATGTGGCGCTCGAGGTAACCGAGGAGCAACTCGCACGCGACACCTTGGTCGCGGAGGTTCGCGACGAGCGGCAGGAACATCCTCGGGATCATGTCCTCGCGACCGTGGAAGAAGACCGCGGCGACGACGTGCAACGGCGCTTCGGCGAGCTCGAAGGTCGTGGCGGCGAACTCTACTGAGGCAGCGGGGAGCCCGACGCCCTGCAGCGCCTCGCGCCACCCGAGCCCGCGCCGAAGCCGCGCCTCGAGGGCGCGGATCGGACCCGTGTCGGCGCCGACCTCGTCCATCGCGGCGAGGTACCACTCGTAATGGCTCGCGGGCGTAGGCCCGAACGCTGTGTCGCTTTCTTCGTCGAGCACGATCTCATTGATGAAACGCGCGAGCGCGGGATGGGCCGGCGGCACCCAAGGTGTCCGGACACAGGTCAGGCCCTGCTGGAGGGCCTTCAGCAGCGTCATGAAGTCGAGCACACAGACGCAGTGGTGCTGCATGAAGACCCGCAGCCCTTCGAGGCCGCGCACTGAGCCGTAGACGGGGTGGTGCTCGAGGCGGCGTTTGGCGGCCTCGGCGGGGCCATGGGGATCAAGTTCGTGCACGGAGGCTGGGGCGCGGGCTGCGCAAGGAGGACGAGACCGGAGGGGTTCGGCCGGGGGGCACGGCCTGGATGCGGGGATTCGCAGGGTGGTGGCGCTGCGGTCGCGGGTGGGTAGATGACTCGGACGGAGGGCAATCTGCCAACTGGCAACTCGAACGGTTACAAACTACAACTGTAGTACTACTCCTGTCGTCGCCCCCCACACCGGGGGGAAGACACTCCGAGACCGCTGCCGGTGTCGGGGTCGCACCCGGAACGGACTTCGCCATGGGCCGAGAGCGGCCCACAGCAGTTGAGCACCCACTCGAAGGGCCGCGACCCTGGTCCCATCACCGGCCTCCAACTCGACGTCCTGCGTGTCCTCTGGGCCCGCGGCGAAGCGACGGTCGCCGACGTACAGTCAGCGCTCGCTGCGCGGCGACGCCTCGCCCCGACGACTGTCGCGACGCTGCTCAAGCGCCTCGCTGCGCGCGGCGTCGTGACCCACCGCAGCGAAGGGCGCGCGCTCGTCTACCGCGCCCTCCTCGACGAGGCGCAGGTCGCGAGCCAAGCGATCGACGAGGTCGCGACGCAGGTCTTCCAGGGCGACGTCGCCGCGTTCGCGGCGGAGCTCCTGCGGCGCGAGGACATCGACCAAGGGGACCTCGAGCGCATTCGGGTGTTGATCGAGGCCCGGGCGCGCGAGCTCGACAAGGACGCGCGGGAGAGTTAACCCCGCTGTTGCATTGCTTCGCCCCGTCGAACGTTCCCAGGAAGCCACCTGCGGCGTCCATCGTGCTCGACGACCAAACAGGTCGCCTGCGCGCGCTAGTCACCACAGGTGACTTCCTGGAACTCGCTCGAACACGCAGGATTCTGGGCCCTACCGGGCCCAGAATCCTGCGTTCGGGCCGAATCAATGCAACAGCGGGGTTCACCCTCGGTGTCGAACTTGCTCCGGCACTCCTGGTTGTTGAAAAGTACGACTGGTGTGCGGCACTGAGGGTGCTGAGGGTGGGCGCGACTCGGTCGTGACAAGGGACCGCCGGGGTAGACTGCCCGCGACACTGGAATCGCGAGGCCCTTCTCCCTCGCCCCGTATTCGCGCCGATGCCCCCCACACACTCCGCCGAGCCCGACCCGCGCAAGAACCCCTTCCACGACTGCGGGCCCCTCGGTCCCCTCGATGGGTCGCTCGTGCCGGACCGCGCGCGCCTCGGCACGACGACGACGGGGCCGGTGACCCACCGCTGCACGATCGAGACGTTTTCGTGTGTGACCGCGGACGGCCGGACCCCGCCGCAACCGAGCCTCGTGCTGCGGTATGCACCCGAGTTCGATTTCCTCGAGAGCTCGCCGCGTAAGCCGCGCGTGCGTTTCGAGTACGACGGCGCGCACGTGCGCGCGCAGCTGCGTTTCGAGAGCGAGCCGACTTACCTCGGCCTCGGCGAACGCGCGGGGCCGCTCGCGCGCAACGGGCGCCAGCACCTGCTCTGGAACACCGACGCCTACGGCGCGGGTGACGAAGCCGAGGCGCTCTATCAATCACACCCCTGGGTGCTCGCGCTGCACGCCGACGGCACCGCCACGGGCGTGCTGTTCGACTCCATTCGGCGCGGGCGCATCGCGTGTGCGCCGGACGGCGTGGAAGCGGTCTTCGAGGAGGAGCCGTTCGACGTACACGTCCTCGACGCCGACCATCCGCTCGAGGTGCTGCGCGGTCTCGCCGCGTTGATGGGCACGACGCCGCGCTTGCCGCGCTGGGCGCTCGGGTACCACCAGTGCCGTTATTCGTACATGTCAGCGGCGGAGCTCATCGATGTCGCGACGCGTATGCGCGCTGAGCGTGTGCCCTGTGACGCGCTCTGGTTCGATATCGATTACATGGACCGCTACCGCGTGTTCAGCTGGAACGCCGCGACCTTCCCTAATCCGCGCCAATTGACCGATTCGCTGCGCGCGAGCGGGTTTCACACGATCGCCATCGTCGACCCAGGCGTCGCTGCGCAGAAGGACGATCCGCTCTATTCCGAGGGTCTCGCTGGCGAGCACTTCGTACAGCGCCCCGATGGGCGCCCGGCCGGCGGCCGTGTTTGGCCGGGTTTCTGCCACTTCCCCGACTTCACGCGCAAGGAGACGCGCACTTGGTGGGCTGGTCATACCGAGCAGTTCGTGCGCGCGAGCGGCCTCGACGGGCTCTGGTGCGACATGAACGAACCCGCGCTGCTCGGCGCGCCGACCCGCACCCTGCGCGAGGACGCTGTGCACCGCGGCGAGCCGAGCGGCAATCACGCGCGCGTGCACAACCTGTACGGTCACCTGATGGTCACGGCGGTGCGCGCGGGCCTCGAGGCGGCGCGACCCGGCGAGCGACTCTTCGTGCTCACCCGCGCCGGACACCTCGCGACGGCGGGGCTCGCGGCCACGTGGACGGGCGATAACCAGGCCCACTGGGACGACCTCCGCTTCGCGATCCCGATGGTCTTGAACCTGGGGCTGAGCGGTCAACCGATGGCCGGCCCGGACCTCGGCGGGTTCATCGGCGACCCTGACGAGGAGCTCTTCGTGCGTTGGTTCGAGCTCGGCGCGTACTTGCCGTTCTGTCGCGGTCACGCCGAGGCGGGCTCGTGCCGCAAGGAGCCTTGGGCTTTCGGCGAGCGCGCGCTCGATCACGTGCGCAGCGCCCTCGAGCAGCGCATGAGGCTGCTCCCGACGCTGGTGACGCTCGCGGACGAGGCGCACCGTACCGGCGCGCCGATCGCGCGACCGTTGTCGTTCGGTGACCCCGCCGACCCGGCGCTCGCGCGGCTCGAAGACTGCTTCCTCTTGGGCGCCGACCTGCTCGTCGCCCCCGTCACCGAACGCAACGCGACGACGAAACGTGTGTGCCTGCCGCGCGGCGGGTGGTACCCGTTCCCCGAGGGCGGGCTCTGTCTCACGACGCGCGAGGTCATCGTCGCTGCGCCCCGCGGCACGACGCCGGTCTTCGCGCGCGCGGGCGCGATCGTGTTCACCGGACCGGCCCTCTTGCACACGGGCGAGCCCGACCGCGAGCGCACCTGGAACGTGTTCCTCGACGCCGAGGGACGCGCCCACGGCGTGCTGGTCGAGGACTCGGGCAAGGCGCCCGAGCCCGAAGCGCGACTCGAAGTCAGCGCCAAACGCACCGGCGCGACTCTGGAGCTCACGGTCACCCTCGATGGTGAGTCACCTGCGCATTGGCGCCACATCATCGTCCACGACGGCGCGCAAACCTGGCGGTTCCACGTCGAAGGCTGCGGATCGACGAGCGTGACGCTGGATTGACGCGGCCGTCGAATGTCCAGCATTTGAATGCTGGACTGGACCCTTCCACGCTCGCGCCGCGAATCTTCGGCAAATCTCCGTCCGGATGAGCCCAAAGCTTGCATTCCGCTTGATATGCGGATATTCGTATGCGCGTATGTCCATCGTCAGTGACGAGGTCGAGGCGCTCGCGCGCCTGTTCAAGGCGCTCGGGGACGAGACCCGTTTACGCATCGTCGCGCTGCTCGCGGACGGCGAGCAGTGTGTCTGTCACATCCAGGCCGCGCTCGACGTCCCGCAGCCGAACGTCTCGCGCCATCTGGCCTCTCTCCGCGCCGCTGGAGTCGTCGCGGACCGCCGGGAAGGCAGCTGGATCCACTACAGCTTGAAGAAGCAGACGGACCCCGAGCGCGAAGCCCAGCTACGCGCCCTTGTGCGGTCCTTCGCGGGACTCAACGTTCGGCGCAATGACTGCGAGGAGGACCACGGAGACGCCAAGCGAGGTGGTCGACGAGGTGCCCCTTGCAAGTGACCGTGACGCGGCGACTCGCGGCGGAGTTCGTCGGGACTCTGTTCCTACTGGCCGCCGTCGTCGGATCGGGAATCATGGGAAACGCGCTGTCCGATGGGAACGTCGGCCTCGCGTTGCTCGCCAACTCCACCGCGACGGGCGCCGCGCTCGTCGCGTTGATCGTCACCTTCGGCCCGCTCTCTGGCGCCCACTTCAATCCGGCGGTGACGGCGCTCGAAGCGGCCCTCGGCCACATGCCTTGGCGTGAGGTCCCGGGTTACTGGCTCGCCCAAGGGCTCGGCGCTGTTGCCGGAGTCGTCCTCGCGCACATCATGTTCGACCTGCCAATCCTGAGCGCGTCCACCCACGCGCGCACAGGCGTCGCGCAGCTCGTCAGCGAGGTCGTCGCGACCTTTGGGTTGCTCGTGGTGATCTGGGGCAGCGTGCGGGCCCGCCCTTCGACGACGCCGTTCGTGGTCGGCGCCTACATCGCCGCGGCGTATTGGTTCACGGCTTCGACGTCATTCGCGAATCCGGCCGTGACCCTCGCGCGCGCGATCACGGACACGTTCGCCGGCATTCGCCCCGCCGACGTCGCGGGCTTCGTCGGGGCGCAGTTCGTCGGAGTCGCTGTCGCGGTTCCATTCGTCCGTTGGCTTGGAGGTCCCGAACGATGAAGACCATCCTCTTCGCTTGTGTCCACAACGCAGGCCGCTCACAGATGGCCTCGGCCCTCTTCAATCGCGGAGCCGATCCAACCAAGGCGCGGGCCATCTCGGCGGGCACTGAGCCGGGGGAACGAGTGCATCCCGTCGTCGCGGTCGCCCTTGGCGAGCTCGGCATCGACGTCGGCGCGCTCCGCCCGCAAAAACTCACGACGGAGCTCGCGGAGAGCGCGACGCTGCTGGTGACGATGGGCTGCGGCGAGGCCTGCCCGTTCGTGCCCGGCCTCCGCCGCGAGGATTGGCCGTTGCGCGATCCGAAGGGACTGCCCATCGAAGATGTGCGCGCGATTCGCGACGACATCGTCGCGCGAGTCGAGGAGCTGATCGCGCGGGAGCAGTGGCTGTAGGCGAAGTCGGCTGACCGGTGTGGGTTGTCGAATCGTCGTACGGTACCAGGTACGCGGCGCCGATTCG